>Ga0068853_100001206_pt1 | contig 18434 bp, 17 predicted proteins | sample KBSCornC32_FD_65655 | JGI IMG/M metagenome (GOLD analysis project Ga0068853, IMG submission 65655) | Corn rhizosphere microbial communities from Kellogg Biological Station, Michigan, USA - KBS Corn C3-2 | ecosystem: Host-associated > Plants > Roots > Rhizosphere > Soil ...
GATCGCTTCGTCCTGCGCGCAGGCGGCGCCGGTACTCAAGCTCTGGCGCCTCGACTGCGGCCAGATCCGGGTCGACGACCTGAACGACTACTCCGACACCTTCGCCTACGCGGGCAAGTCCATGCGCTTCGTCGCGAGCTGTTACCTGATCCAGCACGACCAGGCGTACCTGCTGTGGGACACCGGTCTTCCTGCGAGCAGCCTCGGCCAGTCGCTCGACGGACCGGGCGCGAAGGAAGACGCGCTCGCGGTCACGCTCGTCGACCAGCTCGCGCGGCTGGGCGTCGCGCCCGCGCAGATCACCTTCGTCGGCATCAGCCACTACCACTACGACCACGTCGGCCAGGCTTCGAATTTCCCGGACGCGATCCTGCTCATGGGGCAGGCCGACATCGACGCGCCGGGTCGCGGCGCGCAACCCGATGCCTCGCAGCTCGATCGCTGGATCTACGGCAAGGGCGCGATGCGGCGGGTCACGGGTGACCGCGACGTTTTCGGCGACGGCACGGTCGTCATGCTGAACCTGCCGGGGCACACGCCCGGACACCACGGCCTGCTCGTGAAACTGCCGAAGACGGGTGCCGTCATCCTCTCCGGCGACACCGCCCATTTCCGCGAGAACTACGCGAGCGACGGCGTGCCCTCGTGGAATGCCGATCGTGCGCAATCGGTCGCGTCGATGCAGCGGCTCAAGGCGATCGAGAAGAACCTGCACGCGACCTTGATCATCCAGCACGAACCGGCGGACGTGAAGAAGCTGCCCGCGTTTCCGCAAGCGGCGCAATGACGTCCGCGACGGTTCCTGCGCCACCGGACCTAGTCGTGCCGCGAAGCCGACGTGGCTTCGCTTGTGCGTGATCAGCCTGCGGAGAGCGCGCTGACCATGACGTAGTAGCCGTCGGGATCGCGCAGCGCGAATTCCTGCGTGCCCGTGGCGGGATTCACGTGCGGCTCTTCTTCGAGCGCAGCGACGAGCGCGCGGGCGCGAGGCAGTGCTTCGTCGAAATCATCCACGCGGAAGAACAGCAGCAGGCCGTTGCCGGGTTGCGCATGATCGGGGCTGGTCAAGGTCGGATGCTCGTGCGCTCCCCACTGGTGGAGGCAGAGCAGGACCGTGCCATCCGCGTCGAGGATTTGCCCGAAATAGTCGTGCGCGGGACGCGCATCCGGTTGGCCGAACAGCGACCGGTACCACGTGAAGCTGCGTGCGACATCCGCAACGCCGATGATCGTCCACGTACGTTTCATGGCTTGTCCCTGATCTCCACTTCGGCTTCGATCTCGACCGGTATGTCGAACGGCAGCTCGGCCATGCCGACCGCGCTGCGCGCATGCGCGCCCGCCTCCGGACCCCAGAGCTCGAGGATGAGATCGGAGAATCCATTGAGTACGCTCGGCTGCCGGTTGAACCCGGCCGCGGAATTCACCATGCCGAAGACGCGAACCCACCGGGTGATGCGATCCAGATCGCCGAGCGCGCGTCGCAAGCTGCCGAGGATCGACATTGCGGTCAGTCGTGCGGCCACGTAGCCCTGTTCGACCGTCAGCTCGCGCCCGAGCTTGCCGAGCGGCTCCGCCATCGAACCGTCGGCGCCCTGCGGGCCATGTCCCGAGACGAGCGCGCGGTTGCCGACGATGTGCACGAATCGGAACGGCAGCACGACGCCGGCAGGCGCCTGGATCGGCCCCGGAAGCGCGAGCCCGAGATGGGCGAGACGTTGCTCGATGGATTGCATGCGCCCTCAGTCGTCGGTCCGGGAGGCGGAATCGATTCCGGTGAAATGGTCAATCGGGTGCCGGCTCTCACGCCAGCGCATGAACGTATTGGCAGCAATCTCGCAATCGCAGTAGCCGCCATTGTCATTGCACCAGTCCAGCAACGCATCCGTCTCTGCCTCGGACAGGCGGAGTGCCTCGATGACCTGCAACGAATGGCGAAGATCGTGGAAGCAGCCCTGTTCCGACCGAAGCATCTCGACTCCTTCGAAGAAGGCCTCCAGTCGGGAATCAGGCAGGGGGAACAGCACCTGCGCCTTCCGGTTCGCGGACTCTCGCCATGCCCTGAGTCTGGCTTTTCTCTCGGATTTGTCGGGTCGGTCCATGGCGTCTGAGGCTTGATCCAGGCGGCGTCGTGGCGCGATGCCCGCTTGAAAGGGCGGCCTTGGGTAGGGCGATGGCTATCGGGACGGCAAGTAACGGGGAACCCGCGACATGAGGAGCCCGATGAGTTCCGGATCCATGTACTCGTACTCGTCCGGGATGTCCAGGCAAACGACTCTCTTGTCTCCAAGGTGTGGCTTGAATCTCGCGGAGAGCTTGGAGCGATGGGCGCGCTCCATGACGAAGATCGTGTGCGCCCATTCCAGGAGTTCCGGCGTGAGCGGATTTTCCGCATCTTTGTTGAGGCCGGCCGAAGAGGTCTCGACGCCGGGCCAGTTGGCGAAGACCTGCTCCGCGGTCGGGCTACGGAGCCGGTTCTGGCTGCAGATGAAGAGAATATGGAGAGCCAAGCAACGCGGTCCTCATCCTCGTGATCCGCCCGGGCGGATCGTCACGCATCGCTTGCCGACGGCAACGAGCGACTCGAACGCCGCAACAACAGGAGCGCGGCTGCGAACAGGATCGAAGCGCAGGCGACCTCGCACCCGATGGTCGCATTCATCGCGAACGTATGCCGCGCCATCGGTGCGACCGAGTAGTGGTCGAGGCCTGCGAAACCGAGTGCCGCATACGCGGCGACCACGACGAGCCCCCACGAGCGATGCCTGAACCGGAGGAGGACGATGCCGAAGACGCCGACTGACGTGACCGCAAGCCAGGCCAGGTAGACCTTCGAGCGGGTCAGCCACGCAGGCAGGTTCGGGTAGTCCGCGATGAACTCCGCGTTGTGGGCGAAGTGGACCAGGCTGGCCGCGCAGTAGAGCGCGATCAGCACGAACAGGTACTTCGGAATGCGCGTGGACGGCGGATGCGAGGTCATGGGTGTCGGGCGCCTGCATGGCGTCGCGCCGTGAAACGTCGTCGGCCGGATCGCATTGTCGGAGTGCCGGTCACGATCCGGCCGGCGGTTCCCACAACTCGACCTTGTTGCCCTCGGGATCGAGGACCCAGCCGAACTTGCCGTGCTCCGACTCGTCCGTGCGGTCGACGACGTTGCAGCCCTCGGCCTTGAGCGCAGTGAGCAGCGCGTGCAGGTCGGCGACTCGGAAGTTGATCATGAAACTCGATGTTCCCGGTTCGAGATAGGTCGTGTCGCTCTTGAACGCGCTCCAGATCGTCTGGCCCTTCTCGCTCCCGGGACCTCCCCACTCGAAGATGGCGCCGCCCCAATCGGTCACGTCGAGCCCGAGGTGATCCCGGTACCAGGCGCCGAGCGCTTTCGGATCCTTCGACTTGAAGAAGATCCCGCCAATCCCTGTCACGCGCTTCATGTGGTTCTCCGGTTGGGTCAGAAGGTGCATTGCAATACGGTGCTTGAATCGCTGCGTGCCTGCGCGATGAGTTCACGGCGGGATACGCGAGAAGTATGCCTTGGCTTGGACACTTTCGAGCCAACGCGCAGACAGCACCGTAGCAAGGCCGATGACGACGGACAGGACGAACCCGCCGGATTGCTCGAGAGTTGGCGGCGCGAATACGAACAGCATGATGGTGTTGTATGCAACGACAAAGAGGCTGAGCGCAGCCGTCAATGCCAGGGGAACAAGCGCCGCGATGCGAGCGAACGGCCAGCGAAAAACCAGGCTTGTAGCGATCACGACCAGAGCGCCGGAAACGGTCGAGACGAGTGCGAAGGGCGCGCTGGTTGTCTCGAGAAATCCGTTTGCGGCGAACGCGACGAGAAGTCCCGCGACCATGTACGTCTTGGTCCGAGGTTGCAGGCTTGTCAGCGCCGTCAACAGTGCCATGGCAATCCGGCCGGAATCGAGCCCGCAACCGGGCGTTGCGCGGCATCGTTCATCAATGCTTCGCTGCGGTCAATTGGAGCGAATGCCATTCAAGACCTGCATCCAACCAGGTCCGGCCTGACGCATTCCTGGGGAGTGCTGCGCGAGGGCGACGCTAGCCTTCGCGTGCCGGCTCCGCGCCGGCGAGCATGATCGCCGCGACGACGCGGCGGCCTTCGCCTGCGAGCAGATTGTAGGTGCGGCACGCCGCTGCGTTCGTCATCACTTCGATGCCGATGCGCCGGCGGAGCAGGGCGGCCATCGCTTCGCGCGCGGGGAACACCTGCTTTTCGCCGGTGCCGAGCAGGACGACCTCGGGTTCGAGCGCGGCGAGCGCGTCGGCGGCGGTGAGGTCGAAAGCCTCGGCGTGAGTGACCGGCCAGTTCTCGACGAGGCGATCGGGCGCGAGCAGGAAGCTGCGGGTCAGCACGCGGTCGACGATGGTGATCGCGTCCGGCGAGCAGTTGCGGAAGAACAGGTAACCTTCCGGGAAGTCGTGGCTCAATTGCACCGGCGGTCTACTTCGGCAGCGGGTACTGGTTGCGGTCCGGGTTGCGCTTGTAGAAGGTCGCCGTCTTGCCGATGGCCTGCACGAGTTCGGCGCCGGCGTGGTCGCGGATGCGCTCGATCGATTCGGCGCGCGATTCGCGGTCGTCGTCGGCGAGCTTGACCTTGACCAGTTCGTGGTGCTCCAGCGCGCCGGCGAATTCGGCCAGCAGCGCCTCGGTCACGCCTTTCTGGCCGACCAGGATGACCGGCTTGATCTCGTGCGCGAACCCGCGCAGGTGGCGCTTCTGCGAGGCGGACAGCGGGCGTGCCGGGGCCGGCGCTTCCTTCTTCGGGGCTGCACGGGGGCGGGCCTCGTCCGGCCTTGCCGCGCGGGCGCGTGGCTTCGCGTCGTCCGACCTTTCGCTGCGCGCGCGGGTGCCGGGCGGGCCGGCGTAGCGGCCGACGCTCGGCCGTGGCTTGCCGGTGCGCTTGCCGCCCGGGGCGGATGAACGGGCGGATTTCGCTCGCGGTTTCTTGGTCGGGGGCATGAACGGGGACCGAATCGGGACGGGCGGCGCGGCGCCGCGCAGGCCGTACAGGGTATCATGGCGGCCGTGCGAGTCCCTCGCGAGCCGGCGCCGTGCGCGCGGGCCTGCAAACGGTGCGACATCGCGATTCCGAGGATCCCGCGGTGGCGCGCAGCAAATCGAGTTCCCGCTGGTTGCGGGAACATTTCAACGACCCCTATGTCAAGCGCGCGCAGGCCGAAGGCTGGCGTTCGCGCGCGGTGTTCAAGCTCGAGGAACTGATCGAGCGCGATCGCCTGCTGAAACCCGGCATGGTCATCGTCGATCTCGGCGCGGCGCCCGGCGGCTGGTCGCAGGTGGCGCGCGAGCGCCTCGGCGACAAGGGACGCCTGATCGCACTCGACATCCTGCCGATGCAGGGCATCGGCGGGGTCGAATTCATCCTCGGCGATTTTCGCGAGGACGCGGTGCTGGAACAATTGAAACAGGCGCTGGCCGGGGCCGAGGTCGATCTTGTCCTTTCCGACATGGCCCCCAACATGAGTGGCGTGAACGCCGTCGATCAGGCGCGTTCGATGCATCTGGTGGAATTGGCCGAGGAGTTCGCCGCCGTTCATCTGAAGAAGGGCGGCGCCTTCCTCACCAAGGTGTTCCAGGGCGAAGGATTTGACGATTTTGTAAGGCGCTTGCGTGCAGGCTATGAGCGCGTCAGCATCCGCAAGCCGAAGGCCTCGCGGGCACGCAGTCCCGAGGTGTATGCGCTGGCCACCGGCAAGCGCGACAAAGGAAACGTTTGATGTTCGAGCAAGCCACCCCGACCCATGCTTTCCGTGACGCACACGCTTCCGTGTGTGCGTACCTCATTGCGGGGGACACCCCATGAACGACATGGCCAAGAACCTGCTGCTGTGGGTGGTCATCGCGGTGGTCCTGCTCGCGGTATTCCAGAGCTTCAATCCGCGTGCGACGGCGCCGACCGACGTGCCGTATTCGCAGTTCGCACAGCAGGTCGGCAACGGCGGCATCGCGACGGTGACGTTCAACGCCGAACTGCCGTCGAAGGCAACGGCCAAGTTGAAGGACGGCACCTCGGTCTCGACCATGGTGCCGATCGACGGCAACAAGCAGCTGCTCGAACTGCTCGCGAAGAGCAATATCGAGGTGCGCCAGACGCCGCCCGACACGGTCAACCCGTTCGTGCGCCTGCTGATCGAATGGCTGCCGATCCTCATTTTCATCGGCCTGCTGGTGTACTTCATGCGCCAGATGCAGGCGGGTGCGGGCGGCCGCGGCGCAATGTCGTTCGGTCGTTCGCGCGCCAAGCTGCAGGGCGAGGACCAGGTCAAGATCACGTTCGCCGACGTCGCCGGTTGCGACGAGGCGAAGGAAGAGGTCAGCGAACTGGTCGAATTCCTGCGCGATCCGTCCAAGTTCACCAAGCTCGGCGGCAAGATTCCGCGCGGCGTGCTCATGGTCGGTTCGCCCGGTACCGGCAAGACCCTGCTCGCCAAGGCGATCGCGGGCGAGGCGAAGGTACCGTTCTTCTCGATCTCCGGTTCCGACTTCGTCGAGATGTTCGTCGGCGTCGGCGCGGCGCGCGTGCGCGACATGTTCGAGCAGGCGAAGAAGCATGCGCCGTGCATCATCTTCATCGACGAAATCGACGCGGTCGGTCGCCATCGCGGCGCCGGTCTCGGCGGTGGCCACGACGAGCGCGAGCAGACGCTGAACCAGTTGCTGGTCGAGATGGATGGCTTCGAGGGCAGCGAGGGCGTGATCGTGATCGCCGCGACGAACCGTCCGGACGTGCTCGATCCGGCGCTGCTGCGTCCGGGCCGCTTCGACCGCCAGGTCGTGGTGCCGCTGCCCGATGTGCGCGGCCGCGAGCAGATCCTCAAGGTGCACATGCGCAAGGTGCCGGTGTCGGCCGATGTCGAGCCGATGACGATCGCGCGTGGAACGCCGGGCTTCTCCGGCGCGGACCTCGCCAACCTCGTCAACGAGGCGGCGCTGTTCGCCGCGCGCGAGAATTCGCGCGAAGTGCGCATGGAGCATTTCGAGCGCGCCAAGGACAAGATCATGATGGGCGCCGAGCGCCGCTCGATGATCATGAGCGAGGACGAGAAGAAACTGACCGCCTACCACGAGGCCGGCCACGCGATCGTCGGTCGCCTGGTGCCGGATCACGACCCGGTCTACAAGGTCACGATCATTCCGCGCGGTCGTGCGCTCGGCGTGACGATGTATCTGCCGGAGAACGACCGCTACAGCTACAACAAGGAAAACATCATCAGCCGGCTGTGCTCGCTGTATGGCGGACGCGTCGCGGAGGAATTGATCTTCGGTGCGGACAAGGTCACCACCGGGGCCTCGAACGACATCGAACGCGCGACCAAGATGGCACGCAACATGGTGACCAAGTGGGGCCTGTCCGACAAGCTCGGCCCGATCGCGTACAGCGAGGACGAGGACGAAGTGTTCCTTGGCCGTTCGGTCACGCAGCACAAGAGCGTCTCGGACGAAACCGCACGGCTGATCGACGAGGAGGTGCGCGAGATCCTCGACCGCGCCTATGCGCGCAGCACGGAGCTGTTGACCGCGAATCTCGACAAGCTGCACACGATGGCCGAAGCGCTGCTGCAATACGAGACGATCGACGCTCAGCAGATCGAGGACATCATGAACGACCGCGAGCCGGGTCCGCCGAAGGACTGGCGCGAGAAGAAGCCCGGCACGGGCAGCGGTGGTGACAAGCCGCGCGGCGAAAGCCCGATCGGCGGGCCCGCGGTGCAGCCGCGCCAGCGCATCGACGACTGAGCCACCCGTCGTATCGCAATGTGTCAAGAAAGGCCGCCCGCTGGGCGGCCTTTTTCGTCGCCGCGCCGCCGAAGTCCGGCGCAAACGGTGGTATACAGTGATCCTTTGCGTGCGCATCGCGGGGAGCGCTGGGGAAACGCTCCGGGTTTCGCCTGCACACGCTTCGGTTCACGCGCGGAAACCCCCGCCGCTTCGGAGCTGGAGCTGCCGCATGACCTGTTACACCCGCGCTTCCATCCTCATCGCATCGCTGGTTGTCGCCCACGCTTCCGTCGCTGCGCCTGCTGCGCAGCATTGGGTGCGCGTCGAAACGACGGCCGACCGCCTCGCGCAGGCCAGCGGTCGTCGCATCGACAGCGCCGACTACGGGCGCTTCCAGTGGCTTGCGGTCGACGATGCGACGCTCGTGCGCCTGCAGGCAGCCGGGCTCGCGGTGCGCGAGTTCGAGGCACCGTTCGACCTCGATCTCGGCGGCATGCGCTTCGATCCGTTGCAACAGCCGCCCCTGGCTCCGGCGGGATGGGACGCAACGTCCACCGATGCGAGCGGCGCGAAGGACCTGCATCTCGTGCAGTTCGGCGGACCGGTACGCCAGTCCGATCTCGATGCGCTGCGCAGCGCGGGCGTCGAACCGCTGCAATACATCCATCCGTTCACCTACGTCGTCTGGAGCGATCCGGCGCAACTGCAGCACGCAGCGGCGCGCTCGACCGTGCGCTGGAGCGGCGACTTCCTGCCGGCCTACCGCGTGCAGCCGCAATGGCGCGCGTTGTCGAGCGATACGATCGAGGTGCACCTGCAGGTGTATCGCGCCGCGGTGGACAGCGTCTCGAGCGCATTGCGTTCGGCCGGCGTGCTCGTCGACGGCGCGCGCGCGGTCGATCGCGGATTCAGCGTGGTCAATGCGCACGTGGCGGGTTCGGCCCTCGCCTCGCTCGCGACGATCGCGGGCGTGTACAGCATCCAGCCGGTGCCGCGCGACGGCGGCCTGCGCGGCGAAATGAGCGACCAGGTCAGCGCTGGCAACATCGGCGCCGGCAATCTCGCAGTACCGGGCTATCGCACCTACCTCGCGCAGATCGGCGTCGATGGCACCGGAGTGGTCATCGCGGACGTCGATGGCGGCGTCTACGACACGCACCCGGATCTCGTGCATCGCATGTTGCCATGCACCGGCACGACCTGCGGCGGTTCCGCGGTCGACGCGCATGGCACCCACACGTCCGGCATCATGGCGGCGGACGGCAGTTCCGGCGTGATGGCGAACGGATTCCTGCGCGGACTCGGCATGGCGCCCGGCGCGAACCTCGTCGAGCAGCTCTACGACCCGACCTTCACCCAGCCCGGCGGCATGCTGCTGCTGATGACCGAATCGTCGCGCAACCACGCGGTGATGTCCGGCAACAGCTGGGGACCGGCGGGCTCGCCGCTCGGCTACGACGGCGATACGCGCCAGGTCGATGTCGGCGTGCGTGACGCCGATCCGGACGCGCCCGGCGACCAGCCGTTCAACTTCGTGCTGTCGATCATGAACGGCAATGGCGGCACGAGCAGCCAGGGCACGCCCGACGAGGCGAAGAACATCTTCACGATCGGCTCGACCAAGATGCAGAGTTCGGCGACCGTGCAGATCACCGCGATCGACGACGTTTCCTCGAACAGCGCGCACGGCCCGGCGCTCGACGGTCGCAGCATCCCGGCGATGGTCGCGCCCGGTTGCAGCGTCGATTCGAGTGCGAGTGCGACCGGCTACCAGCTGATGTGCGGCACCAGCATGGCGTCGCCGCACGTGACGGGAGCCTCCGCGCTGTTCGTCGAGTACTACCGCAACCTGTTCGGGCACGACCCGAGCCCGGCGATGATCAAGGCCGCATTCACCGCGGTCGCGAAGAATCTGACCGGCAACCACGACGCCGATGGTGCCGTCCTCACCCACCTGTTCGACAACCGGCAGGGCTGGGGGCGCCTGCAATTGCCGCCGGTGCTGGCGCCGACCGAAGCGGTGCAATACGTCGACCAGACGACGGTGTTCGACAATACCGGCGAGAGTTGGTCGCACACCTACGCCGCCGCCGATCCGGCCAAGCCGATCCGCATCATGCTCGCGTGGACCGATGCGCCCGGGCACGGCCTTGGCGGCTCGACTCCGGCCTGGAACAACGACCTCGACCTGCGCGTGAGCGCGAACGGCGGCAGCTACCTCGGCAACGTGCTCGACAATGCGGGCTGGTCCACCACCGGCGGCAGCGCCGACGCGAAGAACAATACCGAAGCGGTCTTCCTGCAACCGGCGCAACACGCCGGCAGCGTGACGATCGAAGTGTTCGCGAGCGACATCAATTCGGATGCGCTGCCGCACGCCGGCGATGCGACCGACCAGGACTTCGCGCTGGTCTGCTACAACTGCGTGGATGCGACGCCTGCCGGCGCCGATCTCGATCTGGCGGCGACGACGGCGGCCACGCGCGTGCTGCCAGGGGAGGCGATCCAGTACACGCTCACCATCACGAATGCAGGTCCCGCGGCGGCGAGCGGCATCGAGGTCACCGCGAGCACGCCCGACCTGGTCAGCGCCAGCGCGGCAGACGGACAGGGCTGGACCTGCCTCGGCCATGGCGCGAACCTGCACTGCAACCGGGCCGATCCGTTGGCCGCTGGTGCGCAGGCGAGCCTCGTCCTCGACGGGGTCGTCGCCGCGCATCCGTCGGACCCGGTCAGCATCTCGTTCTCGGTGCAATCGAGCGAGAGCGATTCGAATACCGCGAACAACGCCGCGGTCGTGTCGACACCGCTGCTGGACCAGATCTTCGCGGACGCGTTCGAGGCGGACGGCGGCTGATGTTCGCGCCGCGCCTCGACTGCAACGGCCGCGAGCTGGTGCTCGACCGCGTGCTCGTCTGCGGCATCGTCAACGTGACGCCGGATTCGTTCTCGGATGGCGGCGCGTTCCTCGATCCGCAGCGCGCGGTCGCGCATGCCCTCGAACTGGTCGCACAGGGCGCCGACTTGCTCGACGTCGGCGGCGAGTCGACGCGGCCGGGTTCGGACGGGATCGATGCGGCGACCGAACGTTCTCGTGTCGTGCCGGTGATCGAGGCGCTCGTGCGCCAGGTCCGCGTCCCGATTTCGATCGACACCTCCAAGGCCGAGGTGATGCGTGCGGCGATCGGTGCCGGTGCAGGTCTCATCAACGACGTGCATGCCCTGCGCGGCGACGGTGCCCTCGATGCCGCCGCGGCGCTCGGCGTTCCGGTGTGCGTGATGCACATGCAGGGCGAACCGCGCACGATGCAGGACGCGCCCCATTACGACGACGTCGTCGGCGACGTGCACCGCTTTCTCGCCGAACGCCTGTTCGCGTGCCAGATGGCGGGCATCGACAAGAAGAAGATCCTGGTCGACCCCGGCTTCGGTTTCGGCAAGTCGCTCGAGCACAATCTCGCCCTGCTGCGAGGGCTCGATCGCTTCCCCGAATTGGCGCCGGTGATGGTCGGCCTGTCGCGCAAGGGAATGATCGGTGCGCTGACGGGGCGCGAACGGCCCGAAGAGCGGGCGGCCGGCTCGGCCGCGGCGGCGCTGGTCGCGGCGCAGAAAGGCGCGGCGATCGTGCGTGTGCACGATGTCGCGCCGACGCGCGACGCGCTCGCGGTATGGCAGGCGCTCGCCGCGGGCGATGCATCGCCGCGCAAACCGGCGGCGAAGAAGGCCGCGCTGTGGGACGACGACTGAAGAAGTCCGCCGCCGCCTGAGGGAGAGGCGGCGGCGGGCCGGTCGGGTGTTGGGGGACGCCCGACCGGGGGAGCGTGCACGGCGCGACCCCGGTGCGACCGGTGACGTGCCGTGAAAAGCGTGGGTGAAGCATCGGGTGCGACGCAGCAGCGCGCATTCGTGATCCGTTCGCGCCGGGTTCGCGCCGCATGAATTCCGTGCAGGCCCGTCGGTTGGATGGTGCAAAGCCCCCGTGGAGCACCGTGCGCGGCTGGCCATCCAGCCGTCCGGCGTGGTCAGCCGGCGCCGCGTGACCCGTTCGACGGCGTGATCGCGCGCTCGCCGGCGAGGAATTTCGCGCGCGCTTGGGCAGCGAGCGCGGCCTCGGTCTGGCCCAGCGCGGCATACAGGCGTGCCTGCAGGACAGCGCAATCGAAGTCCTGTTCGGCCCAGCGCGCGACGTGGCCGATCACCACGCTGGCCCGGTCTGTCTGCTTGTCGGCCAGCAGGTTGTCGCCATAGGACATCGCGACGACCACGAGGTCGCGCGGGACGCCCCAGCGTTCCGCGTCGGCGAGTGCGGTCGTGAACCCGCTGTCGGCTTCGTCATTGCGCCGCTCGCTGCGCGCCTGTTCGGCAGCAGCGAGCGCCGCGAACAGGGTCACGCCCGGCATGTCGTTGCGCGTCTTCGACCAGGCGCTGAACTGTGCCGCCTGCTCCCTTGCGGCATCGGCCTGGCCCTGCGCGCGCAGCGCGCGGACCAGCAGCAGCCAGGCCTGTGCCCGTACATGCGCCTCGTCCGTGGTCGGCAAAGCGGCGATCGCCTTGCGTGCGGACTCGGCCGCGGCACTCGCCTCGCCGGCGGCGAGTTGCAGGCGGGCGTCTTCGGTCGCGATGCTGCCGGGCAATTCGGCTTCGTTCGCGAGCGCCGTGTCGTGCGCGAGCTCGGCGATCAACGCGCGCGCTTCGCGCAGGCGCCCGTTCGCGGCCAGCGCCTTCGCGCGCTGCAGGTCGTAGTTGCCGCGGCTGCGCGGATTCGCGACGAGGCCGCGTTGCGGCAGCAGGGATTCGGCGGTCGCGAGCGCGGCCTTGGCGTCGAGCAGGCCGAGCTCCGCCTTCATCTGTGCGGTGAGGGTCAGCGCGAGGTCGTTGAGTGCGCCGAACTGGCGAAAGCGCACGGCGGCGCGGCGCAGGACCGGCAGCGCTTCCGCATGCCGACCGCGGTTGTTGTCGAGGATGCCTTCGTTGGCGTCGACGCGCGCGAGGGAGAGCGTGTCGTTGGCGAGTGCGAGGGCGACGCGGGCATGCGCGAGCGCGTTCGCCGCCTCGTCGTAGCGGGCGAGATTGATGAGGGCGGCGGCGAGTCCGGTATAGGCCTGGCCGAGCACGCCGGGTTCGTGCGCGGACTCGGTGAGCCGGATCACCTCGGTGAACAGCGGAATCGCTTCGGCGCTGCGGTCCTCGCGCACCGTGATCGCGCCGAGCATGTGCAATGCGCGCGCACGCAGGATCGGATCGTCCTGCGCGGAGACGACCTTGAGTACCTGTTCGAGATTGCTGCGCACCGCCTGCAATCGACCGACGCGGTAGTCGACCAGGGCGAGGCGGACGCGCATCGTCGGCGAATCGCGCAATGCGGTCGGCGCCGATTCGATCATCTGTCGCGCCGCCACGAAATCGTCGCCGAGCAAGGCGGCCTTCACGCGCTGGTCGAGGTCCTCGAGCGACACGGACACGGTGTCGCCGTGTGGTGGGGGCGGCGTCGCGCCGAGCAGGAACAGCAGGCGGTCGCTCGCGATGCGTGCCGTCTCGATCGGGTCGCGGCCCTGGCTGCGTACCAGTTGCGGGGTGCCGTCGGCGCCGCGCAGTTCGATCTCCACCAGCCAGTCGTCGCCCGATCGCGAGACTCGCGGTACGACCACCATGCGCGCGCCGGTGAGCGCGCGGACCTGGCCTGCGGGGTCGGCTCCGGTCGCAGCGTCCTTGCTCGCCGCGCGCCAGGCCGCGACTACCGTGTCGCTCGGTGCAACGGTCTGGCCCGCCTGGCGCAGGCGCGAGGCGACCAGGTCCATCAGGCCGAGGCGCAGCCATGTCCACTCTTCGCCGGATTCCACGCTGGCCGGCAAGACGACCAGCGCGTCGGTGGCGATCGTGGTCGCGCTCGTCTCCGACGAGCGGTGCAGGTGTTGCCACGCAACCGCGGCGAGCCCGAGCAATGTCGCGAACGCGCACGCGAGTGCGACGGGCTTGCGCCACGACGGTCGCGTGCGCGCAGCCATGCCGGGCGGAGGTTCGACCGGCGCTGCCGACGCGATGTCGCGACCGACGGCGTCGGCGGTGGATGCGCCCACTGCTTCAGCTGCGTTCGATCCGCCGCCGCCGTCCGTGGTCGATGCATCGAGCTCGCGGACCCAGCGATAGCCGAAACGCGGGATGGTGCGGATCGCGTTCTGCTCGTTGCCGTCGTCGCCGACGGCGCGGCGTGCCTTCAGCAGGGTCTGGCCGAGCAGGGTGTCGCTGACGTCGGCCTTGCCCCACACCGCGGCGATCAGCTCGTCGCGGCCGACCGCGCGGTCGCGGTGTTCGATCAGGTAGACGAGGCAGTCGAACACCTTTGGCGACAAGGCCAGCAGCGTATCGTTGCGATGCAGTTCGCGCGCGAGCGGGTCGACGCGGCAGTCGCCGAATTGGTAGACGGGGTGGGGCATCCGCCGAGGTTAGCGCGTGCGCGCGCGCGCGGCCATGTGGCGCGCGGCGGGCGCGGGTCCGATCATGCGACGAGCCACGCCGCGAGGCCGAGGAACAGGCCCATGCTCACGACGTCGGTCGCCGTGGTCAGGAAGATGCTCGAGGCGGTCGCCGGGTCCGCGCCCATGCGCTTGAGCGCGAGCGGCACCGCCGCGCCGGCGACGCCGGACAGGGCGCAGCTGCCGGCCATCGCGACGAACGTGATCGCGGCGAGCATCAATGCCTGCGGGTGCTGCTGATGGTGGGCGAGCCAGAACATGCCTGCCGCGGCGACCAGTCCGGTCAGCGCGCCATTGAGAAAGCCGAGCCAGGTTTCCTTCCACATCAACTCGCGCGCGCGGCCGGCGCCGAGTTCGCCGAGCGTCATGCCGCGCAGGGTGACGGCGAGCGACTGGCAGCCGGTGTTGCTGCATTGTCCCGACAGGACCGGAATGAATACCGCGAGCAGCACGATGCGGTTCACCGTGCCCTGGAACAGGCCGACCACGCCGGCGGCGACGAAAGCGGTCACCAGGTTGATCTGCAGCCACGGATGGCGGAAGCGCAGCGCGCGCTGCCACGGCGTGGCGAGGCGCTCCTCCCTCTCGACGCCGACCATCGCGCCCGCTTGCGCGCTGATCTCGAACGCCTGTTCCTCGAAGATGACCGCGCCGCGCACGAGGCCGATCAGGCGCCCGTCCGCATCGCAGACCGGGTAGACCGGATAGTGGCGGCGCACGACTTCGCGCATCGCGTCGATGACGTCGACCTGCGGCTGCAAGGCGAACGGGCGCCCGACCATGATTTCGGCGAGGCGCTGCTGCGGCTGCGCGAACGCGAGTTCGCGGAACGCGACGATGCCGGTCAGGTGGCGCGACGCGTCGACCACGAAGACGTACGTGATCAGGGTGTGCGAGACGATCGGTCGCAGCGTCTCGATGACCTCGGACACGGTCGCGCTCTCGGCGAACACCGCCGGCGCCGGTTCCATCAGGCGACCGATCGAACCCTCCGGCCACTGCTGTCCGCGCAGCCACTGGCCGTCCTCGCCCTGGCCGGCGGCGAAGGCGATCTGGCGGCGGCGCTCGACGCCGAAGCGATCGAGGATCGCGACCGCGCGGCCCGGGCCGAGCGCATGCAACAGGCGCGCGATCGAAGCATCCGGCAACGGCGCGAGCCGTATCACCGCGGCGTCGACGTCGAGGTCGCGCAATTCGTCCACGGTCACGGTCTGCGGTTGGGTCATGAGCGGGCTCCCGGCGACCCCGGGATGCTAGCCGATGCGCGTCGGGTTCGGGCAGTCGGAATCGAAGCCGCGCGTTGCGGTTCGACGCATGCCGTTCATCGCCTCTTTAGGGTGCGCGCGTGACCATGGCGCACACCCCAGCAGAGGCGAGTGAGCGATGAGCAGCAGAACTGTGGCGATGGCGATGGCGGCGGCGACCAGCGTCGCTCTCGTGGGTTGCGTGGCGACCCCGCCGCGTGCGCGCATCTATGACGACACGTACTACCAGCGCCGGGCCGCCTACGACTGTTCGCGCTGCGGCGTGGTGCGCGAAGTCGGGCGCGTGTACGTGCGCGAGAACAGTACCGGTGGTGGTGGCGCCGTGCTCGGCGCGATCATCGGCGGCGTGCTCGGCAGCACGATCGGCCACGGCGATGGCCGCACCGCGGCGACGGTGGCGGGCGCGGTGGCCGGCGGTTTCGCCGGCAATGCGATCGAGCGCGATTCGAACGGACGCGGCGGCGATCGCGAAGCCTGGCAGTTCCAGGTCCGCCTCGACGACGGTCGCTGGGCGACGATCACCCAGTGGGACAACGATGACCTGCGTCCGGGCGATCGCGTGATGATCCGCGACAACCGGCTGATGCGCCTGCGCTAGACGGTACGCGCAACGCGCGCAGCACCCGGGCAGACCCGCGCGGTGACGATGAGCCGCGGGATCGCATATCTATGATCCCGCCCGGTAGTGGTCCAGACCACCACCGGGCGGCGTCCTTCAATTGATGCGATAGAAATTGTGCGCGCCGATCGTCGCCAGCGGCGGACCCTTGATCCAGCCCGGCGACACCGAGTCGGCCAGTACGAAGTGGTCGGCGTTCGGCACCACGAACTTGCGCTGGTTGCGTGGTTGCGACCACATGGCCAGCGAACGGCCGGCAATCTCGACGGCGGTCTTCCAGGCAACCGGATTCGCGATCAGGGTGTCGTTGCGCATCGTGGTCGTCGCGAACTGGCCGGGCGAACGCACCACGTCGCAGACGGTACTGCCCCAGCGCCCGCTCTCGCGGCGGCGCATGGCGACTTCTGCGACCGCCATCTGGCCGACCTTCGATTCGCTGCGCGCTTCGAGGTAGACCGTGGTCGCGAGGCAGACATGGTCTGCGGCAGGCTGCGGCATCATCGAAGCCAGCCACAGCAGGAAGGAAAGTTTCATTCGCACCTCTCTCTCAGTCGGTGGCACGACCCGGTTGCCACGGCGCATGCGCCATTGCATCCACCGGCGAACCACCGCCGGCTGGTCGAGCTGCCAATCGAATTGGATGAAGCTGCGGCGCCGGCATGACCAAGTCATAACCCTTGCGCCCGTCAGTCGCGTCTGCCACCCCGGCAGTCGCTCCGACGTTTTGCCACGTGCCGACGCGCCTTGCGTCGTGGTCGGTTGCTGGCCTCAGGTCAACGGCAGCCGTCCGAAAAGCTCATGGAAAACAAAGTTGTGGATACAAAAACGCCCTGACTGAGCAGGGCGTGGGGAGCAATCTACCCGAGAACGGTCCACTTGTCGCTGAACGGCGGCCAGCCGTTCAGGTTGCCTTAACCGCAGCTCTGGCAGGGAGGTGGCGTCCTTCGAACCCGAACGCCTGCTCCGGACCCGACACGCAAGTGCTTGATTGGCCGAACCGGTTCGATGCCACCTGGCGAGACTCGACCGCGGAAAAAGCCACCCCCGACCTCAGTAGAACATGCGTCCGTCGCCGAGCAGATGGGCGTGGCAGTCGCCCGCGGCCTGCACGCAGTGCGCGATCCAGACGCTTTCGAGGTCCGCATTCCAGCCGTTGAACCAGTCCGCGTGGGCCGAATAGCCGCCGTGCTGGCTGTAGTCGTACATGTCCGACGAAAGGTGCCAGCCCGCCGTTCCGCTGGCCGGGACGGGGTAGTGGATGTTCACCGTGATGACCGGAATCGCGACCGGATGACTGGCGGGGCAGTGCCCCTCGACCGGAAACGCCATGTGGCTCTTGTGGTTGGGCGAGTCCAGATCGACGCCATTCCAGCACTGCGGAAAATCGATCTGCAGCTGGACATGGTTGCCGACGCCGCACAGCAGGCCATCCGGGATCTCGGGGAAGTGGCCGATATAGGTTTCGAAGCAGCCCCAGTAATGCGCGTCCTGCGGCGCCATGGCCCGCGCATCGCCGGCGATCATGCGCAAGCCGGGCGGCATCGCGTGGATCTGCGTCGGTGGCACGCCGTAGTAGCCGGACTTGTAATAGAAGATCGCGTCGCTCGGTATCACGGGCAACCCGCCCGCATCGACGATGACAGGCGCCCAGTATGCGCTGCGGTTCATGATGCCGCCGTTGCATGTGCTGTTGCCGCTCGTGACGAGGGTCGGCGCGGTCGAGTAGGCGTTCGTGCCCGTGTTGCCGAAGAACGCGTGCAGGTGGGCGCCGCCGGGTGTCCCGGGAAACACGATCGGGTCGTCGAACGAGAGGTGCGAGAGCCCGCAGCTGATCCGGAACGCGCCGATGCCGTCGCCGGATGGCGCCGGCAGCTCGCTGGTCGGCTCGATCCGCAGGTCGTCGTGGCCGACCGCGTCGGGGGGCGTCACGACGAACTGGCCGACGCCGCCCATCATGTAGGGCCGCGGGTTGTACAGGGGGCCATAGTCGCAGTGTTTGGACTCGCCGGGCGCGGGGTCCTGGCCGCCGAATGTCGCCGACGAACAGGCGACGTTCTCGTAGACGAGTGCGTAGACGTAGTGGCCGTCCATACCGAAACGCGCATAGCGCTGGCCGTGGTAGTGGCAACCGGCGCCGTCGTCGGCGCAGAACGTCCAGGGGCCGGGCGGGGGTGGCGGGGTTTCGAAGCCGGACGCGAAGATCGGGTCGTTCGATTGCGCGTGCGCCGGTGCGCACACGCAGGCCGCGATGGCGGCGAGCAATCCCGCTCGCGCTGCGGCAGCGATCATTCGTGGCATGGATGAACCCCCGGCGG
>Ga0068853_100001209_pt1 | contig 18406 bp, 10 predicted proteins | sample KBSCornC32_FD_65655 | JGI IMG/M metagenome (GOLD analysis project Ga0068853, IMG submission 65655) | Corn rhizosphere microbial communities from Kellogg Biological Station, Michigan, USA - KBS Corn C3-2 | ecosystem: Host-associated > Plants > Roots > Rhizosphere > Soil ...
CCGCAGCCGACGATCAGGATGAACATGCGATCACCACGCGTGGATACTAGTCCGCGCCGGCCGGCGCAGCGGCCGGCGCGGGAGCGCTCTCGCTCCCCGTCTCGGGCGGCGCCGTCAGCAGCACCCGACAGGGCGCTTTCTTCAGCACGTACTCGGTCGCGGCGCCGATCTCGGCCGGCTTGGCGCCGCCGATGCCGCCAAGCTTGGCGCCACCCTTGATCTTGGTCGGGGGCTCGCCGCCGATCACGATCGCCTCGGAGCCGTTGCGGCGGGCGGATTCGACGATGCCGGCGCCGATCCCGCGCGCCCGCACCACCTCGGCGTTGACGTTGACGTCCTCGTACTCCTCGGCGACGTCGCTGGCCCGCCTCAGGGCGCGTTGGGCGCTCGCCTCGATATCGCCGGGCAGCTCGGCGTCGAGCGGCAGGGTCAGCGGCACCTCGATCACGTAGACGAGGTCGAGCCGGGTCTCCTCCTCTCCGCTCTCGGCCTCCTCCTGCTCGGCCGCGGCGAGCCGACCCGCCGTAGAGACGATGTCGTCGTCGAGCTTGCTGCCGAAGACGGGCACGAGGATGTTGCGGAAGGCGACTTCGGGCACCTGCTTGGTCAGCGCCTTCTCGGTCACGCTGACGCGCTTGGTCAGGGTCGTCCCCTCGAAGCCCTTGCGGTAGACGACGTAGAAGAGCAGGCCGAATGTCATCCAGCCGAGGCCGACCCAGCGGGCGGTGTCGTGGTAGATCAGCACGCTGATGAAGGCGAGGGCGCTGACCACGGCGGCAAGCAGGGCCGGCAGGGGCAGCTGGGCGCCGCGCCACTCGACGTCGAGGGGGACGCGGAAGGGCCGCGGGCGGTCGGGCTGGGTGATGCGCAGGCGCAGGATCGAGAGCTGGGCGATCGTGATCGCCAGCATCGCCCCGAAGGCGTAGAGGCCGGCGAGCAGCTTGACGTTGGTCGGCAGGACCAGGCCGATCGCGATCACGCCTGAGATCGCGATCGCCACCTGGGGGGTCGCGTGGCGGCTGTTGAGCTTGCCCAGCCAGCTGGGGATCTGGCGGTTGATCGCCAGGGTGTAGATGTGGCGGGAAACGCCGAGCAGCGCCGTGGTCACGGCCCAGAAGAGGACCGGCGTGGCAATCACCACGACCAGCCAGCGCATCGCGTCGGAGACCCAGACCGGGTGGTAGGCGGAGACGACCCCGAGCACCGGCGCCTCGACGTAGCGGTGGCCAAGGGCGGTTTCTGGACCGTGGGGGCCGGCAACGACCGGCACCGCCATCAGCGCGATCGCCGCCATGCCGGCGTATACGAGCGGGACTGCCAGAGCGCCGACCGAAACGATGCGCTTGAGGTCCCGGGGGTCGACGTTGATGTCCGGAGCGAGGTCGGAGGCCGCCTCGATGCCGGCATAGGCGAGCATCGCCACCACCGAGGCGTAGACGATGTCGTGGAAGTCGGGGCTGGTGAAGAGGTTGATCTGGTCGGTGAGGCGATCGGGATGGAAGACCGCGAGCACCCCGACTACGACGACTGCCAGCTGCAGGGCGATGTCGGCGAGTGCGAGGATCGCTAGCGGCCGCTCGCGGCTGCGCCCGGTGACGTTGAGCATGTTGAGCACGCAGGCGGCGACGATCACGGCGCCGGCGATGCCGATCTCCCAACCGGCCTCGGAGAGGTCGGAGGAGATCGGCTCGAGGTAGTGGGGAACCGAGATCGCGGCCAGGGCGGCGACGATCAGGTAGTCGATCAGGATCGCCCAGCCGGCGATGAAGGCGATCAGCTCGTTGAAGGCGTGGCGGGCGAAGCTCGAGGAGCCGCCGCGCTCACGGATCATCGCGCCGCCCTCGACGTAGCTGAGGGTGGTGACGACGAAGAGCAGGCCGGCGGCAAGGAAGATCAGCGGCGTTAGACCGAGGCCTCGATCGGCGACTACCCCGAGCGAGAAGTAGATCGAGAAGCCGACCGCCGAGTAGACGGCGACGAAGAGCCCCGGCACGCCGGTGGCGCGCTGCAGGAGCGGCTGCAGCCGCGGTTTCGAGGGCTGCTCGGCTTGCTGAGAAGGTTGTGCGTCCGGCTCGGGCGTGCTCACGTACGAGACGCTATCCAGAGCCGCCCGCCGCCGACCGCAAGGAAGGCGACGCCGAGCAGCACGCCGACCGAGAGCGGACCGCCGCCGTTGGCCAGGGTGCTGACCAGGATCAGCAGGCCAAGAGCGATGAAGACGAGGGAAAAGGCGCGGACGGAGCCCTGGTAGATCCGCTCGGGAGAGGCCACCAGGCGATTCTAGGTGAGGGCGGGCGTAAGCTCGGCGCCCCGCTGCGAGCCCTGTTCGGAGACGACGATGACGCGGCAGGGACGCTCGCCGAGGACCGTCTGCAGAGTCTTGTCGTAGAGGGGGCGGCCATTGCGGTAGCGCAGGCCGACGACGACGGCGGCGGCGTTGATCAGCTTCGCCTCGTCGGCGATGTCGTAGCCGGCCTGGCCTGGCCGTACCCGCTCGACGTGGCCGGTCACCCGCTGGCCGCCGATCAGCTTCGCCTGCTCGATCTTGCTCTGCGCCTCGCCTTCCTGGTCGGGCAGCTCGGCGTCCAGCGGCAGATGGGTAGGCACGGTCAGCATCGAGTGCACGTGGATGCCGCGACGCCGCTTGGAGGCGAGCTTGATCGCGGTGGCGACCACCTCCTCGGAGAAGGGCTGATCGTCCTCGAAGGCAACCAGGACGCTGCGGTACTCGATCTCCTCGACCCCGAGCGGCTCGGGGGTCAGCACCTTGACCGTCTCGGTCAGCGGCAGGCCCTGGTTGCGGCGATAGAGGACGTAGACGATGATGCCGAGCGCCATCCAGCCAGTGCCGACGATGAGCGTGCGCGGGTTGAGCGCCATCACGACGATCCAGGCTGCGAAGGTGCCGAGGCCACCGAGGACGGCGGTCAGCGGCACATCGGCGCCAAAGGCGCGGAAGTTCAGCGGCGGCTTCCAGGGGCGTTCCACGCCCGACTGGCGACGACGCAGTTGGATCACCGCGATGTGGGCGATCGTGAAGGAGAGCATCGCCCCGAACGAGTACATCGTCGCCAGGAAGTCGGTCTGGCCTGGGATCAGGGTGACGATCGCGATCGCGGCGAAGATAAGGATCGCGATGTAGGGGGTGCGGTACTTGGGATGTACCTGACGCAGGCCCTCGGGGAGCTGGCGGTGCTGCCCCATCGAATAGGTCAGGCGGGAGACGCCGATCAGGCCGGCGTTGGTGGCGATCAGAAGGATCACCGCGGCCAGCACGCCGACGTAGTAGCGAAGGATTTCGGTCGGACCCGAGGAGAGGCCGAGGTTCTCGACGATGCCGAGGATCGGGTCGTCGGCGAACTTGGAGCCGAGGGCGGTCGCGTAGTGGCCGGCGGCGTCCTTTACCACCGGCATCGCCGAGAGCGCGACAACCGGGATCAACAGGTAGAGGCCGAGCACTGCGATGACGACGAGGCCGACGCTCCTGGGGATCGTCCGGGCCGCGTCTTTGGCCTCCTCGGCCATGTTGGAGATCGTCTCGATCCCGGTGTAGGCGATCATGCCGACGGCGATGCCCAGGGCGAAGTCGCTCCAGGTCGGCGCCACGCCGAGGTGGACGTTGTCGACCAGGACCTGCGGGCTGAAGACGAGCACGAGGCCGATCCCGACCAGAACGACTTGGGTGGCAAGGTCGGCGACGGCGAGGATCAAATTGAGCTTGGCCGACTCCTCGGTGCCGCGGATGTTGATCAGGGCGAGGGCGACGATCAGCACCGCGCCGCCGATGATGTCACCCGGGCTGTCACCGAGCCAGGGCCAGAACACGGCCAGGTAGTGGGGCACGAAGAAGGCCGAGATCGCGACCGTGATCGTGTAGTTGAGCATCTGCCCCCAGGCGGCGACGAAGCTGACCAGCTCGTTGAACGCGTGGCGGGCAAAGCTCGAGGAGCCACCGGCCTCCGGAAACATCACGGTCGCCTCCGCGTAGGTCGCTGCGGTCGCCGCGAAGATCAGGCCCGAGATGACGAAGGCGATCGGCGTCAAGCCGAGCGCAAACGCCGCGGTGACGCCGAGCGCGTAGTAGATCGAGGAACCGACGTTGCCGTAGGCGGCGGCGAACAGGGCGCCGACGCCGTGGACGCGGCTCAGCGATTCATCGCGGGGGATCCGCTGGGCCATCCGCGCCGATCCTGTCGGACGAGCTGCTCATCTCGCCCGAATATACGGACCCGCCGTACGAAAACGAGCGCCGGGGTCGCCCCCGGCGCTCGTTGCACTACCGATCCTGCAATCGGACCTACGGGTTTTCTTTGTCGATGAATCGCACCGCCGCGGCGGTGGCGATGTCCACCGTGTTTTGGAGGATCGCCGTGTTCTTCCCCGCCGCCGCAGGCAGGCCGGCGGCAGAGTTGATGATCGGGTCGAGGATGAACGAGAACAGGCCCCCGCAACCGGACGCGCTCGGAGCCGCCCAGGCATTGTCGACCAATTTGTTTTCGGAGATATGCAGCATCAGGCCTTCTTCTCTGAATTCAGCCTGGCCGAAGCTACCTTCGATCGAGGTATTCGGCGGTGGCGGTGAGGTCGGGCCCGAGGTCAGGTTCCAGATCACCGGACTGCTGTTTGAGCCGACATAACAGCTTTCGCCAAGGAAGGGATTTTCCAGACGCATCTTGACCGGCAGCTTCAGCGCCGTGCCTTCTTTGCGATTCATTAGCTGTTCGCTGATCTGAATGTTGCTCGGGGACCCCGCCAGTTCGAGTGTTGCGTTGAGACCCGTGACACCGTTTTCAAAGGTCAATTCGCAAGAGGCCCTGAGGATGAAATTGCTGATTTCTTTGCAGTTGACCAATCCGGCCAGGCCGCCCGGAACAGGCTGAGCCACCGGCTGCAGGGTTGGTTTGCCTTCAGTTGCTCCGTAGAATTTGGAGATCAGAGTCGTTTCATCCGGTTTGCCGAAACCGCCCTGTAGCAGGACTTTGTTAACAATCGGCACTTTCTTGGAACCCATGAGCACTTCGCCACCTTCGGTCACCGAGTAAAGGCATTTCTTGACTTCGGTGTTGGTGTAGGGGCAGTACTGGAATTTGGTGAATTCTCCCACGAGTTTCGCCGAGGCAGTTCCGGCGAGGCCGAGCGATGCAATCGCTACGACCGAAAGCGCCGCAAACAGCACTTTCAGCTTGAGATGCAGATTCATTGTTCCCTCGCTTGATCGGTTTAATTGCTTGCTGATGGATGAAGTTCTGGTTCTCGATCACCGTCTATCGCGTGTAAATGGCGCTGAGCAGGCCGACGTTGCCAGACTGGCGGACAACCTCTTCGCGTAGAGGCAAAGGATCGAAGCCCGGCTTTGGATCCAGCGCTTTCGGAATCGCATAAAGCAGGAAGATGTAGTTTTCGGACTTCCCCGGAGGACAGAGCGAGTAACCGCGGTTGCCAAAGCTGTTCTTGCCCTCCACCGCTCCAGCCGGCAATTCGCCCGCTTCGATGCTGTCGAGGCTCGGGTCAAGGCCGGCCACCGCCCAGTCGAAGAAGAGCGCTTCGTTGACCGGGTTCATGTTCAGCGCGAAGAGAACGAGTTCGGCCGCTTCGCTTGGCAAGCCAGCCCACTGCAGGGGTGGCGATTCGTTCTTACCGTCGCAGGTGTATCGCACAGGCAGTTGCGCACCCCCAGCAAAGCTCGGGCTCGCCAGCGTGACGCTGGCGGTGGTGGCTTTCCGGCGCTGTTCCGGCGTGATGCCGGGCTCACGTTCGCCCGGGGATTGGGGAACCTTTGAGCTCTGCATGGAGCCAGATGACTGCCTGCCGTCTTCGGACCCGGCCCCCGCACTCTTACCGCTGCCCGCCCGCACAGACGCCGCACCCGCTTCTCGATTTGCATCGGGCTTGCCGGTCGCGGATTCGGATTCTCCAGCACTCGCGGTAGCGCCCGCCGGCGTGGTTCCGGAAGAATCGCTTCCTTCCCCACAGCCGGCCAGGGCGAGAACCGCCGCAAGGGCGAGGGTCGGGAGCAAAATGCCCCCGACCCTCGCCTTCTTGGCGCGTCTCATTAGGAGACCGTCAATTTGTGTTCTCTCTTTGTCTGGAACGCTTCCGCCGGGAAGAACCCGTTCCATTTAACTTCGGTACCGAACGAGTTCAGTTTAGTACCCGTTGCACTGAAACTACTTTCGTTAAAGGTGGCGCTTTCCGTCGTGTTTTCGATCAGGCCTCCAGCGTTGCCTGTGACTTCCACTTCAGTTTCAAACAGAACGCAAAGCGGGTTGCCATAGACAATTTTCACGTGTACACCGCTGATTACAATGTAATTTTTGCCGCTCACTTCTTTCAGGTTCGCGGTCCATGGAAAGCTTTTCGGTTCAATCGCTTCCACGGTGCATTTCGTATCAGTGGTGCAGTTGAATAGAGGTAGATCGGTAACGCTTCCCGTGCCGACCCCGCCGCTGTTTTTGATTTTAATTTCGTAGAGAAAGTTGGCACATGTAGTAGTCATGCCCGTGAGTGTCAGGCTGCTTTTTTCAGCAGCCCCCACGATCGTTTCTTCCCCTTCCAGCGGAGTTCCGTCAAACCTCCATTGGGGAGCGGCAGTAGCCGAACCCGCCAACACGGCGCTCAGCATCATCGCCGCGAGCAATCCCCCAATGAAGATGCGTGTCGATTTGAAATTCATCTTCATATCTCCTTCCACAATCCTCTTAGGGGTTTTCTTTGTCGATGAATCGGACTGCTGCGGCAGTGGCGATATCAATGGTGTTTTTGAGGATCGCCGTGTTATGGCCAGCAGTCGTCGTGCCCAGCTGTGAGCTCACAATCGGGTTGACGAGGAAGGCCAGGATGCCACCACAGCCGGTAACTGACGGCGCAGACCAGTTGTTTTCGACCAGGACGTCTTCTTTGACGTGCAGCATCAGGCCTTCTTCCTTGAATTCGGCCTGGCCGAAGCTACCTTCGATCGAAGTGTTGGGTGCTGTGGGGCTCGTCGGACCGGTGGTCAAGTTCCAGGTGACCGGGCTGGAGTCAGAGCCGATATAGCATTTGGAGCCCAGGAACGGGTTTTCCAGATGCACCTTGACCGGCAGCTTAAGACCGAGCCCTTCTTTGCGATTTAGGTGCTGTTCGCTGATTTCGATATTGGTCGCGGGACCCGCCAGTTCCAGGGTCGAGTTCAGCCCGGTGATGCTGTTTTCAAAGAAGAATTTGATCAGCCTTTTGACTAGCGGCGGAGAGGACGCATCAGGCACGACCCCCGCCAAGCCTCCGGGAACGCTTTGGGCGACCGGTTGCAGGGTAGGTTTGCCTTCAGTGGCTCCGTAGAATTTCGAGATCAGGGTGGTTTCGTTTGGTTTACCAAAGCCGCCTTGCAGCACGACTTTGTTCGTGATTGGCACCGTCTTGTTGCCTAGTTTCACTTCGCCACCTTCGGTCACCGCGTACATGCATTTCTTCACTTCGGTGTTGGTGTAGGGGCAGTACTGGAATTTGGTGAATTCCCCGACGAGTTTCGCCTGTGCTGAGCCGGTGAGCCCGAGGGCGGCTAGCGCAAGCGCGAGCACCACCACGGGCACCGCCTTCCTGCGTTGCTTTCGCATAACTGGCTACTCCTTTTTGGTTGGACTGGATGCTTGCTCGATACAGCGATTGTTTGCTCGATGAAGTTTCTGGGTGCGTCAAGAAAGACCCGACCGCGTTCCTACGGGCGGCGTCCCTTCTTACCTTTCTGCTTGCCGCAGGAGGCGTTCAACTTGGGACTGAAGTCGTGCGTCTTGCTGTTTTGTCCGTTGAACTTGGCAGTTGCTCGGTAGGTATGGGCGCAGATGTCGCGGCTATTGATGATCAGGCCCTTCTTGCCGCCCTTCATGCTGAGGATGAACTTGGTCACGGGTTGGTCGGGGACGGATTCAAAGGTGCTCCTGATCCCGCCATTGACCGAGTCGATGCGACCATCGAGTTCGATTTTGATCGGACGACTCGGAGGCCCTTTGAGGGCAGCCACCATGTCAGGCAGTTCGTGGCTCGAGGACCGCAGGTAGACCGGCCCTTCCAGGGGCTCGTCGAGAAGCGGAGTGATCGCTTTGGCACTCCCGTAGATCGCGCCTGCTGGGCACTGTTCAGCGGCGAACTGCACCCTGGTGCAGACGGTCTGGATGTGGGCGTTGTCGAGGAACTCGGAGCGCGGCAGCGCCACCGACGCCCTGGCCGTGTTGGCTTCCTCGCCAGGCTTTGCTTCCAGCACCGCTCGCAGGCTGGGGTGCCCACCGCGCGTGGTTCCCCCTTTGAGGCGGATGGAGAGTTTGGGTTCGTAATCGAGGCCTTTGCAGCCGCCGACTTGGAAGCGCTCGGAAAGCGGCGCGACGTTCCCAAGCAAGGAGATCGCCTGACCGGTGATCGCCTTCGGGCTGCAGCTGGTCGGGTTGAGGGTGAACTGGTCGCGATTGAGGTAGATCCTCGCGTCGCGGAGCTCGAGCGGAATGCCCTGGAGGATGTGGGGGAATTCGTCCCCGCCTTTGATGCTGAGCACCGCCGTTGCTGGGTCGAGATAGGTGGGGACCTGGATCACCACGTTGCCGAGGTCGAAGGGACCGGCAACCGCCGGGATTATCGCCACCGCCGAGAGCGGGGCGCCCTTGAAGGGACCGGCCATATAGATCTTGCCGGTGGTGTAGTAGGGGTCGGGACCGGCTCCGGCGCCGGCTTCTACCTGACCGATCAGGGAGTTGGCCGGACAGGATGGTGATGCCAACTCTTGCTGGCCCGACTTGGACCTTGCGCCGGCAATTGCCGCGTTAGAGCAAATCCCGACGCCGGCCAGCTTGCCGGTCAGCCCGGCCGGCAGGGTGGCGTTGAAGGACTTCAGCTGCTGCTCTCCGTCTTGGCGGGTGAGGCGACCGAGGAATGGTGAGTAGGCGCCGCCGATCGGGGTCGCAGTTCCCGCTTCAAAACCCGGATTGTTGGGCATTTCGGCTTCACTCGATACGCAGGGACGACCATTGGGGCCCCGGGTCACCTGGAAGGAGTCGGTTCCTTGCACCGGCGCCTTGCCCGACCAGGGAGTGAGCACCGAGCCTATGGTGAAAGCACCACAGGAAATGGGGGTCCTCAAGGCAGACCTGGGGCCGCTGAATAGGTCGATCTTCGCTTCTTCAATCGGCAACTCAGGCAATTCTTTGAGTGACGCGGTGAGCTGTCCGGTATCGGGGTCGGCTTCAATCTTACTTGCCAGCTTGGCGACAAGGCCATCCCGGGGGCTGTCGATCACCAGGTAGGCAGCGAGCAGCGCCCCGAACGGGTTCTGATACGGCTGGGCGAGATAGACCGCGCCCGGCAGGGGGTGGCCCAAGAGGGGGGTAGCTACTTCGAGCGTGCCGATCTTCGATGCATCAGGACAATTCGCGTGATCATCGGAGAGGTGAACAGGGTTCTGCCCCACGCCCGTCAGCATCCCGATCTCGTCCGGGCTACAGGCTTTCTGACCGCCCGCGGCCGCAGCGTTTGCAACCAAGCCCTTGGGGAAAGTGACCACCGTGTCCTTGAGGGTGGAGGTCGCGGTTTCCATGCCTTCCGATTGCGGCACATTCAGCGTGATCTCGACCCCGCTGGGACTCTCCGCCGAGCTGGAATCGGGGCGAACCGTAAGCGTCGGGTTGAAATTGAGAATTGAGCACTCACTCACTCCGACCGGATTGCCGGAAACATCGGTGCTTTCGGCGGTTGTTTCATGACCCAGTTCCGTTACACCTTCGTTTTCCTCCTCCCAGCTACGTACTCGCGCAGCCGTGGTGAGCGTTGCCGAGCAGGCACTTGGCATCGTCAGCATCGGTGTGTCGCGCGACTCGACCGGGCAGGGTTTCCCGCCTGATTCGTTATATAGGCACTTGCCCCGAACCTCGTCGTGGCTGGCGCTGGTCGGGTCTCCCCAAAACTGGAGCTGAAAGTCCTCTACTGGACTAGTGTCGCGAGCAAGGATATCCGTTGATTCCGCGTAGAGACCGAAATCGCCCTTGCTGCGCACGCCACCGGTCACGTGCACGACGACCCCCGCTTTAGTCGTTCCGGCGGCTTCGAAGGCGAACATCGCTGGAGACCCAGGGGGAGGAACCATGTTATAGATCGGTGAAAACTCTGGCCTCGGGCCAAGAGTGTCGGTCACCAGCGTGACCAGGCCGACTTGAGACGCGTCCGGACATTTTTCTTCCAGCAGCTGCAGCTCGGTGCACGTTTTCGCCGTTGCGTTAGGGTTCACCACCACGCCTTGCGGCAGGTCCGTAACGATGTCACGCGGATGACCAGCGCTCGTTGTTGGCCCTTCTTCCTCGGGCTGTTCAACCGGGAAACCGAGGTTGACCGTCATCTGGTCGGGATGCGAACCTGCTGCCAGTGACGGCAGGCCGTCGGCTTGGGTAAACAGGGTGGCGAGTCCTTGCGAGCCGTCCAAGAAGCCAAAGGGTGGCGGTTCCGTGTCGATCCTTATTGGGATTTTGGTCGTTACTGTGGTCCCCGGGCTGGAAACACTCGAGACCACATCGGGCAGCACCGCACCCAGCGGAGCGGAGACTTTGACCGGGATTGTGACGAACACAGGCCGCCCCGGGTACACTGGGCCGACCGCCGTGCAAGTAATTGTCTGGCTAGGAGTTGGCGAACAGACAGGGTTCGGAGAGCTGCTGTCCCGATCCTCCCCCAAGGGACTTTCCGGGCCGAAGATCGGCATCACCCCCGTGGGAAAGGTGGCTGAAAGAGTCACCGGTCCAGCGGGAGCACCGCCCACATTGGTGGCGACCAGCATGTAGACGGGGCCAAAATTCCTCGCTCCTTCACTGCCCGGCGCGAGATTGGTCGGCAAGGCAACCATCCGCAAGCGCCACGCCGCGGCCGGTGTCGGGGCCGGTTCAGCCGCATTAGCCAGCGAGGCCGACAACTGCAAAGCGGACAAGGTAAACACAATGACCGCGATCCTCTTCAGCATCCTCATCGTCCCGCCCCCCTGTCCTTGCCGGCAGCTCGGTGCGCGCGCTTGCCGTTCTTCCCCTTCTTCTTGCCGTGATGATGCTTCTTGTGCTTCCTCTTGCTGTGGCCGCGCTTGACCGGCGGGTCAGCAGGGCCCGAGAAACCGGCGCTGCCGGCGACCTGAGCCGCCGAGGGTGGTGAAGGTGGTGGCTTGCATTCTTCACCTGGACAAGGCGGAGCTTTGACTTCGTTCTGCCCTGTCAAGCCGCCATCAACGCGGGCGTCATAGACGTCCAGTAGCGAATCTTCATCCTGGCCGACCAGCCTGTCGTAGGTGAAGATGAATACGTTGTTGCCATCTGGGTCAGCGTCGGCGAAGAACGAGGCGTCATCGCTCTTTCCACTTGATACCAGGTAAATGCAGCCACCGCTGGTCGCGCTGAATGCGGGTGAATTTTCCGTACATGAACCCGTTTCCGGGGCCTCCCACTCGTAGACGTCCTGGCAAGCCAGGCTGCTCAGTCTCTGCGCTCCACCGCCCCATAGAGGGCAACCGTCTTTACCGTTCACATCGCTGGCCACCAACGCATCCGGAGTCTCGAAGAAGAAACGGCCGCCGTTGCGGGAGAGGTTGCGCGCCAGCACGGCGGTGCCCGGCACCGCACCCAAGCTGACGGCCCTAATACTACCCATGCGCGCCGGCCCCGCGGGGGCTCCCCCACGCGGGTCACAGGAAATACAGGTGAGGCTCTTGTCGCCATAGGTGAATCGGTAAAACTCCGTACAGCGGCCCGGGATCCGTTCCCCGGTGCCGGGCACTTTCCCGCATACAGCCCCTTCGTTGTCGTAGCCTTTCGTCAGCTGCAAGACCGAGCGGAATACGAGGACATGCCCGTCTTCGCTGACTCGGGAGGTCTTGTCGTCCTCCACTTTGCCCACTTCTACCCGGCCTCGGATCCAGTCGTGCGCATCGCCGCTACCGTCTTCGTTAAGAACTTCGGTCGAGGTACCAGCATTGAAGATCTTCCCTTGGTGCAACCGCGCGATGAAGTCAACAGATTCATCGTGATACACATAGAGATTGCAGTTGCCGTCACCCAATTGATCGCTACCTGTGCAATTGCCAGGCTGGGCGGTTTCCCCCTCCTCGTTCGGGGAATTACCGACATTGTCGGGGATCCCATTAGCGACGAAGTAGACGAAGGAACCGTCCTCCGAGACTCCTGCCACACCCTGCACTTCCGCCCCATTCTGGTCGCCGTGGTCGACTACCAAGTCATGCAATTTTCCATCGGTTCGGTCATAGCGATAGAGATCGGTGCCGGCATTGGGAACAAGTTTTTGACTCGTCGACCAGTAGACGTTATTGGCATCCAAGGCGATGTCTTCAGGATGGAATGCATCAGTGATGAAATTGAAGTCCTGGTTGGATCCGTCCAGCTCGGAGCGACCGATTTCGCTCGTACTCGAGTTAGTCCAGTAAAGGTGCGAGCCGTCAATAGCCAGCCTAGCGGGCCCAGTCTCGTGTTCAACATCGATGGGAAAGTTCCCGTGAAAGATAGGCCCACTCCCATCGATTTCGAATTGATTGATAAAGCTGTCGCCGAAGGCATTGGCGTCTCTAGAAACGTAGATGTGGCTGGCATCCACGGCGATGTCACCAGTTGCTACGGAAAACCCTTCGATGAGATCGGTGTTCACACTTCCCGTGCACGATAGTTCAGTCCTGCCGACTGTCCCCTGGCTGGGGTTGCTGACCTTGGGCATGGTCCAATATATGTAACTCGAATCGGCGGCAATGCTGCGCGGATTACTGATGTCTTTCACGCAACTCTGGTTCAGATTGCCGCCGTCGAGGCCTGCCCTCCCGATCCTTCCGCCTTCTGCTTTTGGCTCCCCTTCATCGTCCAGTTCGCCCTGTTCGGTCCAAAAGATGTATTTGGCCTCCCCTTGGTCGATCACCGCGATACCCATCGGCCTCGCCGGACCAAAGGAAGCCGGTTTCTGTTCGACATCCGGAAGTGCGAGATAGTCAGGTTCTGGATCCGTGGAACCATCGAGCTTGGCCCGGCCGATACTGCTTTGCCCCGGATCGGTCCAGTAGATATAGCCTTCGGCTTCATCGACTGCGATCGCATGGGCTGAGGCGGGCACGAATGTGAGGTCCTTGTCGCTGGGATCATCCTTGCTGGCACGCGCGATCGCGGGCAGGTCGGGTTCGGGACCGGTGGTGGCGTTGTTGGTCAGCTTCTCGGAACTGAGGAAGAACGCCGAGCTGCCATCCGCAGCCGCCGCCATGAAGGTCGCGGGCTGGGGCCCGGCCGCGTCATGACCCTCCATGCCGTTGCCTTTGGCTTTGCCATTCGTCTTCTGCGATGCGGAGATCGGGATCGTGCAGGCGTGGCTCGGGTCAGGCACGCAGTTTCCGTTTCCGTCTTTTGCCGAGGTTTCCGGGGCAGTGGGATTGAGCCGCAGGTAGATCTCGCCAGTGCCGAGGTCGGTGAAGTAAACCGACCCGTCGGTCGCCACCCGATGCACATCGAGCGTGTATTCGTCCAGAGCGGCCGACCGGCTTCCTGCGGATGGCGTTGAGCCATCGGGCAGCACACCCGCGAGTTGGATGCTTCCCGGATCCCCGCGTTCCCACACGTAAACGTTGGGCTTGCCTGGGGCAGCTTTCGACGTCAATGCAAGATTAGTATTTTCTTTTTCGCTGCTGGCTTCGAAGACGACGGTAGAGCCATCGCTGGAGCTATCCACGTAAGCATACGTCGGAGCGGGCAACGTGTAAGGGACTATGGTCTGCTCGCTCCCATTCACCGTAGACTTCGCGATCAGGGCCTTGCCTTTCCCGAACTCGAGCACTTCGTCGTAGACCTCGCTGAAAGCGGGGTTCCAGCCGAGCCACTTGGCGCTCTGGCCGGTAGCGGCGCTGGGCAAAAGCCCAATGGGCGACCAACCGTTGGCTCCCCGCTTGCCGACATAGGTGGGAAATTCCTGTGACCCGGTCCCTCCTTCGATGCCGGCCGGGCTTTCAAAGCTGATCGCGTCACCGCTCGTCGATGCCCTGGTGAGCGGCACTTTGCCCTGGATACTGCCGCCGTTCTTGTCGACGGGGGTGGCCTGCTCGTATGCTCGGCAGTCCGGCAGGGATGTTGATGCTCCACCCCGGAGCGCTTGATTTGGGCAACTCGTGCCGACCTGCGATTCGGGATACGTGGTGAAAGTGCGCTGGATTTCTTTGTCTTCCCCGTTGCGTTCTCCCTGCACCGTGTCGGCTTCGTTGGTAGCCACGGACCTGAAGTGGTACGTGGTGGACGGTGCAAGGCCTTCGATTGAGATGTTGACTCTGCGTGGCGTGGTCCCTATGGCAACGGGCCCGATCGGAACCTTGCCCGCCGGATTTTTCCCAGCGAAGATCCCGCCATTTTCGATCCAAGCCGCATCAGAAATGTATTCGAAATAGTAAGATGTCGTCGTTCCCTCTGGATTGATATCGGCGCTAAGACGGACTGAAGTTTGGGTGATTTCGCTCGCGCGCTGTTCGCTGATGATTGGCCGTGAGTCAAAACGCGCGGTGACCTGGTGATCGTCATTCATCATGACGGCGCAGTGATCGTTCTGGTCCACCGAGTCGCAACCCGTCCAACTCATGAATTTCGAGCCCGAGTCCGCGGCGGGCGTCAGAATCACCTCGCTGCCGTCGTCGAAGGCCGCCTCGCAAGTCGCGCCGCAGTTAATTCCGGCCGGTTGGCTGGTGACGCTGCCGGCTCCCGAGCCGCTCCTCAAGACTGTAAGGGTGCGCTTGACGAAGATCGCGGTAACCGCCCTGCTGGCGTTGACCGTGACCTTACAAATTTCGTTTCCTGTTCCCTCCACGGAGTCACAGCCTGTCCAGCCGGCGAACGTGGAGCCAGTTTCCGCGGTCGCGGTGAGGGTAACTTCAGCGCCGGGATCAAGGGACGCATCGCAGGTGGTGCCGCAGTTGATGTTCGGAGAGGCGCTCTCTACTCTGCCGTCTCCCGAACCCGTCTTGATCACTGAGAGGGTAAGCTGGTCGTCATAGCTCATTGCCCCGAACGCATCCACCGCGAATTTGGAGACGACGTAGACGTCGCCGTCATTGGCGCCGCCGGAGTTGTCAGCGGCAACGCCCGAGGGGGTCCCGTCAACGAAGGAGTTGGAGAGCTGGGTTACGTAGTCGCCGTTGGGCTTGAACTCGTTGACGACGTTGTGAGCCGCGTCATAGGCGTAGGCGTGACCGTTGGACTGGTCGACCGCGAGACCCTCCCCAAGGTTGGCGCCGAGACCTTCGCCGATCGAACCGGCCGGGGTCACCGAGCCGCTGATAGAGGAAGACGGGCTGGCCGCGCCGGGGTTGAAGATGTCGATTTTCCCCCCAGGAGCATTGAGTGCGTAAACGCGCTCGTTGGCAGCGTAGACGCCGAGCCCGGTGTAGCTGGCGGCAGAGACTCCACTTCCGATCGTGGCAGTGACGAGACTGCCATCGGAATGGCGCTGGGCGATGGAGCTCGGGGCGCTTGCGACGGTCTGTTCGGCCGAGCAGGTCCCTTCTGATGAGGTGCAGCTCAGGGTGGGGACGTCGGTACCGGTGAATTGACCTTTGAAGAAGATCACGGGCGCTGCGGCATTTGAGACCCTGAAGTCGCCCCCGTTGATCGCGGGGAATCCCAGCGGGGAAGCGCCAGTGCATGCGGCCTCGAGGGCGTTGTCGATGCGGATGCGTCGTTCGCCGCCCGATCCGCTGAAGGTGATAGGGGCGGTGCTCGAATTGTCGCAGGCAGCCGGCAGGCCGCCGAGGGTGAAGGTCGTTACTTCGTCGGTCATCCCTTCCAAGGTGACGACCTGTTTCTCGTTGGTCGCAGGATGAGAGGTGTAGACGTCCCCCGTGGAGGGGTCCACGGCAACTCCGGCCGCCCGTGGGTCGATAACGCCGTCGCCGTCGCCTGCCCCAGGGGAACTCTCATTGATCGAGACATCGAGCGAGTAAGTGGTGGTGGCGACCGGCGGGAACTCGGAGGGGACGTACTTGGAGACCTTGCCCCCGGTTTCGGTCACGCTGAGCCATTCTTGGACGTAGAGGGCGCCGGTGCCATCAACGGCGAGCTGGCAGGCTTCGGGCGAGGTGAAGCTCGTTATTTCCGCGCCCGCTGGGTCGTAGATATGAACGGTGCCCTTGTCGGAGGCGTAGAGGTCACCCTGAGAGTCGACTACGGCGCCGCAGCCTTCGGCAAGGCCTTCGTGGGATAGGGCTGAGAGCGCCGGACGCACGCCGGCGCCCAGAGCTGAGGACGAGAAGATAAGACTGAGGACAAAGACAAGTCCTAGTCCGAGCATTCCCCCCCTACGACGCGCCCACCTTGTCCTAATGCCCTGCCCACATTGTTGCCTCATGTCCCTGTGTTCCCCCTCGAGAAGCGGCCTCTTGGCGTTCGCGCAGGGTTCCCAGCCCCTGCATCCCATCCACCATGCCACGACCGAGCCAGAGAACGAAGCGAAATCGGGAAAGGATTTTCTAGCCCGACCCGGCGAGTCGGTAGCCCCCTACTCAATACAACTTGAAAGCTCGCCCCGATCTTGGTACGAATTAGAAAACTTCTAGATACGGGAGGGGTTTTGGGCAAAGGGAGCTTGGCGCCGTGCAAGCGGAGTTCGGAGGCGAATGTGGCTGGCTCGCCTGAGGTTGCAATCAAGTCCAATGGCAAGAGACAACAGTTCGCCAAGCTGAGACCCGGGCCCGGCCTGCCACCCAGCGAGGTTGCGGCCAACCAGCGCACCCGCTTCCACGCCGCCATGATCCAGCTCGTCGCCGAGCGCGGCTACGGCAAGGTGACTGTCCAGGATCTCTCCGGCGTTGCCAAAGTCTCGACCCGCGCCTTCTATGAAAACTTCCGCGGCAAGGAAGACTGCTTCATCCGCACCCACGACTTGGTTGTCCGACGCGCGGCCAAGCACGTCCTCGCTTCGCAGGCGGGAGAGAGCGACTGGCGCAAGCGCTTGCAGCTTGGATTCAGGGCGTTCTTCCGCGAGCTCGAGCGCGAGCCCCGCGCGGCTCGCCTCGCCCTCGTCGATGCTTACCTCGATGGGCCGGTGGCCCGGGAGCAAGCGCGGAAAGCCGAGCTGCTCTTCAGCATAATGCTCGCCGAAAGCTTCAGCCACGCACCGGATTCCCCCGGGGTCTCTTCAGTCGTGACAGAAGCAATCGTCGCGGGGATCACCGGGGTCGCCCGCCAGCACATACTCTCCGGCAAGCGGCGCACCCCCCCGCACCTCGCTGACGAGCTGGTGGAGTGGGCCCTGTCCTGCCACGACCGCGCAGTTGGCCCATACCCGACTCCTCCCTCGATCCCAGCGCGCACTCCGGCGACAACGCAGCCTGGAACGTCGGACCGCGACCTTAGCCTCGCCGCCGTCGCCAAGCTTGCCTCCGCCGAGGGATACGCGCACCTCACGGTGCCGCGTATCCGCGTCGCCGCTGGCATCTCCCGGCAGCGCTTCCTCGGGGAGTTCAGCGGGGTGGATGAATGCCTGTCCGCCGCAAGAGACTGGCGCCTCGACACAGCGCTCGCCAACGCAAGCCTCGCCCGCGACTTGGCCCCAGCAGAGTCTGGGACCGCCGCGGCCGTAACGGCACTCGCCGCCCAGTTCGCCGAAGACCAAAGCTTGGCTCGCCTCTGCTTCGCGGTCGATTGCGTTGGGGCCCATTGCCTCCTCGAAGAGGACGGACGCCGAGCGACGGCGGTCCACCGCCTAGCCCATGTCCTCTACGGCCCTAAGGCCGACAAGCTCCCAAGCGTCGCCGCCCAGGCAGGCGCAAGCATGGTCTGGGCAATGATCGGCAGCCGCGCCCTTTCCCGCCGCAGACACGCGCTCCAAGGTCTGGTGCCGCTGTTGGCCGCGCTCGCCTAAGCCAGGTTGGAAAACCAAATGCTCAAACTAATTGACGCCATGCAGGCGAGTGGCATTCTGTCCTGGTGCGCAGCGTCATATCAGGCGTGCGCGACACCAGTAAATCGTAACTCAATAGAGAGGAAGAGAAATGCCTAGGAGCAACCTAGTCCGGCTTCTCGGCCTGGCGGCACTTGTCATCGGCGTGATGGCTATCGGTGCTTCGGCCGCCCAAGCCGAATACGTATTATTATTAAACGGCGTCAAACAAGCAAAAGGGTCAGGATTAAACCTGACAGCAACGCAGGTTGGCAACGGCTCCATAACCGCCGAAAACGGCCTGAAAATTGAATGCACCGGCGGGTCGGGCACCATTACGTCGACCATGAGCGCCGACAACAAAACAGTAAGCGGAAGCGCAGAAGCCACCTTCACTGGCTGCTTTTGGGTCGGATCTAAAGCCACCTGCACCATCAATAACACTCCCGGCAAAGCAGAAGGCAAAGAAAAGATCGTCGCCAAAGGCACTGGCGAACTCATAATGGAAGGC
>Ga0068853_100001210_pt1 | contig 18401 bp, 11 predicted proteins | sample KBSCornC32_FD_65655 | JGI IMG/M metagenome (GOLD analysis project Ga0068853, IMG submission 65655) | Corn rhizosphere microbial communities from Kellogg Biological Station, Michigan, USA - KBS Corn C3-2 | ecosystem: Host-associated > Plants > Roots > Rhizosphere > Soil ...
CCTGACCTTGCAAAACCGTTAACCAAAGATGAATTTAAACAACTGACAACCGAAGGAATTTTCCATGTCGGTGGCACGCAGGGCGATGTCGATGCAGTACTGGATGCATTTGGATACAATACAACTGCTAATTATAACTGGCTTGATCTTGTAAAAAGAAAAGGGCAGCAGCAACAAATTAATGTGTCTGCTTCCGGTGGTGATGCAAAAACACAATTCTTTCTTTCAGGAGGATATTTTAAGCAGATCAGTGAAATTGTCGGTTCCGATTTTAAACGCTACAGTGCAAATGCTAACATACGCCACCAGGCCAGCCAACGATTATCATTTGGCGCCAATCTGAATCTTTCAACCTTCCACCAGGAAGGTGAATCGGAAAGTGCAAATTTCAGAAATCCAGTTATCGCGGCCCTGGCCTTACTTCCTACACAGGAAGCATATAATCCTGATGGCACACCAAACTATGACCCTGCCATCTTTAGCCAGATATATAACCCCATTGCTATCCGGCAGTATGATCGTTTGAGCAATCAAACTTCAAAATTGCTGGGTTCTGCATTCGCAGAGTTTAATATCCTGGATAATTTGAAATTAACATCGCGATACGGTGTTGATTACAGCACAATAGAAGAATACAACTATTACAATCCATTCTTTGGCGATTATTCTTCAAATGACCCGGCAACAACCGGTCTGTTTTACACTCGCTATAATAGATTGTTCAATTGGGTATGGACAAACCTTGCCGATTATAATTTCCGTACCTGGCAAGATAAATTAAGTGGGCATGTAACTGCCGGTTATGAAGCGCAAAAGTCTACGCAGCTAACACAGGATGGGAGCGGTAACGGATTGCCCCTGACTACGTCAATCATTTATCCCTCACCTGTAACAGCATTAACACCAACGTACGACGGTTCTGATTATGCATTTACCTCGCTACTGTCAAAAGCCGACGTGAGTTTTCTGAACCGGTACACTTTATCGGGCAGCATTCGTCGTGATGGTTCATCAAGATTCGGCACAGATAACCGGTATGGAACATTTTGGAGCGTGGGCGCAGCATGGAATATTGACCAGGAAAATTTCATGCAAAATATAGATCTCATTTCATTATTAAAACTCCGGGCTTCTTACGGGGTGAATGGGAATGCGGAGATAGGGAATTATGCGTGGAGAACAATTTATTCGTTCAAGGGAACCTATAACGGTCTTCCTGCAAGTTTTCCTCAAACACTTGCGCCAGGAATAATCACCGACGTTGTTTATAACGACAATGGCACTGTCGGTAATTCCGACCTCACGTGGGAACAGAATGAACCGCTCGACATTGGCCTTGAATTAGGTGTGCTCAAAAACAGGATCACTGTTGAAGCTGACTATTATAGTCGCAAGACCGACCATCTGCTCTTAGCCGAACCACTTTCATTGAGCAGTGGCTTCCCTTCTTTCAGTAATAATATTGGAGCGATGGTGAACAGAGGTTTTGAATTAACTGTTGATGCCACGGCAATAAAGACAAAGGATATCACATGGATGATCTCGTTAAATGGAAGTTGGAACCACAATGAGGTAACACATCTGCGCGAAGGTCAGAATGAAATTATAAACCTGCCCTACATTATTCGTGTGGGGGAAGATGTACAATCTATCTATACACGTTTGTGGGCCGGTGCAGATCCTCAAACCGGCGATCCACAGTGGTATAAGGATGATACAAAAAAAGAAAAAACAAATGATTTTAGCCAGGCTACACGTTCTATCATAGGAAGTGCTTCGCCGAAGGGATTTGGAGGACTTAACACAACGTTTACTTACAAGTTTGTAAGTCTTGATCTGCAGTTCAATTATCAATACGGAAATTATATTTATGACCAATGGGGATTTCTGTATACCGGCGATGGCGGTTTCGCGTCGTTGAATCATAATCGTAAGGAGTTGCAGCGCTGGCAAAACCCGGGCGACATCACGGATGTGCCGCGTTATGATTTCTCAAACGCTACTAATTCGAATGCACCTTCAACCCGATATTTCTATAAAGGAGATTATATACGCCTGCGCAATCTTGCACTTCGTTTTGAAATGCCGTCTTCCGTTCTCAAAAAACTGACCTTAACGCGTCTTAGTTTTTACGTGAGAGGCACAAACCTTTGGACGAAAACGTTTGACAAAAATATCACCATGGATCCTGAACAATCGATCAATGGCACTAACGACCTGCAATTCTTTATTCCGAAATCTTTTACGGCAGGTGTAAATATTGAGTTATAACATGATCAATCAACTTAAACTTATCTATAAATATGGAAGCACAAAATAAATCAAAACTTGCAGGCCTTATTGCTTTAGCTTCGATCATCGTGGCTCTGAGTTCCTGCAAAAAAAGTTTTTTAGACCTCAGGCCCTACACGAGTGTATCGTCTGACGTGGCTATCACCAATGAATCGGATATGCAGTCTGCATTGAATGGAGCTTATGGAAACATGAATAGCCCCAATTTATATGGCCGAAGCACTCCTTTGTTTGGTGACCTTGTTTCCGACAACGTTTATATCTCTGCTATTAACAGCAATCGTTACCTGGACTTTTTCCAGATCAATTATACGGTTACCGATGCGAATGGCCAGGGCATCTGGCAATCCTCTTACAGCACTATCCTGAGAGCAAACAATGTCATTAATTCTTCCCTGCAAGGCAATGAAAATATCGATCAGTTGCGCGGTGAGGCGTTAGCGATAAGGGGCTTAATGTATTTTGAACTGGTAAAATTCTTTGCCAAACCGTATACGGTTGATCCGAATGCATTGGGTGTTCCATTGATCTTAACTTATGATCCGACACTAAAACCTCAAAGGAATACTGTGCAGGAAGTGTATGCCCAGATAGAAAAAGATTTTACCGACGCGGCTAATTTGATGACACAGGATAAGTCTTCAGGTTTTTTTACAAAATGGGCGGCAAAGGCATTGCTTGCAAGAATGTACCAGTTCAAGGGTGAATGGGATAAAGCTTTAACCACCGCAGAAGATGTTATCAATAACAGCGGCTACTCATTGCTCCAGTTAAATGATGTTTTGTCGTTCTGGCAAAACAATACTGACAGGAATGATAAGCTGGAAGTGTTATTTGAAATTGTATTTGATGCTACCAACAACATTGGGAATTCATCCCTCCCCTATTTCTTTGATCAAAGTGGTTACGGTGATGCGCTGGCAACAGAATCGCTGTATGATCTTTACAGCAACACGGATGTGAGAAAGGATCTGTTTATAGTAGGAAGCCCGATTCGGGGTGATGATGTGAAAGTGGTAAACAAATTTCCGAATACAGGCTCGGCTGACAAGGATGAAATGAAAGTGATCCGCATGTCGGAAGTTTATTTCATTGCTGCTGAAGCGGCTTTTCATCAGAATGACGAAACTACAGCACTCACGTATTTGAATGCAGTAGCAACGGAAAGAGATCCTGGCTTCGCCGGATATTCATCATCAGGCCAGGCGTTGCTGAATGACATTTTACTCGAGAGAAGAAAAGAACTTGCATTTGAAGGACATCGTTATTGGGACCTCGTGCGAAACAATTTAGATGTGACGCGGGTTGACCTCGCAAATAATTACCCGGGTAACGTACCACTGGTGCTAGAAACTACAAACTTCCATCGCATTTTACCAATTCCGCAGGGAGAACTCGATGCCAACCCCAATATCAGGGAGCAACAGAATCCTGGATATTGATCCTACTACTCAAGCGTTAGAAAGGGCAGTCGAAATTTTCACACTGCCCTTTTTAATTGCATTATATGTAACTTCAGACGTCATTTATCATGCTTCAGTAAATAAAAAAATCAAATGCAGCATTGCTTATTCGTTTATTGTCAACTTGTGATACCCACCCAACCAGCATACAGGCCAACTATACAATGAAAATAAACAACCAGGGATAGGTTGGCATCCCGGTTTATAAACCAAAACATGTTCAGATGAAAAAACTAATTCTGCTTTTGGCCTCTGCAGCTATTACCTTTTTTTCTGCTAAAGCACAACGGGAAGTTACCGGTAGAGTAACTGATGCAAGCGGCACACCTTTAGCCGGAGTAAGCATTAACATCAAAGGAAGTACGAAGGGAACTACGACGGGTCCTGACGGAAGTTTCAGAATTTCTGCTGCGCCCGATGCTGTAATTGTATTTACAAACATTGGGTTCGCTGATAAAGAGCTGGCGGCCGATAACACCAGTTTAAACGTGGTATTAGAGCAGTCGCAACGCAGTCTTGAAGGAGTTGTAATAACCGGTTACGCCACACAAAACAAAAGACAAGTGGCCGGTTCCATTTCAAAATTATCGGGTGATGAAGTGAAACTAACACCTATCGGTTCATTCGACAAGGCGTTGCAGGGAAGAGTTCCCGGGTTACTATCACAATCACAAAGCGGGCAACCAGGTGCAGCGGCTGTAGTCACTATTCGCGGTAAAGGATCGATTAATGGAAGTAACACTCCATTATATATCATAGATGGAGTACAGGTAAATCCCGCCGACTTCGCGACCATTAATGCCGGCGACATTGAATCATACAATATATTAAAAGATGCATCATCCACTTCTATTTATGGATCACGCGGCGCTAATGGGGTAATAGTGATCACAACAAAGAAAGGTGTTGCTGGTAAAACACAAGTCAATTATGACTTTCAATACGGCTGGTCTCAGCTGCCAACGAACAAATTGAAATTGATGACATCGGCTGAAAAACTGCAGTACGAGTTTTATGACCGACCAGATTATGGGCCAAATCCATTTGGATGGACACCTGATGAAGTAGACAGCCTGAGTAAATTAAACTATGATATTGAAAATATTCTTTTTCATAAGGGGAAAACACAACAGCACCAGTTAAGTGTCTCGGGTGGTAATGACAAAACTCATTTCTTTCTATCGGGATCCATCTTCGACCAGGACGGTGTGGTGATAACCACGGGTCTCAAACGGTATACCGGTCGCATAAATATTGACAACTCATTTGGAAATTTTAGAGTAGGACTGAATGGAACGTTAGGATATTCAAGATTGATAGGCACCCGGGAAAATGATCAGTATATCGGAAGTCCGCTAAATGCCATCAGGTGGTTTAATCCTTATCTCAATTTATATGATGCAAATGGAAATTACCAGATCGACTATTTACAGGGACAACCGAATCCTTTGCAGGAGCTGTTGGAAAACAATGGCAACACTGATCAAATTAAAGGAGTGGGAAATGTTTATATTGAATTTAATGTTCCGTGGGTAAGCGGTTTGAAACTAAGAACCGTTTGGGGCGCTGATCTTAGCGAGAATGAAGCGTTCACTTATCTTGATAAAAGCACCGACCAGGGATCTCAATCACAAGGCGGTAATGGCCAGGTTGATCGCAGCTATGCAAAAAGTTTCCGGTATACCGGGACAACATCAATAAGTTATCAGCATACAATGGGTGATCACGAAATAAACGCAGCGGTCTACAATGAGATCATCCAGGGTAAGGCTGAGAATTTTGGCTTCAGTGGTTTTGGTCTTGTGGGCCCATTCAAAAATGAAGCGGGCATTACACCCGGAACTGCTACCAATGGTTACATTCCAACAGTTACCGGATCAGCAACCGAGAATGGATTGGTCTCTTATTTTATCGATGCTACTTACGGATATAAAAGAAAATATTATCTCAATGCCGGCGCAAGAAGAGATGGATCATCACGTCTTTCCGAAGATGAACGTTGGTCAAATTTCGGCCAGGTAGGTGCCAGTTGGATCATGAGTGAAGAAAATTTTATGGAAGGAACAAGAGGCTGGCTAAATGCGCTAAAGCTAAAGATCAGCTATGGCTCGGTAGGAAGCCAGGGTATTGGCGACTTTACAACCGGTGAATATTTTGGACCCACTGTATATAATGGTGTCGGAGGCCTTGCACTTATCAATCTTCCGAGAACGTTAACATGGGAAAGGAAACTTGAATTCAACACGGGACTCGAATTCACGATGTTTAAAGGAAGATTGGGAGGAACGGTAGAAGTTTATAACAATAAAACGCAAGATCTTTTCTTAGACAGGCAATTGTCCCGCACATCAGGCTTCCAATCCATCAACAACAATCTCGGTAAACTTCAAAACCAGGGGATTGAAATTTCTTTAAGCGGCGATGTAATAAAGAGCAAAGACTTTTTGTGGACGCTTGGTTTGAACTATACCCATAACAATAATAAGCTCCTCGATCAACACGGCCAGAATGATAACATAAGCGGATTATTCATCAACAGGGTCGGTGAACCGATCAATTCATTTTATGTTGTGCGTTATGCCGGAGTAGATCCTCAAAATGGAGATGCATTGTATTACAAGAAGGATGGAAAAACCACAACCAACATTTATGATCCGGACGACAGGGCGATCGTAGGTTCTTCAGATCCACCCAATTTCGGTGGTTTTTCTACCACATGGAGTTATAAAGGCATCAGTTTCGATGTATTCTTCAGCTACGCTTATGGAGCGTATACATATAATAACGACAGGTACAATGTTGAAAATTCCATTTATTGGTTTTCAAACCTCGCTGCTTCCATGTTAAAAGAATGGCAGAAACCGGGAGACGTTACAAATGTGCCAAGCCCATTCAATGATCTGCACGGTGAAACGACGAGGTTCATTGAAAAGACCGATTACCTCCGCCTCCGTAATGTAATGCTGAGTTATAATTTGCCTGAACATATCCTGAACAAAATAAAAATAAGAAGTGTAAGAGTTTTTGCGCAGGGCGAAAACCTTTACGTCTGGCATAATTTCCTTGGATATGATCCGGAAGTGGTGACAGGTGTGTTGGGTGGCTCTGTTTACCCGCAATTAAAAACCGTCACATTCGGTGTAAGTGTTGGATTTTAAAAAACTAAAATTATCATTTATGATAACCAAGAAATTTTTAATTGCTGTACTTCTTCTAGGTTCCCTGGTATCCTGCAAAAAAGTGGTTGATGTAAAACCCGAATATATCCTTGATGGACAAGAATTGAATTCGATCCAGGATTTCGAATTCGCTTTAACGGGCGCCTACTCTGCATTTCAAAGTACCGATTACTATGGTGCCACCGATGGAGAATCAAATGCATTTGTTACTCTGCCTGATATGTTGAGTGATAACTTAAACGAAACGGATGAATCACTGGGAAATGAAAGAGTGTTTTCAAGATGGGCTTATGCTGAAGATGAATCACAAATAGAAAACACGTGGATAGCAGCATATGCAATTATCGCAAAAGCCAATATCGTTGAAAATAACATTGACAAATTTGCGGCAGACGACCAGGGAGCTGTTAATCGTATCAAGGCGCAGGCACTCGCGATAAGAGCGCTCGTTCATTTTGACCTGCTGAGATATTTTGCCGATGATTATGACCGCAATTCTACAGCGCCAGGCATTCCATACCTCACCATTTTTGATTATGAACAAAAGCCTGCCCGTGGTACCGTAAAAGAAGACTATGATCATATTGAACAGGATCTCAAAAATGCAGCGAGCCTGATGACCAATATGGATAAAGACATTAATGATGGTGACAGCCGCGCTTATATTGACGCCGATGCAGTGAATGCCATGCTTGCAAGAGTGTATTTATACAGCAACCAACTCGATGAGGCGATTCAATATTCAACGCTCGTCATTGATGCAAAACCTTTAGCTGATATTTCCGAATTCCCGGATATATGGACGGATGTTTCTAACAGCGAAGTATTGTGGTCTTGTGTATTTGAAGCAGGGCAAGGTGCACCCGGATCAAATGTTTATTTTCCGGTTGCACCGGCGCCCGAAGGCAGAAGCCAGTATAAGCCTAATCCAACATTGGTTGATTCTTATGATGCGACGAACGACGTACGCTATTCTTCTTATTTCAAGGATATCGAAGGCAGGCTGGTCCTATCAAAATATCTCGCAAAGAGTGCTCAGCTTGGAAAGCCGGACGGTGTTGTGAATTTTAAAGCGTTCCGTACAGGCGAAATGTACCTGATACGTGCCGAAGCCTCTGCAAGAAATGGTGACGATGCAACTGCACGTGATGACCTCAACACTTTAAGAGCTGCGCGTATCAATGGATATGTTCCCCAGGTGCTCAGCGGCGCCGCATTGTTGAATGCAATAGAACAGGAAAGAAGAAAGGAATTGATCTGTGAAGGACATCGCTTTTTTGATCTTAAACGAACAACACGCACAGTCAGCAGGGATGATTGCACGAGTTTTTGCACGCTGGACCCCGCTGCACGTGAATGGACATGGCCGATACCTCAACCGGAAGTGGATGCCAATCCTAATATTCTTCCTCAAAACCCGGGCTATTAACCCAGGCATTACAACAAGAAAACCACCGTCTGTCACGGTGGTTTTTGCTTTATAGAAACGCTTAACGAGGAAAGCTTTATTGTTGCTTCTCTTTGGTCTCATCGCCCTGTTCTGGTTCAGGATGCGGTTCGCCATGATGACAGGTCATGCAGCGTATTTCCAGGACCGCATTTTCATCTCCATACATTGTAGTGGCATTAAAAAAATCTTTATTGATCTTGTTTGCCATGGTGATCATTTTACGGGCGATTTCTTTCTCGGGCCTGGCATCGCTTGCCATATCCCACTGTGCTGTTGAATCGACCGGCTTCACATGGCAAAAATCGCATCCTACTCCCAATGCCTTTTCAAATTCGTGCATCACTGTATCCAGCGTCTGTTCCGAAATGTTTTTTGGAAGCACTTTCAGATTCTTAAATTTCTCCTGCGGCGGTTTACTTGCTGCAATTCCGATCACCACAAAAGCAATGGCGCCCCCGGTAACCACAAACGTCTTGTTGAATTTCATGCTCTCCGATTTAATTGTATTTAATTTAAAAAGATTTTTTTTCTATCCATCGTTCAAAAAATTCATACGTCCTGAGCATTTGATCGATCCGTTGCCTATTGTTACCACTCCTTGTGATCTCATGCGTGGCTCCCGGATGGCGCACATATTCTACCGGTCTTCCTAAAACTTTTAAACTGCGATACAACATTTCACCCTGCGTAGTACCGGTGCGACGATCATTTTCTCCATGAAAAATTATATATGGAGTCGTGATATTCTGCACATAGTTTATCGGCGATTCCCTTTGCAGAGTTGCTTTTGTAGCCGCCTCCCACGGGTAACCACCAAAATAATTCGGCACCAGCCTCCATGCATTACCTTCTCCAAAAAAAGTTGCCAGGTCATAAACTCCACGCTGTGAACAAGCTGCCTTAAACCGGTGGTCATGGGCGATGATCCATGCAACAAGATAACCCGCATATGATCCGCCTGTCACCAACAGCCTAGATGTATCCACCCAGCTTTCGGTTGCAACCGTTTTATCCAAAGCCGTTAAAACATCACTTGTGGGACCGGTTCCCCAGTCATTAACGTTTGCTCTTAGAAAATCGAAACCATACCCGCCACTGCCTCGGGGATTGCAATACACTACCCCGTAGCCCTTACTGCAGAAAAATTGGTATTCGTGCCACATGGTTGATTCACCCGGGCCCCACATAGCGGCTGGGCCACCATGAATTTCCAGGAGCAATGGATATTTTTTCCCTGCTTCATAATTGGCCGGTTTCATGATCCAATATTCAACAGTCATTCCCTTATTATTGGTAAAACTTTTCTTTTCGGGATATGAAAGTTGCTTTGTCTGCGCCCAACTGAAATTAAAATCGCTGACCCGCTTTGGGTTTTTTGCATTGGCATCAGCCAAATAAATATCGAAGGGATCAGCCACTTCTGTTTTCACACAGATCATTTTATCATGAATGACATCAAAACTGGTGATACCGCTATTATCATCGGAAAGTTGTTCAACTTTTTTTGTTGACACATCCGCACGATAAACAGGTTGTGCCCCGTTGCTTTGGGCAGAGAAATAAATATATTTATCATCATTGCTCCACACAAGGTTTCCCTTACTCCGATCAAAGTGAATATCGCTTTTATCTTTTATTGACCCTGCCAAGGGGATAATGGCTAGTTCAGGAACGGTGACAAATGAAGTCTTATCATATTGAAAAGCCAACCATTTTCCGGAAGGCGAAACAACGGGCGAGTTATAATTCATGTCTTTGTCACCTAAGATCTTTTTCAAATTGCTTCCGTCTGTGTTGACAATAAATATTTCGCTTTCTAAAGAACGATCCGGATGTTCCAAAGAATCAACATCCCCCGATAATACAACCTGCTTACCATCAGGAGTAAAGTCTGCAGAGAAGAACCGGTAAAAACCTTTGGTGAGTTCAGTTGGCTTGTCGGGGGTATCAACATGGATAATAAAAAAATGATTAAAGCTCATGTCCGTGTTCACACCCATTTCATCCTGGAAGTTTAATTTATCAACCACTTTTACTTTATTATCGGTAACATCACTTTCGAGATACGCCCTGATCTCTTCCATGTTTCCATCAGGATCAGCTTTAGCTCCCGGATTTTTCAGGTAATCATTTTTATCAAAACCGGGTTTCTCATAGGACCAGGATGGAACTGCATGAGAGGGATTCAACAAAGAATCTTTTATGAGGTCCTTTAAAGGAATGTTTGATGAAAATAATAGTTGTTTACCGTCAGGGCTCCACTTGGGTGTGCCGGCGCCGTACCTGAATTTTGTGAGCTGGGTAGCTTCGCCTCCATCGAGGGACAACAGGAATATCTGCGGCTTGCCGTCAACCGCACGAACAAAAGCTATTTTTTTGCCATCCAGATCCCACGCGGCTTGCGATGACCCTTCTTTTGAGGTTAATTGCTTTGGAGACGAGGTGCCGTCTGTATTTACCATCCAAACCTGGTTGACGTATTTGCCATCCCATTTAGAATCGCCATCGGGTTCGATAGTTGTTACTGTAAAAATTGCTTTGCTTCCATCATTGGAAAGACCAATTCCGCTGATAGATTTTATCTTCAACATGTCCGTTACCTTAACGGGTTCCCTGGTCTGTGCATAGGAATAAGCAGTAATAAAGAAGATAAGATAAAAAGATAAAAATTTCCTCATTATTGATAATTATTCAATGAAAATACTAATTATGACGATAGATGCCGATCTAAAAAGAGCAGCCCATTTCCGCCGAAAGGTTAAAAAATTAACTAAAGTCATGTTTAGTTCCTGATATGCATTGCCTCTTATTTGAGATTGATTAAATTTGCAGAACCCCTATTTAATTTAGTATGAGCGATACAATTACAGCCGCCCCTGCACTAACAGCGAAAGATTTTTCCACTGACCAGGAAGTCCGCTGGTGCCCCGGATGCGGTGACTATTCGATTCTTGCCCAGGTTCAGAAAGTGATGCCCACGCTGGGTATCCCGAGAGAAAACATTGTGATCATTTCAGGGATCGGGTGTTCATCACGGTTTCCTTATTATATGAACACATACGGGATGCATTCCATCCACGGGCGTGCCACGGCTATTGCGAGCGGATTAAAAGCTGCCCGACCCGAACTGAGTATCTGGATCGTTACCGGTGATGGAGATAGTTTAAGCATTGGCGGTAATCATACGATTCATTTACTTCGCCGCAATTTCGATGTAAATATTCTTCTATTCAATAACCAGATCTATGGTTTAACCAAAGGGCAATATTCTCCTACTTCCGAAGAAAGCAAGGTAACGAAATCGACTCCTTTTGGAAGTATTGATCATCCATTTAATCCACTGGCATTGGCTCGTGGTGCTGACGCGACGTTTGTTGCAAGAACGATGGATCGTGATCCAAAACATTTACAGGCGATGCTTGTAAGAGCTAACAGCCACAAAGGGTCTTCATTCCTGGAAATCTATCAGAACTGCAACATTTTTAATGATGGTGCTTTTGAGGTATATACAGAAAAAAGTACGAAAACTGCAGAAACCCTTTTCCTTGAACAAGGTAAACCGCTGTTGTTCGGAGCCAACAATGATAAAGGGATCAGGCTTGATGGATTCACGCCTAAAGTTGTAAATCTTTCAGATGGTTACAGCGCTAATGATTGCTGGGTGCATGATGAGCGGGACATGTTCAAATCACAAATACTCCTGAGAATTTTTGATGATCCAAACATCGAAGGACATTTGCCACGACCATTTGGAGTTTTTTATGAAACAGACAGACCTTGCTATGAAGTTGCGATGGAGCAACAAATTGCCAGTGCCCAGGCGAAAAAGCCAGCCGATCTTGATAAGTTGCTAAAAGGAAATGAGGTTTGGACGATACAATAATCCAGATAAAGGCGAACTGTTAAAAATCGAGGGTTAATTTTTCATACTTCAACTCCTAATTCTTTCCCTGCCTCAATAAATGTTTTTTTCTGCTTCCAGTTATACCACGGCTTTGGCATTGTTCTTTTCATGACGGTATCGATCGTTCTCATGCCAAACAAATTCCAGGCGCCTTTGAATTTGCCTATCAGTGAAGGTTGAAGTGCCCGCAAACTCATGGCAAAGCCACTATCAAGATATTCCATGTGATGCCAGTAACCTGCAGGCATGAATAATGTATCCCCATGACCAAGGATAAGATCATATCCCTGCGCGAGCTTTAATGCCGGGAATTTTTGATAGTCTGGCGTTCCGTTACCTTCATGGTAGTGGGAGAAATCAGCCATGCTTAATACTTCAAAGGGCTTACGATAAAGTTTATGTTGTTCTTCAAAAGGAAAAAGCAATACCCTTTTTCTACCTGCAAACTGTGTATGCAGAATGTGGGAAAGGTCAATGTCAAAATGCATATGGGTGATAGAAGTGGCCCCTCCCGTAAACAACATTGGATATTTTTTTACAAAGCCTTTCATCAAATGTTCGGGCCAGGTAAAATCATGGGTTAGTTCCGGAGCATGATCAAAAATGTTGAACAGGAAGATCCTCCATCCGGCTGGTCCCCGGCTGATCATGTCAATATAGTCGCCAAAGGTTTTATAGTCGTCCGCCGTATTGATCGGCGTGTAAGCGTCACTCTTTACATTATTATATAAGGGGACCCTTTTTTCCCCCACCAGTTGTTTGAAATAATCCCAGTTCCATTTAGTGTGGGCGGGCCAGTTCTTTGAAAGATCTTTGATGATGACCGGGAGACGCGGCTCATAAAATTCTTTTCTAAATACTTCTGGATCTATGCTCTCAACAGTAGTGACTTGTTTCAGTTGCATACTTCGCAGTTTTTGCAAAGATGAAAATACAAATTGATTTGTAAATGGAAATTGGCTCTCATTTCTTTTAACTTTTAAATAGAAATAAGTTTATATTTAATCTTCCACCGTTTCCTATCTAAACTCCCCAGAGCCATTACAACCTATTCTCTTTATACTTATCGTTTAAAAAATACCGAACGCAATTCATGGAGGTACACAAACACCCACATAATGTAACCCATAAAAAGAAATGGGGTGAATATTTTCTTGAATTTCTCATGTTGTTTCTTGCGGTATTCCTTGGCTTTGTTGCGGAAAACATAAGAGAGACGAATGTAGAACATCATCGCGAAAAGCAATACGCTGGTCAACTATACGCTGAATTTTATGCAGATTCAGTTGCATTCACCAAAAAAGTGAATGCCAGGTTAGGCAAAGAACGGGACTGCGATTATATGTACAGCTATCTAAAGGATAGTTCGCTATCGGATCTTCCAAAAAAATTCTATCCTGCTTATACCACTGTATTTTATCTTATTAACAGTTATACTTTCGAACCCAAAGATGGTGTACTTAACCAGCTCAAAAGCTCCGGTTCGCTTAGGTATTTTAAGAACCCCGGACTGCAAAAATTGTTTGGTGACATCAGCGTAGCCATAAATAATGTACGGTATCGCAATGAGCAGGAGTATCAATTCTTTGCCAATCCAATAAAACCCTTTATCCTGCAGCATTATGATTTTAAATGGGTAGATAATGTGCGCAAGATGAGTCCCAATGCCCCTTACCTTGATCTTCTTAATCTCTATCTGAACAGCGACACGCTTATTAAAGCAAATATTTTAAATCCTTCGACATTTAACAGAGGTGAAGTAGCCAATATGGTGATGTTTTATAAAACAATGATGGTATCAAGCAGAACATTGCAGATGAATGATTATGTCGTCATTAATCATAAAATATTGAGCGAGCTGCGGGAAAAATATAGACTGCAATGAAACTATAAACTACAAACTATAACAACCGATGGAGGTCCACCACCACACTCATACAGAACGCCCACGTGGCGGACGGGCAGGAAAGAAATTTAACCATTATCTCTGGGAGTTTTTAATGTTATTCCTTGCTGTGTTCGCAGGTTTCCTGGCGGAGAACATGCGGGAACATTATGTAGAACATCAGCGCGAACTGCAATACATGCGTTCGATGATAAAGGATTTGGAGCAGGACCAACGCAACATTCAAAAAAGTATAGCCGATGAAACAAGGACGATCCCGCTCGCCGATTCGCTTATTCAATTGTTTGATGGTAATGATTATAAAACTAAAGGGGGCCAAACTTATTATGCTGCACGGGATTTTGCAACGCTTCCAAGCATGTCCTATATGACTGATGGCACATTAATGCAATTAAAAAACTCCGGAGGCCTTCGTCTCATACGAAAGCAACGTGTAGTTGATAGTTTACAGGCGTACTATAATCGGTATCTGTGGTACAAAACTGGACAGGAGCTTGAATTCGTCCAACTGGATGATTATCGCAGCAGCATGAGGCAAATTTTCGACGTCCAGGTTTTTAATTCGATGGTCAAAGGATATCCTGAAATTATAATGCCGGGGGGGAATCCGCCATTGCTCAATACCGAGCCATTATTGATCAACGAGTTGTTGATGAGGGCTCATTTTTGCAAAAGAAGTAAACTTGCGAACCTGATTGATTTGAAGAAACTGGGGGAACAAGTCGCAAGACTCATTGGCCAAATAGAAAGCGAATATCACTTGTCGAACGGCTAAACAAAATCACATGAAAAAAACTCTCGTTCTCTTTTTGATCGTCGCTAAAGTTTCTTGCGCACAAACAATAGAAACCTACCTGGCGCCGCCATTTCCTACTGATCTTACCGCCTCACCTGATGGGAAAACAATTGCGTGGGTCTTTAATGATAAAGGCTCCCGAAATATTTTCATTGCAGAAGCCCCATCGTTTGCAGCAAAGGCCATAACGAATTATACTGGTGATGATGGAACAGAAATAAGCAACGTCAAGTTTACACCTGATGGCAAGCAAATACTTTTTGTAAGAGGCAATGCGCCTAATGGCAACGGTGAAACTGCCAACCCGGCTTTTTTGCAAACTTCGACGGCAGGAAATATCTATATAGCAAATAAGAACGGAGAACAACTCAGAAAATTAATTCCCGGATTTAATTACAACGTATCACCGGATGGGAAAACATTGGCGTACACTTCCGGCGGTCAAATATGGACCCTGGCATTTATGGACACAGCTGCAAAACCTGAAAAGCTTTTTCAATCCAGAGGAAACCAATCGCAATTACGCTGGTCACCTGATAGTAAGATGATCGCATTTGTAAGCAACAGGGGCGATCACTCATTTATTGGGATCTATCGTTTTGCTACAAAGACAGTTGATTTTACTGAAACAAGTTTCGACAATGATACTTACCCTGCGTGGTCACCCGATGGAACACAGCTTGCTTATATCCGCATTCCAAACATGAACGACATCATTCCATTTATTCCGGTCAGGGAAGGAAATCCGTGGAGCATACGACTGTATGATATTACAACAGCAACAACAAAAGAACTATGGAAAGCGTCACCCGGGCGCGGGAGTATTCTCTTTACGGACATCCCTACGGAAGAAAATTTATTATGGTGGATCACCGGTGACCGGCTATTGTTTCCATATGAAAAGGACGGATGGCAGCATTTGTATGCACTCGATATCAACAGCGGTAAAACAAAATTGCTTACACCCGGGAAGGGTGAAATTGAAAATGTAACTGTATCCCCAGGCGGAAAAACGATCTTCTATACAACCAACATTGGCGATATTGACCGCCGGCACATATGGAAATTGTCTACCGCGGATGATAGAACAGAACAACTGACAACGGGAAATGAAATTGAATGGAGCCCGGTGATTATGGCAAATGGCATTGCCCTGTTACATTCATCTGTTACTAAACCTGCATGGCCGGCCACTATTGAAAATGGCGCAGCACACGACATAGCGAAAGAATTTTTTCCAAATGATTTTCCATCTGATTTGGTGCAACCTCAGTCAATAAAAATAAAAGCAACAGACGGGAATGAAGCATATGGTGATCTTTTCTTACCGCCCAATCATAAAAACGGCGAAAAACATCCGGCCTTAATTTTCATTCATGGAGGTTCCCGCAGACAAATGGTGCCGGGTTTTCACTACAGTCAATACTACTCCAACGCTTATGCTCTCAATCAATATTTTGTCAGCAAGGGCTATGTGGTTCTTTCGTTAAACTATCGCAGCGGGATAGGCTATGGTTTGGAATTCAGGGAAGCACTTAACTATGGCGCTGCAGGAGCAAGCGAAGTCAAAGACTTGTTGGGAGCAGGTGAATATTTGAAGAGCCGGAGTGATGTTGATGGAAAGAGGATCGCCTTGTGGGGCGGCTCTTACGGCGGTTACCTTACGGCACATGGCTTAGCACAGGCGTCCAACCTATTCGCCTGCGGCGTTGACATACATGGTGTACACAACTGGAACACCGAAATACCAACATTTGCTCCCTGGTATGACTTCGCTAAATATCCCGCAATTGCAAAGAAAGCATTTGAATCATCACCGGAATACTTTGTAAAAGGATGGAAAAGTCCTGTACTCATGATACACGGTGACGATGACCGTAATGTGCCTTTTAGCGAATCAGTAAATATGGCTGAACTACTGCGAAGGCAGGGTGTGCATGTAGAGCAATTAGTGTTACCCGACGAGGTGCACGGCTTTCTTTTGCATAAGAATTGGTTGAAAGCATATAACGCCACATTTGAATTCATCGAAAGACAGTTCTCAAAAAAATAGTTAATGGAAGTCCACCACCACACTCATACGGAACGCCCGCCTGCCGGACGGGCAGGAAAAAAATTCACCCATTATCTCTGGGAGTTTTTGATGTTATTTCTTGCAGTATTCGCGGGGTTCCTTGCAGAAAATCTAAGAGAGCATATTGTAGAACATAGAAGGGCCGAGCAATTTGCCCGTTCTTTACTTGGGGATCTGAAAGCAGACACCGCCGCATTAAAAACAGCAATTGATTATGGCGATAAAAAAATTAAGGCTATCGATAGTTTTCTTTTACAAGCCGACCTAGGCCCGGATAAATGGAATGGTACGTTAGTTTACAGATACGCCGGCATCGCGGGAAGAGTAAGACCATTCGAGCACAATTCAGGCACTTATGAGCAAATGAAAACCTCCGGTTCATTGAGATATTTTCGGCAGGAGCTCGCAGATCTTCTGAACAAATATGATGTGCAGGCAAAAAAAGCCGCAGCCCGGGAAAATATTGGCCTGAAGATCATCGATCTTTTGAATCCGTTCCAGGTGCAGATCATGGATAGCCGGTCGCTGATCCAAATACAGGATGGAATGATTCCGACGCATCCGTTGGTTTTCAGAAAAGCGGATAAAGAAACCATCGCCATTTGGATCAATTATGCAGCCATTGTTCAAAGTACGCAACAAAGAACATTGGTTGAATATAACACTATGATGATCGAAGCAAACGAGATCATACAAGCATTGCAGAAGGAATATCACTTAAATTAATTTATGGAAGTTCATCATCACCCACATGTAGAAAAGAAAAGAGTCAGGGAATATTTTTTGGAGTTCATCATGATATTTCTTGCAGTTACATTGGGTTTTTTTGCGGAAACAATCCGGGAGAACATTACTGAGCACCGGCGAGCCAGGGAGTTTGCAGAATCTATGGTGCAGGATCTTCAGGAGGATACCGCCCAGCTGAAGTCATATAGAGACTACTTTGATTTTGCAGCAAAGACTACAGACACGCTACAGCAACTACTTGCCAATGCTGAACCGGCGGATATTCCCTCAGGCAAATTGTATTGGTATGGCTTGTTCGGCGGCGCTCATCGTTATTTTGTACCCAACGACCAGACATTTCAACAGATGAAAAGCTCGGGCTCCCTGCGTTATTTCAACAAAAAAGTGGCTTCCGCAGTGGCAAAATACGACCGGCTATGCCGTATTATTCTAACAAAACAGCTTGCCGACGGAAATATTTATACGGAGGTCAGGAAATTAAGAGCGCAGTTATTCGAGTTTAAATATAATGACGTCGCAAACACCATTTACCAAACGAATAAGAAAAGTTTCGATTATCGCCGCGTGGATTCTTTTGTCAGATCGGATCC
>Ga0068853_100001211_pt1 | contig 18396 bp, 16 predicted proteins | sample KBSCornC32_FD_65655 | JGI IMG/M metagenome (GOLD analysis project Ga0068853, IMG submission 65655) | Corn rhizosphere microbial communities from Kellogg Biological Station, Michigan, USA - KBS Corn C3-2 | ecosystem: Host-associated > Plants > Roots > Rhizosphere > Soil ...
CCAGATAGACAGCGGAAAGGCGGTGCTTCTCGGTCTGCCCTTCTACCGGGGTCTGCTGTACAATGCCGAAACCGGCACCTGGCTGACGGCGGTGCACGTCAATAAAGACGTGATGAACTCAAAAGGCCGGATCACGACGGTGAATGCCATCTCGCGTGCGGTCGACAGTTACGGACTCCGGCACGGGTTCGATATGCATACCAGCGGGCTGCCGCTGATCAGGACGAAGATGGCGACAAAGGTTTCCAACGAGACGACCTGGTTCCTGCTGGGTTCGGTGGTGATCCTTTCCATTATCCTGTTCCTTTTCTTCCGGAGCCTGAGCACGGTGCTTCTGTCGCTGGCCGTGGTGGTCGTCGGGGTCATCTTCAGTCTTGGCACCATGGATCTGTTCGGCTATAAGATCACGCTGCTGAATGCGCTGACGCCGACGCTCGTGGTGGTCATCGGGATCCCGAACTGCATCTATTTCATGAACAAATATCATACGGCCTTCAGGGATACCGGCGACAAGCACGAGGCACTGGTCGTCATGATCGGCCGGATGGGCGTGGTGACCTTGTTCTGCAACCTGACGGCCGCTATTGGATTCGGCGTCTTCGCCCTGACCCGAAGCGCCATTCTCAATGAATTCGGTGTGGTAGCAGGTATAAATATCATGCTTCTCTTTTTTATCTCCTTCATCCTTATACCCGTCGTGCTGAGCTATCTGCCGGCGCCGAAGGACAAGCATATGCGCTACCTCGAGAACCGCTGGCTGGCTGTCATTCTGAAACGGCTGGAGGTGTGGACCCTGCACCATCAGCGGGCCATCTATGCGGTCACGGCGGTGGTCGTCGTGGTGGCGGTGGCGGGCATGTTCAGGCTGCAGTCGGAAGGCTTTATCCTGGATGATCTCCCCCAGAAGGACCCCCTGTTCATGGATATGAAATTCTTTGAGAAGAACTTCAAGGGGGTGATGCCGCTGGAGATCGTCATCGACACGAAAAGAAAAAAAGGACTGAGGGCGAATATGCTGAAGACGCTGGACAGCGTGGACCAGCTGTCAAAATATATTACGTCGCGTCCGGAAATGGCAAGGCCGTTGTCACTCGTGGAGGGCCTGAAGTTCATCCGGCAGTCGTATTACGGAGGAGACACAAGCAACTACGACATACCGAACAGCAATACGGACCTGGTATTCCTGTCCTCCTACCTCAATTTCGGAGGGGGCGGCGACAGCGCGAAGAGATCCGGAGGGGACAGTGCGAAGAAGTCCGGTACGGGCAACAATAGTCTTGCCAAACTACTCCACAGTTTCGTAGACAGCAACCAGCAGCGGCTGCGGGTCAGTATCAATATGAAGGATATCGGCAGCAAACAGCTGCCCCTCGTACTGGACGATCTGAAGAAGAAGACGGACGAGCTGTTCGATTCCTCCAAATACCGGGTGGAGTTCACGGGCACGAGCGTCACTTATCTCGAAGGCAGCGCCTTTGTGATACGGGGGCTGAAGGATAGTATCCAGTGGGCTTTTCTGCTGATCGCGGCCTGTATGCTGTTCCTGTTCAGGAGCTTCAGGATACTGGTATGTTCGCTGGTCCCGAACGTGATACCGCTGATCGTCACGGCCGGGATAATGGGATGGGCCGGGGTGAGGCTGAAGCCATCGACGGTCATTGTCTTCAGCATTGCGCTGGGGATCGCCATCGATATCACGATCCGATTCCTTGTCAACTACAAACAGGAGAAGAGCGGGAATGCGGAGCAGTCGGTGATCGATACCATTAATAAGACGGGGATCAGCATTCTTTATACGTCGCTCGTATTGGTGGCGGGGTTTGTCATTTTCTGTCTCAGCGATTTTGGGGGCATTTTTGCGCTGGGGTGGCTGACGTCGGTGACGCTGGTCATTGCGACGATCACCAATCTGGTGTTTTTGCCCGCGTTGCTGGTGACGATGACGAAGGGTCGGCGGCAACCCTAGATCTCTACCAATCCATTCTTGATCGCAAACATCACCAAACCCACGCGGGTCCGGACCTTCAACTTTTCGAAGAGAGTATTCCGGTAGTTGTCGACGGTCCGGGGACTGATGAACATCTTGTCGGCGATATCCTTATAGGAAAGCTCCGAACAGACGAGGCGCAGGAACTCCTTTTCCTTGTCGTTGAGGACGATGGGGTCTTCGGGGTTGCCGAGGTCCTTGTGGAGGCCGCTGATGATCTTGCCTGAGATGTATTCCGAGAGATAGAAGTCCTTTTTCATGACCGAGTCCAGGGCCAGCTTGAGCTCTTCGGGCTCGATATTCTTCAGGATATAGCCCTTGGCGCCGAGGCGGAGCATCCGGATGATCGTATTCTCGTCGCTGGACATGGAGAGGGCGAGAACCTTTATCTGGGGGTAGTTCTTGTGCAGCCAGCGGACGGTCTCGTAGCCGTCCATATCCGGCATGTTGACGTCGAGGATGATGATATCGGGGATGACGTGCTGGGTGATCTTGGTCTTGATGTCCTTGCCGTTGTCGCCCTCGAAAAGGATAGAATAGTTCTCAAAAGAGCCGATGAGCTTAGCCAGCGCCTTTCGCAAGAGATTGTGATCGTCTACGATCCCGACCTGTATTTTCTTAGTTGCAGCTCCCATAATATGTGTGATCTGTCCTTCGGACGAGGCCCCCAGGGGGCCTCATTGATTTATAATATATCCTTTTCCAGGGGCAGTTCAACCGTGATACTGGTTCCTTTGCCCGGTTGACTTTGAACAGAGATCTGAGCGCCGATAAGGGAGGCACGGTTTGTCATACTCTTCAGGCCTATACCGCTGGAAGAAGAAGTTTGAGATCGCTTTTTACCTACATCAAAGCCGACCCCATTGTCCTCTACTTTCAGAACAAATTTATTATCAATTGAGTAATTAACCGCAATATTTACGTGAGTTGCGCGGGAATGTTTCAAAATATTGTTCATCATTTCCTGGAACATCCGATAAAGGAATATAGAACGTTGGTCTTCAAGCATATACTCATCGCCGGTGACCGTCAGGCCCACTTTCAGGAGGCCGGTTCGTTCCATGCTGTCCAGGTCGAAACGCATGGCTTCCACCAGCCCGATCTGGGTGATCCGGTCGGTATGGAGGCTTTTTGTGAGGTTCCCCATGTCATAGATGACCTTATTCAGCATCTGGCGGCTGGTTTGCACGCTTTCATAGGCCTGGTGGTCCTTTTCGAGGGGGAGGATGGAAAGGGACAGCTTGATGACCGAAAGCACCTGACCTATATTATCATGGAGCTCCTGGGCAATGGTCTTGAAGGTCGTTTCCTGTATCTCCAGCTGCGATCTGAGCAGTTCCTGCTGATACTGGTCTTTTACGCGTGCGAGCTGCTGCTCCTGTCTGTGCTGTCGTCGCTGATACAGGAAAAGCATGGTAACTATGAAGCCTACCAACAGGAGGGCAAGCGCGATAGCTATCAGGATTATGACATAGATTTCCTGGTTTTGAGCCGACATAAAAAGGCAATAGTGAACGATAAATATAGAAAGATATTCAGTAAGATAAAGATGTTGAACAAATTCACCAGAATTACCTTCGGCAGGCTCTCCATCAATTTCGTCAGGCCATACAGCGGGAAAGTACAGGAATAGAAGAAAAGCAGACCCGAACAGACCCAGAAGGCAGGCTGATGGATAAGGTCAACCGAGCTCTTTTGCTGGAACAGCTCCCAGAAATAATAGATACAGGCACAGACGATGAGCAGGCAGCCGAGACAATAGCTCATTGTGTGAAAGGTGGCGACCTGGATAAAGAAAATATTGACCAGCGAAAAAAGGGGGTACGCGACCAAAACGAATAAAAAGACCTTTTTGGCGGCGGGCCGGTGAATGATGTCCCTGATCAGGAAGAGGTCGAAGCAGATGACCAGCATCGTCTCGAGGTTATTCAGAAAAAGCGTGTTGTGACCTTTCCACGCCATATAGTTGAGTACGGATTCGAGAAGAAAATTGAACAGGAGAAATCCCGAAAAATACTTCAGATAGCGCTCCGACGGGCGCTTGAGGAAGATGGTCAGGCTTATCAGGAAGGCGACGCCAGCAGCTATTGGGATCAGTGAAAATAGTAAGGAGTTCGACGTCATTCCGGAAAGATATTAATAATGATAAAAAATACTAAAAATTTATTGCGGCGACGGCGATCTTTCCAAAATAATTGTAGCCGCCTTTGTGGGGCGGCTACAAGCAACTGCTTATGTACTTCAGGGAGTATTCGACTAGATAATTTCCATATTGTTGTCGTTGCGAACGATGAGGGCTGCCTTGCCTTTGCCGCCGCCGCCGGTTCCGCAGAAGGGAGGGCAGAGAGGAGCGGGCATATAGATATCGCCGTCGGTATTGTTGAATATCTGTTTTGCGTTTTCGAGGGAGCCGTCTTTGCTGCGATTGCCAACCAGAACAACAGTCTGCATGCCTACCTGCTCAGGGATCTTGTATCCTTCGCCGATGACGCCGAAATGGATACGAACTCCGTTACCGCCGTGGGACTTAACCCTGTCCAGGAAGTTCTCCAGCTCGTCTACAGTGAGCCATACGCTCAGCGAATCAGCCCTGCCAAGACGGTCAGAGTTATCAGCCCATCTGTCCTGCTTGTATGCTGTAGTGATCGTGTCCATTTCGCTCCTGGAGATGTAATTCCCGACATTTACGGATTTTTTTTCAATTGTGTTCATGGCTGAAAGTTTTAGAATGATGAAGAATAATTTGCTGGTGTAAAAGTATTCTCCAGAATTAAACCATGCCAGGCACAAGCGAATACAAATCAAATAATTACAAATTAATATTATTCGTAAAATAAAGGGGATCAGGTAATCATGAGGAAAACATGACAAAAAAAACGCTTTTTTGTCACTTAAAAAACAGTAAAACATCTAAGGGATAGTACGTGAATTCTGCAGCTGTTTCCTGCGTGTTTTACGCAAAAAAATAACGTCTTATTTTTTGCGACGCATTTGGGGCAGTTCAAAATATTTATAGGACATTTATTAAAGAGGTCGTCGCTATTAGTCCCGTTTTTAATTTTTGATATCCTTGAGCCTACAGTCAAAGGAATTGTGTTTATTCGCTGTGAGACTGCCTGACCGACGGTAAACTATTACTGTCCCCACTTTTACCAGATTGCAACAGCATACATAACCATTAACACCTTATCCTGTTTTTATTCTTCTTGCGTGTTGTGGGTATGTATGCTGGTGCTCAAATGACTATAACGAAATGCGCTACAATATTAGTACGCATGAGAAAACCTACTGTGGCTTACCTCCTGTTACCATTCAAAACGACCGGATTCATCTTGCCTTACGGGGTGAATCCGGACTCGCTTTTGATCCCGCGCCTTTCCGGTCCTGACTTCCCTCCTTTTTCTGCAATTATCATGCTCCTTTCGTAGATTTGCGGTTCTTACGCCCATTCAGTGCGTACAAATTCCAATTAATGAACAAGAAAATAAAATCGGCTCTGATCTCCGTTTTTTACAAGGATGGCCTGGACAGGATAGTAAAAAAACTACATGACTTAGGTGTGATTATTTACTCCACAGGGGGTACTCAGCAGTTCATCGAATCGCTGGGATTGCCCTGTGTACCGGTCGAAAACCTGACCTCCTACCCTTCAATTCTCGGGGGTCGGGTGAAGACTTTGCACCCCTCGGTCTTTGGCGGGATCCTGGGCAGAAGGGATCAGCCGACGGACATGGAAGAGATGGCGCGCTATCATATTCCGGAGATCGATCTTGTCATTGTGGACCTGTACCCCTTCGAAGAGACCGTCGCCAGCACCAAAGAGGACAAGGCGATCATCGAAAAAATAGACGTCGGAGGACCCTCGATGATCCGGGGGGCGGCCAAGAATCATAAAGACGTCGTCGTCATTGGATCGAAAGCGGAATACGGCTATCTGGAAAGCCTGCTCGACGAGCAAAAGGGTGAGACCAGTCTCGGGCAGCGCAGGCGGCTGGCGGCCCGGGCCTTCGAGGTCTGTGCGCACTATGACGTCGTAATAGCCAAATACTTTGACCAGGGTGTCGAGCCCGACTATTTCCTCGAGTCCATGCCTTCTCCCAAATCCATGCGCTATGGCGAGAACCCGCACCAGGCGGCCCGCTTCTACGGCAAACTGGAAGAGCTGTTCGAACAGGTCAACGGCAAGGAGCTCTCCTATAACAATCTCGTCGACGTCGACGCGGCTGTCCAGCTGATACAGGAATTCATGGGCGAGGCGGCGGGAACGGCGGGTCTGGCAGGCGGCGAGTCCGTCTTTGCTATCATCAAACATACAAATCCCTGCGGTATCGCAATACGTCCTTCGTTGAAAGAAGCCTGGGACGCGGCGCTTGCCGGCGATCCGGAGAGCGCGTTCGGCGGGGTCCTGGCCTGCAACAGCCCGGTCGACAAGGCGACGGCCGAGGCCATCAACGAGATATTCTTCGAGGTGCTGATCGCGCCTTCCTATAATGCCGACGCGCTCGAGATACTGCGTTCGAAGAAGAACCGGATCCTGCTGGTGCAGAAGCAGCGCATAACCACGGCTTTCCAGTACCGTTCGCTGCTCGGCGGCGTGCTGCAGCAGCAGCCCGACGAAGGCAACTATACCGAGTGGAAGGAAGTCGGCGGCCGCGAGACTACGACGGCAGAGAAGAAGGACCTGGCCTTTGCGAATATAGTTTGTAAACACCTGAAGTCAAACGCCATCGCACTGGTGAAGGACCGGCAGCTGGTGGGCAAGGGTTGCGGTCAGACCAGTCGTGTCGACAGTGTAAGACAGGCGATCACCAAGGCGGGACAGTTCAAATTCGATCTGAATGGAGCCGTGCTGGCGAGTGATGCTTTTTTTCCCTTCAATGACAGTGTCCAGATCGCGCACGAGGCGGGGGTTACGTCGTTTATCCAGCCGGGTGGTTCGGTGAGGGATAAAGATTCCATCGGGTATGCAGTGGAGAAGAATCTCGCGATGGTGATGACCGGCGTCAGGCACTTTAAGCACTAATTCGTTGAGGTCGCCGCGTAACGCGGCGGCCTAGTCCCAGTATATCTCCTCTTTTAAGAAAGTCTCATAAACCTCGCGCCAGCCCGCCTTTTGCGGGTTTGCGCCGAGAAAATCATTGTGCCAGACCGTGACCATGAGGCCGCCCACTTTTCGGATATGGTGGTAATAGTGGAGTAATTCTGACATGGCCTGCGCCGCCGTGTTGTGCTGCTCATAGTAAGAGTTGGCGTCCATGAAACAGAAGGGCATCAGCCTCAGCCGCGTCTCTTCGTCCTTCTGCAGGTCATACCAGTTGTACGACGAAGCGACCGAAGCGCGGAAACCGTTGATGCTTCCATAGCCCATCGAGAAATCCTGTTCGATATGGTGGGCCAGCAGGCTTCGATAGGTATGCGGCAGCGTGAACCGGATATAGTGCTGCCGGCTTCTCGTGATCTTTTTTCCACTGATCTCTTCCAGCCATTCTATCTCTTCCTTCAGCAGGTCTTCCCTGTCGCCGCTGCGCCATGAAGGGTGTATACCCAGCCGATAGCCTATGGCGTGATAGGCGATCAGCTCCTGAAGGCCCGTGCTGGACGGTGGGATATTCCTGTCCACGCCCGTGCACCGGGATGCCACGAGGAAAAAATAATAGGGCTTCAGCCGGCAGTAGAGGTGCAGACTGTCAAGCCATTCGTAGGCATCGAACGGATCCTTCCGGCGACCCAGCAGCACGGCTAACCGCTGTTGCAGCCCGCCCCATTTGCCGGTCAGGAGTTCTTTCAGCGCGGCGCCAAGGTTGCGCCGCCAGCCTTTGTGGAGATAGGACCAGGCCAGATCGATATCATAGGTGGGCGCGAACTTAAAATCCGGGTGACGGAAGACGAGGTTGGGATACACAGACTTTAGTGCCTCTTTAAGATCGAACAGCCAGTAGTTGACCAGCGGTATGTCGAGGAATCCTTCTTTCCAGGCCAGTGAGTTCGTGTGGGCATACCTGCCGTACGGGTCTTTCTCGTGGGGAAGATATTCTTCGTAGCGCGTGATAAGATAGAATGCGGCGGCGAATATATCGAAGGGTAAATTTCCCTGTGTGGCGAAGAAGGCTTTGCGGCCGTTGTGGTCGAAGCAGGAGATATCCTGCGGGCCGATGCCTGTTTCGAAGAGCAGCGGCGCCGGAGTTATTGCAAACGTATCGGGGATGTTCTCTGCGGAGTAGTTGATACGCGGGCCGTAGTGCGCGACGAAGGCTTCTTTGTCGGTAGTTATGCGGATGGGCAGGGCAAGCAGTTCTCTACTGATGAACCCGGCGACGTATCGCAGCCGGGGAGATGTATGTGCGCAGTATAAAAGCATAGCGCGTTTACCCCTTGCGTTCGTCCTTCCAGCGCTGGTTGAAGGTTTTTGCTGCGAAGTCGAGATTGTCACGATGGGCGGTCCAGGCCTTGAATGCCTTGTTGACGACCCAGTTCTTCATCTTTGCCGAGCCCATATTCATGAGATTGCGGTTGAGGCTCGCTTTTCTCCAGACCTTCCAGGCCATTCTTTCCGGGATCGAGGTGTATCCTTCTTCCACGGCCTCGTAGCGGTTCTCCAGCAGCAGCTCGTGCAGGTTGATCTTTACCGCGCATACCTCAGTGCAGTTGCCGCAAAGGGAGGAGGCGTAGCTGAGGTGTTTCCATTCCCCCATATCCCGCAGGTGTGGGGTAATGACCGATCCGATAGGACCGCTGTAGGTGGTGCCGTATGCGTGGCCGCCGATATTCTTATAGATGGGGCATGCGTTGAGACAGGCGCCGCAGCGGATGCAGTAGAGGCTTTCGCGGGACCTGGGACTCGCAAGGATATTGGTGCGGCCGTTGTCCAGCAGTATCAGTATCATTTCCTCCGGACCATCTGTTTCACCAGTTTGCCTGGGGCCCGTGATGATAGTATTGTAGACCGTGATGCGTTGCCCCGTGCCGTACGTTGCCAATAGCGGCCAGAAGAGGCCCAGGTCGGTCATCGACGGGATGATCTTTTCGATGCCTGCAATGACGATATGGGTTTTGGGGAAGGAAGCGCTGAGGCGTGCGTTGCCTTCGTTCTCCGTGACCGCGATGCCGCCGATGTCGGAGATGAGGAAGTTCGCGCCGGTGATACCGATCTCCGCCTGTACGTATTTCTTCCGGAGCTGTTCCCGCGCGACGAGGGTCAGCTGTTCGGGTGTCAAATTGGGTTTGGTGTGCAGCTTTTCGTAGAAGAGTTTGGCGACGTCTTCCTTGCTTTTGTGCATCGCGGGTGTGACGATATGATAGGGAGGTTCGCCGTCCAGCTGCTGGATATATTCCCCCAGGTCGGTCTCGACGCTTTCGATGCCGTTGTCTTCGAGGAAGTGGTTGAGCTTGAGCTCTTCTGTGACCATGCTCTTGCTCTTGACGATGGTGCGGCAGTTCTTTTCTTTACAGATGCTGAGTATCTCTGCGAGCGCCTGGTCGGAGTTCTCGGCCCAGATGACCCGGCCGCCGCGCCTGGTGAAGTTGGCTTCAAAGTCCTCCAGCTGCTGGTCGAGGGTCTCGATGGCCCGCCATTTTATGTTCTTGGCTCTTTCGCGGGCCAGGTTCAGTTCACCGAACTGCTGTTTGCCCTGCGGGACCACTGCGTTATAGCGACCAATGTTGAAATTGATCTTCTTACGGTGGTCCAGGTCTTCTGCCTTAACAGTGCTGCGGGCGATGAAATTGGCTGCCGTATCCGTCATGATTTTTTCTCTTTTTCTTTAAAGTATCCTGCGGCGACCTTTTCGAGGACCCGGTAGAACTCTTCTCCGTATTTACGGATCAGGGACTCTTTGAGGAAGACGTAGGCAGGCACTTTTAATTTTTTTCCATTGATACAGCCGGGGCGGCAGAGTGTGTCACGGGGCTCGTAGTTGACCACTTCACCGGCTTTGGTCCTGGTGATCTTGATGGGATAGAGGTGGCAGCTGATGGGTTTTTTCCAGGTAGTCTTTCCGTCGTACCAGGCCTGCTCGATGGCGCATTTGATGATCCCTTTTTCGTCTTTGAAACCATATGCGCACATCTTCCCGCCGATGGTCGGGGTGACCCAGCCGAATTCGCGGTCGTACTGATAGCGGCCGCGGCTTTCGATCTCTTTGAGTCCGGCGGGTGTGAGGTAGGGTTTTACGATGTCGAAGATCTCGTTCAGGTGGTCCAGCTCGTCTTTTTCGAGTGGTGCGCCGGCGTCGCCGTCCTCGCAGCATCCGCCCTTGCATTTCAGCAGGTCGCATACAAATTGCTGTTCGACCACGTCATCACTCACCAGTATGTTATCGATGGCTATCAAGACTTATTTATTTTGATACAAATATAGCCCGGTTTGGGGTTTAAGATCTCATTTTTTCGCGGGGTCGGAGGGTTGCGTAGGTTTCGCGGGATGCGCGGTTTCCGCCGGTCGCGCGGTTCCGGCGTCGCCCTTCCCAGGCGTCTTCCATCTGAAGGTGTTGATCAGGTGGAACATGTCAGCCTGCAGGAAATTATTTACCCGCGACAGCGAGTCTTCATTGGGAGCGGTATCGAAGTAGAGAGCGCCGCGGAGGAAGTTGCGGACCGAGTCGGTGACGAAGAACTGGTTGGCCGTAGCGGCATTGCCGCCGACCCGGAAGAAGACGCCGCTGACGCCGTTGGGGGTCACCATGATGGAGTCGTCGATCGAACTGGCCTTGACGGTGTGTTTGAACGTCATCTTGTAGGCGTCGTCCCTTAACCTGTCAAAAGTATTGGCGGTCGGCTTTTCGCGGCCGGGTCCGGCGCGGTCGGTGTGTCCTATCTCTTTATAACTGATATAGATGCGGGCGTTGAACCGCGGGAAGTCCACGTTGATCCAGTAGGGGTTCTCGGGAAGCGAGTCGAAATAGCTGCTGTCCCGGACCACGCTGGCATAGACGGGGTATTCGAATGTATAGGGAAATTCGGGTTTGTCGAAGGTCTGGTACTGGTGGGGCGGGAAATCGATCCTGAAATAGCCCCTTCTCTTTGGGTTGTAGTCGCTGTTACAGGAGAGGAGTGACAGGATCGCAACAAGGCTGAATAGGGATTTGAACACGTCGCTTGTTTTAGGCTGATTGTACGATACTTACTTTTACTTTTTTGATACGGCTGTTGTCGGCATCGATGACGGTAAACCGGAAATCTCCGCAGGGTATGACGTCGTTGACCTTGGGGATATCGCCCGACAGCTCCAGGATAAGACCGGCGAGGGAGTCGCTGTCGCCTTTTACCTTGTCGAAGGTGTCCACTGCGATGTTCATAGCCTTGCAGACGTCGTGCAGCATGGTGCGTCCTTCGAACAGGAAGCTGCCGTCTTCCTGCCGGCGGCTGGTGCTTTCTTCCTCGTCGAATTCGTCGCGGATATCTCCGATGACCTCTTCCATGATGTCTTCGAGGGTGACGATGCCGCTGGTGCCGCCAAACTCGTCGACGACGACGGCGAAATGGACGCGTTTCTCCTGGAACTCCTGGAGAAGGTGTTCGATGAGCTTGTGTTCGTGGACGAAATAGGGTGCGCGCAGCAGCGTATGCCAGTCGAAGTTGTCGGGTTCGTTGATCCAGGGGATGAGGTCCTTTGTGTTGATCAGGCCTGCGAGCTCGTCGAGGCTGCTTTTATAGACGGGTATCCGCGAGTAGTGGAGCTCTTCGACGCGCTGTTTCAGCTGGGCGAAACTCAGGTCGTAGGATATGCCCGAGACGTCGAGACGGGCGCGCATGACCTGTCTGACGGTGATGCTTCCGAATTTCGCGATCCCGTTGAGGAGATTCTTTTCCTCTTCGGAGGATTGGTTCTTAACGGACTGATCTATCTGATAGCGAAGCTGTTCGCCTTTTTGTTTGCGTCCGAAGAATTTTTCGAGGCCTTCCGAGCGGCTGACGGCCCAGCCGCTGACACGGCTGAACAGGAGATGGACCAGCTCGATGATGCCGGAAGTATAGTAGGCGAACTGGAGATTGTTCTGTGAGGCCCAGATCTTTGGCATCACTTCGCTGAAAAGGATGATGACAAAACAGACGAGGACTACCTTTAAGATAAAGGCGCCCCAAAAGCCGATGTTGATCACCATCGCGTCGATGAGGAAGTTCGCAAGTATGACGATGGCGATATTGATGGCGCTGCCGGCGATGAACATGGAGGCCAGCAGGGACTTGGGCTCTTCGAGGAGGGACACGATCCGTTTCCACGAGGCGTCCTGTTTTGTCTTTAGGATGTTGATATCCTTATAGGTTAGCGAGAAGAAGGCGACCTCCGAGCCGGAGACCACGAAGGACAGGATAAGGAGGAAAAGGATGATGATCGCAAGGATAGTAGTAGCCCTTGGGTTTATGATCAGCAGCCCCGGGGAGATTGTATTTTCCAGCAATCTGATTAAAGAAAACGTCAAGAATAATGGATTTGGTTAAGCTTAAATGATTGAGAAACCCCTCCAGGGCTTCCTGCAAATTTAACAAATTCTTTTATACCTAACAGATTATTGGACAAGGGTATCCCTAAAGCTGAGGGAAATATATTCTGACTGGTCAAAACGGCAGATCTTCGGATGGTTCACCGATTGGGGGAGTATCTGAGGTGCCTTCCATGCCTTCGTGGTGGATTGGGGGATGGGGGGTGCCGCTATCGGTGCGTTTGTCGAGCATGATCAGGTTGTCGCCCACGACTTCGGTGGCAAATTTCTTGTTTCCCTCCTTGTCTTCCCAGCTGCGGGTCCTCAGTCTACCTTCTATATATACGAGGCTGCCCTTGTGGAGGTATTTCTGGGCCAGTTCGGCGAGGCCTCTCCAGAGGACTACGGTATGCCATTCTGTTTGGGAGATGAGTTTTCCTGCCCTGTCCTTGAAAGTTTCAGTAGTTGCCAAAGAGAATTTTGCGACCGCGATATTACCTTCCAGGAATTGTACGTCCGGATCCTTACCTAGATTTCCAATGAGCATCACCCTATTTACGCCTCTCATACAACTAAATTTGAAAAAGTTTTTTTAATTCGTCTTTCGGATTAAATTCCAATTACGGGATCCTTACTGTATCCCGGAGCCGCACTCATCTTAAAATTAGCCTATTTTAGCCAAAAAGATAAATTTTTCCCGCGGTGCCGAAGATACGTATCGCCGAAGATACGCTTTTCAAAAACTTGGCGATCTGCGGAAATCCGCAAAATAATTGTCCTTCGGACAAGAGACTTCCAGGCGCATCCGGGTCGGTTTCACGATCAGAACAAGCTTTGTGCCGGGCTTGGGTCCAGCAGCCAGGCATTGATGAATTTCGGGAATGGATAGTCGGTCAGTCGTTGCCGGTCTACCAGCAGCCAGCCTTCGCGGGGGGGCGGTTCTTTCTTCAGACGGAGGGTGATGAACTGTCCCTGAATGGTCTGGTGGCTCAGTTCCTGGCGGTAGGTCTTTGAGATATGCCTGATCGTGAGTGTTTTCGAATCAATGCCGAAGTTCTGTTCGGCGAAGCCGGACCCTTTGTGTTCGGAGAAAGCGGACCCTTTGTGTTCTGCGAAAGTGGACCCGTTGTGTTCGGAGAAGCCGGACCCGTTGTGTTCCGGCAGGCCGGTAACATGGAAAAGTTCTCCGGGGCCATTCTGAAGCGGCTGGTCCGTTTCCCAGAGGATGAACTCATAGAGCCCTTCCCAGATATCTTTTTGCGTTCGCTGGTGGATATACACCTGGCCGTCCGGAGTTTCCAGTATAAAATAATAGAACCAGCGGGTGCGCCTGCGTATCGACTTTTCTTTTACCGGCAGTTCGGCGGTGAGTCCTTTCAGCTGCGCTTTACAGTCGCTGCGCTGCACACAATCGGTGCACAGCGGGTTCCGGGGCAGACAGACCGTGGCGCCGAAATCCATGATGGCCTGGTTGTAGATATCCGGCTGTTCCTTATCTAATAGACTGTCTGCCAGAGCTGCGAATAGTCGTTTTCCTGCGGTTGTGTCGATTGGCGTTGCTTCGCCGAAATAGCGGGAGAGCACCCGCGTGACGTTGCCGTCGACCACTGCGTGCGGGAGACGATATGCGAAGGAGGAGATGGCTGCCGCCGTGTACGGACCAATGCCTTTCAGGCCCAGTATCTCCTCGTAGGTAGAAGGAAATTGTCCTTTATATTCTATATCGATCTTTTTAGCCGTTGCGATGAGATTTCTGCAGCGGCTATAGTAGCCAAGACCCTCCCATAGTTTAAATACCTGTTGTTCCGGAGCGATGGCAAGATCGTGGATGGTAGGATATGCGGCAATGAATTTTTCGTAGTAGGACCATCCCTGGTCGACGCGGGTTTGTTGAAGTATCACCTCACTGAGCCAGATCCGGTAGGGATTCTTTTCCCCTTTCCAGGGCATTGTTCGACTATTTTTACCTTTATGCCAATTTAATAATTGGGCGGTAAAATCGTCTTTTTTTGGTTCCATTTTTGTTAAAATAAATTCACTATCAATATTTTATGGAATTCTTGCACAAGTGGATCAAAACCAGTATTTTGAGAATCCAAAAACTTATTTCAGCGCAATGATTTGTGAATTAATAATTTTGTTATATATTTAAAATCAGAAACTTATAAAACTTAATCCCCATGAGAAAGGCAGACCTTGTTAACCAAATATCGGAAAAAACAGGTATACCTAAAGTTGACGTCCTGGTGACGTTGGAAACCATGTTCAAGGAAGTGAAAGAAACTCTTTCGAACGGTGAAAATATTTATATCCGCGGATTCGGCAGCTTTATCACCAAGAAGAGGGCTGCCAAGATCGGCCGCAATATAAAGAAGAATGTGGCTGTACACATCCCGGAGCATTTCATCCCGGCATTCAAACCTGCAAAGGAATTTGTTGCCGAAGTAAAAAAATTGCAGTCTGTGAAGGCAGATCAGCCAAACCCGGATGAAGAGATGTAACTTGCGGTCTCTAGTTCATTAACATGAAGAGACAGCAATATTTGGTAGCAGGCACCGGGGTGCTATTACTACTCGTTCTGTATATTTTTGGAAATTCTGTTCCTCCGCAACACAAGTCAGAGGCCGCCGCGGGTGGCGCTCAAGGGGCTTCCCCTGTTAAATCCGTTGGTTTACAGGAAATTCTACAAGCATCTCAGGCTCGTTTGACTCCTGCCCAGTTATCTTATGTAAACAGATTGCAAGCGTCTGTCGTGAGAGGCGACGTGAATGCGCAGCAAATAAAAGCCGACAGGCAGCTGGCTGTTTTCTGGAAGGATTCGGTCCAGGACGGCTATCTGTTGTATGCCCATTATAGTGGTGAAGCAGCTAAATTGGAAAATTCTGAAAAAAGTCTCACCTTTGCTGCCCAATTATTCTTACAGGGACTGCGAGGACAGGACAATCCGTCGTTGAAAGGTTGGATGGCCACCAGTGCTAAAGAGTTGTTTGAAAAGGCGTTAGAACTGAATCCTGAAAATGATTCGACAAAGGTAGGGCTTGGTGCCAGTTATATATTTGGAAGCCAGGCAAGCGATCCGACCGAAGTCATGCAGGGAATTCAGCGGATTTTGGAAGTAGCCCGCCGCGATTCCACCAATATGTATGCTCAGTTCATGCTGGGTCTTGGGGGAATAGAATCGGGGCAATTTGATAGAGCTATTGACCGTCTGACAACAGTTGTTCGACATCAACCTGCAAATATCGAAGCGATACTCCTGCTGGCCGAAGTGAATCAGCAAAAGGGGAACAAGGCGGAAGCCATTAAGTGGTATGACGCTGCGAAGAAGATGATCAGCAGTCCGGAGATGCTCCAGGCGATTGATCAGAGGTTGAAAAGCCTGCAATAAATTGTTTTTTATTTTTTAACTATAAAAATGCATTGAGTATGCCTTGTGGTAAAAAGCGTAAGCGTCATAAGATTGCGACGCATAAGCGTAAGAAGAGACTGAGAAAGAACCGTCATAAGAAGAAGAATAAATAGCTCTTTTTATAGACCGGTCCGCCGCAAGGCGGGCCGGGAATCTTTATTATAAGATCGCATTATAAGATCCGCCCGGAGATGAGGTTGATAGCAAAAAGGCAGATGTTGATGGAAAACGCTCGTTACGCTTGAATAAGGAATTAATCATAAATGCAACTCCGCAGGGTGTTGAGATAGCCCTCCTTGAGGACAAAAAGCTCGTGGAACTCCACCACGAGAAGGCTGATGCAAGCTTTGCGGTAGGTGATCTGTACCTGGGAAAGGTAAAGAAGCTGATCCCGGGGTTGAATGCCGCATTCGTAGACGTGGGTTTTGAAAAAGACGCCTTTCTCCACTACACCGATCTGAGTCCCTACGCCCGTTCGCTGTTGAAATTCACGCAGCAGGCGATGAACGACAACAGTCCCGAAGGCTTTGACTTTGGACATTTCCAGGTAGAGCCGGAGATCATCAAGACGGGGAAGATCAATGAGGTATTGAACGGTAAGCCGCATATCCTCGTACAGATCCTCAAGGAGCCCATCGCGGCGAAAGGTCCCCGCCTCAGTTGTGAGATATCCCTCCCCGGCAGATTTGTCGTCATCACTCCCTTTAATGATATCGTCGCCGTCTCGCGGAAGATACACTCCTCCGACGAACGCAAGCGGCTGCAGAAGATCGTGGAAGCGATAAAGCCGAAGAATTTTGGCGTTATCGTGCGTACCGCGGCAGAGGGGAAGAATACGGCCGAGCTGCACGAGGACCTTACAGAACTGGTGGTGACCTGGAAGGCCATACAGCACAATCTGAAAGGCGCCGTCGCGCCCGCAAAGATCCTGAGCGAGCAGACCAAGACCACGAGTATGCTGCGGGACCTGTTGAATGAGGACTTTAACAAGATCGTCATCAACGACCGCAATATCTTCAACGACACCCGGAGCTATATACAGCGTATCGCTCCGGACAAGGTCGACATTGTCTCTTATTACCACAACGGCTCCCCGATATTCGATCAGTTCAGCGTGACCAAGCAGGTAAAGGCCGCCTTTGGAAAGACGGTGAACCTGCCGAGCGGCGCATATCTGATCATCGAACACACCGAGGCGCTGCACGTCATCGACGTGAACAGCGGCTATAAGAGCGTTAGTAACAACCAGGAACAAAACGCGCTGGAAACCAATATGGAGGCGGCCGAAGAGATCGCCCGTCAGTTGCGGTTGCGGGACCTTGGGGGTATCATCGTAGTGGACTTCATCGATATGAAGCTGCCGGACAACAAGCGGAAGCTGATAGAGGCGATGGAGAACTTCATGCGTACCGACCGGGCAAAACACGCCGTGCTGCCGATCTCGAAGTTCGGGCTGATGCAGATCACCCGGCAGCGGATGAAGCCGGAAGTTACGATCAACACCCAGGAGGTATGCCCTACCTGTAACGGCACCGGGAAGATATCCTCTGCGCTGATCCTTGAAGACGAAATAGAAAAGAACTTAAGCTACCTGCTCAATCACCAGCATAAAGACCTTATACTGGCGGTACACCCTATCATGCACGCCTATCTCACAAAAGGCGGTTTTCTTGGCATAGGCTCGCGCCAGTGGAACTGGAGATGGAAATACAAGCAGAAGATCCGCATCCGTGCGAATACGAATTATCACCTGACCGAATTCCACTTTTTCGATAAACAGGAAGACGAGATTAAACTTTAAGGCTCTCCTGGACTCTCAGTTCTGAACATAAATAATTTGGCCCCGGTAGACACCGGGGCCGTCTTTCACTGTCAACATTGAGTCACACATTCTTACAGATAGATTTGAAATTTTATCATGTGTAGTAGTAGCCGCACGTTTGAATCCATGGAATAAGGAGTTGAGGAATAAGGAGTTGCGCCCCGGAACACAGGAGAGCTTGAATTGGAAGGTATTGTCAATGAGAGTCGTATCCCCGAAGGGTGGGGAAACATAGGTCGTTTGAGCGAGCATTCTCTCGCTGATAGGCAGGAGAGGACCTTCAGCAAGCCGTCAAGTTTTCTCATGTGTAGCTATTAGAAGCGTTAGTATCCGGTCGTTTAAATTACAATTTTTTTAATTAGAAATTTATCCTAATTAACATTTTTTTGACCGCCGCGGACGAATTCATGCCTCCCGCGAGCGGGTTTCCCTGGAGTAAGGTTTTGGGTTCTTAGGGTGGGGTTCTCCCGGGGTTCGGGGTTCCCCGGATCGGGTTTCTCTTTGGATCTGAGGTTCCCGTGGATCGGGGTTTCCCCTGGATCGGGGTTTCTCTTTGGATTTGAGGTTCTCGTAGATCGGAGTTTCCCCGGGATCGGGGTTTGCCCTTGATCGGGTTTCCCCTGGATCGGGTTTCCCCTGGAACGGGTCGGCGGCATGGGCGGATTGGCGGGATCCGGCACCCGCGTGGGAGGATTGGTCGAAGCCTGGGTCCCGCGTGGTCGGGTCGCTTTCTCTTGAGAGGATCAGGTCACCGGTCCCC
>Ga0068853_100001212_pt1 | contig 18395 bp, 24 predicted proteins | sample KBSCornC32_FD_65655 | JGI IMG/M metagenome (GOLD analysis project Ga0068853, IMG submission 65655) | Corn rhizosphere microbial communities from Kellogg Biological Station, Michigan, USA - KBS Corn C3-2 | ecosystem: Host-associated > Plants > Roots > Rhizosphere > Soil ...
ACCCTTCTCCCGCTTGTCGTAGAAGGCGTCGGCGACATCGACATATTCGCTTATCACCGTCGCGGTCGGCACGTCGATACGCGCGATCAGCTCATATGTGCCGCAACGCAACACTTGCCGCATCGGGCGATCGAGCCGTTCGAGATTCCAGCCCTGGGCCAAGCGGGCGGTGATCGCGGCGTCGATCTCGGCGCGGCGGGCGTCGATGCCTTTCACCAGATCGTCGAAGAAGCTGACCTCGGCATCCGCATAGCGGACCTCCTCGATCTCCTTGCCCAGCCGGTGCTGGTGGAACTCGTCGAGCAGCTTCGGGAGCGGCGTGCCCTCCATCTCCTGCTGATACAGCGCCTGCACCGCTGCGAGCCGCGCGGTGGAGCGCGAACGGGCGCGTTCGTTAACCTTCGTCGTCATCGGATTTCTCTTTCCCGTTCGGTTCGAGCTTGGCGAGAACCATTGCCGAGCGAAGTCGAGGCTTCTCGGCTACCCTCGAAGGAAGTTCTCGATCCTTCGACCATGCTCAGGACAGGCTTCGCTCGAACCGAACGGGAGAGGGATATGATCATAACCGCACCGCGACCGAGCGGGCGTGCGCGGGCAGGCCTTCGGCTTCGGCAAGCGCGACTGCCGCCGGACCGATCGCAGCAAGCGCTTTTGCGTCGCAGGCGAGGAAACTCGTCCGTTTCATGAAATCGAGCACTGATAATCCTGATGAAAAGCGGGCGCGTCGGCCGGTGGGCAGCACATGGTTCGGACCGCCGACATAGTCGCCAACCGCTTCGGGCGTGTGACGGCCAAGGAAGACTGATCCGGCATGGCGCACCTTCGCGAACAGCGCGTCGGGATCGTCCACGGCCAGTTCGAGATGCTCGGGGGCAAGGCGATCGACCAGCGGCATGGCATCGCCCAACGCGCCGACGAGGATGATCGCGCCGTTATCAGCCCAGCTCGTCCGCGCTGTTGCCTGCGTCTGGAGTCGACCGAGTTGCTGTTCTACGGCTTCCGCTGCGCGATCCGCGAAACCGGCGTCATCAGTGAACAGGATCGACTGGCTGGTCGGGTCATGCTCGGCCTGGCTGAGCAGGTCGGCGGCGATCCACTCGGGATCGTTGGCGCCATCGGCCACCACGACGATCTCCGAGGGACCCGCGACCATATCGATGCCGACAACCCCGTAAAGCTGACGCTTGGCCTCGGCGACCCAGGCGTTACCGGGGCCGACGATAACATCCACCGGCTTGATCCGGTCGGTACCGAAAGCAAGCGCGGCAATCGCTTGCGCGCCGCCGATCCGCCAGACTTCGTCGATCCCGGCCAGCTCGGCGGCAGCCAGCACCAGCGGATTGATGACGCCATCGGGCGAGGGCGTCGCCATCACCAGCCGTTCGACGCCAGCAACCTTTGCCGGAATGGCATTCATCAGGACTGACGACGGATAGGAGGCCCGCCCACCCGGCACATAGAGACCGGCGGCTTCCACGGCCCGCCATCGCGCACCCATGCGGACCCCGGCGGCGTCTGTGGTCTCGCTGTCGCCGGGGCGCTGGGCGGCGTGATAGGTGCGGATGCGCTCGGCGGCGAGTTCGAGCGCCTTGCGCAGATCCGGTTCAAGACCAGCCAAAGCAGCAGCGCGCTCTTCCTTGCTGATCGCCCAGCCGGACTGGTCGAGATCGTGGCGGTCGAAACGCTTGGTATAATCAGCGACAGCGGCGTCGCCGTTGGTTTTCACCCGCGCAATGATGTCGCGCACAACCGAGGACACATCCTCGTCGGCCTCCCGCCGGGCGTTGACCAGCGCGTCGAAGGCTCCGGCGAAATCGGGCTGGCGGGCGTCGAGCCTAAGCGGCATCGGCTGTGCTTACTGCGGCACGGAACGCCTCGACCAGCGGTGCGACCACGGCCGCGCGCGTCTTGAAGGCGGCGCGGTTGACGATCAGCCGGGCCGAGACCTGGGTGATGATCTCCACCTCCGCCAGGCCATTATCCCTGAGCGTCCGCCCCGAGGAGACGAGATCGACGATGCGATCGGCGAGCCCCAGCACCGGCGCGATCTCCATCGCGCCGTTGAGCTTCACGCATTCGGCCTGTACGCCGCGCGCCTCGAAATGCTTGCGGGTGAGGTTGGGATATTTGGTGGCGACGCGGACATGGCTCCACTCCCGCGGATCATCGCCCGCCGCCATTGCGACCGGTTCAGCGACCGAGAGGCGGCAATGGCCGATGTTGAGATCCACGGGCGCGTAAAGCTCCGAATAATCGAATTCGAGCAGCACGTCGGAACCGACAATGCCGATCTGCGCGGCGCCATGCGCGACGAAGGTCGCGACGTCGAAGGCGCGGACGCGGATGAGGCTGATGTCGTCGCGGTTGGTGGCGAAGCGGAGCGCGCGGCTACCCTCATCCGAGAAAGCTGCCTCGGGCACGATTCCGGCACGCGCGAGCAGGGGCAGCGCTTCCTCGAGGATGCGTCCCTTGGGAATGGCGATGATGATCGGTTCGGCCATGGCCGGCGCGCTTTACCGGGGCAGCGGCGATCCGGCAACTATAGCCTTTCGTCCGGCCACCTATTCGTGTGGCCGGAGCGAACGGTTGAGCGTCTCGACGACCTCGGCGATCGGCTCGGTGACGGTCACGCTGCGACCCTCGCCGAAGCGGATGCGGGTGCCCTCCGTCACCGACGAGATGAAGGTCACCTGCGTGGGGTTGACCGCCAGTTCCGATCTGTCGGTGCCGATGAACATCGCGATCATGCAACTCTCCTTTGCTTGTCGGACCGGAGCCTAGCCTGTTCGGCGAAAGATGTCAGCGCATGTGCGGCACCATTACCGAGGCGGAACGTTATCGCGAAGCAATCGGAAAACTGAAAGGAGCCCGTCATGTCATCGCATGTCTACAAGGTGGTCGAGATCGTCGGCAGCTCGCCGGAGAGTATCGCGGATGCCGTGAAGAGCGGGATCGCGCGCGCATCGAAGACGATCCGGCACATCGGCTGGTTCGAGGTCGTCAACACCCGCGGCCATGTCGAAGATGGCGAGGTAAAGCATTTTCAGGTGACGATGAAGGTTGGCTTCAAGATGGAGGATTGAGCGCCGCCGGCTTACCGGACAGCGGCGACTTCGCTCGCGCCCCACGGCGTCACCCGTTCGGGCCCGCGCTGCTGGATGCTCCGGCAGTTCTCGACGATGTCCCAGTTCGCGCCAAGCGGCCCGACGAGGCGTTTGCCATAATCGATCGCGAGCTTTTCTCGTTCGCTCAGGCCTTCGGCTTCCATCGGCCGTTCGGGCAGCAGACCGGATCCTCGTCAACTCGTCCGATGCCTTCTCGTAGCGGACGGCCATGCAGCTGCGGCACTGGTTGTGGAAGGCGATACCCAGCCGCACCGGCTCCAGCCGCCGCTCCGCTTGAGCGCGCCGAAGAAGCAGGCAAACCCTTCGCCGATTCCGGTTTGTGCGCCATAATGCGACCAGTCTAGCGCCAGGCGAAGCGCGCGGCACGTCACCTAAACGTAAGTCAGGCTGATGCAGCCTCATCCCGCGTCCGCGCTTTCACCTTGCGCACTTCGGCAAGCTGGCCGAGCAGGATGGTCAGCGCGTCCTCCTCCTGCTTGCTGAGCCCCGTCCGGTCGAAGCGGCGCACCAGCACCTCAAGCGCGTCTCCGATCCGGCCGAGCTGGCGGCCATAGCTGCCGACGTCCTCGAGCACCGCCTCCTCGATTTCCGGATGCGGCGTCTGGCCGATCGAGACGTTGACGAGCCCGAATTGCGCGCCCTGCTGATAGAAGGACCAGGGGTTGATCGCCTGCCACAGCTTTTCCGGCGCAAGCGCGAACTGCATCATTCCCATATACCGGCTCCCGATAACATATCGGCCCGGATTTTACCTGACGCCGTCCACAAAGGCTAGCGATGCCAAGGGGTTCGTTCCACCTCCAGAACGGACTCGCCAGACGCGCCGTTGCGGCATAGCCTGTCGCCGCATACGAATCATGGGGAGAGGAACCATGATGCTTGGGCTTACGCTTGTTCAGTTCACGCAACTTCACGTGCTCATCAGCCTGATCGCCATCGCCGCAGGTGTGATCTTCTTCCTGATGCTCCTGCGCGGCCGCTGGCTGATGCTCACCAATGGCCTGTTCCTGATCTTCACGATCCTGACCATGTCACCGGCTTCATGTTTCCGCCCAAGCCGATCGGACCACCGTTCATCTTCGGCGTGATCTCGCTCGCCACGCTGGCGATCGCGTTGTTCGCGCTTTACGGCAACAATGTCATGGGCCGTTGGCGGGTGATCTATCTGACGACCGCACTGTTCGCCCAATATCTCAACATGGTGGTGCTGGTCGTCCAGAGCTTCCAGAACATCCCTGAGCTCAATGCCTTCGCACCGACGGGCACGGAGCCGCCCTTCCTCGCCAGCCAGGCGATTCTCCTGATCGGCACGTTGTTCGTGGGTTGGCGGGCGGCGCGTCCTTCGCGTTACCTCCGCCCGAACGTGACCTGAGGATCAGCTGACCGCGACTCCTTTCCAGAACGCAACCCGGCCCTTGATCTCGGCCGCAGCGGGCTTCGGATCGGCATAGTACCACACCGCATCCTTGTTCTCCGCCTCGTCCACCTTGAGCGAGTAATAGTTCGCGGTGCCTTTCCATGGGCAGACGCTGGTCGTCTCGCTCGGCACCAGCAGCGACCGGTCAACCGCCGCCAGCGGGAAATAGGCGTTGCCCTCGACGATCACGATATCGTCGCTTCGCGCGATCAGCTTTCCGTTCCATCGCGCTTCGGTCATGCCAGCGCGCCGGCTCGGTCCAGGATCAATTCGCCCTCGTCCTCGCCATTCCAGTAGTGGGCGCGCTGGCCGTGAACCTTGATCAGCACCAATCCCGGCGTATCGACGCCTCGCTCGAACCAGCGGTCGAGGTCCTTGGTCCAATGTTCGGCGAAGCGCGCCTTGTCCCGGATCAGGCTGGCTTCGCCCTCGATCGCGATGAACAGCGGCCGCATGCCGAGCATTCCGGACTTGCCCTGGAAACTCAGGCCCACCTTCGCGTCGGTGTCGATGTCGTGCACCATCTGGGTATCATCGGTGGTGAAGAAATAGTTGTCGCCGTCATATTCGACCTGACGATTGTTGCTCATCGGCCGCGCGCCGATCGCGCCGTTGGGTGCACGCGTGGAAAGCATCGTGAAATCGATGTCGCGCATTCTTTCCGCGAGTTCGGTGAGGGTCCACGGCATCGTCTTCTCCATCGTTTCAAGCCCGCCCGATCTTCAGTTCAACGCCGCAGATCGGGTATCGGGTCCGGCACCGGAGGGGCGTCGACGCTAGGCGGCCGCTGGGAGGGCCCAGTCGATCGGCTTCTGCCCATGCTGCTTGAGGAAGGCGTTGGCTTTCGAGAAATGCTTGCAGCCCAGAAAGCCGTTATGCGCCGATAGCGGCGACGGATGAGCCGCCTTGAGCACGAGATGCCGTCCGCCCTTGTCGATGCTTTCCACGAACGCGGCCTTTTTCTGGGCATAGCTGCCCCAGAGCAGAAACACGACCGGCTCGGGACGCGCGTTGATCAGCCGGATCACGGCATCCGTGAATTTCTCCCAGCCGCGCCCCTGATGCGACGCGGCCTGCCCCATTTCGACCGTCAGCACGGCATTGAGCAGCAACACACCCTGCTGCGCCCAATGTTCGAGAAAACCGTGCCGCGCGGGGGATATACCGAGGTCGCTGTTAAGCTCCTTGTAGATATTGACCAGGCTTGGCGGAATGCGGACGTCCGGCCGAACGGAGAAGCAAAGCCCATGCGCCTGTCCCGCGCCGTGATAAGGATCCTGCCCGAGGATCACGACCCGCACATTTTCGAGCGGCGTCAGGTCCAGCGCGCGGAACCACTGGGCGCCCTTGGGAAAGATACGCTTGCCCGCATTCTTCTCGGCTACGAGGAAGGTCCGCAACGCCTGCATATAGGGGCTTTCGAACTCGGGCTGGAGCGGCCCCAGCCAGCTCGGATGCAGTTTGATCCCCTCGCTCATCGCTTGCCCCAAGACGGTCTGAATGGTTCCCATGCCGTATCAGGGGAAGCGCGCAAAAGGAAAGGGCCGCGCGATGCGCGACCCTTCCTATGCTCAACCTTTTGGTTCAGCCCTGATAGGCAGGCCGGAAATTGCCGGTGCCGATGTTGAACCGGCGCGAGGTGACGAACTCCGGCTGGCGCGCCGGCTGGGCGGCGGGCCTTGCCTGCGGCGCGCCTTGGGGCTTGGCGACGGTCGAACCCATCCGTTCGCGCTGGTCGTAAAAGCGTGCGCGCTTGAGGCGCGTGCGCAGCAACAGCGAGGGATTGTCAGCCGTCGGCCCGCGATAAGCAGCCTGCACATGGCGGCCATAGCGCGACAGATCGAAGCCGGCGGGCAATGCGGTCCCAGCCGTTTCGGCGGCAGGCGCAGGTGCCGCGTAACGCGTGCCCTGCGGGTTGATCGGCGTGTTCAACGTCAACGGTTCGGGCTCGACAGCCATGGCGGCCGGCGCAGTCTCGTTCGCACGATATTCCTCGCGATAACGGCGCTTCCGTCCCGCGAAGGCCAAGGCGCCGCCAGCAAGCGCAAGCGCCGCGAGCACGCCGCCTGCGATAGGCAAGGCTTCATCGGTCATGTCAGCGCGTGTCTGGGGTTGAGGCGTTTGGGTGGCAGCAGCAGGCGGGGCCGGTGTTTCAACCGCGACCGGGGGAGTCGGAAGCACGCTCTCGGGGGAAGGAGCCTCCGTCATGGTCGACTGCGGGGCTGGCGCCGGTGTTTTCTTCACGGGCGCCACAGGCGTTTCCGTCGCAGCACTTTGCTCCGTCCGCTCCGCGCGAGCCTTGGGGACAGGCGAAGCCACGGTTTCGGCAGGCTCGCTGGCGCTCGTGGTAGGAGCGTCGGACATATCGACCGATATCTTCGGAATGTTGAGCGCTGCAGCGGGAGCCGTCGCCTCCGCCGGTGCCGACACCGCTGCCGGCGGCGCAGCAATTACCGGTGGGCTCGTCTCGGCGGGAGCCGGATCAACGGCCTGCGCGAACAGCGGGGTGGAGGTGAGGGCAAGCGCGGCGGCGAGCGCCGTCATGCCCGGGCGAAGCATGGAGGATGTGTGTCTCATGCGCGATCAATTCACCGACTCGCGTTCGGGTTTCCGCTTTTCACGACCAACGGCAGGCCAAGAACGGCGAGTTGAGAACAACGAGGTGATTCGCGCTCTTCTTCATCTGGCGTTCATCAAGCCCCTGCGACGAAACGAAAAATTTCAGCGATTGGCCGAAATCATAAAAACGCGCGAATGGGGCTGAGATCGTAACCGGCGCCAGCCGCCTTCGCGGCAAGCTCCCCGGCATCGTCGCCAGCCCGCGCCCGCGCCAGGGCCCAGACCAGTGTCGAACGGGTGCCCGACCGGCAGAAGGCAAGCACCGGCCCCGGTGCCGCCGCCAGTGCGCTGCCCATCGCCGCCACCTGCTCTTCGCTGAAGCCTGCATGGGTGATCGGGATGGCGGCGTAGCCGAGCCCTGCCGCTTTGGCGGCCGCTTCCATCTGGGTGCTGGTTGGCTGGCCGGGCTGCTCGTCATCGGGCCGGTTGTTGATGATGAAGGTAAAGCCCTGCCGCGCTGCCTTGGCGATATCCTCCGGTGCGATCTGGCCGGCTACCGAGATGCTGTCGTCAAGCTTGCGGAACATGGATCGTCTCCTTCGCGGTCCTGTTAGCCCGCGTTGCGGATCGCCTCAAGGAAGGCATCGCCATAAGCTTCCAGCTTGCGCGTGCCGACTCCGGAGACGGACGCAAGCTCGTCCCGGCTATAGGGCTTCACAGCCGCCATTTCGCGCAGCGTGGAATCATGGAAGATCACATAGGGCGGCACGCCCTGCGCCTTGGCAAGCTCGCGTCGTACTTCGCGGAGCGTGTCGAACAGCGGATCGTTCGGATACTCCGCAGCTGTTCGTGCCTTTCGTTTCCGCTCGCGTTTGGGCGGCAGCACGATCGGCACTTCGGCTTCGCCCTTGAGGATGGGTTTTGCCGCCGGTCCGAAACTCAGCCCGCCATATTCGTCCGCCCGCAGGGCATCGCGGGCAAGCAGGGCGCGCGAAACGGGCTTGATGAGTGTCAGCTCCTCGGCGTCCGCGATGCCGAACACGCTCAGCCGGTCATGGCCGAACGACCGGACCTTCTCGGTGTCACGTCCCGCCAGCACGTCGGTGAGATGGCCGATGCCGAAGCGCATCTCGGTGCGGAAGGCAGCCGAGAGCAGCTTGCGGGCCAGCTCGGTCGCGTCCGTCGCAGCCGGGGGATTGAGGCAATTGTCGCAATTGCCGCAGGCGGGCGGCGGATCCTCGTCGAAATGGCGCAGCAGGATCGCGCGGCGGCACGTGCCTGCCTCGACCAGCGCGCCCAGTGCGTTGAGACGTTGCCGTTCGCCGGGCTTGCGGGAGTCCTCGGTCTCATATTCGATGCGGCGGCGGGCGCGGGAGAAATCCTCGGCACCCCAAAAAAGCTGTGCCACCGCCGGATCGCCGTCGCGCCCCGCGCGTCCAGTCTCCTGATAATAGGCTTCGATCGATTTCGGCAGCCCGGCATGCGCGACGAAGCGGACGTCGGGCTTGTCGATCCCCATGCCGAAGGCGATCGTCGCCACCATCACCATATCCTCGGATGCCACGAAGGCGCGCTGGTTGGCGGCGCGCTGTCCCGGGTCAAGCCCCGCATGATAGGTGCGGGTGGATCGGCCAGCTTGGGCCAGCGCGGCGGCGATCCTTTCGGTGCCATCGCGCGTTGGTGCATAGACGATGCCGGCTCCCGGATTGTCCGCAACAAAATCCGCAAGCTGCTTCGCCACCCCGTCGCGCGGGCTAATGCCGTAGCGGATATTGGGCCGGTCGAACCCGGCGAGGATCAGCCCGTCATCAGGAATCCCAAGCTGGGCCAGAATATCGGCGCGCGTATGACGGTCGGCGGTCGCGGTGAGCGCGAGCCGTGGCGTCTCGGGATGCCCATCGAGCAGGGGCCGGAGCAGGCGATAATCAGGGCGAAAATCATGTCCCCATTCGGACACGCAATGCGCTTCGTCTATCGCGATCAATGCGAGCGGCGGCGCGCGATCGAGCACCATACGGAAGCCATCGGTCGAGGCCCGCTCCGGCGCAACATAGAGTAGGTCAAGATCGCCGCCGCGGAACCGCCGGATGGTCTCCTCGCGATTGTCGTCCGCGGATGTGAGTGCCGCCGCCTTGATGCCTGCGGCCTCGGCTGAGCGCACCTGATCGTGCATCAGCGCGATCAAAGGCGAGATCACCAGCGCCGCCCCCTGGCGGCAGAGCGCCGGGATCTGGTAGCAAAGCGACTTTCCCGCCCCGGTCGGCATCACCGCCAGAGTATGCCGGCCCGCCATCACCCGATCGATCACGTCCGCCTGCCGGCCGCGAAAGCCGGAATAGCCGAAGATGGTATGGAGCACGTCTAGCGGGGCAAGCATGACTCCGCTGTACCGTCTTCGTTCGCGCTTGAAAGCTTTTTCAGCCCATTTACTCTATCGTTATGATAGAGTAATAATCTCTCATAAATAAGGAGAGGCATTATGAACGTTACATCGCGTCGTGGTGCAGTTGTTGCCTTGTTGCTGTTGACCGCTTGCAGCAAATCCGAAGAGCGGGAATCCTACGAATCTCAGCCGACATCGACATTTGAGGCGGCGGACACAAGTGGCACACCCGCCGCCCGCGCGCCCAACGACATGTTCGCGCCGGGCATTTCGGTAACCGCCGCGCCGGGCGTCGCTTTCAATTACCGCTATGCTTTCCGCCTGAACGCAACGTCGGTCGCGGGCGTGCAGGAAGAACATGCCCAGCTATGCGAGAAGCTGGGTATCGATCGCTGCCGGATCGTCGGGATGCGCTACCGGCTGGTGAACGACCGCGACATCTCGGCGATGCTGGCGTTCAAGCTGGAGCCGACCATCGCGCGCCAGTTCGGCAAGCAGGCGATCGCGGCGGTCAACAAGGCCAACGGCATGCTGATCGACAGCGAGATCACCGGCACCGACGTCGGCACCGCGATCGAACAATCGAAGCGCCAGCAGTCGCGTTTCGAAGAGGATATGAAGGAGATCGAGGGCAAGCTTGCCCAGCCGGATCTCAAGTCCGCCGAACGCGCTGAATTGCAGCAGCAATTGGATGCGCTGCGCCAGTCCCGCCGCGCCACGCAGGCCACGCGCGAGGACAATCAGTCCGCGCTCGCGACGACGCCGATGGTCTTCAACTATGGCTCGGGCGATCTCGTGCCCGGCTTCGACGGCAGCTCGACGGTCCGTCGCGCATTCGAGACAGCGGGCGAGAATTTCATGTGGGCGTTGAACATTGTGATCGTTCTGCTGGGTACGTTTCTTCCCTGGATTCTGATCGGTGCGCTGCTCGTGCTGCTATTTCGACGCATCAGGCCGCGCTTGACGAAGGTCATCGATCAAGCCCCCGAGGAATGAATATACGCAACCCTTTGGTTGCATAGAGAGCAAGTTCATCCTATCCATCATGCAACGAGGAGGTTGCATGATGGAAGACAAGGTCGAGAAAAGCATCGAACTCAACGCGCCGATCGAACGGGTCTGGCGGGCGCTGACGGATCATGACGAATTCGGTGCGTGGTTTCGGGTACGGATCGACGGGCCATTCGTCGCCGGACAGCCGGCGACCGGGAACATCACCTATCCCGGTTACGAGCATCTCCAATGGACAGTGGACATCAAGGAGATGACGGCGCCCAGCCTGTTCTCCTTCACGTGGCATCCTTTTGCCATCGATCCGGATGTGGACTATTCTTCGGAAACGCCGACCCTAGTCGAGTTCCGGCTTGAACCGATTGACGCAGGAACGCGGTTGACGGTCACCGAATCCGGCTTCTCCAGCTTGCCGCCGCATCGCTACAGCGATGCGCTACGATCGAACACGGGCGGATGGGAAGAGCAGATGAAGAACGTCAAGGCATATGTCGAACGCTGATGCGGGCGAGGCCGCGCCGGCATTGATCTTCGCCGCGCTTGGAGATCAAACCCGGCTGGCGCTGCTCACCCGGCTCGGCGGCGGCGCGCAATCAATCACGTCGCTTTCGGCGGGCACATCCTTCACCCGACAGGGCGTGACCAAGCATTTGCGGGTACTCGAGCGGGCAGGGCTCGTCCGCGCGCTCAGGCACGGCCGCGAAAGCCGGTTCGAGATTGCGCCCGGACGGATCGAGGAGGCCCGTTCCTATCTCGATCGCGTCGCGCAGCAATGGGACGATGCGTTGGCCCGCCTGAAAGCGCTTGTCGAAACGAACTGAGCGCTGCTTGACTTTCCTGCCCGGCCACCGGCTAAGCCATTCCATGTTCGCATCATGGCTCTACGTCAGCATCAGCCGTCTGGACCCGGAAGCGGCGACCGAGGATGTGGAGCGAATCGTCGCCGTCTCGAATATCCGGAACCGTGCGCTGGACGTCACGGGTGCGCTGCTTTTTACCGGCGACCGGTTCGTCCAGTTGATCGAGGGCCCGTCGAACAGCATCACTGAATTGCAGCGAAGCATTTTCCGTGATGCGCGCCACCACGAAGTCACGACGATACGCAGCGATGATATAGAGGAACGCGAATTTCTGGGCTGGTCACTCGCCTATGCCGGGCCGTCGCGGCTCGTTTCGAAGGTCGTGGGGGACGGGATCGCGGAATCGCTGAAGGATCCGCGGACAGGGAGCAAAATCCTGATAAGCCTGCTCCACAAATTCTCTCCGCTCGACTAGCGCCGGAGGATGAGCCCGGCTCTCTTCTCTCGACCGGCCTGGATCAGGCTGTTCCGCATTGCCTTCTGGGCCGCGCTCGTTTTTGCCGTCACGATGGCGCTGCTGCCCAGGCCGCCTGAGGTCCTGGGTGATGTCGGCGACAAATATCAGCACATGCTGGCCTTCTCGTGCCTCACCGTGCTGGCGAGCCTCGCCTATGCCAAGGCGCCGCCACTGCGCGTCGCCGAGCGCCTGTCCTTCGTGGGCGCGCTGATCGAGGTGCTGCAATCGATCCCGGAGCTTTATCGCGATTGCCAGATCATGGACTGGGTAGCCGATACCGGCGCGATCCTGGTGACGCTTGCAATCGTCATGCTTGTGCGGAAACGGTGGCGCCCGTTCTGAACGCTGATCATTCCGCAGCCAGGGCTTCTTCGTCCTCGGCCTGCTGCCGCGCCCACATATCCGCATAGATACCGCCCCGGGCGAGTAGCTGCTGATGCGTGCCCCGCTCGACGACACGGCCCGCTTCCAGCACGACGATTTCATGGGCATTGACCACGGTCGAGAGGCGGTGCGCGATCATGATCGTCGTGCGCCGTTCGGCGACGCGTTCGAGCGTGTCCTGGATCTCCGCCTCGGTGCGGCTGTCGAGGGCGCTGGTGGCCTCGTCGAGGATCAGGATCGGGGGATTCTTGAGCAGGGTCCGCGCGATCGCCACGCGCTGCTTCTCGCCGCCCGAAAGCTTGAGGCCGCGTTCGCCGACCGGCGTATCATAGCCCTGCGGCAGGGACATGATGAAATCGTGGATTGCCGCGCCCTTCGCCGCCGCTTCGATCTCGCGCTGGGTCGCGCCGTCGCGGCCATAGCCGATATTATAGCCGATCGTGTCGTTGAATAGCACGCTGTCCTGCGGGACGATGCCGATCTGCGCGCGGAGTGACGCCTGCGTCACGCGGGCGATATCCTGCCCGTCGATCGTCACCTGTCCGCCGCTGATGTCGTAGAAGCGGAACAGGATGCGCGCGAGCGTGGATTTGCCAGCCCCGGACGATCCCACCACGGCGAGCGTCCGCCCGGCCGGAATGACGATGTCGACGCCATGCAGGATCTTGCGTTCGGGATCATATTGGAAGGCGACATTCTCGAATCGCACGTCGCCGCCGGCCACGATGAGCGGCTCCGCGTCCGGCGCGTCGTTCACCTCGGCATGGGTGTCGATCAGGCCGAACATGGCCTCCATGTCGACCAGCCCCTGCCGGATCTCGCGATAGACCATGCCGAGCAGGTCAAGCGGGCGGAAGAGCTGCGCGAGCAGCGTATTCACCAGCACCACGTCGCCGGTGGTGAACTGTCCCCGGCTCCAGCCCCAGACGGTGTAACCCATCGCCGCCGCCATCATCAGGTTGGTGATCAGCGACTGGCCGATGTTGAGCGCGGCGAGCGAGGTCTCGTTCTTGACGGCGGCATTGGCATAGGCCTGCACCGCCTTGCGATAGCCCTGCGCCTCGCGCTGCTCGGCGCTGAAATATTTGACCGTCTCGTAATTGAGGAGCGAGTCCACCGCGCGGGCGACGGCGTTGGTGTCATGCTCGACCATCGCGCGACGCATCTTGGTGCGCCAGTCGGTGACGGCACGAGTGAACAACACGTAGATCACCACCGCGATCAGCGTGCCCACCACGAGGCCCGGCCCGAACTTGACGAAGAAGATGATGCAGACGGCGGAAAGCTCGATGATCGTCGGCGCGATGTTGAACAGCAGGAAATAGAGCATGGTGTCGATGCTCTTCGTCCCGCGTTCGACCACCTTGGTGACTGCGCCCGTCCGCCGCTCCAGATGGAAGCGCAGCGACAGCGCGTGAAGGTGGCGGAAGACGTCGACCGAAAGCCGAGCCGACGCCTCCTGCCCGACCTTCTCGAAAATCGCGTTGCGCATATTGTCGAACAGCACGCCGCCGAAGCGCGCCGCCGCATAGGCGACAACCAGCGCCACAGCGAGCGCCACCGCAGGCTCCAGCCCCGGCGCCATCCGGTCGATCGCGGCCTTGTAGGCGAACGGCATCGTCAGAACGACAGCTTTCGATGCGAGCACCAGCGCCAGCGCGATCACTACGCGGGCGCGCAGCCCCGGCCGGTCCGCCGGCCAGAGATAGGGCAGGAAGCGCCTCAGCGTCGCGAAGCTAGGCTCCGGGCGATTGGCAAGTTCGGGGCGTTCAGGAGGCATTGCGTGGGATATAGGAGGTCAGCGCGGGAACACCAATCTTTGGGAACAATGCGCACCCGCCGGAGTCTCTCCACATTGAGGAGCAGACCGATGGGACCGGGCCTTTTCGTGCTTGCTTTGCTTGGATGCGACGACGCCGAGATGATGTGCCGCGAGGCACGCGTGCTCGACACTCATTATGTCAGCGCGGCCGAATGCATGGCGGCGATGCAGACCCAGCTGTCGGCCAACAGCGACCTCGACTTTCCGGTGATCATGGGTAAATGCCAGCCCGCCGGCCCGCAGATGGCCGCGCGGAAGAACGACCGCGCTGGCTGAACGTCAGGGCCGGGTCTGGCCCGACCCTCGCACCACCCACTTGTAGGTCGTGAGCCCCTCGAGCGCGACCGGGCCACGTGCGTGCATGCGGCCGGTTGAGATGCCGATCTCCGCGCCCAGACCGAATTCGCCGCCATCGGCGAACTGGGTCGAGGCGTTGTGCATCACGATCGCAGAATCGACGCCGGTCAGGAAGCGGTCAGCGGTGGGTTGGTCCTCGGTGATGATCGCATCGGTATGGTGCGAGCCGTGCCGCGCGATATGCCCCATCGCGCCTTCGACGCCATCGACCAACGCAACCGACAGGATCGCGTCGAGATATTCGGTGTCCCAATCGTTGTCAGCCGCCGGTGCGATACGATTGTCAAGCGCGCGCACTTCATCAGTGCCGCGCAGTTCGCAGCCGGCATCAATCAGCGCCGACAGGATCGGCCTGGGATCTCCATAGGCACGATCGATCAGCAGCGTCTCGGTCGCGCCGCAGATGCCAGTGCGGCGCATCTTGGCGTTGACGACCAGCGCCAGCGCCTTGGCGGGATCGGCCGCCTTGTCGACATAGCTGTGGTTGAGGCCGTCGAGATGCGCGAGCACGGGCACGCGCGCTTCCTCCTGCACGCGCGCGACGAGGCTCTTGCCGCCGCGCGGGACGATGATGTCGATCAGCCCTTGCGCGCGCAGCATCGCGCCCACCGCCGCGCGATCGGTGGTGGGGATCAGCTGGATCGCATCCTCGGGCAGACCGGCTTCGCGCAGGCCCGCGGTCAGGCAGGCGTGGATCGTCCGGCTGGTCTCGATTGCCTCCGATCCGCCGCGCAGGATGCAGGCATTGCCCGCCATCATTGAAAGCGCGCCGGCATCCGCCGTCACATTGGGACGGCTCTCATAGATGATGCCGACCACGCCCAGCGGCACGCGCACGCGCTGGAGCAGCAGGCCGTTAGGGCGCCGCGTCTCGTCGATCACCTGGCCGACGGGATCGGGCAGCGCCGCGACCGCTTCGAGGCCGGCCGCCACACCCTCGAGCCGCTTGGGATCGAGCTTGAGCCGGTCGATCATCGCCGGGGACAGTCCATTGGCTTCGCCGCGTGCGACATCGCCAGCATTGGCCGTCAGTATCTCGGCTTCCGCTTTCCGCAGGGCAGTCGCAGCGGCGCGCAATGCGACGGCCTTCGTCGCAGTCGGCGTCTGCGCGAGCACGGCGGAAGCGGCACGTGCGCGCCGTCCCATGTCAGCGATCAGGGCATCCGCGTCGAGCGGGCGTTCAAGCATTGCGATGTCAGTCATGTATAACCTTTAGCACGACGGCCCGTTTTTGCGAAGCGGCAAGCCGATAGCGTTAACCTGGGCACTTAGCGGGTCGTTAACCTCAAATAGATTAATTCTCTCTCCGTAACGAAGCTTCAGTCCCGTTCAATGGACATAAGCTAGTCGGATGAGGATGCGCCCATCGGGCGTACTGAATTTGGGGGCAAGGATGACTGTTTTCACGGTTACGAGCCAGACTCAACTCGACTCTGCGCTGGCGATATTGAAGAGCGGCGATACGGTACAGCTTGGCGCGGGCGCCTATTCCTTCGTGCTCTCGAGCAAGCCTTTCACCAGCAATGTGACGATCACGTCGCTCGATCCCGCCAATCCGGCGCGGCTGAGCTGGCTGAAGCTGACCGACACCAGCAACATCACCTTCAAGAATCTGGAAGTCGGCCGTGCGCTGGGCTCGACCGAGACGGTCGATGCCTCGCTCTCCAAGATCAATGGCGGATCGAACATCACCTTCGACGCAGTTCATTTCCACGGATCGATGGATGGCAATCCATCCAACGACGGCACCGGCATCACCTTCGGCGGCGTCAACGGCATTAAGGTTATCAACAGCGAGTTCGAGCAGCTTGGCCGTGGCGCGGTGTTCGGGTCATCGACCAACATCACCGTCGCGAACAACAGCTTCCACGACATCCGGTCCGACGGCATGGATTTCGCCGCCGTCACCAATGTGCTGATCGACGGCAACCACTTCACCAATTTCAGCCGCATCAGCACCGATCATCCGGACGCGATCCAGTTCTGGACGACCAACACCAGCACGCCCTCCACGGACATCACGATCCGCAACAACGTCATCCTGGAAGGGGACGGCAGCGGTATGCAGGGCATCTTCATGCGCGATGAGCTGGGGACGCTCCCCTACGAGCGCGTGACGATCGAGAACAACCTGATCTACGAAACCAACATGTCCAACGGCATCACCGTGATGGGCGGCAAGGACATCACGATCCGAGGCAACACAGTGCTTTCGCCCAGTGAGGATACGGTGCCGGTCTGGATCCGTGTGGAGAGCGTCACCAACGCCACGGTGACCAGGAACCTGACCGACAAATTCTACACGGCCACGAACAGCAACGTCAGCATCACAGACAATCTGCTGACAGCCAATTCGGGGCTGAGTTCGTCGCTGCTGAGTTTCGCCAACCTTGCCAGCATGACGACTTCGCAGCTTTATGTGAGCGGCTATGGCTATACCGCACCAACAAGCAGCGGCAGCACGACTGGTGGAACGACCACGACCGATCCGACCACGACGACGGGGGGGACAACCGGCGGGACGACCACGACCGACGGGTCAGGCTCAACCTCTGGTGGCACAACCACCGACGGGTCCGGTTCCACTACGGGCGGGACAACGACCACGAAGCCTGGAAAAGGTAAGGGTCGCAAGGGTGCGGTCACGGCCAAGACGTCGCTCACGTCCACTGACTATTCGTCCTATTTCAGCGTCGGCACGCTTTCCGATGCGCTGCCGGAACTTCAGTCGATCAGCCGCCTGACCACGCGGAAGGCTGTCACATCTTCGGCAAGCGCGAAGGCGCTGCGACCCAACGTCAAGTCGGCTGCCTATTTCGTCAGTCCGTCCACGACGACCCACGGGTTCGATTTCCGCCGCTTCCTGACCTTCGGCCATTAAGCCGGAAGGGTTTGCGGCGTCCGCGCCGCCGGGCTAGTCATGCGGGGATGGATGGCGCCCTCGCATGATCCTGCCCGACCGCGCCCAGCATCCCGGCGACGTTGCGGATCATTATGACGAGCTCGATCCGATCTATCGCGCGATCTGGGGAGAAAATGTCCACCACGGCCTGTGGCGGACCGGGCGCGAGAGCCCGACGGAGGCGGTCGAGGCGCTGTCCGATCATGTCGGTGCACTGCTGGGCCTTGGCGACGATACCCCACCCCGAAAGCTGATCGACATCGGCTGCGGCTATGGCGCAACCGCGCGCCGCTTCGCCGCCCGGCATGGCGCGAGCGTGACCGGCTATACCCTTTCGAGCGAGCAGGCCGGGCACGGAGGGGCCTCGCCGGGGATCGATATCCACGTCGGGGACTGGCTCCACAACGATCTGCCGGTTGGCATCGCGGATGGCGCCTATGCGATCGAGAGCAGCGAGCATATGGCCGACAAGGCGGGGTTCTTCGCGCAGGCCTTTCGCGTGCTTAAGCCGGGCGGGCGACTGGTGGTCTGTGTATGGCTGGCGGATGAGGATGCCGGGCCATGGGCAATCCGCCATCTCCTGGAGCCGATCTGTCGCGAGGGGCGGCTCGCCTCCATGGGCACGCGCGGTGAATATGAATTATGGGCTCGGCAGGCCGGCTTCACGCTGCTGTCCTATGAGGATGTAAGCCGGCAGGTCCGCAGAACATGGACGATCTGTGCGGGGCGATTCACCCGCAGGCTGCTGATCGATCCCGTCTACATGCGCCTGGTCGCCAGCCCGCGCACGCGCAACCGGATCTTCCTGCTCAGTTTGCCGCGCCTGGTCCTAGCCTATCGCACCGGTGCGATGCATTACGGTGTCTTCGCCTTCGGCAAGCCGGTGCAGGGAATGATCGCCTTGGGCTCGGGACGCGGGCCAACCGCTTCGAACAGGGCGATATAGCCTTCCACCTCGGGCATCGCCTTGCGCTCGACCAGCCTGTAGCCGACGGCCGAAAATTCGCAGTCAAGCAATTCGCCCGGCATGCCATGCTCCATGATCGGCCGGTCGGAATCCACCACGACGACGCGCCCGCCGGGCGCCAGCGAGGGACGCAGCCGCCACAGGAACTCGT
>Ga0068853_100001213_pt1 | contig 18388 bp, 24 predicted proteins | sample KBSCornC32_FD_65655 | JGI IMG/M metagenome (GOLD analysis project Ga0068853, IMG submission 65655) | Corn rhizosphere microbial communities from Kellogg Biological Station, Michigan, USA - KBS Corn C3-2 | ecosystem: Host-associated > Plants > Roots > Rhizosphere > Soil ...
TCCTCTGCCTGTTGCTCGACATGATCGAGCAGCCCGTTCAACTCCTCGACGAGGGGATGGACTTCGCGCGGCATGGCCTCGGTCACGCGCGCTTTCTCGCCGTCGCGCATCCGCGCGATCTCCTGCCGGATCTTGCGCAGCGGCCGCAGGCCATAGAAGACCTGCAACGCGGCGAGGATGACGAGGCCCAGGCCGAGCAGGGCGAAACTGCGCACCAATGTGCCGCGCAACGCGCCGATCTGGTCGTCGAGAGCGCTACGCGCCTGCGCGACGATGAAACGCCAGCGTATCTTGCTGCCGGGCAGCACGACTTCCTGTTGCATGACGCGCAGCGGTTCGCCGGGAAATTCCTTGCTGTCGTGCGCGGCGAAATTGGCGGTGCCGGCGGGCACGACGCGCAGTGCCCGGTCCCACAGCGATCGCGAGCGCCAGTCCTCATGCCCCTTGCCGCTGATCTGATAATAGAGGCCGCTGGCGGGTTCGAGGAAGCGCTGGTCGGCGAGCGGGCGGTTGAACAAGACCTCCCCTTCCGGGCCGATTTCCGCCGAGGCGATCATGGCCGTCAGCACATAGTTGAGGCCGTCGTCGAAACTGCGCGTGACCGCGCTGGCGAGGATGCGATCGAGCGCGACGCCGCCGCCGATGAGCAGGATGGTGATCCACAGCGCCGCGATGCTGATCATGCGCCGGCTGAGCGAGCCGGTGGAGCGGAGAGGGGTGGCGTCGGTCATTCTGGGGTTATCGCCATCGTCCGTTCGGCCCGAGCGAAGTCGAAGGGTGTTGCCGAGCGGAGACGAGGCATTGGCGCTCCGCTCGAACGATGGCTTCGACTTCGCTCAGCCCGAACGGCTCACCCTCAATGCGCCGGCTCGTCGAGGCTGTAGCCAAGCCCGCGAATGGTCGAGATCACGTCCGGGCCGAGCTTCTTGCGGATGCGCGTCACGAAAACCTCGATGGTGTTGCTGTCGCGGTCGAAATCCTGATCGTAGATATGTTCGATCAGTTCGGTCCGGCTCACCACCTTGCCCTTGTGATGGAGGAGGTAGGAGAGGAGCTTATACTCCTGCGCGGTCAGCTTCACCGGCTCTCCCTTGAGCGTCACCCGGCCCGAGCGGGTGTCGAGACGCACGTCGCCGGCGATCAGTTCGCTCGATGCGTTGCCGGACGCGCGGCGGATGAGCGCGCGCAGGCGGGCGATCAGTTCCTCCGACTGAAACGGCTTGGCGAGATAGTCGTCCGCGCCGGCGTCCAGCCCGGCCACCTTGTCCGACCAACTGTCGCGGGCGGTCAGGACCAGCACGGGAAAGGCGCGGCCTTCCTTGCGCCAGCGGTCGAGCACGGTCAGCCCGTCGATCTCCGGCAGGCCGAGGTCGAGCACGATCGCGTCATAATTCTCGGTAGAGCCCAGGAAGTGCCCATCCTCGCCGTCCGTGGCGAGATCGACGGCATAGCCCGCGCCTTCAAGCGTGGATTTCAGCTGGGGACCGAGGGTGGGTTCATCCTCGACGATCAACAGGCGCATGGGGTCAGTTCTCCCTAATATTGGTCTTCAGCGGCCCGCCCAGCCGATAATGTCGCCCGTGCGGCCATCGACATCGACCCACACGACGTTACGGTCGCGCATATATTTCAGGCGATAGCGATTGCGCTCGGGAATGAATTCGGAGCCGAGATAGTCGGCGTCGCCACCCATCTGCGCCTCGACCCGGCGTTTCAGGACGGAAAAGGGCATGACATTGCCGTCGAGCATCGCGCGGCGCGCGGCGTCCTGGTCGCTGCGAAAGCGGGCGCCCGGCGGGGGCGGGCCATTTTGCGCCAGCGGGCCGATCGGCGCGATCGCGCCGAGCTGGGCAAAAGCGGGGAAGGCCCCACCGGCTGCCAGCAGGGCGGCCGCAGCGAGGGTCGCAAGACGCATGTTCATCATCACGGTTCATGACATAGGCCGATGGCATTGAACAGCCGCTGAATGGCGCGCCCATGCGGCGTTAAGCCGCCGGGCGCGCGGCAACCGGAGGTCAGGCCGTGGCTTCCCGCACGACGAGCGAAGCGTCGCTCGGATGATGAGGATTGTCCGAGCCGTCGGCCCCGCCCAGTTCGGCACGGGCATGGCGGATGGCGAGCATCGCCATATAGGGCGCGCATAAGAAGCGGAACGCCATGGTGGCGAAGCCGAGCGCCATCATCAGCGCGAGTTCCGGACCGAGCGCGGCCGACAGCGACAGAACGGCGAGCGTCAGGAAGACGCTCAGACCGCCAAGCAGGGTTTCCGGCACGGTCGATGCGAACGGCGACGGGTCCGCCGTCTCCAGCGCGAACTTGGGCGTGCGACGCCAGGCGAGCGGCCGGTTGGACAGGCCGGCGACCCCGGCGACCAGCACGACATAGGTCAGCGACAGGCGGGCGATCTCGCCGCGGATCATGTCGCCGGTATCTTCGCAGCCGGACAGGCGATAGCGCAGGCGCGTGCGCACCCACCAGGTGACCGCGCCGACCGGCAGCAGCAGCCAGGTGATGTTGGGAATGTCGATGGGCTGCATGGTCTCGGTCGCCAGCGCGAAGGCGACCGAGACCATGCCCGCGAAACCGGCCAGCACGCCGAACAGCGTCTGAAGCGGCGAGACGCAGCGCAACACCTCCAGCACCTTCGTCCAGCCGGGCATCGCCGGGGCCAGCGGCGAGGGGAGGAACAGGCGCCAGTGGCGGACCAGTTGTTGCACGGGGCCGGCGGTCCAGCGGAAGCGCTGCTTCTTGTAATCGTCGAACGTGTCCGGGATCAGGCCGCGCCCGAAGGTTTCGCCCAGATAAATGCCTTCATAGCCGACAGCGCGCAGGCGCACGGAGACTTCCGAATCCTCGGTCAGGCACCATTCGGCCCAGCCGCCCGCCTTGCGCAGCGCTTCCGTGCGCAGGATGCACATGGTGCCGATGGTGAAGGCGCCGCCATATTCGCTGACCCCCGGCATATCGACCTTGTTGTTGGGCATATATTCCCAATAGCAGGCGCTGAGATAGCGGCTGTTCTCATAGTCGCGATAGTCGTGCGGCGTCTGGACATAGGCCACGCGCGGGTCTTCGAAAAAGGCGGTCAGGCGCGACAGGAAGTCGGGACGCGAGTAATAATCGGCGTCGATGATCGCGATCAGGTCGGCGTCGGACGCCATCTCATCGAGGCAATAGTTGAGCGCGCCGGCCTTCGCGCCCGGCAGCGGCGCGACGTGGAAGAAGCGGAACCGATCAGCGCCGAGCCGCTGGTTGAGCACGGCGCAATGCGCCTCCAGCGGGCGCCACAGCGCCTCGTCCTTGGTGTTGTTGTCGCAGACCATGACCTCATAATTGTCATAGTCGAGCGACGCCAGCCGGTTCATCGTCTCGATCACCACATGCGGCGGCTCCGCATAGCAGGGGAGCTGGATCGAAACCTTGAAGCGGTGGCCGGTCGAGGAGGAGGAGGGGACAGGGGCTTCGGTGGGCAGACGCCACAGATCATGCGTCAGGATCGCCTCGCGCGCCATGCGCGCGGCGAGGCTGATGCCCAGCATCAGGATCGAGCCGAAGACGCCGAGGGATGCGATCTGCTCAATCCACTTGGGAAACTCGGCTTCCCGGATGAAATGAAAGCTCCACAGGCCGGTCACCAGCAGGCCCAGTATCTCCGCCGTCAACCATATGACGCCCGACATGCTGAGACGCGGCACCGCATAGCTGAGGAACGCAGCGGCACCGAGGAAGATCGCGTAGATCGGCAGCAGATCAACAAAATTGCCGAAGGCCAGGCCAGCCGCGAACAGCGCCCCGGTGGCGGCAAGCGCCAGTTCCATGCCTTCGTCGATGACCGGCCGATCCGCGCGGCGGCCGTTCGACATCGCCCGACCCATCAGCCAGGCGGCGATAAGCGCCATCAGGGCAAGGAACAACAGCGACGAATCAAAGGATGATCGGGAAAAATCCAACACGGGCGAAACCACTTCCTGTTTTTCAGAGCCTGGCTGTGCCGCTGCTCTGACGGAGCGGTTCCAAGGCTTAATGCCTCACAGAGGAATTTGACGCTATGGTGCAACCGCGAATGCGGCGGATTGATGGTTTCGCGCCTTGCGTCGAACATTATGATTCGTGCGGGTGCTAATAAGCGGTCCGACGAGGTGCTTCAATGATCGTGGTCGCCATGATGGAGCGCCTCCAGCACGTCATCCAGCCGCGCGGGGTCGCCCAGCGCGATGACGCGCCCGTCGCTGGCGTCGGTAATCGGGTCGCCGTCCCAGTCGCACATGCGTCCGCCCGCGCCCTCCACCACCGGCACCAGCGCGGCGATGTCATAGAGTTTCAGCCCTGTCTCGACCACGATGTCGACATGGCCGGAGGCGAGCAGCGCATAATTATAGCAGTCGCCGCCCCATACCGTGTCGCGGCACTGGCCCGCGAGGATGGCGAAATGCTCGCCCGTGCAGCCCGCGAAATATTGCGGGCCGGTGGAGGCGAGTATGGCCTGATCCAGCGACCGGCAGGGCCGGGTGCGAACGGGTTTGTCCCCCAGCAGCGTCGGCCGGCCCATCGCGCCGATCCAGCGTTCGCCGGTGATCGGCTGGTCGATGACGCCCAGAATCGGCCAGCCGTCCTGCATCAGCGCGATCAGCGTGCCGAAGATGGGCCGCCCCGCGATGAAACTGCGCGTTCCGTCGATCGGGTCGAGCACCCACTGCCGGGCCGCTTCGCCGCGAGCCAGGCCATATTCCTCGCCAAGAATGCCATCGGTCGGGCGCTCGCGCTCCAGCAGGTCGCGGATGGCGAGTTCGGCGGCGCGGTCGGCCTCGGTCACGGGGGAGGCGTCGGCCTTGTCCTCGATTCCGTAAGGCGCGCGGAAGAAGGGGCGGATGGCCGCGCCCGAAGCGTCGGCGAGGCGATGGGCGAGGGCGATGTCGTCGGTGATGGCCATGACAGACGCATTGACCGAGGTCGCAAGGCAGCGCAAGCGGGGAGGCCCCGATTCCGAGGCTGAACCTATTGCGCTGCGGCAAGCTGCCGTTCATCTGGCTGCGCTATAGCCCCGCCGCCCCTATTGCCGCCCGAGAGTCGATTGCCGCCCGCAAACCTCACCGCCGTCGAACCAGTAGGGGCAGGTCTCTCCCTTCCCTCGCGCTTCGGCCGCGTCGATACCGGGCTGGCGCGGCGGCGGGGTGTCGCGCTGGCCCTGACCATCCTTGTCCATCTGCTGTTGCTCCTCCTTATCCTGCTGTCCCGCGCGCCGTTGCCGCCGCGCAAGGCGGAGGAGCGGCTGACCACCTTCAGCGTCATGCCCGATCCGGCGAAGAAGGAAGCCGGCGCGAAGAAGGAGGCTCCCAAAAAAAACGCCGATGCCGCCGCCGCCGCGCCCACGGTCGAGCCGCCCCGGACACCACCGCCGGTCGCGCCGGTGCCAAAGGTGCCGAAGACGGAAGTACCGCCGTCCTTCATCCAGCTCAGCCCCAAGGATTTCGCCGCTGCTGACCTTAGCCGCGTGCCGGGGCGCGGGGCGGGGTCGAGCGGCGCGAACGGCACGGGCACCAGCGGCGCGGTGGCCGGACCGGGGGAGGGGCCGGGCGGCGTGCAATTATATGAAGCTGAATGGTATCGGCGGCCGACCGACATGGAACTGGCCGGCTACATGCCCGCCAATCCGCCGCGCGTGGGCTGGGGCCTCGTCGCGTGCAAGACGATCGAACAATATCATGTGGAAAATTGCCAGGCACTGGGCGAATCGCCCATCGGCTCCGGCTTTGCACGGGCGGTGCGGCTGGCGGCGTGGCAGTTTCTGGTGCGACCGCCGCGCATCGACGGCAAGCCCCAGGTCGGCGCCTGGGTGCGCATTCGCATCGACTACACGCAGAGCGCGGCGCCCGACGGCCCATCGACCAGCAACACTCCTTAACCCGGACCTGCTATCGCGTTCTTCAGGAACATGACCGCCGGAACACTCCCTCCATGCGACTGATCGCCTGGCTCCTGACCCTGGCCTTCGGGCTGGCGGGTATCGCCTTGCGGGAGCAGGGTGGGATTCCCTATGCCTTTGCGATCGGCAAGGGAATGCTGATTCTCGCTGCGCTGTCCTGTCCCCTGATCTGGGCGAAGGATTCGGGTCTGCTCGCGATCCTGTCCCCGACGCGCAAGATCCGCATCATGTCGGCGCTGGCGCTGATCCTGTCCGCACCGCTCATCCTGCCCTGGCCCTTTTAACAAAGGAGCCGCCGACCCCCGTGGGTCGGCAGCCCTTCCGATATTATTGAAGGTCAGGGCATCAGCACCGTGTCGACGACGTGGATCACGCCGTTGGACTGCATGACGTCGGCAATGGTGATCATCGCCTTGCCGCCCTTGGCGTCGGTCAGCCACCACTTACCCTTGGCATCCTTGGATGCGGTCAGCTTCTCGCCCTGCACGGTGGTCAGCTCCGCCTTGCCCATATGCGCCTTCGCCATCGTCGCGATGTCGGCGGCGGTGAGGCGGCCGGGCACGACATGATAGGTCAGGATGCCGGTCAGCGTCGTCTTGTTCTCGGGCTTCACCAGCGTCTCGACCGTGCCGGCGGGCAGCTTCTTGAACGCGGCGTCGGTGGGCGCGAAGACAGTGAAGGGACCGGGGCCTTTCAGCGTCTCGACGAGGCCCGCCGCCTTCACCGCGGCGACGAGGGTGGTGTGGTCCTTGGAGTTGACCGCATTGTCGATGATGTCCTTGGTCGGATACATGGCCGCGCCGCCCACCATCGGATTGGCGCTGGCCGGCACCGTGTTCAGGGCCAGCAGCGCGCCCGAAACGGCGAGTATCATCTTCGTTGAGATTGCTTTCGGCATGAGACGTCCTCCTTTGTATTTATTGCGGCGGCGATAAGCATGCATCGACGCCAGCGAATATTACGCTAGCCGACCCAATTGGCTGCATCATGACAGTCGCAAAACGTTCCGCCGTGACAAAGATGATGGAATGACGGCCTTCTTTTTTCGGGGATGCTCGCTTCATGGCGGTCGCCGGCTGAGGACGGCGTGCCCCGCTTGACCGCTCCGTACCGCCCGGCTATAGGGCGCGCCTGCCTCGCGGCCCGACTCCGGGCTTTGCGGGACGAAGCAGAGCTTGAACATTGCCTATGCGCCCGGTTTCGGGAGTTCGGGGCCTGGGAGTTTCCGTCAGGGAGGCTGCCCGGCTTTTGCCGTTGGAAATCCGTCCATCGGCGCGAATGTGCGGACGGTAAAGTAACTGAAAAAGGTGAAGGGCTTCATGCCAACGATCAACCAGCTGGTCCGCAAGGGCCGCGAACCGCAGAAGGCCAAGTCAAAGGTCCCTGCGATGGAAGCGAACCCGCAGAAGCGCGGCGTTTGCACCCGTGTCTATACCACGACTCCGAAGAAGCCGAACTCGGCGCTCCGCAAGGTCGCGAAGGTCCGTCTGACCAACGCGCGCGAAGTCATCACCTATATTCCGGGTGAAGGCCACAACCTGCAGGAGCACAGCGTCGTGCTGATTCGCGGCGGTCGTGTCCGCGATCTTCCCGGCGTTCGCTACCATGTCCTTCGCGGCGTGCTCGATACGCAGGGCGTCAAGGATCGCAAGCAGAGCCGTTCCAAGTACGGCGCCAAGCGTCCTAAGTAAGGGAGACAGAAGCCATGTCACGTCGTCGTCGCCCCGAAAAGCGCGTCATCCTGCCCGATCCCGTGTATCACGATCAGGTGCTGTCCAAGTTCATGAACAGCGTCATGCTCGACGGCAAGAAGTCGGTCGCTGAGGGCATCATCTACAAAGCCCTCGAAGTTGTCGAGAACAAGGCCAAGAAAGACCCCATCGGTCTCTTCCATGACGCCCTCAACAATGTGAAGCCGGGCATCGAGGTCCGCAGCCGCCGCGTCGGCGGTGCGACCTATCAGGTTCCCGTCGAGGTTCGTCCTGAGCGTGCGCAGGCACTGGCGATCCGCTGGCTCATCTCGGCGGCGCGCTCGCGCTCCGAGACGACCATGGCGGCGCGCCTGTCCGGCGAGCTGCTCGATGCGGCCAACAACCGCGGCAACGCGGTCAAGAAGCGCGAAGACACGCACCGCATGGCGGAAGCGAACCGCGCCTTCTCGCACTATCGCTGGTAAAATCTCTGTCCCCTCCCCATCTTGGGGAGGGGATATGGAGGCTTGCCAGCTTGCTGGCTGGCCGCAGTTGGAGAGGGGATGCCTGGTGCTCCCCCTCTCGAAACTTGCCGGGCGATCCATCGCCAGGCGAAGTCTTTCTCTCCCCGGAATGGGCGAGAGTTCTGGTCCACGCGGCCCCGTATTCCGGGCTGGCCATTGCCGATCCCCATCGGTATAGCGCAGCCCCATTCTAGAAGCCCTCCACTGGAGTAAGATCATGGCCCGCAGCCATTCGCTCAACATGTATCGTAATATCGGCATCATGGCGCACATCGACGCCGGCAAGACGACCACGACCGAGCGTATCCTCTACTACACCGGCAAGTCCTACAAGATCGGCGAAGTCCATGACGGCGCCGCCACCATGGACTGGATGGAGCAGGAGCAGGAGCGCGGGATCACGATCACGTCCGCCGCGACGACGTGCTTCTGGAAAGATCACCGGATCAACATCATCGACACCCCCGGCCACGTCGACTTCACGATCGAGGTCGAGCGTTCGCTGCGCGTGCTCGACGGCGCGGTCGCCTGTTTCGACGGCGTCGCGGGCGTGGAGCCGCAGTCGGAGACGGTGTGGCGTCAGGCCGACAAATATGGCGTGCCGCGCATGTGCTTCATCAACAAGCTCGACCGTACCGGCGCGAACTTCAAATATTGCGTGCAGTCGATCATCGACCGCCTCGGCGCCAAGCCCGCCGTGCTCTACATTCCCATCGGCCTCGAAGCCGATCTGAAGGGTCTGGTCGATCTCGTCGAGAACCGCGCGATCATCTGGAAGGACGAGAGCCTGGGCGCCGAGTTCTTCTATGAAGAGATTCCCGCCGACCTCGCCGATGAAGCCGCCGAATATCGCGAGCGCCTGATCGAGCTTGCCGTCGAGCAGGACGACGACGCGATGGAAGCCTATCTGGAGGGCAATGAGCCCGACGCCGCGACGCTGAAAGCGCTGATCCGCAAGGGTACGCTGAACCAGTCGTTCGTGCCGGTATGCTGCGGCTCCGCCTTCAAGAACAAGGGCGTGCAGCCGCTGCTTGACGCGGTGGTCGACTATCTGCCTTCGCCGATGGACATCCCCGACGTGCAGGGCGTCAAGATGGACAGCGACGAGCCGGACAGCCGTCCGCCCGCCGACGATGCGCCGTTCAGCGCGCTCGCCTTCAAGGTCATGAACGATCCGTTCGTGGGTTCGCTGACTTTCGTCCGCATCTATTCGGGTACGCTCGTCAAGGGCACCTATCTGAACTCGGTGAAGGACAAGAAGGAAAAGGTCGGGCGCATGCTGGAAATGCATGCCAATGAGCGCAAGGACGTGGACGAGGCGTTCGCTGGCGACATCATCGCGCTGGCCGGCATGAAGGAGACGACCACCGGCGACACGCTGTGCGCCGAGCGTCAGCCGATCGTGCTGGAGCGCATGGAATTCCCCGAGCCGGTCATCGAGTTGTCGGTGGAACCTAAGACCAAGGCCGACCAGGAGAAGATGGGCGTCGCGCTCAATCGCCTGTCCGCCGAGGATCCGTCCTTCCGCGTCTCGACCGATCATGAGAGCGGCCAGACGATCATCAAGGGCATGGGCGAGCTTCATCTCGACATCATCGTCGATCGCATGAAGCGCGAGTTCAAGGTCGAGGCCAATGTCGGCGCGCCGCAGGTGGCGTATCGCGAATATCTCGGCAAGCCCGTCGACGTGGACTATACCCACAAGAAGCAGTCGGGCGGCACCGGCCAGTTCGGTCGCGTCAAGGTGAAAGTCACGCCGGGCGAGCGCGGTTCGGGCATCCTGTTCAAGGACGAGATCAAGGGCGGTAACATTCCGAAGGAATATATCCCCGCGATCGAGAAGGGCATGCGCGAGACGGCGGCCTCCGGTTCGCTGGTCGGCTTCCCGATCATCGACTTCGAGATCCTGCTGTACGACGGCTCCTACCATGACGTCGACTCGTCCGCGCTGGCATTCGAAATCGCAGGCCGCGCCGCGATGCGCGAAGTCGCCCAGAAGGCCGGCATCAAGCTCCTTGAACCGATCATGAAGGTCGAGGTGGTGTCGCCTGAGGAATATCTGGGTGACGTCATCGGCGACATGAACAGCCGTCGCGGCCAGATCCAGGGCACCGACACCCGCGGCAACGCGCAGGTGGTCGAGGCCATGGTGCCGCTCGCCAACATGTTTGGCTATGTGAACCAGCTTCGCTCGTTCACGCAGGGTCGGGCGAATTACTCGATGTTCTTCTCCCACTATGACGAAGTCCCGGCGAACGTCGCGGCTGAGGTCAAGGAGAAGCTGGCCTGATCGAACGGACGGGCGCCGCTCCCGGCGTCCCGACTTTCCGAACTACAGGCTGGATTTATGGAAATTAACTGCTATGAGGCCGCCTTCGCGAGGCTTCCCCGGCGGTTGCACGCAAGCAATTTGGACGAGAAGAGGTAGGAAATGGCTAAGGCTAAATTCGAGCGGAACAAGCCGCACTGCAACATCGGCACCATCGGTCACGTCGACCATGGCAAGACCTCGCTGACCGCGGCCATCACCAAGGTGCTGGCCGAAACCGGCGGCGCGACCTTCACGAGCTACGACAATATCGACAAGGCTCCCGAGGAGCGCGCGCGCGGCATCACCATCTCGACCGCGCACGTCGAGTATGAGACCGCCGACCGCCACTATGCGCACGTCGACTGCCCGGGCCACGCCGACTATGTGAAGAACATGATCACCGGCGCCGCGCAGATGGACGGCGGCATCCTCGTCGTGTCCGCGACCGACGGCCCGATGCCCCAGACCCGCGAGCACATCCTGCTCGCCCGTCAGGTCGGCGTGCCGCAGCTCGTCGTGTTCATGAACAAGGTCGATCTGGTCGACGATCCGGAAATCCTGGAACTGGTCGAGCTGGAAATCCGCGAGCTGCTCTCGTCCTACGACTTCGATGGCGACAACATCCCCGTCATCCAGGGTTCGGCCGTCTGCGCGCTGAACGGCACCAATCCCGAGATCGGCCATGACGCCGTTCTCAAGCTGATGGCCGCCGTCGACAGCTACATCCCGCAGCCGCCCCGCCCGACCGACCGTCCGTTCCTGATGCCGATCGAGGACGTGTTCTCGATCTCGGGTCGCGGCACCGTCGTGACCGGCCGTATCGAAACCGGCATCGTCAAGGTTGGCGAGGAAGTCGAGATCGTCGGCCTGAAGCCCACGAAGAAGACGACCGTCACCGGTGTCGAGATGTTCCGCAAGCTGCTCGATCAGGGTGAGGCTGGCGATAACGTCGGTGCGCTCGTTCGTGGCGTCGCCCGCGACGACGTGGAGCGCGGCCAGGTTCTGGCCAAGCCCGGCACGATCACGCCGCACACGGAATTCACCTCGGAAGTCTATGTGCTGTCGAAGGAAGAGGGTGGTCGTCACACGCCGTTCTTCGCCAACTATCGTCCGCAGTTCTACTTCCGCACCACCGACGTGACCGGTGAGGTCGTCCTCCCCGAGGGCACCGAGATGGTCATGCCCGGCGACAATGTGCAGCTCACCATCAAGCTGATCGCGCCGATCGCGATGGAGCAGGGTCTGCGCTTCGCAATTCGCGAAGGCGGCCGGACCGTTGGTTCGGGGGTTGTCGCGAGCATCGCGAAGTAATATACGCGCCCGACCGGCCGGAACGCCCGTGATTCGCGGGTGATTCGGCCGGTCGGTTTTCTACCGCTTCACGACTTTCATGGGCTGCCGGCAGGCGCCGCGCCCGGATAAGTGAAGCGGTTTTGTTTTGGCTCTTTCGCATCGGTAAAGTGGACCCATGGAAACGCAGAATATTCGTATTCGCCTGAAGGCTTTTGATCACCGCGTGCTCGATCAGGCCACTGGCGATATCGCTGACACCGCCCGGCGCACGGGCGCTCTGATTCGCGGGCCCATCCCACTGCCGACGCGTATCGAGAAGTTCACCGTCAACCGTGGACCGCACATCGACAAGAAAAGCCGCGAGCAGTTCGAAGTCCGCACCTACAAGCGTATGCTTGACATTGTGCAGCCGACGCCGCAAACGGTCGACGCGCTGATGAAGCTGGATCTGGCTGCCGGCGTGAACGTCGAGATCAAGCTGGCCTGAGGCCGGAAGCCGGGGAGGGTTTGCCCACCCGGCTCCTCTGCTTTGCAGGGGGATAGAGTTTATCGGAGGGTTCGACCCTCCGGCGAATGGGATACCGCGCAGCCTGGCTGCGGTCCTGGTCCCCCGTCGCCTTCCAGCTGGAGGGCATCCGACCCGGACGGGGTGATCGATACATACAGGGTTGGCCGCTTCGGAGTCTCTCCGGGCGGTTTTGTCGTTGGATACGCCCGCCGCATTCGCGCCGGGCCTCTATTTGGGAGAATGGTCATGCGCACTGGCGTGATCGCAAAGAAAGTCGGGATGACCCGCCTGTTTCAGGATGATGGCCGCCACGTGCCCGTCACCGTCCTGGCGCTGGAAGGCAATCAGGTTATCGCCCGCCGTGAACTGGACCGCGACGGTTATGTCGCCGTGCAGCTCGGCGCGGGCGAGGCGAAGGCGAAGAACGTCGCCAAGCCGCAGCGTGGCCATTTCGCCAAGGCGGAGGTCGAGCCCAAGGCGCGCGTCGCCGAATTCCGTGTCGCCGAGGACGCTCTCCTCGATGTCGGCTCGGAAATTTCCGCCGACCATTTCATTGCCGGCCAGCTGGTCGACGTGTCGGGTCACACGCAGGGCAAGGGCTTTGCGGGTGCCATGAAGCGTTGGGGCTTCGGTGGTATGCGCGCCACGCACGGCGTTTCCATCAGTCACCGTGCCCATGGTTCGACCGGCAACCGCCAGGATCCGGGCCGCGTTTTCAAGAACAAGAAGATGGCCGGCCACATGGGCGACCGTGAGCGGACCCAGCAAAATCTCGAGATTGTCCGCACGGACGTCGAGCGCGGCCTGCTCTTCGTGAAGGGCAGCGTTCCGGGCGCGAAGGGCACCTGGCTGACCGTCAAGGACTCGGTCAAGGTGGCTCGCCCCACCGACGCGCCCTATCCCGCCAGCCTGAAGCAGGCTGCCAACAATAATGTCGCGGCCGCCGCCGACACGCCCGCTGAAGAAGCTGCGGCGCCTGAGGCGACCGAAGGCCAGGAGGGCTAAGCGATGAAATTGTCCGTTCAGACCCTCGACGCGGCCAGCGTTGGCGATGTGGAGCTGTCCGATGCCGTGTTCGGTATCGAGCCGCGCGCAGACATTCTGCACCGCGTCGTGACATGGCAGCTCGAAAAGCGCCGCAACCCGGCGTCCGGCACCCGCGAGCGTTCCGACGTCGCGCGTACCGGCAAGAAGTTCGGTCGCCAGAAGGGCGGCGGTACGGCTCGCCACGGCGATCGCCGCGCCCCGATCTTCATCGGCGGTGGTAAGGCCCATGGTCAGCGCACCCGCACCTTTGGCCATGACCTCAACAAGAAGGTTCGCGCCCTTGGCCTGCGCATGGCGCTGTCGGTCAAGGCGCAGTCGGGGTCGCTCACGATCCTCGACAGCCTGGACGTGAAGGACGGCAAGACCAAGGAACTGGTCGCCAACCTCGCGAAGCTGAACCTGTCGCGCGCGCTGTTCATCGACGGCGATGCGGTGAACGTCAGCTTCGCCAAGGCATCGGGCAACCTGGTCGGCGTGGACGTGCTGCCCGCCGTTGGTGCCAACGTCTATGACATCCTGCGTGCGGACAGCCTGGTGCTGACCCGCGCTGGACTTGAGAAGCTGGAGGCGCGTTTCAATGGCTAAGAAAGAAATCAAGGCCGTGGAGAACCGCCACTATGACGTGGTGCTCGCTCCGCACATCACGGAGAAGGCCACGCTCCTCTCCGAGAACAACGCTGTGGTCTTCAAGGTCGCGGGCGACGCGACCAAGCCGGAGATCAAGGCTGCCGTCGAGGCGATCTGGGGCGTGAACGTCATCGGCGTCAACACGCTGGTCCAGAAGGGCAAGACGAAGCGCTGGAAGGGCAAGCCCTATACGCGCTCGGACATGAAGAAGGCGGTCGTCCGTCTGGCCGAAGGCCAGTCGATTGACGTCACCACCGGTATTTGAGGCGCGAGATAGATGGCACTCAAGCATTATAACCCGACCAGTCCCGCCCAGCGCGGACTGATCCTGGTCGACAAGTCCAGCCTGCACAAGGGAAAGCCCGTCAAGGCGCTGACCGAAGGCAAGCGCAAGACCGGCGGCCGCAACAACAAGGGTCATGTGACCTCGCGCGGCATCGCGGGCGGTCACAAGCAGAAGTATCGCATCATCGATTTCAAGCGTCGCAAGTGGGACGTGGAAGCGACGGTCGAGCATCTGGAATATGACCCCAACCGCACCGCGTTCATCGCCCTCATCAAATATGAGGACGGCGAGGTCGCCTACATCCTGGCGCCGCAGCGTCTGGCGGCGGGCGACAAGGTGATCGCGGCGAAGAAGACCGACGTGAAGCCGGGCAACGCGATGGAACTGGGCCAGATGCCCGTCGGCACCATCTTCCACAATGTGGAGATGAAGCCGGGCAAGGGCGGTCAGCTGGCACGCTCGGCAGGCACCTATGCGCAGCTGGTTGGTCGCGATCGCGGCATGGTGATGGTGCGCCTGAATTCGGGCGAGCAGCGCTATATCCGGGCGGACTGCATGGGCACCGTCGGCGCCGTGTCGAACCCCGACAACGCCAACCAGAATTTCGCCAAGGCCGGCCGCAGCCGCTGGATGGGCAAGCGTCCGCTGACGCGCGGCGTCGCCAAGAACCCGGTCGACCATCCGCATGGTGGTGGTGAAGGCCGGACCTCCGGCGGTCGTCATCCGGTTACGCCGTGGGGCAAGCCGACCAAGGGTGCCCGCACCCGCCACAATAAGTCGACCGACAAGATGATCATCCGGTCGCGTCACGCGAAGAAGAAGAGGTAAGCGATGGCTCGCTCCGTATGGAAGGGTCCGTTTGTGGACCTGCATCTGCTCAAGAAGGCAGAAGCCGCGCAGGACAGCAATGGCCGTGCACCGATCAAGACCTGGTCGCGTCGCTCCACCATTCTGCCCCAGTTCGTGGGCCTCACCTTCTCCGTCTACAACGGCCGCAAGCACGTCCCCGTTTCGGTGAACGAGGACATGGTCGGCCACAAGCTGGGTGAATTCGCGCCGACGCGCTACTTCCCCGGCCACGCCGCCGACAAGAAGGGCAAGCGCTGATGGGCAAGGAAAAATCTCCCCGCCGCGTCGAGGCCAATGAGGCTCTCGCCGTCGGCACGCAGATCCGCGGTTCCGCGCAGAAGCTCAACCTCGTCGCCACGCTCATCCGTGGTCGCAAGGTCGAGGACGCGCTGAACGTGCTGACCTTCTCCAAGAAGGCGATGGCCGCGGACGTCCGCAAGGTGCTCGCCTCGGCGATCGCCAATGCGGAGAACAACCACAATCTCGACGTCGACTCGCTGGTCGTCGCGGAAGCATCGGTGGGCAAGAGCTTCACCCTGAAGCGCTTCCACACACGCGGCCGCGGCAAGTCGACCCGTATCCTGAAGCCCTTCAGCCGCGTGCGTATCGTCGTTCGTGAAGCTGCTGAAGAAGCGGAGGCGTAAGAACATGGGTCACAAGAGCAATCCGATCGGTCTGCGTCTTCAGATCAACCGCACCTGGGACAGCCGCTGGTATGCGGAAGGCCAGGATTATGGTCGCCTGCTGCTTGAGGATCTTCGTATCCGCAAGTTCATCATGAAGAGCCTGCCGCAGGCCGCGATCTCCAAGGTCGTGATCGAGCGTCCGGCCAAGCTGTGCCGCGTCAGCATCTATGCTGCCCGTCCCGGCGTGATCATCGGCAAGAAGGGCGCGGACATCGAGAAGCTTCGCAAGAAGCTGGGCGAGATGACCACGAGCGACGTGTCGCTGAACATCGTCGAGATCCGCAAGCCGGAGATCGATTCCAAGCTGGTGGCACAGGGTGTCGCGGATCAGCTGGAGCGTCGTATCGCGTTCCGTCGCGCCATGAAGCGCGCGGTGCAGTCGGCGCTGCGTCTGGGCGCCGAAGGCATCAAGATCACCTGCGGCGGCCGTCTGGGCGGCGCGGAGATCGCGCGGACCGAATGGTATCGCGAGGGCCGGGTGCCGCTGCACACGCTGCGCGGCAACGTCGATTATGCCGAGGCCGAAGCGCATACCGCTTACGGGGTTTGCGGCGTCAAGGTGTGGATCTTCAAGGGCGAGATTCTCGGCCATGACCCGCTGGCGCAGGACCGGCTCATGATGGAGGCTCAGACCTCCGGCGTGCGTCCGGCACCCAACGACCGCCGTCCGCAGCGCTGAACGAATTGAAAAGGTAGGCAAAGCGTCATGCTGCAACCGAAAAAGATGAAGTTCCGCAAAACCTTCAAGGGGCGGATCAAGGGCGAGGCCAAGGGTGGCACGGACCTGAACTTCGGCTCCTATGGCCTGAAGGCCATGGAACCCGATCGTATCACCGCGCGCCAGATCGAGGCGGCCCGCCGCGCGATCACGCGCCACATCCGCCGTCAGGGCCGCTTGTGGATCCGCGTGTTCCCCGACGTGCCCGTGTCGAAGAAGCCTGCCGAAGTCCGTCAGGGCAAAGGCAAGGGCTCGGTCGAATATTGGGCGGCGCGCGTGAAGCCGGGCCGCATCCTGTTCGAGCTGGACGGTGTCCCCGGTCCGCTCGCGGCGGAGGCTTTCAGCCGCGCCGCGATGAAGCTGCCGATCAAGACCAAGGTCGTCGCCCGTCTGGGTGACACCACCCATCTGGGAGCATGAGCGTCATGAGCAACGCTGCAGATTTCCGCGCGAAGAGCGACGATGAGCTGGCGACCCAGCTTGGCGAGCTAAAGCGCGAGCAGTTCAACCTCCGCTTCCAGGCGGCGACGAACCAGCTCGAAAAGGCCAGCCGCGTGCGTGAAGTGCGCCGCGACATCGCCCGTATCAAGACGTTGCAGGGCGAACGCGCCCTCGCGACGAAGTAAGGAGGAATACCATGCCCAAGCGCGTGCTGACGGGGACCGTGGTTTCCGACAAGGGTGACAAGACGGTGGTGGTGAGCGTCGAGCGCAAGGTCAAGCACCCGCTCTACGGCAAGATCATTCGTCGCTCGAAGAAATATCATGCGCACGACGAAGCGAACGCTTTCCACGAAGGCGAGACGGTTCGCATCGAGGAAACGGCGCCCATCTCCAAGCTGAAGACCTGGAAGGTGATCGAGCGCGTCGATACGCATTCGGCGCCCAAGACGGCAGCCTGAAGCGCGGACACGGACTAACGGAACTGCCGAGGCATCTCGGTAAGCCAGAAGAGAAGGAACCGGATCAATGATCCAGATGCAATCCAATCTTGAGGTCGCCGACAACAGCGGCGCCAAGCGCGTCCAGTGCATCAAGGTGCTGGGCGGATCGAAGCGGCGCTTTGCCGGCGTGGGCGACGTGATCGTCGTCTCCGTCAAGGACGCCGCGCCGCGTGGCAAGGTGAAGAAGGGTGACGTTCATCGTGCGGTTATCGTGCGCACCGCCAAGGACGTTCGTCGTCCCGACGGCAGCGTGATCCGCTTCGACGGCAACGCGGCCGTGCTGGTCAACAAGAATGCGGAGCCGATCGGCACGCGCATCTTTGGCCCCGTGGTCCGCGAGCTGCGCGCGAAGAACTTCATGAAGATCATCAGCCTCGCGCCAGAGGTGCTGTAATGAGCGCCGCGAAAATCAAGAAGGGCGACAAAGTCGTCGTGCTCGCGGGCAAGGACAAGGGCCGCACCGGCAGCGTGCTGCAGGTTCTGCCCAAGGAGGACCGTGTGGTGGTCGAGGGCGTGAACGTCCATGCGCGCCACCGCAAGGCCGACCAGTCCAACCCGCAGGGTGGCATCGACCGCAAGCCGGCGCCGCTCCACATTTCCAACGTCGCGATCGCCGGCGCGGACGGCAAGGCCACCCGCGTGCGCTTTGAGACCCGCGATGGCGAGAAGGTCCGCGTGGCCGTCAAGTCCGGGGAGGTCATCTGATGACTGAGCAGTATATCCCGCGCGCCAAGTCGCTGTACAATGACAGCATCGTCAAGGCGATGACCGAGAAGTTCGGTTACACCAACGCGATGCAGGTTCCCAAGATCGAGAAGATCACGCTCAACATGGGCGTGGGCGAGGCGACGCAGGACAAGAAGAAGGTCACGACCGCCGCCGAGGAAATGGAACTGATCGCGGGCCAGAAGCCCGTCATCACCAAGGCGAAGAAGTCGATCGCGCAGTTCAAGCTGCGCGAGGGCATGCCGATCGGCGTGAA
>Ga0068853_100001214_pt1 | contig 18370 bp, 29 predicted proteins | sample KBSCornC32_FD_65655 | JGI IMG/M metagenome (GOLD analysis project Ga0068853, IMG submission 65655) | Corn rhizosphere microbial communities from Kellogg Biological Station, Michigan, USA - KBS Corn C3-2 | ecosystem: Host-associated > Plants > Roots > Rhizosphere > Soil ...
TGTGGACTGAGCTGGTCCATGAGCGGCGGAGTGGATCAAATCCGCCCGCCCAGGGCAACCCATGGCTATTGCTGCTGCTGGGCCTCCTGCCCCACGATCTTGTCGTACCGGTCTTGCTGCTCCTTGGTGAAGCCGAGATCCTCGCCCGTCGCGATCTGCCGGATCTCGACCTGAACGTTGCCGTGGCCATCGACTGGCGGCCATCCTTTGACCATCTCGATGACCTCACTCAACGACGCGGCCTCGATCACCGAAAACCCCGCAATCAATTCTTTGGCCTCGGCGAAGGGGCCATCGATGACCCTTGGCTTGCCGTTGGTAAACGACACCCTCGCGCCCTTCGAGCTCGGGAGGAGCCCGGCGCCCGACTTCATTGCGCCGCGCTCGACGAGTTTCGCATTGTAGCTCGTCATATCCTCGATGAGCTGGGCGCTCGGCATCACACCCGCTTCGGTCTCGGCGTCCGCCTTGCGGATAACCAGGAACTGCATTTGTCGCCTCAGTAGTTGTAGCCGCCGTCGATCTGGCGGATCTCGACCGTGATGTCGGGCATGCCGTGGTCGATATGGAGCTGGACGAATTCGGCGCCCAGTGCGATCGCGGCCTCTTTGCTCGGTGCTTCCAGGACGGCATAGCCGCCGACCACTTCCTTGGCTTCCGCGTAGGGGCCGTCGACGGGAATGGTCTTACCCGACTTACCGTTGATCCGCGTGCCATCGGCCGATCGCTTCAGGCCGCCGGTCGAAATCAGCGTGCCAGAAGCGACGGACTTTTCGACATAGGGCCCCATGGCGTCCATCAGGCTTTCGGGGACGGGCTTCTTGCCGCTGTCGTAGTCGGGCGGCAGGTTGATGGTCATGAAGTAGCGCATTGGGATTGTCCTTAGTTGGATTTGCCGGAAATTTCGGCGCGCATGGATTGCTCGCGCGCGATTGCGTCGGGCGAGATGACGCCGTCGAAATCGGAGAGCTCGGACACGCGGCGCACTTCGACGGTGGCGGTGGCGTTCCCCATCGGGATGCGCTTGGCCCATTCGAGCGCGTCGTCCTTCGACCGCACCTGGATGATCCAGAAGCCGCCGATCAGCTCTTTCGCCTCGAGGAACGGCCCGTCCTTGATCGTCGATTTACCCTTGTTGAACGAGACCAGCGCGCCGTCCTTGGAGGCCGACAGACCCTCAGCCGCAAGCAGTATGCCGGCGTCGAGCAGCTGCTGGTTGTAACGGCCCATAGACTCGAAGACCTCGGGCGGCGGCGTGATGTTCTCGGAGACCGGATCATTCTTGATGATGATCATGTAGCGCATGGTGTGCTCCTCAGTTGGCGTCGTTGAAGTCGGACGCTTCGGCGATCTGGCGGATTTCGACGCCCTCGCCATTCGTGAACGGAATTTTCTTGGCCCAGTCGATCGCTTCCTGCATCGACTTGACGTCGAGGATCCAGAAGCCGGCGACGAGTTCCTTGGCTTCGGTGAAGGGGCCGTCGGTGACGGTTGGAGTGCCGTTCTTCCAGTTGAGGCGCACGCCTTTGTCGGAAGTGCGCAGGCCATCAACCGAGACCAGCACGCCGGCATCCCGAAGCATGTCGTTGTATTTGCCCATGGGCAGGAGGTCCTCCCGCTTAACCTCGACCCTCTCGATCGATGGGGGTGCCTTGACCATCATCAGAATTCGCATTCGCGTTTCTCCGTCTTCGTGGACGCGGCTCAGCGCCTCCGTGCCATCACAACGATTCAGCCTGATCAAAATCGACAGGTTTTTCGAGAAAACCGTCACGACGACACAAGGACCTGATCCAACTTCGTATTTTTTAATTCAACCGATAGGTTGACAAGGCCCTCTTTCGGGCATATTCAACCAGTAAGTTAATAACTCAATGGTTGAGCAATGAGCGCTGATCCTCTGAGCATCACCCTCGCGGCCCTCGCAGATCCGACGCGGCGGGGCATCCTCGCCCGCCTCGCAACCGGTGAGGCAACGGTCAAGGAATTGGCCGAGCCCTACGACATGAGCCTCGCCGCGGTAAGCAAGCACCTCAAGGTGCTTGAGCATGCGGGCCTCATCTCGCGCGGCCGCGACGCGCAATACCGGCCTTGCAAGCTCGAGGCCGGTCCGATGCGCGACGTCGCCGGGTGGCTCGAGGACTATCGCAAGTTCTGGGACGAGAGCCTCGATCGCCTCGAGGTCTATCTGGCGCAGTTGCAGAAGGGCGACCCCAGCGGTCCGCGGAACTGAGTGATCAACAATGTCTATCCGTTCCGTCCGCTTCGCCGCCGCCCGCCGCCCTCGGACTGGCTTGCCGTTTACCGGCGGCTCTGGGGTGATCGCCTCGACCGCCTCGTCACCTATGTCGCAACGCTGAACAGCAAAACGGGAGAGCCCGAGATGTCCGACCTCTCATTCGAGTATCCTAAGGATGCGCCGCTGATGATCACGACGCGCACCTTCGATGCGCCGCGCGCGCTCGTCTGGAAATGCTTCAGCGAGCGCGAGCATATCGCGCGCTGGTTCGGACCCAAGAGCATCTCGCCGGTCATTCGAGTCGAGGCGTTCGATTTTCGTCCCGGCGGCAAATGGCGTTACGTCACGCAACGCCCCGACGGGTCGGAGACCATCGTCTTTTTCGGCACGTTCAAGGAGATCGTGAGGCCCGAAAAGATCGTCAACACGTTCGCGGTCGAGGGTCTCTACCCCGAGAACGAGCACCTGACCGAGACCCATAGCTTCGAAGATCGCGGCGAGCGCACCTTTTATCGGGCGGTATCCAATCTGGGCAGCATCGAGATGCGCGACGGGGTCGCCGCAAGCGGCATGGAGCGCGGCGCTCGTGAATCCATGGCGCAGCTCGCCGAGCTTCTCGCCGAGCTCAAGGAGCACGCCCGGTGACGGCCCACTCCGCCATTACGTTGGAGGACGCTCGCACGCTGGTCATCTCGCGCACGCTGAACGCTCCGCGCGCGCTGGTGTGGAAGATGTTCTCCGATCCCTATCACCTCGCGCAATGGTGGGGACCGGAGGGCTTCTCCAATCGTGTCGAGATCTTCGATTTCAGGACCGGCGGTCGCTGGCTGCACGTGATGATCGCGCCGGACGGCAAGGAGCTGCCGACCGACAACATCATTGTCGAGGTCACGCCACCCGAGCGGATCGTCTTTCGAAACGCGCCGGCTGATCCCAAGATCTTCGGCGACAATCCGCCGCCCGGCTTTACCAAGACCCTCAGTTTCAGCGAGGCGAACGGCAAGACCACGCTGACGCTCGTCTGCACGTTCGACGAAACTGCTCACAAGGACGCGGTCGTCCGCCGCGGCTTTTCCGTCGGCACCAACCAGAGCTTCGACAAGCTCGAGGCCCATCTCAGGGAGATATCATGACCACTCGTCCGCAATCAGGCTACGCGCCCGTGAATGGCGTCGACGTTTACTATGAGATCCACGGCAGCGGTAAGCCGCTGGTCCTGCTCCACGGCGCGTTCGGCTCGTTCGAGATGTTCGGGCCCAACCTCGCTGAACTCGCCAAGACGCATCAGGTGATCGGCGTCGACCTCCAGGGGCACGGTCGCACCCTGCCCTTCGACCGGCCCATGAGCTTCAAGACGCTCGCAACCGATGTCGCCGAGCTCGTCAAATGGCTGGGCTTCGAGAAGGTCGACGTGATGGGTTACTCGATGGGTGGTATCACTGCCACACGCCTGGCTATCGATCATCCAGCGGTGGTGGACAAGCTTGTGGCCACCAGTTGCACTTATGCCTTCTCCGGCTGGCACGACTACAACCAGCAGGGCATGAAATCCATGTCGGCGAACCTGCCCGCGACAATCGAGGGCATGAAGCTGACGCCGATGTATGGTGCTTATGTGCAACTGATGCCGGACGCGGAAGCCAACTGGCCCAAGACCATCACGCAGATGGCGCCACTGGTCGGCCAGGACTTCGACTTCTCGACAGAGATCGGACGGATCGCCTCGCCCACGATGCTGATCGTGGGAGATTGGGATGCGGTGCGGACCGCGCACGCAGCGTCGTTCTTCGAGCTCCTCGGCGGCGGCAAGCAGGATGCCAACTGGGATGGCTCGGGCATGAACAGCAATCGCCTCGCGATCATTCCGGGCGCCACGCATTACAGCATCTTTGCGGACCTGCGGCTGGCGAGCACAGCCCTCGGCTTCCTCGACGCTTAGGAGCACGCGATGAACAGCATAGTGAGCGCGCCAGCCGGCGAGAGCTGGTTCTCGATCACGCGCCGGTTCGAGGCGCCGCGGCGGCTGATCTACAAATGCTACACCGAGCCCCAGCACATGGTGCATTTCTGGGGGCCGCGCAACACGACGCTCGAGGTGTGCGAGATCGATCTGCGCGTCGGCGGCGTCTGGCGCGTGCGCTGGCGGTTCCCGAACGGCGACGGCTGGGGCTATTCGAGCGTCTATCTCGAGATCGAGCCCGACGCGCGCATCCACTATCGCGACGCGCCCAATGACTGGGCCGGCGGTCTAGACGGCCTGCCAGCTGTGGATCTGCTCTCGACCATCTCGTTGCGCGATGCAGGTGGCGGAACGGAAGTTGTCGTCCTCGTCCAGTGCACATCAGTTGCGGCGCGCGACGAGAACGTGAAGCGCGGCTTTGCCAACATGGTCGATACCGGCCACGAGCGGCTTATCGAATACCTCACAACCCTCGACAGGGAGGCTTGAAATGCCCTTCGTCACATCAAAGGACGGCACCCGCATCGGCTACAGCGTGGTTGGCTCCGGCCCCGCGATCATTCTCGTCGACGGCGCCCTCTGCTGGCGCGCGTCCGGTCCCTCCGGTCCGCTCGCGGAACAACTCAAGGACCGCTTCACCGTCTACACCTATGACCGGCGCGGCCGCGGCGAGAGCGGCGATACTAAACCCTATGCGGTTGCGCGCGAAGTCGAGGACCTCGCGGCGATAGTCGATGCAGCCGGCGGCTCCGCTGCGCTCTACGCCATCTCCTCGGGCGTGGGCGTCGCTCTCGCGGCAGCCGATGCGCTCGGACCGCGGAAGGTCACCAAAATGGTGCTCTACGAATTCCCGATCTTCACTGACGGTTCGCGCCGGCCCGATCCCTCCTATTCGCGCGTCATGGATGAGTTGATCGCCAGCGGCAACAATGCCGGCGCCGTGAAGCATTTCATGAAAAACGGCGTTGGCGTGCCGGGCTTTGCCATCCTGATGATGCAACTGATGGGGGTGATGAAGAAGCTCGCGCCGGTCGGCCCCACCCTCGCCTACGACACTCGCGTCGTGTCGCCCCTTTGGACGAATGCACCGCCGCCCAAAGGCAGCTGGAGCAATGCCACGATGCCCGTGCTCAATATCGGGGGCGGCAAGTCGCCGGCCTGGATGCAGAACGCGCAGGTTGCGGTCAGCAAGACCCTGCCCAACGCAACGCACAAGACGCTCGCGGGGCAGAACCATATGGTCTCGGCCAACGCGATTGCGCCGATGATCAAGGAATTCGTTCTCGCCTGAAACGCGACCTGTGCTGGCCGAAAGACCGAGGCCCGGCATTTAGCCGGGCCCCGCTCAGACTATGCCGCGACCTTCGGCTTTCGCTTGACGTCCGGCGGCACGGCCTCGCCCATCACGTCCACGATCGCGTCCATCGCCGGAACGACCTTCTGGCCCTCGGTGCCGAGGCGGCGGACAGAGACGGTGCCCTCGTCGGCCTCGCGTTTGCCGACGACGAACATCACCGGTACCTTCTGGGTCGAGTGCTCGCGCACCTTGTAGTTGATCTTCTCGTTGCGGATATCGAGCTCGGCGCGAATGCCGGCCTGCTTGAGCTGCATCACCAGCCGCTCGGCATAAGCGTCGGCATCCGACACGATCGTCGCGACCACGACCTGCACCGGCGACAGCCAGAGTGGCATCTTGCCGGCATAGCTCTCTATCATCATGCCGATGAAGCGCTCGAGCGAGCCGAGGATCGCCCGATGCAGCATCACGGCGTATTTGCGCGAGCCGTCCTCCGCCACGTAGGTGGCATCGAGCCGCTCGGGTAGCACGTAGTCGAGCTGCAGCGTGCCCACCTGCCATGAACGGCCAATGGCGTCCTTGAGGTGGAACTCGAGCTTAGGCGCATAGAACGCGCCCTCACCTTCCGCGATGACGAAGTCGTAGCCGGTCGCGCGCAGGGCGTCGCCCAGCGACTTCTCCGCCGCGTTCCAGCGCTCGATCGTGCCGCCGAATTTCTCCGGCCGCGTCGCGAGCTTGATGACGACGTCGCCGAAGCCCATGTCGGCGTACACCGAATAGAGCAGATGGACGAATTTCTCCGTCTCACTCTGGATCTGGTCTTCGGTGCAGAAGATGTGCGCATCGTCCTGCGTCATCTGACGGACACGCAGCAACCCGTGCAGCGCTCCGTGCGCCTCGTTGCGATGGCAGCAGCCGAATTCGGCGAGCCGCATCGGCAGGTCCCGGTAGCTCTTGGTGCCCTGGTTGAAGATCTGAATATGGGCCGGGCAGTTCATCGGCTTGAGCGCCATGAGGTCGGCTTTGCCCGAGAGCACCGGGCCTTCCTCTTCGGTGCCTGGGACCTCGTCAGGCACAACGAACATGTTCTCGCGATACTTGCCCCAGTGCCCCGACGCCTCCCAGAACTTGCTCGACATCAGCTGCGGCGTCTTCACTTCCGTGTAGCCGTCCGCATTCACCCGACGGCGAATATACTCCTCCATCTGGTTGTAGATGACGAAGCCTTTGGGGTGCCAGAACACGCTGCCCGGCGCCTCGTCCTGCAGGTGGAACAGGTCAAGCTCGCGACCGAGCTTGCGGTGGTCGCGCTTTTCGGCCTCCTCCATCATCTTGAGATAGTCGTCGAGCTCCTTTTGCGTCGCGAATGCCGTTCCATAGATCCGGGACAGCACGGGATTGTTGCTGTCGCCGCGCCAATAGGCGCCGGCCACCTTAGTCAGCTTGAACGCCTGCCCGACATCCTTGGTCGTGCGCATATGCGGGCCGCGGCAGAGGTCGAACCACTGGCCCTGCTTGTAAATCTTGATCGACTGGTCGGCCGGAATGGCGTCGACCAGCTCGACCTTGAAGTTCTCGCCTTTGGACGCAAAGACGCGCTTTGCCTCGTCGCGGGACCACACTTCTTTCGTGAAGGCGGCACCGCGATCGACGATCTCGTGCATCTTCTTTTCGATCGCGGGGAATTCCTCCTCGCTGAACGGCGTGTCGCGCTTGAAGTCGTAATAGAAGCCGTTCTCGATCACCGGGCCGATCGTCACCTGCGTGCCGGGCCAGAGCTCCTGCACCGCCTCGGCGAGGACGTGCGCGCTGTCGTGCCGGATGAGCCCGAGCCCATCGGTGCTGTCGCGCATGACGAATTCGATCTTGCCGTCGGCATTGAGCGGATCACTGAGGTCCGTGAGGATCCCGTTCCACTTCATGGCGACGGTCTTTTTGGCAAGGCTCGGGGAAATCCCCTCGACCACGGTGGTCCCGGTGGTGCCGGGCGCGTAGTCGCGAACCGCACCGTCTGGGAACGTCACCTTGATCATCTGGAATCTCCTGTCACCGCTGGAATTGGCGGGGTTTGGGCTCTTATCACGCCCATTCTTGCTATGTCATGAGCAGCCAACCCCTCCCCCAGAACGGGAGCGGTTCAACCACCATGTCGAGTGAAATGGCCTACGCCAGCTTGGCCTGCAGCGTCACGTTGATCGCGCCGAGCGCCTTGGAAACCGGGCAGTTGGTCTTGGCCTTTTGCGCCAGCTCTTCGAATTTTGCGGCATCGATGCCCGGAACGTGGCCCTCGACGGTCAGCGCGCTGCCCTTGATGGAGCCGGAGTCGATCTCCACGACAGAGGACACGTCCACCTGCCCCGGCGTGCCGTTTTCGGCGAGGTAGGCGGAAAACTGCATCGCGTAGCAGCTGGCATGCGCCGCCGCGATCAGCTCCTCGGGGTTGGTGCCCGACTTGCCTGTCTCGTCGACGAAACGGCTCTTGTAGCTATACCCGAGCCCCTTTAGCGCGCCGCTTTGGCTGGTGACGGTTCCGGCGCCTTCCTTGAGATTGCCTGACCAGTGTGCGGATGCGGAATGCTTCAATTGATGGTCTCCTCATGTGAATGGGGTGCTGAAATCGAATGCCAGCGTCCGTAGCGCCAGGGCAAATACCAATGTGCTTGGGCGGGTAAACTCTCCGGCACGGGATCGTATCCGTGCGTGCCACCGGGCCGGCACCGATAAATCCGGGCCGCTCCCATCCAGCCGCCCGGCCAGAACCCGAACCGCCAGATCGCCTCGCGCGTGAATTCGCTGCAGGTCGGCGCATGGCGGCAGTTGCGGCCCGTGAACGCCGATAGCGTGTAGCGATAAGTCTGGATCAGGACGTAGGCGGCGAGTTTGAAAGGGAAATCGACTACCGCCCAGAAGGCGTTCATTGGCCCCACCAGGTTATGGGCTTCATTCCCTCTTGGAACGGAAGAGGCTGCGAGGAAACTGAGATCAGTCCGCCATCGGGATGGCCGGCGAGCAGGAATTCGTCCGGCGCAGCGGCGCCCTCAACGAACTCGACCGCCTCGCTCAGCGCCAGCGGCCGGCCGACTGTCGTTGGGTTGATGTGAAAATAGTGCTTCAGCACCGTGATCGCGTGGTCCGGCCCGCTGCCGCGGCTGCCGTAGAACTCGACGTCGCCGATGCTGGCGGGCTTTGCTGGATACGCCGCGCGCCGCTTCAACGTATTGGGCAGCATGGCGAAACCGCCCACGATGGGCTCGCGCTCCCAATCCAGCATCATGATGCGGCTGTCCTCGACCGCCAGATATTGCAGGACCGGGCGGACGTCCTTGTGCATGAACCGCATCAGCCGGGGACCTCTTCCGTCTGTTCGGTCTCGATCTGATCGAGCGCGTCGACGATTGCGTCAAATACCAGCAGCGTCGAGGCGTGGCGCGGCGGGTAGTCGCGCACCGGCTCGAGATAAGCGAGGTCAGCCCAGCGCCCAGCAGGTGGCGGCCCCTCCGCTTTGAGCATGCTGGTCATAACCTCTCTCAGTGCCCGAAACTCGGCGACCGGCGTTCCGATCACATTCGCGGCAACGATCGCGGTCGAGGTCTGGCCCAACGCGCACGCCGAGATGGCATGCCCATACGCAACAATGCGTCCATCCCGCACCGACACGTCGACGTCGATGGAGGAGCCGCAGATTCGGCTGACCCGGTGCGCAATTGCGTCCGGATTCGCGACGCGGCCGGGGATTGGTTGATTTGCCGCGATCTCGAGGATCTTTTGGGAATAAAGATCGCTCAATTCCATTATCGGTTACACGCCTGTTTCTTGAGCCGGTAAGCTACTGACACATATAGTGACTGCCCGGCCCTATGTCAGCGCTCCCAGCTGTGATGGTCCGGAACCTTTCGGGCTCCGTATCCATCTCATGCCCGAACAAGAGGAACCGTCATGGATGCCAGCGCTCGGCCAAACGCCGTTAAGTCACTGTCCCCGAAAATCGCCATCCGGCCTACCCGCGAGGAAGCGGAAGAAGCCGTCCGCACGCTGATCGCGTGGGCGGGCGACGACCCTGCGCGCGAGGGCCTTCTCGATACGCCTCGCCGAGTCACCAAGGCCTACCGCGAATTCTTCGCGGGCTATGAGGAGGACCCCAAAACGATCCTCAGCAAGACCTTCAAGGAGGTCGGCGGCTATGACGATATCGTGCTGGTCAAGGACATCCCGTTCTCATCGCATTGCGAGCATCACATGGTGCCGTTCATCGGCAAGGCGCACATCGCCTACCTGCCGCATGACGGCGTCGTGGGCATCTCGAAGCTTGCCCGGCTGGTCGAAGTCTTTTCCAAGCGCCTCCAGGTTCAGGAGAACCTCACGGCGCAGATCATCGATGCCATCAACGAACATCTCAATCCGCGTGGGGCTGCCGTGATGCTCGAGGCCGAGCACATGTGCATGTCGATCCGGGGCGTCCACGCGCACGGCGCGCAGACGGTGACGCAGCGCTTTACCGGCGTGTTTGCGGAAGAGAAAGCCGAGCAGGATCGCTTCTTCCAGATGATTGGCCGTCGCGGCTAGTTCTGCGTTTCTTCCCTCTAATACTTACAATTGTTCGCGCGACTTAACCGTGCGTGGATAATTCTATAGTATGCTTCCAAAGTACTCGGTCGTCTGTCTCGTCACACGTAGCGTGCGGTCCGAAGTCTTTTCCTCAAAGCGGTCCGCACTCGTCCATGACGAGCGACCAGATTGTGCAGCGCTCCTTGAACGGACGCTGCGGGAAGGAGACTTGTCGTGCGTCAGATAGTAAAAATCATTTATGTTCTAGCGCTTGCAGTCGGCACTCTTTCGCCCAATGCCTCTCAAGCGTTCAAATTGGGCCTTGGTAACGGCTCGGGCGGTATTCTCAACACGGGGTCCGGCAATGGCGGCCTGCTGAATCTCAATACCAATGGTGGCGGCGGCACCTCGGACTCCTCCGGCAGCCCGGGCGCCGGCACGGTCACCGCCGGCAACAACACCATTGGACTTAATCTTTTCAGCGATACGACTGCCGTCTCGGCCGACCCGAAGGGCCTCAACGGAAATAGTGCGAACGCCGAGCTTGGCCTCGGCGGGCTGCTCAACAACCTCTTCGGCGGAGTGACCGCCGGGCCGCCCGACCCCAACGATCCGAACGGGCCGCCGCTCGGCGGTGGTGGCGGTGGCGGCGGCACTCTCGTTGCATCGCTCTTCAATAACGACGGGCTCGCCTGCTTCACACCAAACCCCAAGCAGCTCAACACGCTGCTCAGCCGGCACATCTATTCCGGGAACTGGGCTTCGGGCGTGAGTTCGATGAAGATCGTGAAGGTGCCCATGTGTGATGCTGCCGTCCGAAAGATCTCCTCTGCGATAGCACCGAACCCTAACATCCAGCACCTGCAAGACTCGCTCGACACCTCGTCCTGGGTGATGCGAAAGCTGGCCGCCTCGGGCTATTCGAGCGACCGGGTCATCGCCGCCGATCGATCGGGCGCGACGCTCGTCGTCTACGTAATCTGATCAATCGCTTCGCCCTGCAAGCGCCTCCTTGCAGGGCGAAGCGACTCTGGGTTTTCCAAGTGCTGCGCACGGGCTATATCGAGCCATGAGCACGAGCTTCGCAGACCCAGCCACCCTTACCCATGAGCAGCTCGAAGAGGGCGCGAGTTTCGCGCCCCGCTTCGACGCGCATGGCCTCATCACAGCCGTCGCGCAGGACTCGAGCAGCCGTGTGCTTATGGTCGCGCACATGAATGCCGAGGCGCTCCGGCTCACCATCGAAACCGGCGAGGTCCACTACTACTCGCGTTCCCGCGGCAAGCTGTGGAAGAAGGGGGAGACTTCCGGCGAAGTGCAGAAGCTGATCGGCCTGTCGGTGGACTGCGACCAGGACACGCTGCTGCTTAGGGTCGAGCAGACCGGCCGCGGCGCCGCGTGCCACACGGGCCGGAAGAGCTGCTTCTATCGCGTGCTCAAGGACGGCAAGCTGGTCGACACCGGTGAGCCGCGCTTGTTCGATCCCGAAGAGGTCTACGGCCGCTAATAATGCGGCGGGGGCGGTTCGGGCCGCTCGCTCAATGCGGGGTTGTCCGCGATCTCCCGCAAGCGTTCGCCGAGATTGGCAACGAGGCGCTTGAGCGCAGCGATTTCTGCCGCCTGCTCGAGAACCGTCTTGTTGAGATCGTCGACCGCCTGCTCCTGATAGGCGATCGCGGTCTCCAGCTTCTCGATCCGGCTCTGATCGGTCATGGATGCTTTCTCTCGAGGAGCGGCACCAGCAGGAGGCCTGCGAGAAATCCGGCAATGTGGGCCTGCCACGCGATCGTGGGCGTATCCGGGCCGAGGAGCGCGGGAAGCAACGGCGCCAGTCCATTGAGGACCAGCCAGGCCAGGGAAAAGATGCGCGCCGTGGGATTGCGCACAAGGTCCGCGAGTGTTCCGAGGCGGCGCCCGACCACGCGCCGTTCCCCGGTCAATTCGTCGACCTGGACGACGAGCGGCTGGAAGATGAAGCGGACCGCAGCGCCGGTCAGCGCGGCGATGCCACCTGACGCGCCGATCAGATACTCGTCGAGGCCATGGTCGATCGCAGCAAAGGCCCATGCGCCGATTGCGGCGCCGACAAAAAACAGGACCAGCATTTTGACGGCGCCGTAGCGCTGCACCACCGGGGTGCCGAAGATCGCGAGCCAGGCGACGTTGAAGCCCACATGCTCCCAGCTCGCGTGCAGCAGCGCATGGGTGAAGCTCGTCCAGATCAGCGGCCAGGCACCACCGACATAGGCGAACGGATCGACGATCCGGTACGGCACGAAGGCCAGCCAGGTCAGCATCGTGGCACGGCCGCCATCGTTAAGAACGAGGCTCTGGGCGAGGTGGATCGCCAGCAGCAGTCCGCACAGCGCCGTTACCGGAGCGGGCAGCAGGAATACGGGCTGACGCGAAGGCTCGCGTCCAGCTCGCTGATCCACGGGCGGCTTTTGGTCCTCGCTCATTCAAGCTCCGGTCGCGGAGAGCTTATGCGCCCTCTTCGCTGACTTATTCACACCACATGCCCGGCATTAACCTTAAGAAAGCTTTAAGGGCGATTTCAGCCAAGCCATTTGCGAGTGTGGCGGAAGGGCGGCGGGGCGAGCCATTGGCACGCTTGCTGGGGCATTTGAGTGGGTTGGCGTCAATGCAAAAAGAGAGCACGAAAGCCCTCTACGACTATTGGAATGCACTTCGCGGCTCCCGCAGCGCCCCTGACCGGCGGGACATCGATCCCACCAAGATCCGGTCGGCGCTGAGCAATACGTTCATTCTCGAGCTGAACGACAGCCGCGAATTCGATTTCCGGCTGGCCGGCTCCCATATCTGCGCCGCCTACGCCCGGGAGCTCAAGGGACGGTCATTCACCCGCCTGTGGCATCCGCGCGATCGCGACGCCATGGAAACGCTGGTGCGCGCCGTTACGGAAGACCACGCGGTTGCCCTGATTACGTTTGCCGGCATGACCGCTATCAACACGCGCGTGTCGGTCGAGACGATCCTCCTCCCCATTCGCCACAACGGCTCGACGCAGACTCGCATGCTCGGCGCCATGACCGCGCTCGAGGAACCCTACTGGCTCGGCGTGCAGCCGGTAGTCGAGCAGCGCATCACCGGCCTCCGGCTCATCTGGCCCGACGACGCGTCACATGCCGAGATGGCCCGCGATGTCGCGGCGACGATCCACCAGGACGTCACTTTCGCTGCCGCGGGCGGGCCACCACAGCCGATACACTCGGTGGTTTTCGGCCGTCGCGCGCGGCGCTACGCGCACCTGTCGGTCATCGACGGCGGCCGCCACTGATCGAGACAATCAGACGGTGTTTCCCGCCGGCTTTGTCACGTTCGATTAACCTAAAATGCTTAGCCTCGGCGCCATTCATTTGAGTGTCGCGGCCTATGCTGACCGAAAACCCCGCCTCCGCCCGCCCACCGCGCACGCGCTCTTATGCGCAGATGCCGCAATTTCAGCGTGTGAAGGTCTCGGTGCTTGGCCGCTATATGCTGGCCGACCGCCGTGAATTCCCCTGCCAGGTGCTCGAGATGTCGCCGGGTGACGCGGTGGTGGTTGCTCCGGTTGCCGGCACAGCGGGCGAGAAGGTGATCGCGTATCTCGACCAGATCGGCCGCGTCGAAGGCACGATCCAGGAGAGCACCGAGGGCGGCTTCGTCATGGATGTGGCCGCCAGTCCCCGCAAGCGCGACAAGATGGCGGCGCAGCTGACCTGGCTCGCCAACAAAGACGTGCTCAATCTGCCGGAGGATCGGCGGCACGAGCGCGTAGTCCCCGACAACCGCCACTCCACCGTCGTGCTCGACGATGGGCGGCGGTACAATTGCAAGATCATCGACATCTCGCTGTCGGGCGCCGCGATCGAGCTGGCCGTGCGGCCCGCGATGGGCACGCCCGTTACCCTCGGCCGCATGCGTGCGCGCGTGGTCCGGCATTTCCAGGATGGCGTTGCGGTCGAGTTTGCCTCGGCGCAGGAAATGCTCACCGTCGTGCAGCAGAACCTGCGCATCAACTAGAGCGTCGCTCTAGACGTAACGATCCAACTAGCCCTTCCCCAGCGTGTTTTGGCATGGTTAACCAGATCTCACTGGTTTCGATAAAACTCGCCTAAAAACTCCGCGAGGTTTTTTCGACCGGGGCAATTTGGTGGCGCGATTGTGGCTCCCGTCAGGGGAGTTACAGTCATGTCCAACACCATCACCATTACGCTTGGCGGCACGCTGATCGCAGCCGTCATGTTCACCTCGCCGGCCGTGGCCGGCCCGGCTGTCGCGACGCAGGTCGATTTCGGAAACGCGGCGTTCGCGCCAGTGACCGGCCCGACATCGATCCCGGTGGGAGCGGCGGATTTCTGCAGGCGCGACCCGGGCGACTGCCAGCCGATTGCCAATGTCGTTGCCGTCGAAACGCTGACCCAGGCAAGTTGGGCCAGGCTGGTCGCGGTGAATGACGAGGTGAACGCCAAGATCATCCCGCAGACCGACCAGGACAATTATCACGTCGCCGAATACTGGAGCTATCCGAGCGACGGTCGCGGCGACTGCGAGGACATCGCGCTCGAAAAGCGCCGCGAGCTCATCGCCGCCGGCTGGGATCCGAGCGCATTGCTGATGACGGTCGTGCGCGAGCCAAATGGTGACGGCCATGCGGTGCTCATGGCGCGGACCGATCGCGGCGACCTCATCCTCGACAACCAGGACAACCGCGTCCTCGTCTGGAACGAGACCCCCTACGAGTTCATCAAGCGTCAGTCCCAGGCCGATGCCGGCAAATGGGTGGCGCTGAATGACAACCGCACCACCGTCCTAGCGACGGCGAACAACTGATCGAACGCCATTTTAATTCGGGCTCTCCCCTGACAAGGTAGCCCGATGCAGCGGGGCCGGTCCTCTCCCCCAGGACCGGCCCCCACTCTTGTCCCGCTCAGGGGATCAACCGAAAATCGACAGATAGATGCCCATCACCAAAAGGCCGGTGATGAAGCTCCAGCCAAAGGCCACGAGGGCGCTGACGAGCACCGAGCCCATCGAGAGCGTGCCGTTGTCCTCGTGCTTCCAGCCCATCTGCAGCATGATGAAGGGGCCGCAGATGAAGCTCATCAGCAAATGGCCAAGCGTGTGCACGAAGGTCTTGCCGTCATAGCGCAGCATTGCCGCCTGGCCGTTGAGCCATTGGTAGAAATAGGTCCCAGCCCCCGCCATCGCGAGACCGACAGCCATGATGAACCCAGCCAGCAGCAGCTCGAACGCCATCGTACAATGCCTCACCCGCACCGCGTCCGCCCGCGGCGCTCTTTACATTTCGTTAAGCATAAGCATGGCGATATCGGCTGTCACGCGTCGCACCGAGGACTGGTTAATTCGGCCATGACCCACGAAGCCGCCCTGCCCGCGCACCCGCATCACCCGCACTCGATCGGCTTCAACCTTGGGATCATCGCGGTCGCCGTCGCGATCGCGGGCGTCGCCCTTGCCTATCTCATCACTGCGGCCGGACACGCCGGCGCGCCGGGGCAGGATCGGGGTATGGTCGCGCGGGCTCTCGGCGCAACGCGCCTCACCATTCCCGCAGCGTGGGTCAACGATCCCTCCAGTACCGCGAGCTTCTCGCGGGAAGTCGATCTTTCGATCAGTCTGCCGCTTGGACCCAATGCAGCCCTCCGGCAGATCGACGTGACGCTCACCGAGCGCAGCCGCGTCACCCCGAGCGCCTCGCTTCTCGATGGCGTCTATCTGCATGAGTTCAAGACCGACCAGTTGACCGGGCCGCCCGGTCTCATCGGCAAGCCGCTCCAGGCCGAGGAAGGGTTCGAGAGCGAAACGATCTGGTACGACCCGCTGACCTCGTCGCCCTTCGTTGCCAAATGCGCCGCGCCGATTGTTTCAGGCGGGGCCTCACGATGCTTGCGGACGGTCTATCTCGGACCTGGCCTTGCCGCGATCTACAGCTTTGACAGTGACGTGCTCGGCAATTGGCGTAAGTTCGACGCCGAGATGCATCCGCTACTCAGCCGGATCGGCGCGCTCTAGAGCGGCTCGACCACCACTGCAGTGCCATAGGCCAGCATTTCGGTGATGCCGGCGGCGATGTCGTTGCTGTCGTAGCGCATGGCGATGACGGCGTTGGCGCCCACCTGCTCGGCGTGTTCCATCATCAGCTCGAGCGCGGCGCGGCGTGACGTTTCGGCGAGCGTCGTGAAGAGGCTCAGATTGCCACCCAGCAATGACTGCAGGGAGCCGCCGATCGTTCCGAAGGCATTGCGCGAGCGCACGGTAATCCCGCGGACCAGACCGAGCACTTTGACGATCCGGTATCCGGCAAGATCATTGGTGGTGACGACGATGATGGCTATGGCTTCAAGTCCTCGGGCAGGATTGCCATATTGAAGGAATACGACACATCGCCGTTGTCGTCATCGAGATAGACGATGCCGAGAAACTTCTCCCCGAAATAGACTTCGACGCTGTCGGTCTGGTGCTCGCGCGGGCGCACTTCGATGTGCGAATTGCCGAATGCCGTCTGCAGATAGGCCTGAAGCGCCGCCCGTTCCTTCGACCCAATTGTATCCGGACTGGCTGGCGCCGCTGCGAAAGCAGATCCCGTGACGAGGCCGACGACCATGACAATGGCGGCGAGGGTGTGACGCCGTCGCATCTACGCGAGGTCTTCCTCGAGGATCGCCATCTGGAAGTTGTACGACTTATCCCCGTCCTCGTCGTCGATGTAGATCAGCCCGAGAAATTCCTCGCCGACATAGACTTCCACGCTGTCGTTCTGCTTCTGGCGTGGGCGGACGTCGATGGCGCGATTGTTGAATTTCTCCTGCAGATAGGTCTGCAGCTTGATGATTTCGGGGTGGTTCAAAGCCGCCGCTCCGCTGGTCAATTGTTCAGGGCCGTCACCATAGGCGAACAATCGGGCGCGGCAATGGCTTTTCAGCCACTGTTGTCGGCGACGGCCACCATCTGGTTCATGGCAGACGCCGGTGGCGCTTCGCCCACGATCCGGGCGGGAACGCCGACGACGGTCACCCGAGGTGGAACATCCTTCACGACCACCGAGCCGGCACCGATACGGGCACATTCCCCGATCTTGATGTTGCCGATGACCTTAGCGCCCGCACCGATCAGCACACCATTGCCGATCTTTGGGTGGCGGTCCTCGTCGGCCTTGCCGGTGCCTCCCAGCGTCACGCCCTGCAGGATCGAGACATTGTCGCCGATCACGGCGGTCTCACCCGCAACGAAGCCTGTGGCGTGATCGAGCATGATGCCCTTGCCGATGCGGCAGGCGGGATTGATGTCGACCTGGAAGACCTGGCTCGAGCGGCTCTGCAGATAGAGCGCGAAGTCGCGGCGGCCGGAGTGCCAGAGGGCATGCGCGAAGCGATGCGTCTGGATGGCCTGGAACCCTTTGAAATAGAGGAACGGCACGATGGCGCGATGTGCGGCCGGATCGCGCTCAAGGGTCGCGGCAAGGTCGGCCCGCGCATTGAGCCCGATCTCGGGATGCGCCGCGAGAACCTCGTGGAACGCTTGACGGATGAGATCGGCGGAAAGGTCGGTATGGTCCAGGCGCTCGGCGAGGCGATGCGCCAGCGCATCTTCGAAGCTCGAATGATTGAGTACATTCGCCAGCACCATCGAGCTCAGATCCGGCTCGTTGGCCACGATGCCGCGCGCGTTTTCGCGCATGGCGTCCCAGACGGGATCGATCGAGGTGATTTGGGCGCCCGGTTTGGCCGATGCGGTCATGGATATCTCCATCGCAGGCTGCCGATATAGGTCATTGGCCTGCATCACACCAAGCCAGAAGGTGAAAAATGGTTCACGAGCGGCGGAGCCCTGCTCAGCCCTGTGCCGCAAGAAAATCCAAGGCGGCGGCCTTGAACCGGGCATCGCCCGTCGCGAGCATGTGATTTCGCCGCGGGATCACCAGCGCCTGCCCGCGCGCTAGGAGCCGCGCCAGCGCCTGGGGATCGCCGGCCAGATCGTCCCGCTCGCCGACTGCAACCAGGGTCGGTTGAGCAATCTTGCGGACATCCGCCTCAGCCATCGGCTCACGTGAGGATGTGAGGCAGGCCGCCAGCGCCGGTCGGTCGGATTTCGAATGATCGGCGAAAATCCTGAACTGGCGGCCGGTTGCGCCTTTCACCTCATCCAGTGAATCCGCCGTCAGCCCAGCGATGATTTCCTCCGTGGTGGACAGCCCGGTAATCAGGTCCAGCCCCATCCCGCCCCAGACCGCGCATTTGACCCGTTCGGGGTGGCGCACGGCCAGGAAGGCCAAAATCCGGGCCCCCATCGAATACCCCATGACAGG
>Ga0068853_100001215_pt1 | contig 18365 bp, 21 predicted proteins | sample KBSCornC32_FD_65655 | JGI IMG/M metagenome (GOLD analysis project Ga0068853, IMG submission 65655) | Corn rhizosphere microbial communities from Kellogg Biological Station, Michigan, USA - KBS Corn C3-2 | ecosystem: Host-associated > Plants > Roots > Rhizosphere > Soil ...
CCGTCCCAGGTGGAAAACCGGGCGTGGCTGCTGAGCCCGCACGGCACCGATCCGGGCACCACACCGTGGATCACCCTCGACGTCAGTGTGTTCACCGCCGCGACGCACTATCCGAACGGGTACTTCCCGTCCGGGATCGTGCTCGGCGTGATCACCGCGAGCGGCCTGTACGGGCCCTACGACGACACCGCGGTCGACGGCCGCGCCGTCGCAGGCGGAATCTTGTTCTCGTCGGTGAAGGTGCCCAACCTCGCGGACCTGACCAAGGACGTCGGCGCGGCGATGCTCGTGCACGGCTTTGTCAAGAAAGCCAAGCTGCCGATCGCCAATGGCGCCACCGGCCGCGGCTACATCGACGCCAACGGCGAGGCGGACCTCAAGCTCATCCACTTCGTCGCCTGATCACGGCGCCGGACAAGGAGAACCCATCATGCCTATCGTCTTCGACGGGCCGGTCACCCCCGACGCATTGAGCACCTTCGTGCGACAGGTGCCGCCGTCCCCGGCGTTCGCGCTGGACCAGATCCTGCCCAACAAGTACCTGGACAAGAACTCGGTGGACTTCGCCGAGCTGGTCAAGACCAACCGCACGGCCCGGTTCCGCGCGTACGACGGCCGGTTGCACGTCTCGCAGCGCGACACCTTCAGCATGAAGGAAGTCAAGCTGCCGCCACTGTCCACATCGCTCAGTGTGGGCGAGTACGAAAAGCTCCAACTCGAATTCGCCCGCACTCAGGGCACCAATCAATCCGCGCTGGTGAACGCGATCTACAACGACGCGGAGAACCTCACCGGCGAGATTCTCAACCGCATGGAACTCGCCCGCGGCGACGCGCTCACCGACTTCAAGTTCACGATGATGGGCAACGCCGACGAGCCTGTGGGGCTGGAAGCGGACTTCGGTGCGCCGTCCGGGCACCTGGTCGCACCGTCCACCGTCTGGTCCACCGTCGCGACGGCCACCCCGCTCAGCGACCTGATCGCCTGGAACGACACCTACGTCGCGGACACCGGGTCCGCGCCCGGCGGGATCTGGACGTCCACCCGGGTCTCTCGATACCTGCAGCGCAGCGCCGAGGTGATCGCCGCGATCGCCGGCACCAACACCGGCCGAACCAGGGTCACGATCGACGAGCTCAACGCGCTGCTGCAGTCGGAGGGCCTGCCGCCGATCCGCACCTACGACGCGTCGGTCGACGTGGACGGAACCGCCACGAAGATCATCCCGGACGACCGGCTGCTGTTCGTGCCGGCCAACCCGGGCGACCTCGGGTTCACCGCGTGGGGGGTGTCGGCGACCGCGCTGGAACTGGTGCAGGCCAACGACGCGGACATGACCTTCGAGAACGCCCCCGGCATCGTCGGGGTCGTGGAAAAGAGCGGCCCGCCCTACCGCGAGTACACGTTCGTGGACGCGGTCGGGATGCCGGTGATCGCCAACCCGCGCGCCCTGATGGTCGCCGACGTCGCCTGAGGAGGGGCACACCATGCCGAAGTTTCTGAAGGTCACCGTCCACGTCGACGGCACCCGCTACGACCCCGGCCGGCCCGTCCCGGACGAGGTCGCGGAGAAGATCACCAACCCCGATGTCTGGGCGGAGGGCGACAGCTCCGACCAGCCCGAGTCCGAGTCCCCGGGTGGCCAGCACACGCCGATCCCGAACCCGGGGCCGGACTCGGGTGCCGGTTCGGGTCCAGGCGCGGTGGACCCGAACCGGCCGAAGGGCAACGCCTCCCGCGAGGACTGGGCCAAGTACGCCGCCGGCCTCGAGCCGCCGGTGGCGGTCACCGGCGGGATGAGCCGGGACGAGATCGCCGCGGCGGTCGACGCCCAGCAGGCCGCCCAGCGCGCCGGGCAGGCATCGGGCTGATGTCCCAGTCGTACGCCTCGCCACCGGATGTCACCGGGCTGACGATCACTGACGACGGCCCGAGCGAGCAGCAGCTCGCCGACCTGCTGGACGCCGCGTACGTCAAACTCAAGGCCCGGGTGCCCGGCCTGGACTACCGGGTGGACACCGGCCAGATCGACCGGGACCTGGTCAGGCTGACCCTGGTGGAGATGGTGCAAGCGGTGGCGGCGAACCCGCGCGGACAGCGCTCGGGCTCGGTCACCACCGGCCCGTTCAGTCAGTCCTGGTCCTGGGATGCCGCCATGGCATCCGGCCGGCTGACCGTCACACCGGAGCAGCTCGCCCTGTTCGGGGTCCATGATGGACAGTCCTACTCGGTCGACCAGCCGGTCTCGCCGGCGTGGTGCCTGCCGCCCACCCTGCCGGGTGGCTGGTGCCGGCCGTGAACGGCATGCCGGGCCTGATCACGGTCGACGTGCTCGCGGTCACCCGCAACGAGCACGGCGACCGCACCACGACCCCGGCCGGCAGCATCCCGGGCTGCGGGTTCGAACCACTCGGGTCCAGCGAGGACACCGACAATCGCGCCCAGGTCGCCACGACCGCGGCGCTGTATGTGCCCCGCACCGATGTGGTGGTGACCGCGCAGCACAAGATCCGCACCCCGGACGGGCACGTCTGGGACGTCGACGGTGACCCCGCGTGGTGGTCCAACCCGTTGACCGGCGACAGGCCGGGCGGGCAGATCCGTCTCACCCGCGTCACCGGATAACCCCATCCTCGGGGAGGGAGCGCGCCATGAAGTACACACCGGACACCCGCGGGATGGGGCAGTGGCTGGTGGGCAGCGACGCGCGCCGGGTGACCGTCCTGGCGGCCGCGGCCCGGCTGGCCAAAGCACGGGCGCTGATGCGCCGGGACACCGGCGAGACCGCGGCGTCCGGGCGGCTGATCCACGGCCGCGGCGGCCGCAAGAACGATCGTGTCATGACCACGATCGCGTTCGACGGGACCGCGGTGCCGCAGCAGTGGGGCAACAAGCGGACGCGGGCGACACGCCCGCTGACCCGGGCGTTCGAGGGCTGACCCGCCGTGGCGCAGGGTTTCGTGGACGTCGAGGCCGCGCTGTGCGAGATCCTCGAGGGGATCGCCCCGACCGGCACAGCCACCGATGAGGATCTGTCTATCCCGATCAGGGTCAACCGCACCGGCGGCCCGACACGGAGTTTCGAGGACCAGGCCGTCGTCGAGGTGACCGCGTGGCGCGAGACACGCGCGGACTCGGTCACACTCAACCGGCGGATCGTCGCCGCCCTGAACGACCAGCGCGCGATCTTCACCTCGGTCGGGTTCATCGACAAGATCACGAACTTCGTGTCCCCGGTCCCGATGCCGGACCTCAACCCGGACGTACGCAAGGTGATCAGCAGCTGGACCGTGGTGTCCCGGCTGCAGGAACTGCCCTGAACCGGCGTTCGTCCCCTCCTCCCTACATCGACCCTGTGACGGGCCGATGGTCCGTTGTGTCCAGAAAGGACTCTCGAAATGGCTGCAGCGTCCTTCGAGACCGTCGCCGACCGCGACGCCGGTCTCATCCGCAAGGCCCTCAAAGGCGCTGTCCTGTTGGGCAAGTACGGCACCGCGACGGCGATCACCACACTCGTCGCGACCAGCGGGCAGATCGACGTCCCTGCCACCTATGAGTCGATCGGGTGGCCCAGCGAGGACGGCGTCACCTTCAGCAAGAAACGGGACTTCTCCGATGTCCGCGGCTGGGGTTCCGGCGCGTACCTGCGTCGTGACATCAAGACCGAGGACAACACGTTCCAGTTCAAGGCGATCGAGACCAAGCGCTTGACCAAGGAGTTGCAGCTCAACCGGGACCTGTCCGCGCTGACGGTGTCCACCACGGGAGAGTGGAAGGCTGACATCCTGGACCGGCCGGACCCCTTGAACTGGCGTGCGTTGATCCTCGGTGTGGACGGGGTCGGCCCGACCCGCATGTATTCGGCGAAGGTGTACCACAAGTGCAGCGTGACCGACATGGACGACGAGGTGTGGTCCGACGGTGACGACCCGTTGTCCTACGGCGTCACGATGACCGGCACCCCGGACGACACGCTCGGAACGATCGGCACGGAGTTTTTGTTCGGGCCGGGTCTGCTGCTGTTGGCCGAGCGCATGGGCATGACGCTCGCCAGCTGACCCCCTCCGGTCTGTGGCCGGGCCGTCGTGTTCGTGGTGGACGCCGGCCCGGTCACGCCCATCCGCTTTTGCTCGGCTGCCGGCTGGGCAGCCGACGCGCTGAAACATGTTGTTACGCGAGGGAAAGGATGTTTGATGCCTGATTTCACGTTGCGTCATCCGGACAGCGGTGACGAGCACGTGGTCGGCGACGCCGGCGACCGCGCCCGGCTGTTGAGCCAGGGCTACCAGGACGTCACCGACGAGGCCGGTAAGGACAGTGAGCAGACCGTCGACGCTGCCGCGGACAAGCCCGCGCCGACACCGGCGGCCCCGACACCGGCGGCGGCGGAGTCCGCGGGTGCACCGAAACCGAGGCCCGCCGGCGGCGTCAAGCCCGACACCACCACCTGATCCACCACCCCACCAGCACCACGACCACCACGACGTAACCACCACGAAGGAGCATCACCGTGCGCAAGTCTCGCAGGTCGTTCACGAAAGAGGCCAAGCGCGAACCCTACGAGCTGGACCTGGACACCCCCACGGAGGACGGGATCGAGTTCGTGGTGTTCGGCGACCCTAACCGGCTGGGGTCTGAGTCCGCGTTCGATCTGTCCATCATGAACCCGGGCGAGATCTTCGAATTGCTGCTCTCGCCGGAGCACTACAAGGCGTGGTGGGCCGAGTGGCGCACTGTCCCGATTGAGGAGACCAACGCCCTGCTCGACGACATCATGACCCACTACGGCGCGCACCCGGGAAAACTGCGGAGGTAGCGCGGCTGCTGGACAAGTACGGGGACGCGATCGAGGCGGATCTGGCGTTCTCCACGTGCTACCGGTTGTCGGATTTCCTCACCGGCCGCGAGACGCCGAACACCCTGCACAACCTGCTGTCGGTGTTGCAGCGGCGCCGTACTTCGTATCTGGCGCAAGCGATGGCCACGGATGTCGAGGAGTACGAGCGGACTCTGGACCGGCCCCGTGTCCAGGGTGATCGGTCGCCGGATCTGGTTGAGGTCGATCTCGCGACCTCGCTGCTGATGGGTGTGCATGAGCTGCTGCAGCAGGTCGTGCATTTCACTGCCGCGGCCGCGCCGCGCAAGACCGGCCGGCCGAAGGTTGTCCGGCTGCCGCGGCCGAAGACCGCCAAGCATCTCTACGAGGCCGCCCGTCGGCGGGAAGCGATGGCGCACCTGGAAAGCGTCATCCGGTACGTGCCGCAAGACGAGTGGGAGCGCAACATCCGCGACGCGACCGGGGGGTGATCTGTGGCTACTTATCACGCCGGTACCGCTGCGATCGATGTCTTGCCCTCGCTGAAGAAGTTCCACAGCACGATCGGCCGTGACCTGGCCCGGATCAACCCTCAGGTCACGGTCGGGGTCACGGCGGATACCCGGCGCGCGCAGCGGCAGGTCACGTCCGGGTTGAAGGCCCCGAGTCTGCAGGTGAAGGTCGACGTCGACCGGGCGGCGCTGGCCAAAGCCGAGGCCGATGTGGCCGGGGCCGAGAAGCGGATGGCCAGTGCTCGGGTGGCGCACTCGGATTCCGTTGCCCGGCTGGACATCGCCGAGAAGCAACTGGCCGAGACCCGCAGCCGCAACGGGGCGAAGGCAAGTCAGATCGCGGCGGCCGAGCTGAAGGTGGCGCAAGCCAAACGGCAATCCGCGGCCGCCACCAACGATCTGCAGAACGCCGCGGGCGCGGTCAGCGCGGCCCGCAAGACCGCGCGGGACGCCAAGCTCAAGGTGGAGACCGATACCGACACCACCGGTATCGCCGCCAAGCTCAAGGCGTTTTCGCTGCGGGCGGGCCGGCAGTATCAGGTCAAGCTCGGTGTCGACCCGGACCTGACCGGCGCGGCCGCGCGGCTGGCGACCTTCAAGGCCACCGCGTCCAAGATCGCGTCCATCCACAGCAAAGTGGACCTGGACTCCGGGGCTGCTCTCGCGCGGATCTCGGCCTTGTCGGTGGCCGGGGCGGGGATCGGCACCGGGATCGCCGGCGGGGTGGGTGTGGCCGGTGCGGCTCTGGCCGGGTTGCCGGCCGCGATCCTGGCTGTGCTGGCCCCGGTCGGTGCGCTGGCGGCCGGCATCAGCGGGGTGCCGGCGGCGTTCAAGGCGTTCAGCGACGCGGAGGACCAGGCGGCCACCAACGCCACGGCCAACGCCAAAGCCCAACGCGCCGCGGCCGCGTCGGTGGTCAGTGCGCGCCAGCAGGTCGCCCAGGCCCAGACCCAGGTGTCGCGCGCCTACGAGGACGCGGCCCTCGCGCAGGAAACCGCGAACCGGCGAGTGACCGACGCCGAGCGGCAGGTGATCACCGCCGAGCGGGCGCGGCTGCAGGCCCAGCAGGATCTCACCCGGGCTGTCGAGGACGCCCGGCGCGCGCAGCAGGATCTCGCGTTCCAGGTGGCTGGTGGCGCGTTGGCCGAACGGCAGGCGGTCCTCGATTTGGCGGACGCCCAGCAGGCCCTGCAGGCGGCCCAGGACGCCGGCACCGTCGGCCCGGAGCTGGCGCGGGTCCAGATCGCCTATGAACAGCAAGCGTTGGCGTTGCAGGAGATCCAGGCCCGCAACGCGAACCTGGCCGCGGACAAGCAGACGGCGGACGCCCAGGGTATCCAGGGCTCGGACCAGGTCGTCGCGGCGCAGCAGCGGGTGTCCGACGCCACCCAGGGCGTGGCCGATGCCCAGCAAGGGGTCCGCGACGCCCAGGCCGAGGCCGCCCGGACCGAGATCCAATCCCAGCGCTCCATTGCGGACGCGCAGCTGCAGGTCGCGCAGGCGCAGCGGCAGCTGACCGACGCGCTGGACAACATGGGCACCGTCGGCGCCAGTGCGAGCGACAAGATCCACGCGGCGATGGAGAAGCTCTCGCCGTCGGCCCGGGCGTTCGTGACCGATGTGCGGGCGTTGTCGCCGGAGTTCGACGCGTTCAAACGCACGGCGCAGGAGGCCCTGTTCCAGGGCCTGGGACCCGCGTTCGTCCAGTTCGGACAAGTCGCGTTGCCGGCGATGGCGACCAACCTGGGTGTGGTGTCCGGGGCGATCAACGGCGTCACCAAGGACATGCTCGGGTTCCTGACGACCGGGCAGAACGTCGCTCAGTTCCAGGCCGTGTTCGCCGGCATCGGCCAGGTGATCACCGCCACGGGGCCGGTGGCGCAGACGTTTGTAGGACTGTTCCTGAACTTGGCCACCGCGGCGATGCCCGGCATCGTCGCCCTGGTCCAGGCGGTCGGCACCATCGGGACCGCACTGAGCACCGCGCTGCAGCCGCTGATCGAGTCCGGTGTGGTCACCCAGGCGGTCACCCTGATCGCCCAGGTCCTCACCGCGCTGGCGCCGATCATCGCCCAGGTCGTCACGGTCGCCCTGCAGCTGTGGACGGCGATCGGCCCGACGCTGATCGCGATCATCCAGGCCCTGGCCCCGGTGATCACCCAGTTGCTCGGTCTGTTCGTTCAGGTGGCGCCGATCCTGGCCGGGATCGTGCTGCAGGTCGCCCAGGCGCTGCTGCCGGTGGTGCAGGCGCTGGCGCCGGTGATCGCGCAGCTGCTGCCCCCGATCGCCAGCCTGATCTCCTCGGGCCTGCAGATCCTGATCCCGCTGATCCAGGCCGGCGCGCAGATCTTCCTCGCGCTGATGCCCGCGATCCAGGCCGTGGCCGCCGTGGTCGCGCAACTGGTGCCGGTGATCGCCCCGCTGATCGCGCAGCTGGCGTCGGCGCTGCTGCCGCTGGTGCAGGCCCTGGCGCCGGTGATCGCGCAGCTGGCCGGCGTCCTCGCGCAGGGCCTGGCCGCCGCCCTCACCACGCTGATTCCCTTTGTGATCCAGGTGGTCCAGGCGCTGACCCCGATGATCCCGACCCTCGGGTCGATCATCACGCAGATCCTGACCGGTTTGTTGCCGGTGTTCGAGCCGCTCGCCCAGTCGTTCCTGCAGCTGATCCTCGCGGTGCTGCCGCTGCTGCCCCCGCTGCTGCAGCTCGCCGAGGCGCTGCTGCCCGCGATCATCACCCTGCTGGCCGCATTGATGCCGATCATCAACCTGCTGGCCGACATTTTCACCAACGGGCTCGCCGCGGTGATCAACGCCATCGTGCTGCCCGCGCTGACCGTGCTCACCGCAGCGGTCCGCATCGTGGCCGACGTGATGCGTTTCTTGTACGACACGGTGATCAAGCCGGTGTGGGAAGCCATCGGCGCTGTGATCAGCGCAGTCTGGTTCAACGGGATCAAACCGATCTTCGACGCCATCGGCACCGCATGCGAGGCGGTGGGCGGGTTCTTCCAGAAGATGGCCGACGCCATCGGCGGGGTTTGGGGAATTATCAAGAAGATTGTCCACGACGGCATCCAGGGCGTCGTGGATTTGGTCTACAACAACGGCATTCGGGCTCTCGCCAATGCCGTGATCCGGTTCATCCCCGGTGTCGACTACCTGCCAGAGCTGAAGGTGCCGGAGTTCGCGCGCGGCGGTGTCCTGCCGGGATACGCGCCCGGCCGCGACAGCGTGCCCGCGCTGCTCTCGCCCGGCGAGGCGGTACTGGTCCCCGAGCTCGTGCGGGCGATCGGACCGGCGGTCATCCTGCACGCGAACGCGACAGCGATGCGCGGCCGCGGCTACGCACGCGGCGGGATCATCGGCGGTCTGCGGGCGTTCGCCGACGGCGGAATCGTCACTGCCGGCACGACCGTGGCTGCCGGTCCGGCCGCGGCGAACCCGGTGACCATCGACCCGTCCGCGCTGGTCGCGCTCGGCGACACCGCGGCCGCGGTCACCGCCCAGATCGGGCTGCTCGTCCAGGCCCTCGTCCTCGCCCTGCAACCGGCGGTCCTGTTGGTGACCGGGACGGTGGCCACCCTCGCGATCCCCATGCTCGGGGCCTACGCCCAGCAGACCGTGCTGACCGCGGTCACCGCCGGCCAGCAGTGGCAATTCATCACCACCGCGGTCAGCAGCTCGGTCACCGCGCAAACAATCGCCCTGCAAACACTACAGACCGCGCTGGCCGCGGTCCGGGACGCGATCGGCGCGACCGCGGACTGGGCCGTCGCCCAGTTCGAGCGGCTACGGGCCGCGGCCGCCGACCCGATCCGGTGGGTGCTGACCTTCCCGGTCAACGCCGGCATCATCTCGGCCTGGAACGCGCTCGACAGCCAGTTCGCGCTCGGCCGGCACGTCGACCCCGTCACGATCGGGTTCGCCGCCGGCGGCCGGGTACGCGGTCCGGGCACCGGCACGTCGGACTCCATCCCGGCCAGGCTGTCGAGCGGTGAGTTCATCGTCCGCCAGGCGATCGCGTCCCGGATCTACCCGTTCCTGGACGCCCTCAACAGCGGTCGGGCCGAGGCCCTGCAGGCCACCGGATACGCCGAGGGCGGCATCGTCGCCAACACCGGCAGCCAGCTGACCGCGACCCTCGCGCACGGTCTGGCCTGGGCCAAGGCGCAGGACGGGAAACCGTATGTGTGGGGCGCGACCGGCCCGGACGGCTACGACTGCTCGGGCCTGATGTCCGCGCTGACCGGCGTGCTGCGTGGCGAGTCGAACCCGTATCACCGGCTGGGTGTCGCGGCTTCCCAGCCGTGGCCCGGGTTCGTGCCCGGCCTCTCGTCGGCGTTCGCGACCGGGTTCTCGCCGACGCACACCGCCGGCACGCTGGCCGGGGTCAACATCGAGGCCGGCGGCGCGCCGTCGCTGGTGCGGTTCGGCGGTGCCGCGGCCGGCGCGGACTCGGGCCAGTTCAGTGGACACGCGTCGCTTCCGTTGGTGGGCGGCACGTTCCGGCCCGGCGGTGCGGGCCTGGACCTCGCGGCGATCGTGGGCCCGGCGTTCGCCGACACCTACCGGTGGTTGGGCCAGATCGCCGCCCTGTTCGCCGGGAACCTGCTCGCCGCCCAGGCGGGCGGGATCGCCACCCAGGCAGCGGACGCGGTCCAGGCCGCGGCCGTCACCTCGCTGGGCAACCTGCTGTCGGTCACCTCGGTCGCCGGATCCCCGCAAGTCGTCGCCGCCGTGCGGTCGGTCGCCGCCCGCTACGGCTGGGACACCGGTCCCGAGTGGGACGCGCTGGCCTGGATCATCGGCCGCGAATCCGGCTGGAACCCCAACGCCGCCAACCCTTCCAGTAGTGCCCGTGGTCTGTTCCAGAAACTGACGTCGGTCAACGGCGCCCTGGAGTCCACAGTGGCCGGGCAGGCCGAGTGGGGCCTGGGCTACATCCACGGCCGCTACGGCGACCCGCTCGGCGCGAAAGCGTGGTGGCAGTCGCACAACTGGTACGACCAGGGCGGCGTCGCGGCCGGGGTGGGGTGGCTCTACAAGGGAACGCCCGAGCCCGAACGTGTCCTCAGCCCGGCTCAGACCCGGGCGTTCGACTCGCTGGTCGCCGCGACCACCGCCGGTGGCGCGCTGCCCACACCCAGCACCGGCCGTGACGACCGTCCGGCCGTCCTCGCCGGCCGGCTCTACCTCGACAGCGGGGAGTTCCTCGGGGTCGTGCGCGGCGAGATCAGCCATGCCGTCGACGAGGTCGCGGACGGACTCACAAAGGGGATTCGATGACCTACGAGATTCGCCTGCCCGCGAACTACGCGTTCGGGACCTTGACGCAAGCCGCCGCGATCTCGGATCTCACCCTCACCTCGACGGATTTCGCCGCCCGGCTCCCGTCCGGGTTGAGCACCACCGTGTACGTCCCGATCGTCCTGCAGGACCCGAGCACCGGAAACTACGAGATCTGCTGGGCCAACAGCCACACCGCCGCGTCGAGCACGGCGGGGGTGTTGCGCGGCAAGGAAAGCACCTCCGCCCGCACCTGGCCGTCGGGCACTCTGTGGACGGTCGCACCCACGCTGCGCGACGGGGTGCTGCCGGTGTCGACCCGGTCCGCGCTGCCCACCGACCCGCACACGGGGCTGCGCTGCTACATCCAGGACGAGCAGGTCACCGTCGAATGGGCGCCGTCCGCGGGCTGGTGGTCGGCCGTCAAAACGTTGGCCGGGCGGCTGGTCACCACCGCCGGCGCGATCAACACCGGCATCGGCGGCACCGAGGTCGACATCCCCAAGCTGGCGATCACCGGGGTCAAGACCAAACTCAACTGCTGGTACCAGTTCGCGGTGGCCCTGGCCGGGCAGCCGTCCGCCGCCAACGCGAGCTTCACGATCCGCGTACGCAAAGACACGGCCCTAACGGGCACCGTGGTCGCCGACTGGTCATGGCTGACCGACGTGGCCGGCTTCACCGACTCCAAGTTTTTCACGCTGCCCTGGAAAGCGTTGGCGGACAACAGTTCCACGAACTTCTACGTGTCCGCGCAGCTGGCCGGCGGGACCGGCACGCTGGACATCAACGGGGTCCGCCGCACCGGGTTCTGGATCAGCGACCGCGGCACCGACGGCACGGTGTTCGCCGAGGTCGCGTAATGAGCGTGCGCGCGGCCTGGGCACAACCGCCGTGGGGCGACACGGTCCTGCCGCCCACCCCGACCGGGCAACTCCCACCACCCATCCCCGGCGACCCCGTCACGTTCACCTACAACAGCCAGCTGGGTGCCTACCCGTGGGCCTACCCGTCGTGGGCCGGCGGGTATCCGCTGCTGGCCTACCCGGGCGGCGGCGTGGTGATCCACCCCGACCCGACCACCGGGGTCATGATCGTCACCGCGTGGTGGCCGTACGCGACCGCCCTGCAGCTGGTGCGGCTGGACACCGCCGGCGGCCGCACACCGGTGCGCGGCGCCTACCCGATCGCGGTCACCGGGTCGACCCGCCGCAACGCCGTCACCAACCCCTCGATCGAGATCTCGAACGCGGGGTTCGTGCCGGACGCCGGTTCACCCACGCTGACCCAGCTGGCCGACGCGGCCGCGCCCGCCGGCGGCTATGTCCTGCGGTCCACCAACGCCGGCGCGGGCAGCAACGGCGTGACCATCCCGACCTCGCTGACCCCGGCGCCGGGAGGCCAGCAGGTGACCGTCGGGATCGGGCTGCGTACGTCCGCCCTGGCCGCCACGATCACGATCAGCATCGGGTGGGCCGACGCGCTCGGCGGGGCGCTGACCACCAGCAGCATCGTCCTGACCGCCGACCAGCGCGCGGCCGTGCTCGGCCAGTTCACCAGGATCACCGCCAGTGTCACCCCGCCGACCGGCGCGGTCACACCCACCCTGAAGATCATCGCGACCGGGATGCCCGCCGGCGGCACGATGGACCTCGACGCGCTGCTGCTGGAGATCGGGACGACCGACGGGTCGTACTTCGACGGTGGCACGCTGGGCGCGACCTGGGCCGGTACGACCGGCCTGTCCGCGGCGCTGCTCGCCCCGGTCACCACCGTCCGCGACGGGGAGTGCCCGCTCGACGTACTGGTGAGCTACGAGCTGCGGTTCCCGGGCATCACGGGCGGCCGCGTGGTGTCCAACCCGGACACCCTCGTATCCGGGCGCCGGGCGTGGCTGACCCACCCCGACAACCCCGGCTACCCGCAGCGGATCGATCTGCGGCGCAAACCGAAACGGGACTACCCCCTGGTGCAGGGGAGTTTCCAGCCGCTCAACAGGACCCGCAAGGTGGTCATATCGGCAGCGCAGCGCCTCGGTGGTGAGGGCACCATCGAGTTCAACGCGGTGTCCGCCGCCGAGCGGGCCGCGCTGCTGGCCACGTTCGCCGACGGGTCACCGGTGCTGCTGCGCTCCCCGGCCGAGTACCACTACGAGGACCAGTGGCTCGCCCTGGGCACCCTCACCGACGACCCCGAGGACCGGCTCGCCCACCAGGACGCGTGGCTGCTCAGCGCGCCGTTCATCACTGTCGACCCGCCGTCCGTGCTGACATGACCCGGGCCGTCTGATGTGGACGTTGAGTACCGCGGCGCGGATCGCGCTCACCGAGTCCCACGCGATGACCGCCCGGGTCGCCGTGTACAGCCCGACCAACGGCGTGTACCCGGACCTGCCGATCTCCGGCGGCCAGGTCACCATCGACACCACCAGCCAGGTCCGCCGGACCGCCACCCTGACCGTCCACCCCGACTTCTGGCCGGCCAAACCCACCGACCTGCTCGCCCCGTACGGGTCCGAGGCCACCATCGAGTACGGCATCGTGCTCGCCAACGGCACGATCGAATGGGTCCCCTTGGGCCGGTTCTCGCTGGACGAGACCGCCCGCGACCGGCCGGTCAGCAGCAGCGCCGACGTCACCGTCGCGCTGGTCGACCGATCCCAGCGGGTCGCCGAGGACCGGCTCGACACCCCGGGCCAGACCACCGCCGGCGCTACCTGTGTCGCCGAGATCCGCCGCCTGATCCAGGAAACCCTAGGAACCTCGGTCACCGTCACCGACCTCACCGGCAGCACCCAGGTCGCGCCGGTGATGGAGATCGAAAAAGAACGCTGGTCGGACGGTGTGGAGAAACTCGCCGACGCGATCGGTGCCGAGGTCTACTTCGACCGGTCCGGCATGGCCGTTATCCGTCCACAACCGACCCTCGCCGACCAACCCGTGTGGATCATCACCACCGGGCCGACCGACAGCAACCTGTTGTCGGTGAAAGAAAAACTCAGCCGCACCGGCGTGTACAACCGGGTCATCGCGTCCGGGCAACGCACCGACGGGACCGCGCCGGTGTACGCCGGTGTGTCCGACACCGACCCGAACTCACCGACCCTCTACGGCGGGCCGTTCGGCCGTAAACCCCGCTACTACAGCAGTCCGCTGCTCACCACGGTCGGTCAGTGCACCGCGGCTGCGGCCGCGCTGTTGGAACGCGTACGGGGGCTGGGTGTGCAGATCCAGATGGAGCAGCTGGTCAATCCCGCGCTGGACGGCGGCGACGTGATTCTGGTGGTGCAGGACGGGATCGTGACCACCCACATCATCGACCAGGTGGAGGTCCCGCTCACCCCGGACGGCACGCAGAAGCTGGGCACGCGCAGCAGCGACCTGCCCCCACCCGAGCAATAGGAGGCCGGTGTTGTCTCTTGCGCAAGCGATCACCGCGATGATCGAGAAGAAGACCGCGCGGCGCCGGGTCGGCACTGTGTCCGGTACCAGCGGCACCAAGGTCGTCGTCGCCGTCGACGGCGGCAGCGTCACCATCCCGAGGCTGGCCAGCTACACCCCGACCATCGGCGACATCGTCCACATCGACACCGCCGGCGCCGGGTGGCTCGTGCTCGGCAAGTCCGCCTGACACACCGTGAGGCCGCGCCGTGCCGAAACCCCTCTTAATCGCGCTGGTCATCCTGATCGGCTCCGCCTGGACGGCGAACCTGGTCGTGGACTACACCACCGGCCGTGGCGAGCCGGCCGTCAACGCCATCTTCGGGATCGTCGTGGGAAGCCTGTTCGCGTTGGGCCGCAAGGACAAACCCACCGGCGGCCGCGGTGACCGCAAGCCCGGGCGACGCCCGGTCGACGAACTACGCAGCGGCCTGGCCGGGCTGATCGAACCCGACGACGACCCGGACACCCGAGGTGATCACCGGTGATCCTGCTGTCCTACGTCACCGTATCGCTGCCCTGGACCGGGTTCGGCCTGATCGTCGGGTTCCTCCTCGGCGCCCGCGCCCGCCGTGAGCTGACCACCAAGGAGACAGACATGACCGAGGTCCCACGCCGCCGGCGCGTCACCGGTCTGCGCATTCTCGGGGCCGTCGTGGTGCTGCTCAGCGTCGCCAGCGCGGTGCAGGGCCTGGTGCAGTCGCGCCGCACCGACGACCTGGCCCGCTGCCAGCTCGCCTACTCCACCGGGTTCGCCGACGCGCTCGACGCCCGCAGCAAGGCGTCCCAATCCGCCCAGGACGCGCTCGACGACTGGATGACCAAGGTCAACGACATCATCCAGGCCCCTACCCCCGAGGCCCGCACGAAGATCCTCGACGCGTTCCACGGCTACCTCGCCGCACGCCAGCAGGCCAAGGACACCCAGCGCATCAACCCGTACCCGTCGCCGCCCCGCGACGTCTGCCCCAACGCGGCCAGATAGGCCGCGCGCAACAACACAGGAGGAAAGTTGATCACAGCGAGAGTGGTTTGCAGCAACAAAACCGAGAACGGCGAGGGTGAGCACCGCACCGCTCACGCGTCGTTCCTCCCGGACTACGCCGACGGCCGCAACAAGGAATGGGCCAACGCCACACCGAGCCTGAGCCTGTCCATGACCCTGAACGCCCACGCGGCCGACCTGTTCCGCCAAGGCCAGGCCTACGAGCTGCGGTTCGTCGAGATACACGCCGACCCCGACCCCGACACCGACCCTGGCGCCGTGGCCGAGGCCGGGGGCGGGGTAGAGGGCTAGCCGACCGTGGCCCAAGTGCTCGATTACATCGGCCGGCCCGGCGCCCTGGCGATCATCCGGGCCGGCTATGTCGGTGCGGTGCGGTACTGCGGATTCCCCGGCCGCGCCAAATGCACCGACGCGTCCGAGTTTGAGGACTTCTCCCGCAACGCGCTCGGCATGGCGTTGGTGTACGAGGACAACACCAGCGACTGGCGCGGCGGCCGTGAGGCCGGCCGGATCGCCGGTGCCCGCGCCCGCGTCGACGCGACCAACCGGATCAAGTTCCCGACCTGGCGCCCGATCTACATGGCGATCGACGCGGACGTCGTCGGCCCGGCCCAGCTCACGACCGCACTGTCCTACCTGGACGGTGCCGCGCTCGAACTGGGCGGCGCGGAGCTGACCGGCGTCTACGGCGAGCACGACATCGTCAAGGCGGCGCTGGAGGGCGGCCACGCCCGCTACGGCTGGCAGACCGCCGCCTGGTCCAAGGGCGCCCGCTACGACGGCGCGCACCTCTACCAACACGTCGGCTACGTGTACCCCGGCGGGGTCCAGGCCGACGTGAACGACGTGCTCCAACCCGATTGGGGCCAGCACAACGCGGAGTCCGACGTGATCAGCAAAGAAGACATCGCCGCGATCGCGGCCGCCGTGTGGGAGCAACGATTGCCCTTCTCAGCACCGGACGGCAGCCAGAACAACTACCGCGCGAGCGACCTCGCGCTGTGGACCAACTACTTCGCCAACCTGGTGCCCACGGTCAACGCCGCCCTTGGCGCCATCAGCGCGTCGGTCGCGACCGGGCAGCTGCAACCCGAACAGGTCCTGGCCCGGGTCGACACCGCGGTACGCACGGCCACCAACGACGCCATCGCCCACACCGTCCTGCCCCTCCTGCACGACGTCGTACTCGAGGTGCTCGGCGAGGACAACACCGACCAAGCCCGGCAGGTCGTCGACGCGCTCGGCGCCCGCCTGGCCGCGGCCACCACTCCATCCCAGGGCATCACCACAGCGGGCGCTACAGGGGGCCAAATCGGGCCGCACAATCCCGAACCCGACTCGGTGCCGGCCGTGCTGTCCGAAGGCGGCTGGCTCGCGTCAGACGTCCCCGACGAGCAGCCGGGGGTGTCGTCATGACCCCAGACCGCAACCCACTGCAGGGCGTCGCCGCGACCGTGACCAAAGTCGTCGGCGTGGTCTCCGCCGCGCTGACCGCCTTGGTCGGCTGGGGTGTGGTCACCGCCGCCCAGGACGACGCGGTGATCGGGCTGCTCGGCACCATCCCCGGTGTGATCACCATGGCCGGCACCGCGATCGCAGCGTTTCAGACCGCCACTCGGGGCGAGCAGCACGTCACCCCGCTCGCCGACCCCCGAGCCGCCGACGGCACCCCGCTCGTCCCCGACCCCACCGTCCCGCCCCTGGCCCCGTGAGGTGACCCGTGCCGCTGCCCGACACCGTGGCCACGGTCACCGTCACCGAGGACTACACCGACTCCGCCGGCCAGGACGACAACGGCACCGTCCGGTTCACCCCCGCGGTCCGGGTCGTCGTCGCCGGCACCACCATCACCGTGGACCCAGTCGTGGCCCGCGTTGTCGACGGCGTCCTGCTCGGCCCGGACGGCCGCACCCCGCTGCGCCTGGTCGCCAACGACAGCCCCGGCATCCACCCCACCGGCTGGACCTACCTGGTCGAACCCAACATCGGCCGGGAACGCACACCCCGCAACATCTCCCTGCCCGCCGCGCTCGGCACCGTGGTCCTGCACACCCTTTCCCCGGTCGACCCCGTCACACCGGGCGACATCCGGGTGCGCACCGTCGGCGGTGTCGGCCCCGACCCCACCGGCAACGTCCCCGTCGACGCCCTGCAAGGCCCGCCCGGACCCACCGGCCCCGCCGGCGCAACCGGGCCCGCCGGACCCACAGGAGCCACCGGCGCCACGGGCGCTGCCGGCGCGACCGGACCCCAGGGACCACCAGGCGACACCGGAGCCACCGGCCCCGCCGGACCGACCGGACCCCAAGGACCCATCGGGAACACCGGACCCACAGGAGCGACCGGGCCCACCGGCGCAACCGGCGCGCAGGGCCCGAAAGGGGACACCGGCGACACCGGCCCCGCCGGGCCAGCCGGAGCGACCGGGGCCACGGGACCGCAAGGACCCCAGGGCGACCCCGGCCCCACCGGACCAACAGGCGCAACCGGCGCGACCGGGCCGCAAGGACCCAGCGGGATATCCGGGGACCCCTACCCACCCAGCGCCGCCGGCCTGACCGAGTGGAACATCGACCCCGCCCTCTGCACGACATCGTGGTCGCTCAACAACGGCGTCCTGATCTTGGTGCGGATGCGGTTCCGGGAAGCAGTCGCCAGCCTCGACGAGATCGGATTCGTCATCGCCCAGGCCGGCGTCTCCCCAGGCTCCTACTCCGGGGTAGCCGTGTACGAGGACGGCACCGGCGTCGTCAACCGGCTCGCCCAATCGGCCGACGCCGGCAGCACCTTCACCACACTCGGCGCCCACAGCGTCCCGCTGACCAGCCCACTGGCCATCCCCGCGGGCGAGTACCGCCGCGTCGGCATCCTCTGGCAGGGCAGCAGCGCCCCCAAGATCGCCGGCGCGCCCGCCACCGTCACCGAAGACACGATGAACATCGGCACCCGGCGGTGCACCTTCGCCACCGGCCAGACCGGATTCCCGTCCACACTGGACATCAGCGCGATGAACGTCAACAACGCCAGCTACCTGCTCACCGCCCACGACGCATAGACTTCCCCCCGGCCAGGCTCGGTCCAAAAGGGAACAAGCGGCCCCGGTCACCCCATGAACAGATGGGGTGACCGGGGCCGCTTCACGTGTTTATGCGACCGCCTCCTGATGGCGGTTACTGCTCACAGGTCGAACTCGGGATGACCGCCCCTGCGGATGATCTCCTCTCCAGGAGTACCCGCGAACATAGGTTCCAGCTGTCTCACCACGTCCCGGATCAACTTCCGCTGCGATCCACTCATCTCCGGGT
>Ga0068853_100001216_pt1 | contig 18362 bp, 11 predicted proteins | sample KBSCornC32_FD_65655 | JGI IMG/M metagenome (GOLD analysis project Ga0068853, IMG submission 65655) | Corn rhizosphere microbial communities from Kellogg Biological Station, Michigan, USA - KBS Corn C3-2 | ecosystem: Host-associated > Plants > Roots > Rhizosphere > Soil ...
CTCAACCCCACCAATACCTTCGATCCGCAGGAATATATCAAACAGATCAGAGACCTCCACGCCTTCCTCACCGATACCCCCACACCAGGCAATTTCGAAGGGAAGATCCGCGCCATACCAAAGATCGATACCGCCCCCATGCTCTGGATGCTGACCTCCAGCGGAGAAAGCGCCTTCCTCGCCGCCCACTACGGCATGGCCCTCTGCTACGCCCAGTTCATCAACCCCGTCGGCGGCCCATCGGCCGTAGAGGCCTACCGCCACCGTTTCAAAGCCTCGGACGAACTCTCCGAACCCCAGGCGAGCGTAGGCGTTTTTGCCTTCTGCTCCGACGACGAAGAAAAAGTACAGCAGACCCAGGCCCTGGTAGACTACCGCCTCCTCGGCTTTGAAAAAGGCAACTTCGACGAGATACCGACCTATGCCGCGGCCAGCGCCTATAACTATACGCCCGCCGAATGGCAGCGCGTACTCTACAACCGCCAGCGAACCGTCATCGGCACCCCCGACAATATCCGCCAACAGCTGGTAAACCTCGCTGAAGAATTTGACGTCGACGAGATCGTCATCTCCACTTTCACAGAAAAGGCCGAAGACCGGCTCCGCTCGTACGAGCTGCTTGGCGAAATCTTCGACCTCCAGCCAAGGGCATATACCGCCGCGCCCGCAGTCGGACGATCCGGGCTGTAAAATATCCGTATTTTTAGGAAAATTTGCCGCATTGAAAATTACGACCTCCGCCTTCGTACTCCTGCTCCTTACCGGGACCACCATCAAAGCCCAAACCAAAGCGACCAAACACCAACCCAACATTATATTCATCCTCGCCGACGACCTCGGCTACGGCGACGTTGGCTATCAGGGTCAAACAAAGATCCAAACCCCCAACATCGACAACCTCGCCCGCCAGGGAATGCGCTTCACCCAGTTCTACGCGGGCACCGCCGTATGCGCCCCCTCGAGGGCCAGCCTGATGACCGGCAACCATACCGGCCACACCCCTATCCGCGGCAACCGCGGCTTCAAACCCGAAGGGCAATTCCCCCTGCCGGACTCCACCACCACCATCGCCGCCATTCTTCACCAACACGGCTATAACACCGGCATCTTCGGCAAATGGGGACTCGGCTACCCCGGATCGGGCAGCACGCCGACAACAAAAGGCTTTACGAATTTCTTTGGTTATAACTGCCAGACAGAAGCCCACAACTACTACCCCGACCACCTCTGGGACAACGATAAAAAAGTCGACCTGCCGGACCACCCCTATTCCGCCGACCTCATCCACCAGCACGCGATGCAATTTCTAAGGGCGCAAAAAGACCATCCCTTCTTCCTCTTCCTCACCTATACCATCCCCCACGCCAACCTCCAGGAACCCCACGACAGCATCTACCAGTACTACGCCGCGAAATTCCACGAATCCGGCCCCGCGCCCCACACCAACTTCGCAACCATGGTCTCCCGACTCGACCACTACGTCGGCGACATCGTCAATCAACTGAAAGTACTGGGCCTCGATGGGAATACCCTCATCCTCTTCTCCAGCGACAACGGCCCCCACCACGAAGGCGGCGGCGACCCCGAATTCTTCAACAGCAGCGGTAACCTCCGCGGCATCAAACGGGACCTCTACGAGGGCGGCATCCGCGTCCCCTTCATCGCCGTATGGAAGGACAGGATCAGACCAGGCTCGGTCAGCAACAACCCCTCCCCCTTCTGGGACCTCTTCCCCACCTTCGAAGAACTCGCCGGCATACCGGCCGCACAGAACATCGACGGACTCTCCATCCTCCCTACGCTGGAAGGCAAGTCCGGACAAAAAAACCACCCTTACTTATACTGGGAATTTCATGAATCAGGAGGCAGACAGGCCGTTCGCTGGGGCAAATGGAAAGGCGTCCGGCTCAACGTCAATACCGTCGACAACCCGACACTCGAATTATATGATCTTACCAACGATCCAAAAGAACAACACGACGTGGCCGCACAAAACCCGACCGTCGTCCGGCAAATAGAAGATTACATGCGCGAAGCACACACCTACAATAAAGACTGGCCACTACTAAGATCCGAAGGCGAGCTCCGCTAACCGACCGTGAACCGGCCCAACACCGGGCAAACACCCTGCCAACACTGGGCCAGCACCCAAATTCACCCCATCGTCGAACTCCTCACCTCCAGCCGCGCCGGTAACATCACCTGATCGTCCGGCACGACAATATATTTCTTTTCCAACCTCCGAAAAAGCATCGTCGCCGCCTCCTTCCCCATATCATAAGCCGGCTGCGCGATCGTCGTCAGCGACGGATTCAGCAGCGACGCCGTCACCAGGTTGGAAAAACTGATCACTTTCACATCCTCCGGTATACGCAACCCCAGCTCGCGGCAAACATGATACGTCATCACCGCCAACTTCTCCACCGAAGCAAATACCCCGTCCGGACGCCGGTCGGACATGAACAACTCCTTCAGGACCTGGTAGGTTTCCTCCTCACTACCGTCACAGTGCACCACCATCCCCGGATCCTCCGGCAACTCCCACCGCCGCAGGGCATTGACATAACCCTCCTGCCGCCTGTGCGAAATGCTCAGACTCATCGAGATCGTCAGATGCGCGATCCGCCGGCACCCGGCCTTCACCAAATGCTCCGTCGCGACATAACCGCTCTCGCAGTCATTGGTCGTCACCTTCGGCGCGATAAAATTGTCGGCAACCCTGTCGAAGAATACCAGCGGGATATTGCGCTGCTGCAGGTCCAGCAAATGCCGCGTGTCCTGGGTCGACCCGCAAAGACTGACGATAACGCCGTCCACCCGCCCGTTCTGCAGACTGGACGCAACCGCCATCTCCTCAGCCACCTCCTCATTGGTCAGGTAGATAAGGACATGATAGCCCTTCTCCCGCGCAACCGTCTCGATACCCTTTATGGCCAGGGCAAAGAAATTATTGGCTACCTCCGGGATAACGACTGCAATGGTCCGGCTGCGATGTTTACGAAGACTGCTGGCGTAGGGATTTGGCTGAAAATTCATTTTTCTCGCCAGATCGAAGACGCGCTGCTTGGTTGGAGTGCTGATTTCCCAGCTATCACGCAACGCCCGGGAAACGGTGGAAACAGACAAATTGAGTTCCTGGGCTAATTGTTTTAAGTTAACCGCGTTCATAATGGCAAGCAGTATGTTTATTACTCATACAAATTACACAATCAAAAACCTACAAATCATTTTATTTACGAAAACGTTGTAGTAACCCTCGCAGCAAAACCGCCTCCTGCCGCATCCCGCACCCACCAACTCCCGCAACCGTTTCCGTAAATAAATCACCCCTCCACCAACTCGTTTAACTATAATTTTCACCAACTTGTCGGTACCGATTGCCATTATGTAACCATAAACACAAACTATGAGACCTCAATTGCTTAAAGTTTCCAGGGAGCCCGGACATTCTTTTAGCGTGAGACGGGATCTAGTACCGTACATCAATAACCGCTGGCATTTTCACGCCGAAGTGGAATTGATACACTTCGAAAAAGGACGCGGAAGCCAGTTCGTCGGCGACAGTATGAAAAGATTCATGGCCGGCGACGTCGTCCTCGTAGGCGCCAACCTACCGCACTACTGGCGCTTCGACGACCACCACTTCGATGACGAACCCGACGCGCCAACAGACGTGCGCGTCGCACACTTCGGAGAGAACTTCTGGGGCGGATCATTCCTCGACCTCCCCGAGAACGTCCCGCTGAAATCCCTTCTCGACAAGGCCAAAAGAGGCCTCCAGATAGAAGGAGAAGCCAAAATGAAGATCGCCTGCCTGCTCGAACGCCTGCTCGATTCCGAAGGCATGCCCCGCCTCCTCCTGCTGATGGAAGCCCTCCACATCCTCGCCACCGCCGACGAGACAGAACTCCAGCCCCTCGCCTCCATCGGCTTTAAACACCGCCTGCCGGAAGCCGAACACGAACGGGTCAATCTCATCTACGAGTACAGCATCCAGCACTTCAAACGGTCTATCCAGCTCGAAGAGATCGCGGCCGTCGCTAACATCAGCCCCAATTCCTTCTGCCGGTTCTTCAAGTCCCGCACACGCAAGACCTACTCCCGCTTCCTCCTCGAGCTGCGCGTAGGACACGCCTGCCGCCTGCTGATCGAAAACAACCTCAGCATCAAACAACTCTGCTACGAGAGCGGATTTAATAATTTTACCAGTTTCTACAAATACTTTAAATTGATTACCGGAAAAAGCCCCCTGGAATACCAGCGGGAATTCATGTCGTCCAACCACGCAGAACGCCGAAGGAAAAAATGCCGGGCCTGAGAACCGCCCGGAATCGATCCTGTAAAATCAACACAATGAAAAAACTCGCCAGTCTCCTGCTTCTGTCCACGCCGTTGCTCTTAAAAGCCCAAACAGAATCGCACTCCCTGCAAAAACTCTGGGAGACCGACACGATCGTCGCCGTTCCCGAATCCGTCCACCCCGTTCCCGGCCAGCCACAACTCTACCTCTCCCTCATCGACGGAGGCGGCTGGGACGACGACGGCAAAGGCGGCATAGGCATGCTCAACACCGACGGCACACACTACAACGGGTCCTGGATCACCGGCCTCAGCGCCCCGAAAGGCATGGGCGTATACGGCGACCGCCTCTACGTAGCCGATATCAACCGCGTCGTCGTCATCGACCGGACAAAAGGAGAGATCCTGAAAAGAATACCCATCGAAGGCAGCGTCAACCTCAACGACATCAGCGTCGACCCCACTAACGGCGACGTATATGTATCGGATTCAAAGACCGGCAAGCTCCACAGGATCAAGAGCGATATCCCCTCCCTTTATATGCAGGACCTCCCAGGCATCAACGGGCTGAAAGTCTCCAAAAAAGGGCTGTATATCCTCGCAAGGAAGCAGGTGCTGCTCGCCGACGCCGCAAAGAACACCACAAAAATAACCGACCTGCCCAACGGCGGTGACGGCGTGGAAGAGGTTGGCAACGGCGACCTCATCGTCAGCGAATGGCTCGGCAATGTCTTCTATGTACACGCCGACGGGGAAAAAGAACAGCTGCTCGACAGAAAGGCCGAACACAAGAACACGGCCGATATCTGGTATACACAATCTACCCAAACACTCTACGTACCCGGATTCAACGGAAAGACAGTGACGGCCTACCGGCTGGTCACCGAAAAAAAAAACTGAATCCGGCCACTAACTCCGTTCTAAAGTCCAATAACCCTGCCCCATCCGTATTGTCCTGGGACGGTCCCCGCCTTTACTCCTGGCGGGAAAAGGCCCTGGCAGGCGACACACTCGCCCTTAGACTGGTACAAGGGTTGCGCGTTCAGGCAGACAGGCTGCTGGACATGCAGCCCTTGTCCGTTATGGACAAGACCATCACCCCCGTCAGCGGCAACAAACACGACTACATGAGCCAGGCCCCCTATTTCTGGTACGACAGCTCCAAACCCAACGGCCTCCCCTATCTCCGCCGCGACGGCGAACGTAACCCCGAGATCTATAAGATCCCCGACCACAGCAACCTCGCCGACCTCGGCGGCGCACTCCAGCAACTCTCGCTCTGCTGGTACCTGACCGGCGAGACCAAATATTCCGACAAAGCCGCCCTCCTCCTGCGCCACTGGTTCCTCGACACCGCCACGAAGATGAACCCACACCTCGACTACGGCCAGGCCATCCCCGGCGTCAACAACGGCCGCGGCATCGGCATCATCGAAACGATCCCCCTGATCGGCATCGCCGACGCCGCCCTCCTCCTCGAAAACTCACCTTCATGGCCATCCGCCGACTCAAAGGCCCTGCACGACTGGTACGCCCGGTATCTGCACTGGATGCTCACCAGCAAGAACGGCAGGGAAGAACACGCCGCCGCCAACAACCACGGCACCTGGTACCTCGCGCAGGCCACCGACTTCGCCCTCTTCACCGGCGACAACGCCACCGCCAGACAGCTCGCAGAAGAAGGCAAGGGAAAAATGGAACACCAGATCGCAGGTGACGGCAGGATGCAGGAAGAACTCGCCCGTACTAACGGCCTCCACTATAGTACCTACAACCTGCAGGCCTTCTTCACCCTCGCCAGGCTCGCCCGCCGCGCAGACGTCGATCTCTGGACCTACTCCAACAAACAGAACGGCAATATCCGCACAGCACTCGACTGGATCCTGCCCTACGCCCTCGGCGAAAAGAAATGGGACTACGAACAGATCAGCGGCTACAACAAGGACGAGATATACCCCCTCCTCCTCCAGGCAGCGCCGGTATACGAAGACGGATCCTACCAACTCGCTGCAAAACAGATTCATCAGAGCCACAGTAACCCAGTTACCGAACTCACCTGGGGCAAATAGTCCACACAAATCCACAGGGCATTTGGGTATAAAACAGCGGGGCCTGAATTAAGTTTCTGGCCCGTTTTTTTTTGTACTAACTTCTATTCGCGTCAAAACAACTATTTATGAAATCACTTCTACAGCCCTTTTCAGCGGTACTGCTGCCGCTTATCTTTTTTTGTGCCCAATCGACCAACGCCCAGATAAAAGGAGACCCTGCCTTCAACGGAGCCATCGGAACACAATCCCAAAAAACTTCCTCCAACCTCAGCCAGGACCTCAAAGACCTCTCCTCCAACTGGCAAAAACCCCGAACCAAAATCGCGCAATCCTTCACACAACCAACAAAGTCCACTGAATATTTCAGCAAGTTCATGCAGATAAAAGGCGACAAGGTCGTCGTCGACGTGACGGCAAAAGACGATATCGCTACGGCCAAAGCCGAACTAAAGAAGGCAGGCGCCACCATCATCTCAGTATACGGCCGGATGATCTCCGCCCTCGCCCCCATCGCGACTCTACCCCAATTGGAAGGGAGCGCGTCGATCAGGTATACCCGCCCGGCCTACCGCCCGCTCCACGCAGTCAAACCGGTCCCCATGGTCATCAGCCAGGGCGACACCGCACAACTGTCCTACCTCGCCCGAAAAAAAGGGCACATTGAAGGAAAAGGCGTAAAAGTGGGCGTTCTCTCCGACAGCTACGACAACCTCCATGGCGCCGCCACCGGCGTAGCACACGGCGAACTCCCCGGCCCCGGCAACCCCCAGAACTTCAAAACACCCGTCCAGGTCCTTTCTGACCTCGACTCCGGCGGCACAGACGAAGGCCGCGCCATGATGGAGATCGTCCACGACGTGGCGCCCGCAGCCAGCCTCGCCTTCCATACCGCCAACAACGGCCAGGCCGATTTCGCTAACGGCATCCTGAAACTCGCCAACGCCGGCTGCCAGGTCATTGCCGACGACGTATTCTATTATGCCGAACCCTTCTTCCAGGACGGCATCATCGCCCAGGCGGTCGACCAGGCCAAACAACAGGGTGTAGCCTATTTTTCCGCCGCCGGCAACAACAGCATCCGCAGCTACACCAGCGACTACCGCCCCACCACGATATCTCCCTTCGGACCCACAGCCGGGACCGCGCACAACTTCGCCGCCCCCGGCGACCCTGTCCGGATCCTCCAACCCATCTATATCCCGCCCGGAGGAACCATGATCACCTCCTTCCAGTGGGACCAGTCATCCTTCTCAGCCAGCGGCGTCGGCGCCCAGACCGACTTTGACATCTATCTCCTGAACTCCATGGGAGAAATAATGGCCGTCGGCGGTGCGGACAATATCGCAGGCGGAGACCCCATCGAGGTCTTCGGCTTCACCAACAATACCACCGACCCCACTTTCTACCTGGCCATCGTGAAATACAAAGGACCCGACGTGTCGGTGCTGAAATACATCCTCTATGGCGACGCCCTCTTCTATCTCACCAACCCCGCAATACCCGGCATCCTTTCGCCAACCCTCGTCGGGCACACCAAGGCCGACGGCGCCATCTCGACCGGAGCCGCCTTCTGGCTGCAAACCCCGGCCTATGGCGCCGACACACCCGTCGTTGAAAGCTTCTCTTCGGTAGGAGGTGTCCCCAACTATTTTGATACACACGGCAACCGCATAGCGCCGCTGATCCGCAAAAAGCCGGAGATCGTAGCCCCCGACGGCGGCAATACCTCCTTCTTCGATCCCTTCGGCAATGGCGACATTCCACAGGACAAGGATACCTTCCCTAATTTCTTCGGTACCTCCGCCGCGACCCCACACGCAGCAGGCGTGGCCGCACTGATGATCGACGCCCAGAAAAAGAACACCCTCACCCCCTCCCAGATAAAAGGCATACTCTCCATGAATACCTGGGACATGGACGACCCCAATACTCCCGGCTTCGACAAAGGCTTTGACTTCGCCACAGGCAACGGACTGATCAGGGCCACCGACGCCGTCGATCAGGTCAGATTCCCCAACTTATACATAAAGGACCTTGACCTCAAGCCGCTCTGCTCGCCCAACCCACAGCTCACCCGCAACTGGCAGATCAACAACCCCAACCACTTCGACGTCCCCTTCACCTGGCAGGTCGATGGAACCAACCAGCAGGGCAGCCTGATCGCGCCGCCAGGCAAAACGACATTCTCTACTACACCTTCCTATATTTACGGGATCCCGCTGCCGCAACTGGTGCTGATCACCTGGCAGGATAACTTCCTGTTCGATCACGTAGACCTGTCCTTCAGTACTACGGCGACCTGCGGCAAGGCCGTCCCATCCGCTGCCAACAGCGACCAGAACCTGACCGCCTCCGGCAGTACACTGCTCAACGGCAAGCCGGCCCTCACCGCAGTATATCCCAACCCGTCTGACGGAATGTTCAAGCTATACCTGAGCTCCGAACAACAGCAGGACGCGACAATAACCCTGTACAGCGCAGACGGACGCCAGCTGATGACCAGACAGGTCGCAGGCGCAACCAACTCCGTCGACATCGATGCCACCGGCTACAAATCCGGAGTCTACTTCCTGAAAGTCGTTCAGGGCAACCAGGTCAAAACAATAAAACTTGTAAGGAAATAACCGCACACAGCGAAACCAAAAAAGGGACGTACACCTCAGTACGTCCCTTTTAATATATAAAAATCGTTGAACCGGACATTCTCGTCCCGCAGATAACTCGTATTGTTCAGACTCCTGTAGATCCCCCACTTCGGCCGGATAAAGGTCGTCCCGTTCCTCCACATGTCGATATTCGTATTGCTGTAGGAAAGCAAAACCGAATCGTCCCGCAGCCTCGTGATCTTTATCGAATAGGATCCCGCCGTCTTATAGATGATATGCTCTTCCACCTTTACCCAGGTTCCCTTGAACGGCGCCAGCGGCACCTGCAGCACCGTCCCGAGACTCGTGCTGCTGCCGGATCCTGTATGAATGATCTGCATCTTGTCAGGATTACCGAACCGCGGCGTCAGCGTGATCAGCGGCGCACCGTCATCCCCGTCCCCGGCCTTTATCTGGTGAATATGACAAAAACTTGGAGAGGGCTGGAACCCGCTGTCCAGCCTGAACTTCCACATATGCGTGACGGTGTCGTTCAGAAAACCCTTCAGACTGTCCGGCGAAGGTCCATAGGTCTTGATCTCGTTCCGCTGCCGGTCGAAAGACACACAGCGGTCGTTATCGGGCTTTACATGAATGGTAAAGACAAAGACATAACGGCGTAGCGTACTGTCCCATGTCTCACTGATATGCCGGCCAAAGTCAGGGTGCGAACAGTCCGGCACTTCTTCGGCATTCCCACCCAGCACACTGTCGATCAGCTCATAGGTATTCCCCGGTCCGTTGGCCGAAAGCAGAGCGCCACGCAAAGGTTTGATACCATGATCGATGTCCCAGAAAAGTTTTTGACAGGATAACAGGATGACGACCAGTATCACCGGCGCCCCAAACAGGAAGGTCTTCTTCATATGAAAAGGTTTAAATTGGTGACACTCTGTTGATCGTCTTGTCCCCGACATCCTTAAAAATAAATGCAGGCCGCGCATCAGGCGTCAGCGTACTCACTTTCACATCATGCATGTCCAGCCCCTTGATATGCCGCAGAAAAAAGCCCCAGGCCGGCATCTTGCCCCAGCGGTAAGGCTCCGGATAGTCCTTTTCGAACTCCGGCACATCCCGCTTCGCCAGATCGGCCGTCCCTCCCCCCTTGAAATAGATCCGGATATTGCTCATTTGCAGGTCTTCTATCGGATGCCCCGGCAGTCCGCTGATGATACAACCATGACGCCAGTCCGCATTGTAGATGACGATATCGCTCAGGATGATCCTGCGGCATACGCCCACAGGGATGCTGTCCGGTCCGCGCATACGCGCGCCAAGCCGGATAAATATCGGGGAATTGACGATATCCCGCATCGTGATATTGGAGATGGTCACGTCTTCCAGGATGGCCCCGTCAACCGTCTCCAGCGCCAGCCCCCTCGAATACTCGAATACACAGTTGCTGATAGTGACATTTTTGAACCCGCCGTTGGACTCCGTCCCCATCTTGATCCGCCCCGTCGTCGTACTGTCGGAATACTTGCGCCAGCTCCTCCTGAAGGTCCCATCCAAAAGACTCCCCTCGTCATACCCGCTGACCTGGCAATTCGTGATGGTGACATTCTCCGTTGCCTTCGAATAACCCAGCCCAAACGAGCTCTTCAGACAGATACCGTCGTCAAAAGGAGAATTGACGGTACAGTTCGAGACCCGCACGTTCTTGCAGCAGTCGATATCGAACCCGTCCCGGTCGGTATCCACCCGCATATTGTCGATCGTGAGATTGTCCACCCCCGTGGCAAGAATGGCAAAATGCCCTCCGTGCAACACCGATACGTCCCGGATGGTCACGTTATGGCACAGCTTCAGCGCGATGCTCTTGTTACCCCCGCCCTCCGGCACATTGGTGCTCCTCGTCAGCCCCTTGCCCCAGATCATCCCCGGTCCCATGATCGAAATATCATGAAGACCCTCCCCATAGATCAGGCTGTTCTTCCAGTGGCTATGCCCAAAGTCCTGGTACTGGCCATAGGGGTTAGGCTCCGGCTTGTCATAGCCCGTTCCGCTGACCGGCGACGCGGCGATCAGCGTCGCGCCCTGGTCGATATACAGCGATATATTGCTCTTCAGCCTTATCGTATAGCTCGGATAGTTGCCGGCCGGAAAATAGACCGTCCCCCCACCCGCGGCAGCCGCAGCTTCGATAGCCTTATTGATCGCATCCCCATCGATCGTCACACCATCCCCCTTCGCACCAAAATCCCTTACGTTATAACCCCCGGCATGGGAAGGCAACTGGCGGCGTGCCATTCTCGCCGCCAGCTCAAAACCCTTCCCATCATTCTGCAAAAACATACCGCTATGGCCTTGCAGATTTGTCCCGGTAATTGCCATATATGAACTCAAAAGGACAAACAAATTTTTCATACCCGCAAGCAACTACTATTTCGGTCCTTCCAAAACCATATAATTGGCAATCTATTCAACTATATTACCATGGGCTTTCCTATGTATAAAAAAAATCGGAATATTAGGCCAAAAAACGATCTATTATGAATTGGCCATCCCGATTGCTCTTACTCGCGCTGCTCCCCGGAGGCGCAACCGCCTTCGCCCAGGACAACAGCCCGGAGACCCTGGTCCGCAAGGTAGCCGACCACATCCTTCAGACGACCAGCTTCCGCTTCACCAACACAAAGACGGGAGAGAAATACGAAAGCACCAAAGGCCTCGCAGCCTCACCGGACGTCAAAGCAGAAAGCAAATTCAACAAATGGCAGTACGTCAACGGCGTCCTGGCCGTAGGCATGACGCAGACCGCGTCAGTGCTCAAAGACGCGAAATATTCGGACTACGCCCGGAAGAACTACGATTTCATCTTCAGCAACCTCGACTATTTCAAAAAGATCTATGACGGCGGCACGACCTCCGTCGAATACCGTCCTGTACTGAAGATCGGCTCCCTCGACGACTGCGGCTCCATGGCCGCCGGCCTTCTCGAAGTTTACGCCTTTGATAAAAAGCCGGACTACCTCGACTACCTCCGCCGCGTAGGCGACTATATCATCAACAAACAGGTGAAATTCCCCGACGGCACACTCGCCCGCAACGGCCCCCGCAAAATGACCCTCTGGGCCGACGACCTCTACATGAGCGTCCCCTACCTCGCCCGCATGGGGAAAATGACCGGTGACAATTCCTACCTCGACTTCGCAGTCCGCCAGGTGGAAAGCTTCAACCGCTATATCTACGACACCGCATCGGGCCTCTATTTCCACGTATTCTACAACGACGAGAACACCAACGGCGTCGCCCACTGGGGCCGCTGCAACGGCTGGATAGCCCTGGCACAGTCAGCCCTCCTCGACCAGTTGCCCGCCAACCATCCCAAACGCGAACATTTAAGGAAAATGTTGCTCCGCCAGATCATCGGCTTCTCCCGCTATCAGGATACCAGCGGCATGTGGCACCAGGTGCTCGACAAACCCGACTCCTACCTCGAATCCTCCGTAACCGCTATGTTCATTTATACGGTAGCCCACGCAGTCAACAAAGGCTGGATCAGCCCCCACTACCTGTCCATCGCGCTCAACGGCTGGGAAGGCCTGGCAAAGAAAGTAACCGCAGACGGCGAACTGACCGACATCTGCATCGGCACCAACGTCGAAGAGAATATCCGCTTCTACTACAACCGCCCCCGCGAAACCAACGATACCCACGGCCTCGGAGCCTTCCTCCTCGCCGGCACCGAGCTGATCCTCGCAAAAGACAAGATCCCTTCAAAATAAAAAAGATATCCTCCAAACAGAGAAGGCCCCTTGCGGGGCCTTTCTCATTTTATAACTGCCAAAACTAACAAACACTAATTCCAAAGGGGATCACCCATCGGCCCATAAGCCGGCCCACTCGTCACCGACTGCATCTGCGCCTGCGGTATCGGCCTCAGCGTATCCTTCGGGATAATATTCGCCCGCCCGTCCGAATTGTGCGCAATCACCCGAACCAGCAGCTGGTGCGTCCGCACCAGATCCCACCACCTCGTCATCTGCCCGCAGAGCTCACGGCTACGCTCATCCAGTATAAAATCCTGCGAAAGATTCGACGCCTGAATATCCATCGCCGCCACATTCCCCGTCGGAAAAGCCGCCCTCTCACGAACAGCATTGATATATTTGACAGCATCCGGAGCATCCCCCAGATCATAGGCGGCCTCCGCAGCGATCAGATAGGTCTCCCCAAGGGTCCAGACGATCACAGGCCGTATAGACGGCGCATTCATATCCGGACGACGCGTGTCGATATACTTCTTCATATACGGCCCCATCTGGATATTGTACTTCCTCGGCGGCATCAGCAGATAACGCGTGGCGGCGATCTTCGCGTCCGTAACATCCACCCCGGGCATGTAACAGGCCGTATCCCCCAGCGTGAACTTAGGCTTCCCCGCCAATGACGGATCGACCCCGGCCGGAACAGTTGCAGGCCATTTCGGAATACCACCCGCATTATTGCAATACCATACCGTCTGAAAAGTCTTGCTGAACCGCGTGTCATTCGTCTTATCGGCAAACACGGTATCCGTTAGCCACCTCGTCGGTATCGCCCTGATATACGGCCGCCCGTCCAGAATATCCCGCTGCATGCCCGGCACATAGGTCTCATACTTCGGAACCCACATATGCACCAGTACATTGTCCTGACCACTGCTGTTCTGCGTAGGCGAACCATTATAGGCAAGGCTCGTCGTATGCTGAACGGTCCAGAGCACCTCCTTGTTCGACTCATTCCCCTCCTGATTGATAGACGCAAAATCCGGCAGCAGCCCAAGCCCCAGCGTGGCGCTATTATTGATCAGCCCCGACGCCAGCGTATACGCATTCTGATAGTCGTCCGACGCGGCAGCAGAAGAACCGCCCCGGGTCAGATAGACCTTCGCCAGCAAATGCGTGGCAGCCGCAGCCGTAGCCTTCCCCGGCAATATCCCGCCCTGCGCCGGACTCGCCGGCAACCCCGCGATCGCGTCCTTCAGATCCTGTATGATAAAATTGTAGACGTCCGCCTTCGCATCCCGCCTGGCCGCCGTCGTAGCCACCGCCTGGAAATGCTGGTTCAGCGTAACATTCCCCCAGAACTGCACGAGCACGAAATAATAATTCGCCCGGAGAAATTTCGCCTCCGCCACCATCTCCGCCTTCTGGGTAGCACTGATACCCGTTATCGACGCGGCATTATCCACCAGCCCGTTACAGGTGTTGATATAGGTATAGCAGGAGCTCCATATCCCGGACACCTTGCCGTCTGCAGGCGTATAGCCGCTGCTGTAATAGTTGACCGCATTCCCCGTCCCGTCATTCCCCGTCTGGAATTCGTCGGTCCCGATACAGGCCAGCGTGAATAGATTCTCCGTTCCCCAGAGACTTCGCATCCCCCCATAGGCGGCATCCAGCCCCGACTGAAAGCCCTGCGCCGTAGTAAAGAATGACGGCGTCACCTGCGACTGCGGATTTTCGTTCAGCTTCTTACTGCAAGCAGCAAGAACAAGTATTAAAAAACAAAACCTATATTTCATAAATTATTTTTTAAAATCCAACATTAAGACCAAACAACATCGACCACGACGCCGGCGTATCGAGATTCAGATTCCCCGCCGTTTCCGGATCGATCCCATGATATTTATCACGGTATGGCGAGAAGAAGATAAAGGGATCCTTAGCCGTAGCATAGAACCGCACCGACCGCAGCCCCATCGCCTTTACAAATGACGAAGGCACCGTATACCCCAGCGTCATGCTCCTGATCTTCAGGAAGCTGCCGTCAAAATAACCAAAGGTCGAATGATTGGGCGGATTCGTCTGGGCCGAGTTCGCAGCCGACCAGGCATTCGTCGGATTCTGCGTCGTCCAGTAAGCCACATTCACGTTGTTATAGTTACCCTGCATCGTACTGGCAAATCCAGCGCCATACAGCGTCGAAGAGATCATTCCCCCGATCCTTGCGAACGCCACCAGCGTAAAGTCGAAATTCCGGTAGGCAATACGCTGCGTGGTACCGCCTTCCCATCTCGGCTGCGGTGTACCGACCACCATCATATCCCCCGCATCGATCTGCCCGTTGTGGTTCCGGTCCGCGATCTTGGCCTGACCGATCACCGACTTCGTCCCCGTAATGGTCTGCCCCAGCGCCTTCGCGGCAGCCGAGTCCGCAGCAGTAGCCTGCCAGATACCCGTACGCTGATAGTCATAATAGGAGCCGATCGGCTTGCCTACAAACCATTTATCCGCAATATCAGCCGGCTTGCCGTCCAGCGTCGTCGTCAGCGTAGGCAGCAGCTGCGTGATCCGTCCGCGGTTGATAAAGAAATTGACGTCGGCCGACCACGAAACCTCGTGACTGCTCTTCGCCTGGATGATATCGGCTGCGATATGGATCTCGAACCCCTTGTTCTCGCTCTTCCCCACATTGGTCAGTATCTGGTTGGGAATACCCGCAGTCGGCGGCAGCGTCACCGGCATGATCATGTCCTTGGTATACGAATGATAGAACTCGACCGAACCCGTCAGCCGGTTCGCGAACCATCCGAAGTCGATACCCGCATTCGCAGTAGCCGTATACTCCCAGCCCAGCCCGGGATTTGGCGCCGCATTGGGATAAAGCCCCGTCGTATTGGTCGACCCATAGTTGTAGGTCTGCGTGGTAAGACTACCCAGCGTCTGATAGGGACTTATCGACGGATTTCCTACCTGTCCATAGCTCGCCCGAACCCGCAGACTGGAGAGCTTGCCGGAGTTTTCCATAAAACGCTCCCTTGAGATATTCCATGCGGCTGCAGCGGAAGGGAAAAGATGATATTTGTTACCCGGAGCCAGCACAGACGACCCGTCCGAACGCATCGTCAGCGTCAGCAGGTATTTGTCATTGAACGTATAGTTCAGCCGCCCCATATACGAGATCAAAGCCCAGGGCCGGAGACTGTTGTTATCGTTGCTGTTCGTTGCCTGGAAATTGAAACCCAGTGCCGGATTGTAGTACTGCGCCTGGTCCGACAACACACCGGAATAGCTGAAGGTCGTATTCTGCGCACTATATTTCTGATAACTGTACAACCCCGTAAAATTGATCTTGTGCTTCTCCGCAATGGTCTTGTCATAGATCAGCAGGTTCTCCAGCGTATAGCTCGTCGTCTCCGTGGTCGCATTCGTCGCAGTCGACTGGACACCCAAATTATTGGTGGTGTTCTTCCCGTAAAAATTCCCATAGATATCCGACCGGATCTCCGCACCGCCGTTAAAACGGTACTTCAAACCCTTCCACAGATTGGCCTCGATATAGATGCTGTTAAAGGTCCCCAGCCGGTGCCTTTTCTCCACAGACGCACCCGGCAGAAAATCCGCCAGGGGATTCCACACCTGATTGGCGCTCCCCGGCAAAAAGCCGTTGATCAGCTTGCCCGTGCTGTCATAGGGAGATACCAGCGGACTCGCCCTCAGCGCCTGCCCCATCGGATTGACATTCTCGCCCTTCGTGTTGGTAAAGGTATTCAGCGAGCTCAGCCCGAGCCTGACAAAATTGCCCAGCCTCTGGTCGACGCTCAGCTTTACTGTATACCGGTCAAAACCCTGACCGGGATAGACGCCCAGTTCGTGATAGTAGCCCGCGCCGATGGCATACTGGGTATTGTCCGTTCCGCCCTGGAGCCCCACCTGATGATCGGTCATGATACCCGTACGATACACCAGCTTCTGCCAGTCGGTACTGCGCCCCATCGCAATGCCCTGCCGCTCTTCCGGCGCCAGAGCAATAAAAGACCCGTTGATCAGGTTCGGATCGTCCGGCCCCGTATAGACACCGGGATTGCCGATATAGGTCGCCCATTTCTTCAGTTCCAGATACTGCGGCCCGTTCATCATCGGATATTCACCCAGCCACTTCGTAAAGCCCGCATAGCCATTATAGCTGACTGTCGGCTTCTGCCCGGCACGCCCGCGTTTGGTGGTGACAAGGATGACGCCGTTCGCGCCCCTCGATCCGTAGATCGCCGTGGAAGAAGCGTCCTTCAGCACTTCCACCGAAGCCACGTCGTCCTGATTGATGTCGTCGATGCTGCCCTGAAATGGAATGCCGTCGACGACGATCAGCGGACCATTACCAGCCTTGACGCTACGGCTGCCCCGGATCAGGATCGACGGCGACTGGCCCGGGTGGCTACCGCCATTCGACTTCTGAATATCGATACCCGCAGCCTGCCCCTGCAGCGCCTGGCTCAGGTTCGCGGAAGGCACGTCCTGTATCGCCTTCGCACTGACGCTAACGATCGCCCCCGTCACCTCCGACTTGCGCCTCGTACCGTAGCCGACGACCACGATCTGGTCAAGATCGCTACGACTTTCCGATAAGGCCAGATTAAGGGTCCTGTCGGAGACACCGACCTTTACCTCCTGGATCTGATAACCCGTGTGAGAAATAACCAGCACGCTGTTCCGGGCAACAGAAAGCCGGAAGCTGCCATCCTCACCCGTTGTCGTACCCTGTGTAGTCCCCTTGACTACGATCGACACCCCGGGAAGAGGCGAGCCTCCGGCCGTAATAATTCCGTGAACAGTGGCTCCTGGCGGAGCCTGGGCAGACAAGCCCTGCCAGGCAAGCAGATAGATGGTCAGTATGCAGACATACCGCAGACTTTTCATACGTTCATTTTTAATTGAATAATAGCAATCCTTTAATCCTGCAACTACGCGAATTTTACGCACCTCGGATTTTGCAGAAATTGCATTTTATTCAACTTAATTGGCGTATGACATCTTCCAAACTATTTCACCTCTACCTTGATAACAGTCGCGAGCGCATCCGGCATCGTCGGAGGCACATGGATCACCAGTCCCTCCGCCGTGTTCTCGGTATCCAGCTTCTTGCCCCACGTGATCAGCGTCGCACGGCGCACCTTGCCCTTGATACCCGGCACCACCAGCTTGCCGTCAGCAGGCCAGTCGAATACCGACAGATACAGGATCGTATTCTTGTCCTCCATCTTTTGCGTACAACGGCCCCAGGCCAGCGGCGGCAGCGGGCTCGCCTTCGTCCCATAGATCGCCTCACCATTCGTCTTCATCCACCCACCTATCGCCTTCAGCGCATCGATGCTCGGCTGCGGGATCTCCCCTTCAGCAGTCGGCCCGACATTCAGCAGGTAGTTGCCGCCCTTGGAAGCGATATCCACCAGATTATGGATCAGCGTCGTGGGCGTCTTCCAGTTGTGATCGGAAGCCTTGAAACCCCAGGTCCCGTTCATGGTCATACAGGTCTCCCAATCCTTCCCGTCCAACTCGCTGAGATTGGGGATCTTCTGCTCGGGCGTCTTGTAGTCGCCGGGAAAATTGGGACGCTTCAGCCGGTCATTGGTAATGATATTCGGCTGCAACGCCAGCAACGC
>Ga0068853_100001218_pt1 | contig 18349 bp, 17 predicted proteins | sample KBSCornC32_FD_65655 | JGI IMG/M metagenome (GOLD analysis project Ga0068853, IMG submission 65655) | Corn rhizosphere microbial communities from Kellogg Biological Station, Michigan, USA - KBS Corn C3-2 | ecosystem: Host-associated > Plants > Roots > Rhizosphere > Soil ...
ACCCTGAGCCTCAACCGGGTGATCACCGACCAGGCCCAGATGTCCCCCGCCGTCCGGGACCGCTTCATCGCCGCGGGGAAGGAGCAGCTCCGCGCGTACTCCGCTGCGGGCGGCGAGGTGCTCTTCGGGACCGACGTGGGCTTCCTCCCCGAGAAGGACACCGACGAGGAGGTGGGATGGATGGCCGAGGCCGGCCTGGACTGGCGTGCCATCCTCGTCTCGCTGACCGCCGCGCCGGCGCGGCGGATGAAGGACACGACCCGCGGCGCGCTCGCGGTGGGTGCTCCGGCCGATCTGGTGCTCGTCGACGGAGATCCACGCGCCGATGTCCGGGCGTTCACCCGCGTACGGGGGACGTGGGTTGCTGGGAAATCCGCCTTCTCCAGGTAAGCGCTGCTCCCACCCTCCAACCTCCCGCAAAACCAGGGAGAAAACTTGGGGTGTCGCTACAGACCGGTAGTCTCCTGGAAGGCGATGTACGGGAGGAGCAGTCGGTGGACGACCTCGACAGGGCGCGGCTTCAGGACTTCTACGACGAGCTGGAGCGGTTCCGGGCGGTGTTCTCCAAGGCGCAGGCGCTGGTCGCGCCGATGGTCGGTGAGGATGCCGGCCGCCTGGAGGCGATGGGGAAGGCCATCCGGAAGCTGTACGGGCCCGCGGTCGAGCCGCTGATGGCGCACGTGGACGAGGTGCTGCTCCACGCGCGGCAGATGACCGATCCGCTGCCCGAGAACCCGCTGCACCGTGCCTTCGAGCGCCGCACCGGCGGCGACCGCCGCAAGACCGACCGCGCGCTCCTCGGGCCGTCGTTCCGTGCACCGAGCGGGGCGACCAAGCCGGTGGTGGAGGCGGTTCCCCTTCCCGCTCCGGACCGCCGCTTCGCCGACGCGGACCTGCCCACGGTGCGGACGCGCGCGCTCCGCGGCCGGGAGATTCCCATGCCCGCGGTGCGGCCGGCGACGAACGGCCACGCGGTCAACGTCGAGCTGGACCAGCAGGACGAGGACGAGAGCCCCGCGCGCGCGGCGATCCGCGGCTTCGCCCAGAGCAACGGCGTGGAGCCGAAGCCGCCGCGGCCGCCGACCGTCGCGCAGACCGCGCCGAGCGTGCGCCGCGAGGTTCCCCGCGCGCCTTCGCCGGAGTCCGAGATCCGCATCACCTACGAGGATCCGGGCGGCTGGGGCGTGCTGTAGATCGCGACCGCGGTCACTCCTCCAGCGGCGGCCAGGGGTACCAGGGAAGCAGCGGGACGATCGTCGCGAGCTTCGCGTCCGCGACGAGGCTGAGCGCACGCTCGACCTGGAGGAAGCGGGCGGCCTTCTCCTTCGGGAGGACCTTCGCGAATTTCGGCGCGTAGTCGACGCGGAGCTGGGCGAGATCGAGATCGCGCTTGAGGCTGGCCTTCACCAAATTTGTGACGAACGTCGGATCCGGCTTCTGGCCCGCGTCGATCCACTTCATGAGCAGGTCGAACCGCTTGTCGTTCAGGGCCTTCCCGGCAGCCTCGTACTGCTTGTAGAGCGGCCAGAACTTCGCCGCTTCGGCCGAGGTCAGCGAGACGTTCTGGGCGATCAGATCGCTCTTGCCGGCGCGAAGCTCGGCGCGGATGGCGTCGATCTGCCCCTTCGTCAGCGGGGGCTGCGTGGGGATGGAGGACGCCGGAGGAGGTTCGCCGGCCGGGGTGGCAGGGGGCGTCTGGGCGACGGCGACGGTGGCGCACAGCAACAGCAACGTGGGCAGTGCCCTCATGGGTTCCCCTCTCGACTGGTCCGGAAAGGCCCATGGCATCGGGCGACGGCGGGCGGGAATGAGACCAAGGTCCCATCACCCGCAGCCTCGTCGCACGGCCGCGGAACGGCAGGACGGGGCGGGCTCTCCCTCGTCGACTGCCGCCGCGGTCACTCCACGATCGGTCGGTCCACGAGATTGGGCCCCCCGGGCCGTTGAGCACGTCGTGGAAGGGCTCGCGCAGCTCGGGGTTATCGGGCACGCCCATGACCGACGAGCGATTCGTCTGGGTCTCGTCCCACCACGAGAAGCCGCGCAGCTCCGGCCAGCGGCCCCCGAGCAGATCGGTCAGCGTCTGCCGGGTCCACGGCCCGGGGTTGCACTGGGTGGACAGCACGCTGGTCCCCAGCTCGAAGAGGAAGAGCGGCTTCGTCGTCGCCGCCTCCCCGAGCTCCGCCTCTCGCGCCTTCAGCAGCATGTCCAGGTCGCGGCACCTCGGGTCGCTGTTGCCGTAGTTCTGGTAGATGGAGAAGCCGATCCAGTCGACGACGTCGTCACCGGGGTAGTACGCACCCGCGTTGTTCCCCGGCTGGTCACTGGGCCAGTTCTCGCCGTTGAGGTGGAGCGCCCAGACGATGTTGGTCGCTCCCTCCGCACGCATCACCTCGACGATGTGCCGGAACGCCGCGCGGAACTTCGCCGGCCCCACCGCGATGCCTCCGTTGTAGGGCGCGCTCCAGGGGTTCCAGTCGCCGTTCACCTCGGTCCCATACTGCACGATGAGCGCGGTGCCGAACTGCTTCGCCCCGTCAGCCCAGGCGCGGAGGTCGCCGTCGAACATGCCGGCATTGATGTTGTCGAGCGTGTACAGCGGATCCACGACCTCCTGCTTCTGCTGGCTGCGCATGTGGAGCCGGATGAAGGGAACCGCCCCGCGCTCGCGGATCGCCTCCGCCGTCACGCGGGGGAAGCTCGTGGTCACGTACCACTCGTTGCTGAAGTAGATCCACGCCAGCGGCCGTCCCACCGCCTCGACGTAGGCGTCGGCGGCCTGCATGGAGATGTCCGAGTCCGGCTCGGTGCTGCCGGCGGGGAAGACGCCGTGGTACAGCCGGCCCGCCGGAGGAACCTGGATCCGCGTGCCCCCGTCGCCGTCCGTTCCGCCGTCGAGCGCAAGTCCGGCGTCCGCTCCACCATCGGCTCCCGCGTCGGGCCCCGCGTCGCCGTGCCCCGCATCTGCCTGACCGCCTCCCCGGCCCGAACTACATGAGACGCCGACGGCGAGCGCGAGCGCGAGCGCGCAGACCCATCCCCAGGTCATCCCCCCACCCGCTGGACTCTTCGACAAGTGGCCTCCGCTCGGTGACCGCCAACGTGCGACGTGCCCCATCCGCGGGCCAGGGGCAGACGCGACCGGCGCGTCCGAGGACCACTCGGTGGTTCCGGTGTTGGACGCTCGGGCTGGCCCGGAGTCGGCCCGGAGGCTAGAAGACGCCGCGGGATTTCATGTCGTCTCCGGAGGAACAGCCTTGAAGGTTCTGGTCGTCGTTCAGGCGCGCACGGGGTCCACTCGCCTTCCCGGCAAGGTGCTGATGCCGCTCGCCGGCAAGCCGTTGCTGGTCAGGATGCTCGAGCGCCTCCAGGCGGCGCGGACCCCCTCCCGGATCATCGTCGCCACCACCACCGCCAGCTCCGACGATCCGGTGGAGGAGCTCGCGAAGCAGGCCGGCGTCGCCTGCGTGCGCGGCCACCCGACGGACCTGCTCGACCGGCACATCGCCGCCCTCCGCACCACCGACTGCGACGCGGTCTCGAAGATCCCGTCGGACCAGCCGCTCCTCGACCCGGCGCTGGTGGACAAGATCTTCGGAACGTTCCTCGAGGACCCCTCGTACGACTACGTGTCCAACCTCCATCCGAGCACCTGGCCCGACGGGTACGACGTGGAGGTGATGAAGCGGGAGGTGCTGGAGGCCGCCTGGCGCGAGGCCACGAAGCCCATGGAACGGGAGCACACCACCCCGTTCATCTGGGAGCAGCCCGAGCGCTTCAAGCTGAAGAACCTGACCTTCGACCGCGACCTGTCGATGACGCACCGGCTGACCATCGACTACGCCGAGGACTACGAGCTGATCCGCCGCGTCTACGACGCGCTGCACGTCGAGGGGAAGCCGCCCTTCGGCCTCCAGGCGATCCTCGACTACCTCGACGCGCATCCGGAGGTCTTCGCGCTGAACCAGAAGTTCGCCGGAGTGAACTGGTACCGCCACCACCTGGACGAGCTGAAGACGGTGGACGCCTCGCGCACCCGGGTTCCCGAGCACGAGCGCAAGGCGCCCCCGAAGTAGGAGCTGTCCGGCCTAGGCGAGCCGGGCGAAGCCGGTGTGCTTCACCGGGCCCAGCAGCCGCGAGCGCACGTCGCCCTTCGTCCGGGCGTCCGCGATCTTCCCGAATGCGGTCTCGACCGCGTCGAGGTACGCCGAGACGTGCTGCTCCTCGTGGCGGATCGTCGGGTAGAACCGGTCCGAGGCGAGGAAGCCGCGGCCCAGCATCTCCTGGATGAAGAGGGTCATCAGCGCTGGCGCGTCCGGGTCCTGGATGCCGAAGCTGGCCAGCGCCGGGATGCCGGTGACGCTGACCGGAAGGCCGGTGCGCTCGGCGGCCTTCTTCCAGCCCTCCTGGACCCGGGTGCCGATCTCGGTGAGGGTCTTGCCGGCGTCGAGCTTCCGGTGCTTGGTGGTCGAGGCGAGCGCCGCGGCGGGGCCGACCCGCTCGGTGAAGTAGGCGCTGGAGATGAACGTCTTCTGGACCGCCTCCATCACCGACTTGCGCCCGACGATGGCCGCCATCGCGAAGCCGTTGGAGAGCGCCTTGGCGTAGGTGGCGATGTCCGGGTCGACGCCGTAGGCCAGGTGCGCGCCGCCGGTGTTCATCCGGAAGCCCGCGGTGATCTCGTCGAAGAGCAGCACCGAGCCGTTCTTCGTCGCGATCTCCCGCGCGCCTTCGAGGAAACCTGGAATCCGGCCCGCGCCCCGGACGGGCTCCATCACGATGGCAGCGAGCTTGTTCCCCCGGGCCTCGACGACCTTCCGGAGGGCGTCCAGGTCCCCGTACGCGAAGGGGTGAGTGGTGCCGGTGAGCCCACGCGGGACACCCTGTGGATCGAGCCCGGGCAGCAGGTGGCCCTTGAGGTCATCGCCTCCGGCGAGGTTCACCGAGAGGTACCAGTCGTGCCAGCCGTGGTAGCCACAGAAGGCAATCTCGTCCCGTCCGGTCGCGGCCCGGGCGATGCGCACCGCCTTGGCCATCACCTCGCCGCCAGTGCGGGAGTAGCTGACCATGTCCGCCCAGGGGTGGAGCTCGAGCAGCAGCTCGGCGAGGGCGACGTCCTCGGGCGGGTTGAGGGTGCACATCGGCGTGGACTTCACCGCGTCGATGACGGCCTTCTCCACGTCCGGGTCGGCGTAGCCCAGCGTCTGGGCGCCGATGCCCACCATCGTGAAGTCGAGGTAGCGGCGACCGTCCAGGTCCCACACCTCGCAGCCCGAGGCGCGCGAGTAGTACGCGGGCCAGAGGTCCGGCAGGTACATCTCGGCCCGCTTGCCGAGGAGCTGCGCGCCGCCGGGGAGAATCTGCTTCGCCCGCGCGTACAGCCGCTGTCCGGTGCCGTTCTTGAAGTCCTCGATGCCCATCGTCTTGTCTCTCTCCGTCAGGACGCGATTCGCTGCGCGTCCGTTCCGACTTGCGGCGCCCGGCCCCGAGCGCGCAGCACTCCGCGTAGCACGTCCGCGATCTCCTCGGCGGCGCGCCGGTTCTGTACCGGCAGCAGCGCCTCGACCTGTTCCAGGGGGAGGTTGGTATGGACCTCCTTCCCCAGGGCCAGACCGCAGAAGGTGAGCGAGCTGTGCTCGGTGATGAGCACCTCGCAGTTGGCCACCATCTCCTCGGCGTTGCCGCCGGCGAACACCAGCGCGCCCGGTGCGATGGCGAGGATCTCGCGGGTGGCCCGCTCCACGTTCTCGTTGGGGTGGAGCTTGAAGATGAGCTGGCGTCCGGCGGCCAGTTCCACCGAGTGCTTCAGGAGGGCCGGCCGGTCGACCTTCATCATCGTCTCGCGGCCGTCACTGGTGCAGACCAGCACGTAGCCGTGGTGGGGGAAGTCGTTGTCCCTGAACCGGGCGAAGTCGTCGAAGTTCGGGATCCCCGTGACGACCAGCTTGTCGGGGGAGATGCCCGCGGCGAGGAACTGCTTCCGGTAGCCCTCGCTGGCCACGCAGAACTTCTCGTACCGCTTGGTGAGCCCGAAGACGGCGGTGGTCGCGATGCCTCTCGGCATCAGCCGGGTGTAGCGCCACACCCAGGTGCGCCAGTTGGGCTGCTCCATGATCCCTTCCTGGACCAGGACCCAGGGAACGCGGGAGACACCGGCGGGGATGATCGCGTCGTTGGGACAGACCCAGAGGTCGTACTCGTTCCGCTCGGCGGCGAGGTCGATGCGCAGCCCCAGGCGGTTCAGCTCGTCCACGCAGATCCCGCGGCGCTTGTGGCCGTGGATCGCCGGCTCGAAGAGCCCGAGCTTGAGGATGGCGATGTGGTGCGGCAAGTCCGAGTAGTACGGCGTGAACCAGGCCTCGACCTCGGGCAGGGCGCGGGCGATCTGCAGCATCTGCCCGGTCTGGTTCGGCGAGCCACACACGAACAGCACGCGGGGCACGCGACCCACCGGCGTCCGTGGCGGCAGCGACGTCATCCGCATCGCGCCGGGTCCGACCCGCAACATCCTCCGAGCGGACCCGAGGGCGAGGACCGCGCCGACGACCGCTCCCGCTGCCAGGGCGGTCTCGGTCTCACCGGGAGCGACCGCCTCGACCACCGCCCCACCCACGCCCACCCCGAAGGCGGCCAGCGCCCAGAAGAGCAACGTGCCCAGCGCATGTCGGAGCGGCGCGGGCTTGCCGGTGATTCCGGCCCAGCGCTCGGGCTCGCGCGGGAAGACGCGCGGACGGTCGTACTCGGGGGTGCGGACCCAGGCCGCCACGGCGGCCGCGCCGGCGAGCGCGGCGAGTAGGAGGAACGGGGTCATCGTGAGGAAGACCCCACCCCTTTCACCGGCAATCCGCCCCGCGTCAAGTCGACGTCAAGGGGGCTGGACGGGGGTGAGAAATTTGCTGCGCACCGCGTCTCACGTTGATAACTCCTGCTGGTTTGGTCGCCACGGCCCTCATCGTGCTCTGGGCGTTCTTGATGATCGCCCTGGAGCGGCGGTTCCCGTACGAGCAGCAGCCGTTCCTGCGTCGTGAATTCTGGACCGACCTCCTGTGGTTCAGCACGGTTTTCTCGGTACTGATGGGATTCCTGGCGGCCCGCTTCGTCATCCCGGGGATCGACCAGCTGACGGGGTGGAGCCAGACGCGGGGAATCCGCGAGTGGCCCCTGGTCCTCCAGGTCCTGGTCTCGCTGTTCACCCACGACCTGTTCATCTACCTGTTCCACCGGTGGATGCACGTGAACCCATACCTGTGGCGGATCCACGAGGCGCATCACTCCACCCCCGACGTCGACTGGGTGGGCGGCTCGCGCGGGCACGTCATCGAGAACATGATCACCGGCACGGCGGAGCTGGCTCCGATCGTGCTGTTCATGTCGCCCGAGGTGGCGGCCATCAAGTCGGTCATCGATGCCTGCTGGGGGATGTGGATCCACGGCAACATCAACTGGGACATGGGGCCGCTGAAGTGGGTCATCAACGGTCCGTACATGCACCGCTGGCACCATGCGCGGGAGGTCCACGACGTGAACTTCGCCACGAAGTTCTCGTTCTGGGACTGGCTGCTGGGGACGGCCTACCTGCCTGACCGCAAGCCGGAGAGCTACGGCCTGGACGTGACCTGGCCTCAGAACATCGTGGTGCAGCAGGCGTTCGCCTTCCGGAAGTTCCGCCCGAAGGCGGTGCTCCGGCCTCGCGGCCCGCGGGAAGCGACCAGGCTGCATGCAGGCGACCCGGAGTTCGTCGTCCCGGCCGAGGAGTACAAGCGGCGTCTGGGAACCTCCGCGGTCGCGCCGGCCCTCGAGCCGGGCATCGCGGCGTGACGTCGGTCGTGCTTCTCCCGTCGGTCCGAAGTCCTGCATGATCGGGGCATGGAGCGGGTTCACGTCTCGGTCGTCGGAGCTGGCTCGACGGACGCCCGGACCGTCTCGTTCGCCGAGGAGGTCGGGCGACTGCTGGCCAGCCGCGGAGCGGTCGTGGTCTGCGGCGGCCTCGGTGGCGTGATGGAGGCCGCCTGCCGGGGCGCGAAGTCCGGAGGTGGAACGACGGTCGGAATCCTCCCCGGGCTCGACCGGGGCGAGGCGAACCGGTGGGTGGACGTGGCGATCCCCACGGGCCTCGGCGAGGCGCGCAACGCGCTGGTGGTCCGGGCGGCGGACGTGCTCATCGCCATCGGCGGCGAGTTCGGGACGCTGTCGGAGATCGCGCTCGCGCTGAAGACCGAGAAGCCGGTCGTGGGTCTCGACACCTGGGAGCTCTCGAGGCGCGGGGAGGCCGTGACCGAGATCGTGCGCGCGGCCACGCCGGCCGAGGCGGTGGAGCGTGCGCTCGCGCTCGCGGCGGAGACGAGATGACCGAGACCTGGCGCCGCCTCTGTGAGGTGCGAATCCGGCTCCGCGATCGGTGCGAGGAGCCACAGCGCCTCGAGGCGCTCGGAGGCGAGGTCGGCCTGTCGGCCTCGCGGCTCCTGCGCCGGTTCCGTGCCCTGTTCGGAACGACGCCGCACGCGCTCCAGAGCGAGGCCAGGATGGCTCGCGCCTGCGAGCTGCTGCGGCAGAGCACGTTGCCGGTCACCGAGGTGTGCCTCGCGGTCGGCTACGAGAGCCTGGGCAGCTTCAGCGCGGCGTTCTCGCGCCGGATGGGGTGCTCGCCACGAGCGTTCCGTGCGCGCACGGGCGCCGAGCAGCGCTCCGGCTCGCCGCACGACTGCTTCGCCCGGATGGGATGAGCAGGCAGCCGGACCGGCACGCAATTTCGGAGAAGCGGCGGCCGCCCCCCGCGTGGCAGAAGCTCGCTGGACCAGGAGGAGACCCCATGCGGATCACCCTCGTGAGCATCCACGTCGAGGACCAGGACCGGGCGCTCGCCTTCTACCGGGACGTGCTCGGGTTCGTCCCGAAGGTGGACATCCCGATGGGCGCGTACCGGTGGCTGACGGTCGTGGCGCCGGACCGGCCGGACGGACCCGAGCTGGTGCTCGAGCCCAACGCGCATCCGGCGGCGCGGGCCTACCAGGACGCGCTGCTCAGGGACGGCATCCCGGTGAACTCGTTCGAGGTGGACGACGTGGATGCCGAGCACCGCCGGCTCCGCGGCAAGGGCGTCGAGTTCACCCGGCCTCCGTCGGACGCCGGACCGGTGCGGATCGCGATGTTCGCCGACACCTGCGGGAACCTCGTGCAGATCCACGCCCGGCGCTCGCCCGGCTGAGGGCGAAACCGAAGAGTGGAGGCGGCGGGAATCGAACCCGCGTCCGGAAGCCTTCCACCCCGAGACCCTACGTGCGTAGTCCGCGATTTGAAGTCGGGCGGCGAGCGGGCACGGACGCCCTCTCATCCACCCCATCCCGGAAAGATCTCGCCGTCCAGGGTCCGGGCCCTCCCGGACGGCCAGCCCGCATTCTGACGGTCATCCCCGAGCCCACGGGCCGAGACCCGGATGACCGCGCACTAGGACTGTTTAAGCAGCCAGCGCGAGCTCAACGTTGTCGTTGGCTTTTGTGTCGTTGCCTTCGTGATTTACGAGTGTCAGGCCCACTCGGCACGCGTCCAGGGGTTTCTGTGCCCCCGTCGAAACCAGGGCGCCCCCTTCAGCACCGCTCACACTAACCGCTCGCCCGCGCCGGTCAACCGGAGGTGGGAGGCACGCCCACCCCACAAGTGGCCGATTTCTCCGGAATTGCACCGAGTTGGGGTAACCCTTGGGCTGGATGATGAGGGGCGCCGCGTTCACGGCCGGACTCGTCGCCGCGCTCGCCGCGGCGCCGGCGGCCGCTCAGCTTCCCGACGCGAACGCCCGCGGATTCGACGCGGTCCCGCAGAAGGCGACGCCGCTCTCGTCCTCGGCGTTCGTCGTCGAGGGCGCGCGGGCCGCACCAACCGGAAGCTGGCACGGCGAGCTGCTCCTCGACTGGAACGTCCAGATCCTCGCCGCACGGAGCGGCGACCAGAAGTCGGGCAACTTCATCCCCTGGCGAGTGGACGGGCACCTGCTCGGCGCGTGGACCGTGCTGCCCTTCCTCGAGATCGGCGGCGACCTGCCGGTCACCTTCGCCCAGGGCGACAACTTCGAGGCGATCGCCGGCGGATTCCCGCCGTTCAACACCGGTGTGTCGGGAGGGCTCGGAGATCTCCGCCTCGTGCCTCGCCTGTTCACTCCGGCGAGCTGGAAGCTCCCGGTGGACATCGCGATCGTCCCCGAGCTCCGGTTTCCGACCGGCAACGCCGAGAGCTTCCTCGGCGGGAACGGCTTCATCTTCGCGCCGCGCGCCAACCTCGAGCGTGCGTTCGGCTCGGTGCGGCTGCTCCTCAACGTCGGCCTCCGCTACCGGAGCACCGGTCGCTTCATCAACCTCATCGTCGAGAACGAGCTCACCGGCGGCGGCGCCGTCGTGTGGACGCTTCCCTCGGGCAGCGTCTTCCGCCGTCCCGAGCTGATCGCCGAGACGACCTTCTCCACACCCCTCTCGCAGCCCTTCGCCGCCAACGTCGGGACGAACACCGCCTCGGCCACCACGCCCTGGGAGGTGCTCGTCGGCGCACGGACGATGTTCGGCAAGCACTGGGGCGCGACGCTCGCCGTGGGGCGCGGCATCACCAGCGACGCCGGCTACGGCCGCGAGGCGTTCCGCATGCTCGGCGGCGTGCGCTACGAGTTCGAGCCCGAGCCGCCGCCACCGCCCCTCAAGGACCGCGACCACGATGGCGTGCCCGACGAGCGCGACCGCTGCCCCGACGAGCCTGGCGACGGACCGGACGGCTGCCCCGATCTCGACTGGGACAAGGACGGCATCCCCAACGTCGACGACCGGTGCCCGCGCGAGCCCGGCACCCGCGACCTCGACGGCTGTCCGGACCGGGACCAGGACGGCATCCCCGATCCCGAGGACAAGTGTCCCGACCAGCCGGGGCCGGCGGAGAACGACGGCTGCCCGGTCACCGGACCACTGGTGACGCTCGAGTCCGACCGGGTCCGCCTCAACGGCAGCGTCCACTTCGACTACGACAAGGCGATCATCAAGCCCGAGTCGTTCCCGCTCCTCGACGAGGTGGTGGGCGTCCTCTCCAAGAACCCGCAGCTGAAGCACGTGCGGGTCGAGGGCCACACCGACAACAAGGGCACCGCCGCGTACAACCTCGACCTGTCGCGACGCCGCGCCGCCTCGGTCGTCGACTACCTGGCCCAGCACGGCATCGACCGGAAGCGGCTGGTCAGCGCCGGCTACGGCTTCGAGCGGCCCATCGCCGACAACGCCACCGCGCTCGGCCGGGCCAAGAACCGTCGAGTCGAGTTCAAGCTGCTCGACGAGGAAGCGACGAAGAAACCCCCGAAGTGAAGGTGCGGCGGCGCACGGCGCTGTTTATCGGTGGGGCCTCCCCGTGGCGGAGGACGCACCATGCCCGACCCTTCCCCTCGACTCGACGACTACGTGCTCCTCGGCCGCAGCGGCCTGCGCGTCTCCCGGCTCTGCCTGGGGACGATGACCTTCGGCACCGAATGGGGCTGGGGGTCGGCCGAGTCCGCCGCCCGCGAGATGTTCGACCGCTACCTCGATGCCGGCGGCAACTTCGTGGACACCGCCGACGGATACACCGGAGGCTCCAGCGAGTCCCTGGTCGGCAAGTTCATCCGCGACCGCGGCAACCGCGACCGGGTGGTGCTGGCGACGAAGTTCACCTTCGCCTCCGAGCCCGGAAACCCGAACTCCGGCGGCAACGGACGGAAGAACATCCACCGCGCGCTGGAGGGCTCGCTGCGAAGGCTCCAGACCGACTACGTCGACCTCTACTGGCTTCACGCCTGGGACGGGCTCACCCCGGTCGACGAGGTCCTGTCGACGCTCGACGGGCTCGTGCGCGCCGGCAAGGTGCGGGCGATCGGCTTTCTCCGACGTGCCGGCCTGGTACCTCGCCCGAGCCCAGACCATCGCCGAGTTCCGGGGCTGGGAGCCGCTCTGCGCGCTCCAGCTGGAGTACTCGCTGGTGGAGCGGAACATCGAGCGGGAGCACGTGCCGGCCGCGCTCGCGCTCGGGGTGGGCATCTGCCCCTGGAGCCCCCTGGCGAGCGGGATGCTCAGCGGGAAGTACCGCCGGGACCAGGCGCTCGAGGGACAGGGACGGCTGGGGGAGATCCAGAAGTCGGGGAACCCGGGCTTCCTGAAGCTCTTCACCGACCGGAACTGGCAGATCGTCGACGTGCTGGTGTCGGTGGCGAAGGAGATGGGGCGCCCGCCCGCCCAGGTGGCGCTGAACTGGGTTGCTCGGCGCCCGGGCGTCACCTCGACCATCCTCGGGGCGACGAAGCCGGCGCAGCTCGACGACAACCTGGCGGCGCTCTCCTTCGAGCTCCCCGAGCCGCTGCGGAAGAAGCTGGACGAGGTCACCCGGCCGGAGACCGTGCACCCGTACCACTTCTTCGAGCCCGGGATGCAGATGATGATGACCGGCGGGACTCGCGTCTCGTCCCGGTAGCTCGCGTCAGCCACCCGCCTGCCCGGGGCGGAGAAGTCCGCGGAGCAGGTAGAGGTAGCCGAGGTTCCGGCCGTAGGTGAAGGCGACCAGACGGCCATCGGGAGAGACGACGAGGTCGCGAATGTAGATCGAGCCGCTGCTCTCGGCCGGCGCGATGGTCCGCTCCTCGAGGACCCGGCGATGGTCGACATCGAAGCGAAGAAGCTGCGCGCGGGCCGGCGTCTGCTCGCCGCCGCGGGTCACCCAGAGATGTCCCTCGGAGCTCCAGCCCCGAGGAACGGCGTCCGCTCCCGCCTCGGGGAGACGGGTGACCGAGCCGTCCCGGAGCGCGACGAGAGCCATCCGGTTGTCGCCATCGAGGGTGGCCGCCCAGCGCTCGTCCGCCGAGAGGTGGAGGATGCGTCGCCCGGTCACGGGGAGATCCGAGATCTGCCTCGGCGAGGAGCCGTCCTCCGCGACCGCGCAGAGGCGGTAGTTCGCCTCCTGTGGCCCTCGGCAGGTCGCCACGAATCGCTTCCCGTCTCTCAGCCAGCGCGCCGCGCCGAACTCGTGATCGTGCAGGTCGATGGTGCGGGACTGCCCCGCGCCCGTCGGGATGACGAGGAGGTGTCGGCGGTCGCCGCTGGAGACGAGCGCCCACCGTTCGTCGGGGGAGAGATCGAGGGCGGATCCATCGCCGAGCAGCTGAGCCGGCGCCTCGCCGTTCCGGAGGAGCGCCCAGATGGGCTGCTGCTTCCCGGGCACTCCCACCGGGGCGTTCTCCGAGAAGAGCAGCTTGCCCTGGTCGGTGAGCGCGGCCACGAAGGTCGCCCAGTTTGCCCAGGTGAGCGTGAGCTGCTCCTGGCGGCCTCGCGTGCTCAGCCCGATGTCGCTGCGCTCCATCTGAAAGGTGAGCAGGACCGTCCAGTCCCGGGCGACATCCTCGAGCCGGAACTCGTCCGGGGCGACGTAGATCTCCCGCGACGCCCCGGAGGGGCTCACCGCCAGGAGCTGGTTCCGGAGCCCGGTGCCACAGCCGACGAGGATCTCCGAGTCGTCCGGAGTCCACGCCACCCCCAGGGTGCGAGTCCACAGCGGGGTCAGCGTCTTTGCCCGCCCCTCGAGGTCGACGACCACGAGCTCGCCGGAGTCGTCGTAGAAGAGCGGATGGTTGAGAAAGGCGATCCGGTCCCCGCGAGCGGAGAAGCGAGGATTGGACACCCATCCGGTGGTCTGGAACAGGGGGTGACCGGGCGGGGACTCGAGGCGCTCGACGCCACCCACGATGTGCACCAGCGCCAGCTCCCCCGAGGGCGACCAGTCCGCGGCCTCGACGTCCTCCACCAGCTCCTTGGGGATCCCTCCCGGGCTCCCGATGCGGGCGAGCGTGCCGTGCATGGAGAAGGCCCGGGTGAACCGGGGCCGGAGGAGGAGCGCGAGATCCGCCGAGGACGAGACCGCGAGCAGACGCGCGTCGGTGACGCCCAGTGACTGGGGCTCGAAGCTCGACGAGCTCTTGCTGAACAGCTCCTCCGGCCTCCCGTCGAACGCCGCGCTGAAGATCACCCGTCCATCGGGTGCGAAGCGCGCGCTGCGCACCGCTCCCAGCCGGTGGGTCAGCTGCTGGACCTCGGGATGAGGCGTCCCGGCGGCCCGCGCTCCCCGTCTGAAGACGGTGGTGGCCAGGACGGCGATGGCGGCGAGCGCTCCCACCGCGAGGACGATCCCCGCCCTGAGCCCGGGCTTCCGGCCACCGTTCGAGCGTGGCTCGAGCTTCGTTCCGGTCGACCCGCGGAGGACCTCCAGGGCGAAGGCGAGATCGCTCGCGGACTGGAAACGCCGGTCGGGCTGCTTCTCCAGACATCGGTCGACCACCCTGGCCACCGGCGGCGGAGTCGTCCCGGGGAGCGCCTCGGCATCGGCGTGGAGGATCGCGTAGCCGCTCTCGACCACGGTCGCGCCGGGGAACGCACGTCGCCCCGTGACGAGCTCGCTCAGCACTGCCCCGAGGGAGAAGATGTCGCTGCGGGCGTCCAGTGCCTCTCCGCGGATCTGCTCCGGCGACATGTAGCCCGGCGTTCCGATGACGGTTCCCGTCCGGGTCGCGCTTCCCGAGGGGCCCACCGTCGGATCCATCAGCTCGCGCCCGCCCGGCGCCGGCTGGGCGGCCAGCTTGGCGATGCCGAAGTCGAGGAGCTTGACCTGGCCGTCGACGCTGACGAACGCATTCTCCGGCTTCACGTCGCGGTGGATGACTCCGCGCTGATGCGCTGCGGCCAGGCCGTGCGCCATCTGCGCTCCCCAGTCCAGCGCGGTCTGGAGCGGAACGGCGCCTTGCGAGAGCTTGCTCCGCAGCGATTCGCCATGAAGGAGCTCGGTGACGAAGTACGGCTCGCCCTCGTGAAGCCCGACGTCGTAGACCGTCACCAGATTCGGATGGTTCAGCGAGCCGGCGATGCGGGCCTCCTGCTCGAAGCGCCGCACCAGCTCGGGGCTGGAGACCAGCGACCCGCTGATCAGCTTGAGCGCAACCTCCCGGCCCAGCCGGGTGTCGCGGGCCCGGTACACCTCCGCCATCCCCCCGGCCCCGAGCAGAGAGAGCACGTCGTACGGGCCAACCCTGGTGCCGGGGGCGAGGCTCACGTTCGCACAGACTACACGGATGGTGCGCGTTGCGCGCCGCAGATGCGCCGACCGCGAAACTGTGCCGCTCGGCGGGGGTCACGTGCGCGGAGTGCGGGTCGGGGGCACTCCCGGGACGGCGCAGAGCGACTCAGTCGGTCGCCAGCGCTTCCTCGATGCGCGCCCGCCACGCGCGCTCGCTCGCCGCGCCGAGGTAGCTCGCGTGCAGCCGCCCCCGGCGGTCGATGAGCGCCATGGTGGGGATGGCCGAGACCGCGTAGGCGTCCGCCGTCACGTCGTCGGCAAAGGCGGCGTAGCGCGCGAGCGACGGGGCGCGCTGGTCGATGAACATCCCGACCTGCACCTTGGCGATGCTCGGATCGTCGCGACTCGCGGCGACGAAGACCACGCCGCGGGGCTCGTACTCGCTGGCCAGCTTCAACAGGACGGGCATCTCGGCGATGCACGGCCCACACCAGGTTGCCCAGAAGTCGAGCATCACCACCTTGCCGCGGAGCTCGGAGGAGCTGACGGAGCCGCCGCCGAACTTCTCCAGACGGAACGACGGGGCGAGCCGCTGCCCCTTCTCCGGCGGGCGGGAGGTGCGCGCCTCCTGGATTCCGGACCAGAGGAGCCCCGCGATGCCGAGCGCGAGCAGCGCCACCGGGAGCACCGGGAAGCGGCGCCGGGCAGGCTCCGCCGCCTCGCCCGTGACCTCGTCGGCTCCACCTTCCGTCGTCACGCGATCCTCCGTACCAGAACGTCCAGCGCCAGTCGCACGACGGCCCGGATGCGAGGACGGTGCTCCAGCCAGCGCACCATCCAGGGCGAGCACCGGTCGTAACACGCGACGACCACCCGGCCCATCCCGGTCGGCAGCAGAACCTCGTCGCGCCAGGTGCGCAGGACGTCCAGCTCCAGGGCGCCCTCGCCGTAGGCCTGCGTGGCGATCCAGCACGGCCCCGTCCGCTTCCGCCACAGCGTCCGTCCCGAGGAGAGATTGGTCACGCCGCGGAGAGCCGGGCCGTCGGTGTAGAGGAAGGCCAGGAGGTCCCCGCGCGCGACGTGGAACGCCTCCGGCGAGCCGTCGTCGAACTCGACCCGGGAGGCGCCTCCGCCGAGCGGCTCCAGACGGAACGACAGTCGCCGCCCGAACGGCGCGGCCGACGAGCGCACCTCCCGCGACTCGGCGAGATAGGCCGAGAAGGGCTGCCGGCAACGAGCGCAGGTGAAGGCGTGCAGCGCGTAGCTCGGCGGGAAGCTGACCTCCTGCTCGGCGCGACAGCCGGGATGGGCACAGGCGATGCGCGCGCGGACGGTGGGTGCCGGACGCGGGTCGTAGCGTGAGAGGCGGCGCCGCGCGTCCCAGACCGGGCGCTCGAGCTCGTCCTCGCGGACCCAGGCGCGGCGGCGAGTCCGGCTGTCGCGCTCGAGGAGGCTGGCGCGGGCCCAGGCCTCCTCGGCCTGGGTGACGCGGCCCTCGGTGGTGGCGGCGAGCGCCTCGGCGTGCGCGTGGACCGCGCGGACCAGGGGCAGGTCCGCATCGCCGAGCCGGGCGGCCTGCTGGAGCGCCCAGCCCCGCCCGAGGAGGCCGATCCCCTCGTCCAGCAGCTCGGCGGCGCGCGCCCGGGCCGGATCGTCGGCGCGCGGATAGAGCGGCGGCTCGGGGATGCGGGACAGCCACTCGGTCGTCTCGGTCCGGAAGGCGTCGAGCGGGGCGGGACCCGGCGGAGGCGGGCCCAGGGCGCGGGCCCGTTCCAGTGCTGCGGCGAAGGCCTGGTCGGGGGTCACGAGCGTCCTGTCACTGCCCGATCCGCCGGCGCCGGGGAAGTCCCCGGGGCCAACGTCGACCCGATCCGCCAATCAAGTGGCTGAATTCACGCCCAAATATGGCCCGGCCGGTTCTTTGTGGGGGTACGTATGTCGATGTAAGACATAGCCAGGGAGGTCTCATGGGCTTCATCCGGACCTGCGTGTGGATGGCGATGGCGGTCGGGCTGGGCATCGCGCTGGCCACCGTGGAGGTCGGTGGCCGGACGCCGTGGCAGCAGGCTCGCTCGGCGTGGCGGACGAGTGAGGCGGGCGACTGGCTGCGGGACCGCGCCGACGACGCCGTCGACCGGGCGAAGGGGGCCCTCGGGCAACCCCCCAAGCCTCGCGAGCGCCACAGTGACGAGGATCGGGCGGCGCTGGACCGGATCATCGCCAAGCGCAGCAATCACTGAACACCGGGACTACCGCCGCGCCCTCCTCACCCCTAGGTTCGACGGGGAGTTGGATGTCGGGGGCAGGCGATGGGACGGGCGTGGGCGGCGTGGATGACCGCGTGCGCACTGGTGGCCGCACCGGTGAGGGCGCACGCACAGGGCCATGAGGCGCGACAGCGCCGCGTCTCGTCCGAGCGCTCCGCACTGGCCCAGGTCGCGCGGGCCGCCATCCCCGCGGTGGTCTCGATCACGACGCAGGAGCATGCCGACGGCTCGGGCGAGCCCCAGAAGGGCATCGGCTCGGGCTTCGTGATCTCGCCCGACGGCTACGTGCTCACCGCCGCGCACGTGGTGGAGGACGCCGAGAGCTTCACCGTCACCGTCCTCGATCCGCGTGGATGGCCGGAGGAGCTGCCGGCCACGCTCGTCGGCTCCGACCCGCTCACCGACTGCGCGCTCCTGAAGCTGAAGACGGACCGGAAGCTACCCAGCCTCGTCCTGGGAAGCGCCGAGGACGTGGACGTGGCCGACTGGGTGGTGGTCATCGGCAGCCCCTACGGGCTGGAGCGATCGGTCTCGGTCGGCGTCGTCAGCGCCAAGGGCCGGACGGACATCATCCCAGGCTCGCGGACCAGCTTCGTCGACTTCATCCAGACCGACGCGGCCATCAATCCGGGCAACTCCGGCGGGCCGATGCTCGGGCTCGACGGGAAGGTCGTGGGCATCGCCAACGCCGTGAACACCACCGGCCAGGGCATCGGGTTCGCCATCCCGGTGGACGTGGCCCGCGCGGTGGTGGACGAGCTGCGCATGCACGGCCGCGTGCGCCGGGGCTGGCTCGGCCTCTCGGTGGTGGACCTCACCCCGGACGTGGCGCGCAACTTCGGGCGCCCCAGCTATAGCGGCGTCGTGGTGTCGGAGGTCGTCTCCGGCAGCCCGGCACAGCGGGCCGGGCTCCGCACGGGGGACATCATCCTCGAGGTGGACCGGACGCCGGTCCAGCGCGCGCAGGCGCTGCGCTGGAAGGTGGCGCAGAGCGGGCCCGGCAGCTCCCTGCGGGTGCGCATCACCCGCGC
>Ga0068853_100001222_pt1 | contig 18332 bp, 10 predicted proteins | sample KBSCornC32_FD_65655 | JGI IMG/M metagenome (GOLD analysis project Ga0068853, IMG submission 65655) | Corn rhizosphere microbial communities from Kellogg Biological Station, Michigan, USA - KBS Corn C3-2 | ecosystem: Host-associated > Plants > Roots > Rhizosphere > Soil ...
CAGACAGGTTGACGTTGCGGCCCGGGCCTTCAGGATGCAGCTCATGTTCGAGCAGATCGGCGCTCGTCGAGAGATTTCCCAGATGCGAAAGTCCTCCGAAGTCGCCGGTGACGTACCAGCCGCCCCATCGGTTGGCATAAGGCGTATCGTGATTGATCTTCGAGTAGCCGCGGCCAGGATTTCCGTGGACATCAGTAATGAACGATCGTGCCAGATGGCCCGGAACATTCAACGAATTTGCAGACGCGTGACACAACAGGCAACTCTCTTCGCGTGCCAACGTCACAGCAGTCAGTTTAGCGGAGCCCTCTGCTGCCGGTTCGCCGCGCTTTTGCGAAAGCGTGTAGAACACGGCTCCTTTTCGCGAATCGACGCCCGTGATCTCGAGAAACGGAGCGCCGGGAACGAAGCCCACGTAAACCCGGTCGTTAAAATACAAGGCCCGCGGATTCTCGGGTGAAATAATACGGGCGTTTACCGAGTTCTTGCCGAAGACGAGCATTTGCGAAGAGACGGGCACGTCGAGCACTTTCAGGAACGACCGCAGGTAACCGGTGCCCGGTTCGAATTCGAGCCGCAGCTCGCCTTTTTCGAGTTTCTGCCGGAGTTTCGAAACCGGATCGTCCAGCTCGTCGCTGAAATAATTAACCGGCGGCTGGCGATACGGAAATGTCTCGGCCGGCGCCGTGTTTTGGGCATACGCCACCACGGCGATCAAATATTGCAAATTGAAGATTGCAAATTGAAAAATGAAAATTGATCGAGACATTGGCAACTCGCGTCAGGTTTCAGAACATTGTAAGCTGAATGTGCCCCTTTCGTCACGGAGCTTCTTCTCATGATTAAGCGTTCATCACTCACCTGGCCGATCACGCTGGCGGTTGTCGTGCTGGTGATGATCGTGGCTTTGCTGGTCATCTGGATCATCGGACAGGCCTCCGATGAACACTGGGCGTTTTTGACCATTGGCGCGATCTTCATCACGCTGATCCTGATTGGCGTGGCGGTGTACTTCATCTGGACGATTAAGGAATACCGGTTGAATCGCCGGCAGGCCAATTTCATCGACAGCGTGACGCACGAGCTGAAATCTCCTATCGCCTCGATCAAACTGTGCCTGCAAACGCTCGATCTGCGTGCCGTCGGCCCCGAGCAGCAACGCGAATTTCACAAGTTCATCATGGAAGACATCCAGCGGCTCGACTCGCTGATCGATCACCTGTTGGCCGTGGCCCGGCTCGATCATGTCGAACGCGATGAGCAACTCGAAGACGTGCCGCTCGCGGGACTGCTCGCGAAGTGCGTCGAAGAAATCCGCCGCCGGTATGAACTGGGCCCCGACCAGGTGCAAATGGAAGTCGAGCCCTGCCTCGTGCGGGGCAGCCCGCGCGACCTGGAAATGGTGTTCGTCAACCTGCTCGATAATGCGGTCAAGTACGGGGCCAAACAGCCGCACGTGCATGTGCAGGCAGCGGTCAATCGGGGCACGCGGGTCGTGACTAAAATCTCGGATAACGGCAAAGGAGTGAATTTCGATTTGCGGCGGAAGATTTTCCAGCGCTTTTATCGAGGCGGTTCGGAGCTGGAACGGACGACGAAGGGAACGGGATTGGGACTCTATATCGTCAAATCGCTCGTCAGCAAAATGAAAGGCAAAATCCACACCCACGGGCGAGGGCCGCTGGGAGGGGCAACGTTCGAAGTCGATCTGCCCGGCCATGCGCTCGAATCGCAGACGGAAGAATCTCCGGGCGGAAAAACCATTCCGAGCCAGGATCCGGATTCGCCTGCCGCGCGGCTTGAAGTGATCCACAAGGCATGAAACAGCGCATCCTGATCGTTGAAGACGAACGGCACATCGGCGTGCCGCTCAAATTCAATTTCGAAGCCGAAGGCTACGAGACGACTCTGGTCGAAGACGGGCCAACCGCCATCAAGCAGTTCGAAGCCACTCCCGAGGCGTTTGACCTTGTGATTCTCGACCTGATGCTCCCTTCGATGAGCGGATACGCCGTCCTCGAACGCCTGCGGGCCGCGAAAGTGTACGTGCCGGTGCTCGTGCTGACCGCGCGAACCCTGTCGGAAGATCGCATCCGCGGCTACGACGTCGGGGCCGACCGGTACATGACGAAACCCTTCGAGCTTCCCGAGCTGTTGGCCCAGGTGAAGAGCCTGCTCACCCGTCACGCCCAGTTGCGCGGGACGGCAGCCGCGACGCCCGCGGGAGACGTATACGAATTCAACGGTGCCGTCGTCAACTTCGCCACGCACGAAGTCCAGGTTCGGGGCGAACCCAAATCTCTCACGCCGCTCGAGATCAAGCTGGTCAAATACTTCGCCGACAATGACGGCCTGGTGCTGACGCGCAACCAGATTCTTGACAGCGTGTGGGGGACCGACTCTTCCCCGACGACGCGGACGGTCGACAATTTCATCGCGCGCCTGCGGCAGCATTTCGAAACCGACCCGGCCAATCCGCGGCATTTCCTGTCGGTCCGCGGCGTCGGTTACCGCTTCGTGGCACAGCCCACCGGCAGCGGCCCGCCTGGCGATGCGGGCGAACCTCCGTAGGACAGGTTTCTAACCTGTCCGAGCGCTGGGAGAGTCGGACTGGAAGGCCGGAGCAAACAACAGGATAATGCCCACGGATGGCGAGGCAATACTACGGATAAAACACGGATTCTTACCGGCGTTCGTCGGATCTGTGTTCAATCCGTGTTTCATCTGTGGCTCATTTAACGAGGAGCTGGGCAAGATGCGAACTTGCGTCTGTCTTGGATTCATTTCGATTTCGGTTCTGTTCGCCACCGACGGACGGGCCGACGACACGCCGCTCCAAATAGCCGTCTTCGAGGCCGATGTGACGCCGCCCATCGGCGCGCCACTGTGCTATGCCTTCGTGCCGCCGGCTAAAGAGATCGTCGACCCGCTCAAGGCCCGCGGTATCGTGCTCTTCACCGGCGAGAAGCCAATCGTCCTGTGCGCGCTCGACTGGGTGGGAACGGGCAACAGCGGTTACAACCAATTCCGTGATGAACTGGCCGCCGCGGCCGGAACGACGCGCGAGCGCGTGGCTGTGCACTGTCTGCACCAGCATGACGCCCCCGCGTGTGATTTTGCGGCAGACGAGTTACTGATTCCCTACGGACTGGGGGACAAGCTCTTCGACACGGCGTTCGCCCGAACGGCGATCAAGCGAGTCGCCGACGCGATCAAAACGAGTGTGAAGAATCCGCAGATCGTGACACACGTCGGCTATGGCAAGGGACTCATTAAAGAAGTGGCATCGAACCGCCGCGTGCTGGGCCCAGACGGAAACGTGAAATACGTGCGATACAGCGCCACCAAGGAAGCAATCATCCGGGCCGAACCGGAAGGCATCATCGACCCTTTTATGCATCTCGTCAGCTTCTGGAACGGCGACAAACCGCTGACGACGCTCACGTATTACGCGACCCATCCCCAAAGCTACTATGCTCAAGGAGGAGTCAGTTGCGATTTTCCGGGCCTTGCGCGGGGAATTCGCGATCGCGAACAGCCGGGCGTGTTTCATGTCCACTTCGACGGCGCCGGCGGCAATGTGACGGCCGGCAAGTACAACGACGGATCTCCTGAAAACCGCCCTGTGCTGGCCCAGCGGGTGGCCACGGGCATGAAGGCCGCCTTTGACGCCACGAAAAAATATCCGATTCAAGCTGGCCAGATCGGTTGGAAAGTGCAGGCCGTCCCTCTCCCGGTGGCAAGCCATCTCAATATCGACGAGCTCAAGAAGACGATCGCCAACGAAAAGGCCGATGCGCTGAGTCGCTACAAGAGCGCGGTCGGACTGGCCTGGGCGTTGCGCTGTGCCGTCGGCGATAAAATCGACATCACGTGCCTCGCGCTGGGGCCGATTGCCGTCGTGCACATGCCGGGAGAGCTGTTCGTTGAGTACCAACTGGCCGCCCAGAAGATGCGACCCGATTCGCCGGTCGTGATGGCCGCGTATGGAGATGGCGGGCCGGGATACATTGGCCTGGCGCATTCATACACGCAAGGCGGCTACGAGACCGGCCCGGTGTCGCGCGTCGCGCCGGAGGTCGAAGGCGTCTTGATGTCGGCCCTGCGGGAGCTGTTGAAATGAGCACACAAGTCGATCTTGTTCAGGGTGACGCCGGTGTCAGCCGCGTCGTATTTCGCAGCGAAAACGGAATTCAGATTCTGTCACGGGCAACGCTGGATCAGCTCAAGACGGTCCTCAAGGCGCTCAAGGGCGATAAGTCCGTGCGGATCGTCGTGTTCGAGGCGCAGGGGCGCACGTTTCTCGCAGGCGCCGATCTGGCCGAGCTCAAGGCGCTGACCCGCAAAACGGCCCGCCGCTACGCCCGCGATGGGCAACAACTCTTTCAGAGGATCGCCGACCTGCCGGCCATTTCGATCGCCGCCATTCACGCCACGTGCGTGGGAGGCGGGCTCGAGCTGTCTCTGGCCTGCGACGTGCGCCTGGCCGCGGCCGGGGCCTTGATCGGCGCCCCTGAAGTGAAACTGGGTCTGATCCCCGGCTGGGGCGGAACGGTCCGTTCGACGTTGCTGTTCGGCGCCTCCCACGCCAAACGCGTGATTCTTGCAGGCGAGCATTTCTCGGCGGCGGAAGCCTTGCGGCTGGGAGTGGTCGACGCCGTTTTCCCCGACTCGGAGTTTCGTGCGGGAGTCGACTCGCGGATTGCGGCCCTGCTCAAGGCCGGTCCCCAAGCGGCGGTCGCCGCCAAACGACTGATCGCCGACATCTACGCCGTCGAGCTGGACGATCTGCTCGAAATGGAAGCCGAGCAATTCGCCAAGTGCTATTCCACCGGCGAACCGGCCGAAGGCATCGCCGCGTTTCTGGAGAAACGCCCGGCAGGCTGGAGGACGCCGGCCTCAAAGCCAGAATAAGTTGCCCGCGCCGCCGATCTTGGGTGGCCCGACCGCTCTGACGAGACGGTCGGGCCACCCGTACGCGCTATGTTTTCAGTTGATTACTGCGACGGGAACCTGTTCAGCGTGTAATGGCCCACGGTCGGCCACAGTGACTGGCCTTCGGCGCCGATTTTGTCGCAGGTAATTTCGTAGACGTGACCTTCCTGCTGCCGCGCGCAGTGCAGCACGACCGACAGGCCGTCGGGGGCGACGTCGACCGATTCGACGGCCAGTGGATGCCGACCCGAGTCGGGCGTGGCGTACGAACCTTGCCATTTCCGGGTGTAGCCAGAAACCTCGTAGTTCTCGCGGCGCGCAGCGGCGGCTTTGTCGATCGGGGCGGTGAACGAAATCAGGAACTGGCCGTCGCGTGCGCGAATCTCGCGGATTCCGGCGGGTAGCTTGCCGTTAGGCCGCAGGCGGACGATGTCCCCCACGTTCGCGCCCCCCAGCCAGCCGCTGTCGTGGATGCAGCCGATATAGATGTCGCCGGTGGGCGAGACCGCGCCGCACAGCGTCCCCAGAAGGCCATCGCGAGAATTGGGAGCAGTCGGCCGGCTGAACGGATACACCGCTCCCTGAAAAGTCTCGCCCACCCGCTCGAGCGTGAATCGCACTAGAAACCGGCTGTCGTATTCACAACCGATACCGTGGCCCGCGAACGGAGCAGATTGTCCATCTCGCGGCAGAAAGAAAATCCCGTTGACGCTGCGCGTCCACGGATGGGGAACCTGAATCGCCGGCAGCGTCACGGCAGCTTTGGGATTCTCTTCATGCAAACTCGGCACGCCGTAGAAACCACCTTCGACCAGATGATTGATCTCATTGAACGTATTCTGCACCCCCTGATTGTCGGACACGAACACGTCGTCGTCGGGAGTGATCGCCAGCCCCGTTGGGTAGCGGAAGCCATGACCGAGCGGCATCACGCGGCCCTCTTTATCCACCCGCAGCACTTTGCCCCGCCATTTGGCTTTCTCGCGCTCGCGCCCCGGTTTAGCATAATCGCTTCCCGTGCCGATATACAGGTTGCCCTTGGAGTCGCGGACGATTCCGGTCGTCCAGTCGTGATAGTCTTCGGTGTAACCCCAGCCATCGGCGACAACTTCGCGGACGTCGGCCCGACCGTCGCCGTCGATATCGCGCAACCGCAACAACTCAGGCTTATGGGCAACGATCAGGTCTTTGCCATCGGCGATTAAACCATACGGCGCAGCGAGTCCCTCCTCGAATACGGTCAGTTTATCTTCAATGCCGTCACCGTCAGTGTCCTTTGCGACAAACACCTGCCCTTTAAGAGAGCAGAATGCCAGCGTTCCGTCGGCCATCCGGGTGATCGCCGTGGGCATGATCGACCGCGGCAGCGGTAAGCGCACGCCGTCGTATCCAGGAATGGACGTAACCTGCTCATTTGTCGGCGGAATAAGGGCCGCTGCATCTTGGGTGGGAATCCCTGCAGTTGAGTCTGCACGAACGGAATACTCCACTTTGAGGTTGGCTCTTTGCGTTGACGAGTCAGTCGCAAATCGGATGTTGGTGCGAACCTCGGCGCCAACTCGCGGAACGTACTCGACGGCAAAACCCGCCGGGACCGACTTAATCGTTATGAATCGATAGCAGGTTGCGGATTTCGTGGCTGCCGACGTGCTCAGGGCGAATGAGTTCTCGACCGTCATCTCGGCCAATCCTGCTGGCAAGTCAAACATCAACGTATATGCGAATCCTGCGAACGGGATACGCGGTTTACCGTCGCGAGTCTTTGTGACGGGCGCGCAATGGTAAAGAATGAGCCGTCCAAATCGTCCTGAATTCTTCTTTGCGACAATTACTGCCGCGGTCGGTTCTCCCTCCGGGCGCAGCACAATGTCTGGAGATACCGGATTCGACCGAACTATTTCATCCGCCGCTGGCTCCCAGAACCAGCTCTTTCCAGAAGCCCGCTGTCGGGCAAAGTCGCCGTACCAGTATTGGCTGACTGCCATTGAATCCAGGTCAAACAACAAATTCATGCGATCGCTGAATCCCATCGCCAAGGCCCGTGGCACAAACTGTGGCGCGAGCGGATCGCCCACCTGGAACACATCTCGAATAATCTTAACCGGCTCGCCAGGCGCGACAGTCAGCAGTTGCTCGATCATCGACGTATCAATCTTCGGCGGCGCCGATTTGTCGTTCAGGCCCTCCCATAGCGCCGCGAGCTGGCGGTCGAGCGTCGCATCGAGAATCCCCGCGACCGGCCGCTCGAACGAGGGCATCTCCATGCCGGGAATGATCCGCAGCGGCGACCGAGTCCAGCGAGTGAAATACTCGGGACGCATCCGCGCGCCGATCAGATACAGATCGGAACCGCGCGTGGCGAGCGCCACGTTGCGCGGTTCGTAGCCGGCGATTTTGTGGCAGGCTGTGCAACTGAATCCGCGCGTTCCGGCCAGCACTTGGCCGGCCTTGCTCAGTTCGGCGTGCGAAAAGGCTTTGTCGCCGGCTGGTTTGGCAGAATCCGCCGCCGGACCGGTGCGCGGTGCGCCATCGGGAATTCGGTCGTGGCCGACGAGATATGCAAGCAGTGCGGCAGCTTCCTCTGGGCGATGCTCGAAGCGCGGCATCCGCACGCGCAGCCAGGGCAGCCGTTGTGTTTTCTGCTTGCCGGCAGTCGCTTCGCCCAGATACGCATCGAGCAACTTGTCACCCACCGCGGTCAGGTTGGGAGGCACCAGCGCTTCGCTCTGCCCCTGCAAATCGGGATCGATTCGCGCCATGCCGCCGGCGATTTTGGCGATTCCCTGGCCGCCGTCCCGTTCGTGGCAATTGAGGCATCCCTTCTGCACGAGCAGCCGCTGACCGTGGGCGAACGAACTCTCGGGTGTGGCCGGGCCGTATCGCGATTCCACGAAGGCGTGGATCGCGCGGCGTTCATCGTCGGTGAATTTGTAAGTGGGTCGCACATGTTTCGGGTCGGAGGCAGCCTCGGTACAACTTTTCGACCAGTCGACGCCCAGTTTTGCCAGAGTTGGCAGCGCCTGCGTGTTCACGGTTGCACCGGCAATGCGATGGCACGCGGCACAATGAGCCGTTTCGATCAGCGTCTTACCCGCGGCAATCGATTGTGGCGTCGACGCTGGCTGCTTCGATGTCGCGGGTTTGTCGTTGTTTGATCCTGGGCTCAGGTACATGGCCAGACTGCGGCGTTCGTCGTCTGCCAGTTTGAAGACCGGCATGCGGTGATCCTGATTGAGTTTCGCCGGGTCCTTGAGCCAGCCATAGATCCAGGCGGTCGACCGTTTACGTCCGATGTGGGTCAGGTCGCCGCCATGTTGAATCAACGTATTTCCATCGGAGCCGTGCGTATGACAAGCCAGGCAGCCGATCGTGCGAAACAGGATTTCCCCGCGACGGGTTCCGTCCTTTTCGTCTGGTGCCTCGGGCAATTTCTCCAGCGACAATTCGGCCGCCTGTTGAGCGAGTGCATCGGCGATCGTTTGCGCTTCGGCGCGAGAGAAGCCAAACGCGGGCATCCGTGCGTGAGCCGCCTGTCTCTGCGGTTCGACGAGCCAATCGGTCAGCCAGTCGCGGTCGAGCGTTTTGCCGGCAAGTGCAAGCGCGGGTGCCGGTTCGGCCGAGGGTTGGGTTTCGCGGCGGTGACAGGCATTGCAACGATGGGCGTGATAGAGTTCACCTCCGCGGTCGACCAGCGCCACCTCGGGCGGAGCCGCCTCATGGAAAAACAACTGCGGCGGAATCGGCTCGACGGGAAAACTCTCGGACGACCAGAACAGCCGCAGGACTGCCTGCTCGCCCGTTCTGCGATAGGTGATCTCGATTTTCTGTTCGCCGAAGTCGACGGCTGCCAGCTCACCGGCGACCCAGCCGGGCGTCTCGCGGCGGCCCGTGACGACCACCTTGCCATTCAGTTTGACGTCCGCCTCGCCTTGCAGGTAGAGGTGAAAGGCGTGCTTGCCTTCGGTGCGGATGAGCAGCGTCCCCTGCCAGCGCGCCCGAAACGGCCCGGCGGGCAGCCGCTCGTCGGGGCTGTCTTTGCCCCACACGAACTGCACATCGCGGTCGATCCGGTTGATGTTCCGTTCGCTCACCGTGTAGCGGGCGACGAGCCCCGGGTGCGAATCGTCGTCGTCATCGTCGTCGGCCGCGAGGACGAGACCGAGCAGGAGGATGCTAAGTAGATGCATAATAAATTTGACGCGTTCAAGAAACGTAGGGTGGGCTTTAGCCCACGCGTGAGAGTTTAACGATTTTCTTCGCGTGGGCTAAAGCCTAACCTACGACGTCTTTTCAAAATCCCAACCTTGTTGAATCCATGACGGTCGGATCCATAATCGGTAGCGCTCTGCAGCAACGCCCGCCTTTGCCGGATTTCGGCCGATGTACTGGATCACCCGATAGAGATGTTCGGCGTCACGAATAATTCGGTCGAAGCTTTCACGCTGCCAGATCGCCCCGGAGGATTTTCGAATCAAATTGATGTCCCGCGCTGATCCACCCTTCCACCTTCGCAGGATCAGTTCGAGTGACATTTCTTTCGACGTCAACGGACGCACAACAGCGTGAACGTGGTTCGGCATTACGACAAAGCACCCCAGTTCATGGTTTTGTCCGTCGAGTCGATGCAGCGCGTTAACTACCTCGGCCGCCAATTTTTCATGCCCCAGGATGCAACTTCCCATTTGTTGATCGAGCCAGCGCTCGACGCGGCGCATGATCTCCTGCGACAGCTCATCGAGAATTGCGAACGTGCGCGGCGGCGGATGCTTATGCATCCACTCCTCGCGCAATTGACGCAACTCGCGCAGTTTCGATTGCGGTAAGGAATCGTTCAGGCGAAATGTGACGAAATATGTTTCGCCGTCTTGACGCAGGTGCGGCAAGTCTTGCTTGTACCAAGTTACCGGCAAGTCGTCGCGGAAAGGCTGGAAGCCAATTGGAGGCGGCAGGTTAAAGGTCTGGTTCGTGTTGGCCATAGTTGAGTAGGGTGGGCTTTAGCCCACGCGTCATAGTTTAACGATTTTTTTTCGCGTGGGCTGAAGCCCACCCTACGATGTTTGTCCCAAAAACCTTCTCAGCACGTTTGCCGTGATCAGCGACACGGCGTCGTCGACGAGAATCGAGCTGGGCCAAGTGATTGATCCGACCGAAAAGACCTGACCGCCCGACGGTGTATCGTAGATGACCATGTGCGCTCCGCCGTTGTCGGGGTTGGTTCCCTTGGCCAGCAGCTTGACGTTCGCAGGCGAATGACTCGAGATTTTGTCGGTCTCGTGGCCTGACGCGCCGCCCGGGCAGCGCCGGTGCAGGCTCGGTTCGCCGAACAGGTCGCCGTTTTTGAGATCGGTCCCGGCAAACACCCAGTGCTCAGCGTCTTCGACGCGATAGGGGGCACTCGTCATGATGCCATCGTACGTGAAGACCACTCCCAGCAGATTCGCTTCGGATTCGACGCGCGGATGAAACCGGCTCTCGGTCGTTCCCTGGCGGACCCGCTCGCGCTCATTGCCGTTCTGAATGACGATCGTCGACTCGTCGAGAAAATCGACTTCGCAGTTGAGCCCGTTGCCGCCCAGGTACAACAGCTTGCCGCCTCGCTCATGCACCCAGCTCTTGAGCCGGAAGTACATGTCGCGCGACCAGTACTCAGGATGCGTGCTGATGATCAGCACCTGGTAATCGTCCAGGTTAAGCTGCCCGAAATGAAATTGCGTCTCGGCATAGAAGTCGTAGTCGAAGCTTTCGCGTTCCAGCCAGCCCAGCAAGCGCCATTCGGCCGGTGCCAGATGACAGGCCGTGCGCCCTTCGATCGGGTCGGTGACCTGTTCGTTCTCGGGAACGAAATTGATCGACTCGGGGCGCTCGAACGACAGCGGGGCGTATTCTTCGACGCCGTAATTGACATATTCGGCGTCGGTGTAACGTTCGAGCTCTTGCCGCGAATTGACAGTCGGTACAGCGGGGAGCTTGTCGGCGTTGATGTAATTGCTGCGGCCACCGAACGTGTTGTAGGCGTTCCAGGTGATGTTCGACGCAAGCACCGCCAGTTTGTGCTGCGGCGAGGCAGGTGCGACGACCCAGGGAAATGAGAAGAACAATCCCGAACGAGTCCGCGCGTGAAAGTAATAGAGGCCCGAGCGTTCAGGTGCAGTGACGTACTGTTTCAGAGCCGGATTGGCATACCCGAATTTGTTCCACTCGACGCCGGTGCGCGAATAATCTCCGTCGGGCGTGATCTGCACCGTGGCGCGCGGCCCGTGTTCGTCATACCAGCCGAGTTTGCGAACGAGCTCTTTCTTCCATCCGTAGCGCCAGAGTTCCAGCTCGTAGGCTTCCGGCGAATGGACGCGAAATTCGGAATTCTCGCCGGCCCTCACCCATTTGGGCCAGGGATAACCGAGCAGGCAATCGGACAGAAGACGGAAGTGGTAAGGCGTCCCCTCGCGAACGGTCATCGCGACCCGTTTGCCGCCGAAGCCCGGCTTATTGAGCGTGACGCGATAATCGCCCGGAAGCAGGTCTGCATACACAGCCCCGGAAGCCCGCGACCGGGCTTCGACGGACCTTTGCTCTTTGGACCGGGGTTCGTTTTCGAATTCGAGCAATACATCGGGGAGAGCGACATAGCGCTCGTCAGCGACGTAACCGATTAACATTCGGGCACGACCTGGGAGGGATGATCAAGGAGGGTTCAAGGAATCATTAGCGTCGTGGATTCCTCGGCAAGAATCAACCCTACTCGTCATCGCTCGTCATCTGCATTTGCTCGCGCCCCGGTATGTTATGCCACTTGATGGCATATTTTTTCTTCCGCCGCTCGAATTCTTCGATGGCCACCGTTCGTTCATCGAGCTGTGCCAGGAACGCGTACGGAGAATTCTGAGCGAACAGCGTCAAAACGTCCTTGAAGGCCTCGCGGTCGGCAGGACGGCGTGAAATCACCTTGACGACGTAATAGATCGAAGCGTCACCGTTCAAGGCCACGCCGACATCTCCTTCGCCCAACTCGTTGAATACCGTCTGCATGAACTTGCGGCTGGGGTTCTTGACGACCCCGGGGTCGTCAAGCTGCACGGGAGGCTGGCGGTTCCGCATCATCGGATTGGGAGCCGTCGATTCGCGCCAGAACGAAAATTCCTTTGATTCTTCGACTTTGAGCTCCGGCTCCTTGGCATCTCCGGTGACCGCCTCGCCCGAAAGAGCCTCGGTCAAACTCTTGCCGCCTTTCCGGGCACGCTCCGCCAGCTCGTTTGCCCGTTTTTCAGCCAGCGGCAACGCCAACTGACGCTTAAAGGCGGCGACAACCTGATCGCGAACGCCGGGTTCCTGCAATTCGGGAACGTGCATCGCCGCGTCCTCGACCTTCCAGCACAGATAGACGTTCGATGATTCTAGATTCTCGGATTCGAATACCCGGCACAGCGCTTCGTTGTCGAACGCCTGTTGGAAGATGGGTGTCGATTCGCCGCTCATGCGATCGTAGCTGCCTGGCTCCACGGCCTTGCCCAGACCGGGAATCTCACTCAATTCGAGCTGCGAAACCAGAGCGGTCTTATCGAATTTCATGCCGAATTTTTCGGCAATCTTATGGAGCTCTTCGTCAGACCGGCTCTCCAGCACGGCGAGCTCCTTGGCATTGGGTTCGGTGAGCTTGACCTTCGTAGAGACGGCAAAGCCTGCGGCAACATTGCTCATGGCATCTCTGGCCTTGGCAATGATGTCCTTCATCATTTTCTGGGACCGTTTGTACAGGATCGTTTCACGAATTCCTTCGCGAAGCTCGTCGTCGAGCGGCTTGTACTTGATTTTCGGCGGTGCATGCGGCTGGTTCAGGCGCGGTCCGACGGCGGGGGCCTTGGGCGCTTCGTCCGCTACGTCTTTCTCGTCTTCTTCTTTCGATTTATCCTCGGCAGGTTTCTTGGCTTCGGGCTTGTCGTTATCGGCCGCAGGCTCTGCCGGCGGTTTCGCGGCGTTCTCGCTTTCGGCAGCGGAGTCTTTTTTCGCCTCGTCATCGACTCCCGGAGCACAGTCCGGCTTGTCGTCGTTTTTTGCTTCGTCGGGTTTTGCATCTTCCGGTTTGGACGAGGAGGGTTTGTCCGACTCCTGTTTGGGTTTGTCGTCTTTATCCTTATCCGCCGGCTTGTCAGCCGGTTTGTCGGCCGAATCCGGTTTCGCGTCGGATTCGTCGGCCGGCATTTTCTCGTCCTTTTCGGGAGCGAAGCCAGGATCAAGCGGGCTGGCATCGTCGTCGAGACCGGCTTCCCCCTCCTGGAAGCGGGATTCGATGTCTTTATTCGCTTCGTAATAGTCTTCGATTTCCTTGTCGGTGACCGGACCGGCGGCGCGCGCCTTGGCGTCGATTTCGGCGAACGCGAGCTCGAGGTATTGCAGTTTGACGCGGCGCGGCTGTCGGAAGCCGGGTTTGAATTCCCCCTCAAAGGCGCGCTCGTCGTCATCCTTGTGCTCTTCGAACAGTTTGGCGATCTGTGCCGGCGTGGGCTCGGGCGCCTGAGAGGTGAAGTCCTTCACGGGCACCGCCGCCACTTCGATTTTCTCCCTGGTATTGAGCGCCTGGTAATATTCCCAGTATTTCTCGGGCGACGCGACGACGACTGGCTGCTTCATCCTGTAAGCCGTGACGGCCAACAACTCGTCTCGCACCATATCGAACAGCTCTCTGGCGCCAAGCTGCATTTCACGGATGACTTCTTCGAATTTTTTGGTCGACAACTTGCGCTGGGTGACCCCGCGAATGTATTCTTCGACCTGCTTGTCGGTCACCACGATGCCCAGCTTGCGGGCTTCGTGGCGATACAGCCACGACTCCAGGAGATCGGGCTCGGTGACCCGGCCAAACCCGTACTGCTGCACCGTCATCGACATCATATAGCCGGCGTACGGCTCCTTCTCCAGATCCGGATGGCTGCGCATGAAGGCTGTCTGGATAAATCGCTGGATGATTCTGCGCTTTTGCATCAACGTCTGCATCTGCATCTGCGTCAGATTGCCGATGTTTGTTTCCACGAGCACCTTGCTGCCTCGCGGTCCGCTGGGCCCGCCGACCATTTTCATCAGCGTGTCGCCGATGCCGAACAGGATCAGGGCGACAAACACCATCACCGCCATGACCTCTTTCTGATACTTACGGAAAACTCTAAACGGCGATTGCATGCAAAACAGACCTTTCACAAAGGGAGAAGGATGAAGGATACAAGGATGAAAACGCCCGTCACGTCATCCTTTATCCTTCCGTTTTCACCCTTCCGCCCTGCTGTCGCGGCCCCTGCGGAGCGACTTGCACCGCCAGAGCGCCCTTGACAGACTGCGCAATGATGAATTATGGATTTTCGACGGAAGGCAATATGCGCCATCCGGTTCAGTGCCGATTTTAGCCGCGTTCCCAAGTGTGGCAAGGCCAACAGATACAGGGACAAATGGCCAAAAAGAACAAACTCAAAGGGCTGGTGATCGTCGAATCCCCCGCGAAAGCCAGAAAAATCAACAGTTTTCTGGGCGGGGATTACAAAGTGCTGGCCAGCATGGGGCATGTGCGCGACCTGCCCGCCAGCGCCGCCGACATTCCGCTCGAGGTCAAAAAGGAACCGTGGGCGACGCTGGGAGTCAACGTGGCGGCCGACTTCGACCCCCTGTACGTAATTCCCAAGGAAAAGAAAAAAGTCATCAGCGAGCTGAAAGCCGCGCTCAAAGACGCCGACGAACTGTTTCTCGCAACCGACGAAGACCGCGAAGGAGAGAGCATCGGCTGGCACCTGGCCGAGGTGTTGCAACCCAAGGTCCCCGTCAAACGGATGGTTTTTTCCGAAATCACCAAGGGCGCCATTCTGCATGCGCTGGAGTCGACGCGCCAGCTCGACAAGAACCTGGTGGCCGCCCAGGAAACCCGCCGCGTGCTCGACCGCCTGTACGGCTACCGGCTCAGCCCTCTGCTGTGGAAGAAAGTGGCTCCCAAGACGTCGGCCGGGCGAGTGCAATCGGTCGCCGTGCGGTTGATCGTGATCCGCGAGCTCGAACGCCGCGCTTTCCGCACCGGCACTTTCTGGGACCTGAAGGCCGCTCTGGAAACGACGGCCAACAGCCGGTTCGAAGCCCAACTTTTCAACCTGGCCGGAAAACGGATCGCTACGGGAAAAGACTTTGACGAGAACACCGGCCGACTCAAGCCCGACGCCGAAGTCGTGCTGGTCGACGAACACATGGCCGCGTCGCTCCGCGAACGACTGCTCTCCGAGCCCTGGCGGGTCGCCAATCTCGAAGAACGTCAACAGGTGCGCAAGCCATATCCCCCCTTCACTACCAGTACATTGCAGCAGGAAGCGAACCGCAAGCTGGGGATGTCGGCCCGCGAAACGATGCAGGTCGCACAAAGGCTTTACGAAGACGGCAATATTACTTACATGCGAACCGACTCCGTGTCGCTCTCGCAAGAAGCCATTCGTGCCGCCCGGACCACGATTGAAGCCCGCTACGGCAACGAGTATCTCTCGGACGGCGTGCGCACATTCGAAACGAAAAGCAAGGGGGCGCAGGAAGCCCATGAGGCGATCCGGCCAGCCGGCACGGACATGCAGACCGGCGAGGAATTGGGCCTTTCCGGCCGCGAGCTCGCGCTCTATTCATTGATCTGGAAACGGACGGTCGCCACGCAGATGGCCGAGGCCAGATTGCGGTTTCAAACTGCGACGATCGCCGTGGCAGACGCCGAATTTCGGGCGACCGGCCGCACCGTCGAATTCCCCGGGTTCTTTCGAGCCTATGTGGAAGGGGTTGACGACCCCGAAGCGGCGCTCGACGACCAGGAAGCGGCGCTGCCCCCGCTCGCCCAGGGCGACCAGCTTGCCTGCCGCGAGCTCGAAGCCATTTCGCACGAAACGCAACCCCCCGCTCGCTTCACCGAAGCCACGCTCATCCGCGCCCTCGAAGCCGACGGCATCGGCCGCCCCAGCACGTATGCGTCGATCATCGGCACGATTCAGGACCGGGGCTACGTCGTCAAGGTGGGAACTCAATTGCGCCCCACGTTCAAGGCGCTGGCCGTCACGAGGCTGCTGGAAAAGAATTTCCCGCAATTGGTTGACGAACAGTTCACTGCCGGCATGGAGCAGACGCTCGACGACATCGCCGGCGGGACGGCCCAGGCCACTCCTTATCTCAAGCAGTTCTATCTGGGAAAATCGGGCCTCGATGAACAAGTCAAAGACCACGAAGAAAACATCGACCCGCGCGAGGCGTGTACGGTCGAGCTCGAGGGACTCAATGCCAAGGTACGGATCGGCAAATTCGGACCGTATCTGACAACCGAAGAAAATGGCGAGACGATCACGGCCTCGCTTCCCGACGATATGACGCCGGCCGACATCACCAACGAAATCGCGGAGGAGCTCTTCAAGCTGAAGAAGAGAGGGCCGCTGTCGCTCGGAATGGATCCAGAAGCCGGCGTCCCCGTGTATTCGATGATTGGGCCGTTCGGTCCCTACGTGCAGCTTGGGGACAAGGGAGAGGACGACAAGAAAAAGCCGAAACGGGTCTCGATTCCCAAACAGATCGATCCGGCGCAGATCACGCTGGCGCAGGCCCTCGATCTGCTTAGCCTGCCGCGAGATCTGGGCAACCACCCCGAATCAGGCAAACCGGTCAAAGCGGCGATTGGCCGGTTCGGACCGTATGTGGTCCATGAAAAAGTGTTCAAGTCACTGCCTAAAGACCAGGACGTGCTCAAGATCGACTTGGCAACCGCGGTCGAGCTGCTCAAGCAGGCCCGCACGCGCCAGGGGGCCACGCCGATCAAAGAACTGGGCCCGCACCCCGAAGACAACGAGCCGATTCAGATTTTCTCCGGCAAATACGGACCGTACGTCAAGCACGGCAAGGTGAACGCCACGATCCCGAAGGAAACGCCCGTGGAAGAGGTGACGCTCCCCTTGGCGCTGCGGCTCATCGAAGAGCGCGCCGCCCGCGCCGGCGGCAGCTCGCGCCGCGGTTCGCGGCGTGCCGCTCCGAAATCTGCCGCGAGGAAGAAGGCGCCCCCGAAAGACGGGACGCCCAAGAAACCAGCGGCGAAGAAATCAGCGCCCAAGAAGGCTGTCAAAAAGAAGGCGCCGAAGAAGAAGCCGCCGGAAGGCGAGTAAAGTACGATAGGTTTCTAACCTGTCGATTATCTGGTTCCGAGGCTCTGCCAGGAAACGCGGGAAATGACACGCGGATCGCGAAGCGATCAGCTTGGGCGGAGAGCGAACTTTCGACCAGGCATCTCGCGAGGACAGCGACTCACTCATCCCCCCAGCGCTTGAACAGCTTGTGCTGGATCCCCAAGTGGTCGCAAATGCGCCCCACGACGAAATCGACCAGGTCCTGGATCGAATGGGGATTGTGATAGAAACCGGGCATGGCCGGCATGATCGTCACGCCTGCGTCGGCCAGCCGCTTCATGTTTTCGAGCTGAATGCTCGACAGGGGCGTTTCGCGCGGGACGACGATCAGCTTGCGGCGTTCTTTGAGATGCACGTCGGCGGCCCGCTGGATCAGATTCTCTGAATGTCCACCGGCGATGCTGGCCAGCGTTCCCATCGAGCACGGGCAGATCACCATCCCCTCCGTGAGAAACGATCCACTGGCAATGCCGGCCCCGAAATCTTCGTAGTGGTGATAGACGATCTTCCCCGTATTGGTATCGCTGAAGATCGAGCTGACGTCGCCGAGCGCGGAACGGTCGGGCATTAACGTCAGCAGGGCGCTGTCGTCTCCCAGCTCAGATTCCTGGGGCAACAACTGCGAGACGTTGAACCGGTCGAGGTCGACGTGCAGTCCCAGCTCACGATCGAGAACGAGCGTGGCCGATTTGCTGATGGTCAGGTGCACCGTATGTCCGGCCACGAGCAGCACTTCGAGCAGGCGCACCGCATAGATAGAACCACTGGCGCCAGTCATGGCAACGACGAGATCGTGCATAAGAAAGATTTCGGTTTTGGGATTTCGGATTACACGTTCACCCGTTTAGCGGTGAGGCGCAGCCGAGCATCTCATACAACGGGCGCCGCATTGAACTATTTCTCCCCAATATACAGCGTCGCAATTCCAAACGTCAGCGGCTTGAACGTAATTCTGCTTAAGCCACAATCTTTCATCAGCGACGCAAGCTTCTCGCCGTAGGGAAATTCGCCGACTGAGGCCGGCAGATAGTTGTATGCCTCTTGACTGTTGCGAGCCAAAAGCTGTCCGATCTTGGGCAACACGTTCCGGAAGTACCAGGTATAAAGCCCTCGCAAGATGCGATTACCCGGCAGCGAGAATTCGAGGACGACGACGCGGCCGCCCGGCCGGCAGACGCGGATCATCTCGCTCAGGCCTTTGGCCGTATCAGTGACATTCCGCAGGCCGAA
>Ga0068853_100001225_pt1 | contig 18309 bp, 18 predicted proteins | sample KBSCornC32_FD_65655 | JGI IMG/M metagenome (GOLD analysis project Ga0068853, IMG submission 65655) | Corn rhizosphere microbial communities from Kellogg Biological Station, Michigan, USA - KBS Corn C3-2 | ecosystem: Host-associated > Plants > Roots > Rhizosphere > Soil ...
ATTGGCGACGCTGTCGATTGCGCGCAGCCTGGCGATGGTCGCCTCCAACAACACCGTCGTCTACCAGTTCGGCCCCGACCATAACCGCTTGCTGGCGCTGGGCGGTGGCTCGACCTTCGGCATCTCGAACCCGGTGATCTACACCATCGTCCTGGCGCTGATCGTCGGCTTCATCCTGCGCTGGACGCGCTTCGGCAGGCATCTCTACGCCATCGGCGGCAACGAACACGCGGCGACCCTCACCGGCGTGCCAGTGAGGCAGATCAAGGTCGCCGTCTACATGATCTCGGCGCTCTCGGCTGGCATCTGCGGCATCGTCGAGACCGGCTGGCTCGGCGCGGTGACCACCAACATCGGCACCGGCATGGAACTACAGGTGATCGCCGCGGCGGTTATTGGCGGCGCGAGCCTCGTTGGCGGCATCGGCACGGCCTTCGGCGCCCTCGTCGGCGCGGCCCTCATCGAGGTCATCCGCAACAGCCTCGGGCTGCTCGGTATCAATGCCTTCTGGCAGGGCACGTTCATCGGCTGCTTCATCATCGTCGCCGTCGCCTTCGAGCGTGTCCGGCAATTGCGTTCCAGCGACTAACATGCGCAGATCACGATCGGCCGGTCGCCGATCGGTCCCACGGACGCTGCCGCGGCAGGACGAATGACGGCAAGTAGGGCGAAAGCGGGGGCGGTCGCCACCAGCAGCACGGCCAGGGCGCACACGTATGCCCGCGCCGAGGGTGGGCGCTCGCACACGGCGAGGGTGGTCGGCGAGATCGGCCGCCAGATCGTCTCGGGCCGCTACGCCGAAAACAGCATCCTGCCTGGCGACGCAGCGCTCGAGCGGCAATTCGGCGTCTCCCGAACCGTCCTCCGCGAGGCCGTCAAGACGCTTGCCGGCAAAGGCCTGGTGCAGTCGAGAGCCCGCATCGGCACGCGGGTGCGCGACCGCGCCGATTGGAACCTCTTCGACCACGACGTGCTGATCTGGCACGCCGAAACCGGCTTCGACGCCCCGTTTCTCGGCGCGCTCGGCGAAATGCGGCTGGCGCTCGAGCCGGAGGCCGCCGCCTTGGCGGCCACCCGGCATACGCCCGACCAGCGTCGCGCGCTTCAGGCCGCGGTCGCCTCGATGGGGGCAGAGGGCGTGGCGCGGCGCGCCTTCGTCGAAGCGGACCTCGAATTCCACCTCACCGTCGCCGCCATGGCCGCGAACCCGTTCCTGCGCTCGATCAGCACGCTGATCGAAGTGGCGCTGGTCGAAAGCCTGACCCGCAGCTCGCCGCTCGACGATCCAAGCGATGCCGCGCGGGTGGTCGCCGAGCACCGCGCCATCGCCGACGCCATTGGCCGGCGCGACGCCGCCGCCGCCCGCGCCACGATGCGCGTCGTCATCCTCGAAGGCATCCGCCGCGCCGCTACACCGCGAAAATAGCGCTCGGCTCGATCAGGGCAGCGTCTTGAGCCAGGCCACCACGATGTCGCCTGAGGCATCCGGCGTACCGGCGTGGTCGGCCTCCACCCGCTCGTAATTCGAGAGCTTATTGTCCGGCGCCGCCCCGAAGACGGCACGGGTCGAGGCCTGGGTCGGATCGTTTGTCCCCGCGACCCAGAGCAGGGGCACCGTGAGTTTTGGCAAAAGCTTTCCTTTGACGCCGCGGATGGTCGACGACGGGGCCTTCGGATCGTGGAAGGAAAGGTAGTTGGCAGCCGTGGCGTTGACGGTGATCGGCGCGCCGTCGATGAGATCGTCGTATTCGCCCACCTCGTTGCCCTTGCGCGCCTTTACCGCGGCCTGCGCGGTTTTGATCGCCGCCGCAAAATCCGGATACTTGCTGGCATCGGGTGGATCGGCGGCCGGCGCGAGGGCCACGACGCCGGCAAGGCCCGTATGGGTGGCGCCGTAGTCGATCGCAACGATCGCCCCCTGGCTTACGCCGCCGATCACGATGCGTGAGGCGCCGCCGCTCTTGAGGCCGGCGACGGCAGCATCGACCTCCTTGAGGCAATCCGGCAGCGCCTTGTCGAAGATGCGCGACTTCGACCAGCACATCTCCGGCGTCGACACGGCATAGCCGGCATCCTTGAGCGTCGCGGCGAGCTTTCCCATCTGCTCGGGAGTGCCGGTCTTGCCGTGCAGCAACACGACGCCTAGCGAGGCCGCAGCGCCAGCCGGTCCGGCGCCACCGGCCATCAGCAGGATCGCCACGTGCATCACCAGCCATGGGCGCATCATTGCCGCTCCTGATCCCGCCGGTCCTGATCTTAGCGCTCGCAGCGTAGGGCGCAATCGTTGGCGGGTTGCGATGCGCGCCTCGTTCATCGATGTTCATGGCAACCTAGCGGAGTCTTCGCGTGCACGTCTTCATCGACTTCGAAGCGTCATCGCTCGCCAAGCAGAGCTATCCGATCGAGGTCGCATGGGTGTTCGAGGACGGCGGGGCGGAAAGCCACCTGATCCGCCCCCTGCCCGGCTGGACCGACTGGGACGAAAGCGCCGCATCCATCCACGGCATCACCCGCCAGCAACTCGACGCCGAAGGGACATCGGCTGATGCTGTCGCCCGACACGTGCTCGAACGCCTGAGCGGGCACGACCTCTACGCCAGTTCGCCATCGTGGGACGGCAAATGGCTGAGTGTGCTGCTGCGCGCCGGCGGCCTGCCCCGCCACGCGCTGCGCCTCAAGGACACGGACGAGGCACAACTTGCCGCAGCACGGGCGGGACTGGCCTCAGCCGTCGATCCGTCAAACCTTGATCGCGAGGCCGCTGCGTTGATCGAGCGTGTCCGCAGCCGGTCGATCAATCCAATGATCCACCGCGCCCTGCCCGACGCGCAGTATGAGCTGATGCTCTGGCTGGAGGTCCGCCGAACCGCCGAGGAGCAGGCACGGAGCAAAGGCGGCTGAGCCACGGCAGCGCGCAAGAATCAAAAGGCCCGCACAATGGCGGGCCTTCTTTGTTGTTCTCCCGGGGCGTTTATTCGTCCCGGTAAACCTTCTCGCGCCGCTCGTGCATCTCCTGTGCCTCAAGGCTCAGGGTGGCGATGGGGCGGGCATCGAGCCGTGCAACGCCGATCGGGTCGCCGGTCTCCTCGCAATAGCCGTAGGTACCATCGTCGATGCGCTTCAGCGCGGCGTCGATCTTGGCGATGAGCTTACGCTGGCGGTCGCGGGTCCGGAGCTCGAGGGCCCGGTCGCTTTCCGACGAGGCACGGTCGGCCATGTCGGGGTGGTTTTGGCTTTCTTCCTGGAGGTTATCGAGAGTCTCGCGGCTTTCCTTGAGGATCTCTTCCTTCCAGTTCTCCAGCTTCTGTCTGAAGTATTCCCGCTGACGCGGGTTCATGAAGGGCTCGTCCTCGGTGGGACGATAGTCAAGCGTAGCAACTGGAGCTTGCATAGACGGACTCAACTCCAAAAGGCTCTCAGAACTGGCGCCCTTATAGAGGCGCCCCCTGTCACGGGCAAGCGTCGAACGCTTGGCCGTTTTGCCTTCGGGAACCGGCTGCTTACGGGCCATCAGGTACTCGCGAAATGTCCAAACTTGGCAAGCTCGACGCGGGCCCTGAGTTCGATGTCGTCGATGACGGAATCGAGCCCCGGGATGGTCGCCTCACGTGCCTGCCCGATGAGCGCGAGCAGCTTGTTGAGCCGCCCTTCGCTGACCTGGCCGATAAGGAGGTCGGTCTTGATGTCATCGAGGGCATCGAGAAGCGCGCTGCCTCGACGCACCGCTTTCCGTTTGGCGAACACCGGATCCTCGATCGCCTGCAGCGCCAGCAGCGCCTCGATGCCCGTCGACGCCGCCATCGGCGCCGTCGCCCCAGCCGCATTCGTCGAGGCGGGCTCTTCTGGCAGGAAGGTCGCGCCGGCGCCCATGCTCCGCGTGGTACCGCTGCGATAGCCGAGGACCTGCGTCCGCGAATTGCCGTCTATGCGCACTTTGAGCCCCGTCGCGACCTCCCCCAGGCCGCCCCGGCAAAATCGGCCGCCAATGGTTAACGCTTTGCTAATGCGCCCGGCAGGAATTGCCGCCGGCACTGGAGCCGTGCCTTTGCCGTACCCTCCAGCAGGCGCAGAAATGACAGATTAGGCACGGTATCTCAACCGGTTACGCAACCGGCCACCGATCTGGCACGCTTTTCGCAACGTTGCTGATGCCGGGCCATGGGGATGGTCGCCGGCGGACGGAACGGGGAATGGCATGCAATTTCGGGTGTGGCGCGCGCTGCTGATCTGCCTCATGGCGATCATTGCGAATCTGACGCCGCTGGCGAGCGCTCAAGCCGCCACCGCGCGCATCAAGGACATCGTCAACATCGAAGGCGTGCGCGACAACCAGCTCGTCGGCTACGGCCTCGTCGTCGGCCTCAACGGCACGGGCGACGGCCTCACCAACTCGCCCTTCACCAAGCAGAGCCTCCAGGCCATGCTCGAGCGGCTCGGCGTCAATACCCGCGGCGAGAACATGCGGACCGGCAACGTCGCGGCCGTGATGGTGACGGCGAACCTTCACCCGTTCTCGACCCAGGGCACGCGCCTCGACGTAGATGTCGCCTCGCTCGGTGATGCCACGAGCCTCCAGGGCGGTACGCTGCTCGTGACCCCGCTGCTCGGCGCCGATGGCGAGGTCTATGCCATCGCCCAAGGCCCGGTGACCATCAACGGCTTCAAGGCGCAGGGCGACGCGGCGACCATCATTTCGGGCGTCCCGACCACCGGCCGCATCGCTTCGGGCGGCCTCATCGAGCGCGAGATCGACTTCAAGCTCGGCTCGCAGCGCTCGCTGCGTCTCGCGCTCCGCAACCCCGACCTCACCACGGCCCGCCGCATCGCGCTCTCGATCAACGCCTTCATCGGCAGCCCCACGGCAACGCCCGAAGATCCGGCCACCGTCCGCGTGACGCTGCCGCCACGCTTCAACGGCAACATCGTCGACCTCCTGACCGATATCGAGCAGCTGGTGATCGACACCGACCAGGCGGCCAAGATCGTCATCGACCAGAACTCCGGCATCATCGTCATGGGCAAGGACGTGCGCGTCTCGACCGTTGCGGTGGCGCAGAGCAACCTGACCGTCACCATCGCCGAAAACGCCACGGTCAGCCAGCCGGCGCCGCTGAGTGGCGGCCAGACAACGGTCGTCCCGCACACGACCATCGATGTGCATCAGAAGAACTCCGATCTCGCCATGATCCCGGAGTCAGTGACGCTCCAGCAGCTTGTCGATGGCCTCAATGCCCTTGGCATCAGCCCCCGCGACCTCATCGCCATCCTCCAAGCGATCAAGGCGACCGGCGCTCTCCAAGCCGACATCGAGGTGATGTGATGCTGAGCGCAGCGTCCACACTCCTCAAGCACCCGGTCGATCCCAAGGCCGCCCTGTTGGCGCAGGCCAAGAACCTCGAGGGCGTCTTTCTCAACACGCTGACCTCGACGATGTTCTCCTCGCTCAAGACAGACGGCGCGTTCGGCGGCGGGTTCGGCGAGAAGACCTGGCGCAGCATGCAGTCCGAGCAACTCGCCGACGACATCTCCAAGTCCGGCGGCATCGGCCTCGCCGACTCCATCACCCGCAGCCTGCTCGATGTGCAGGAAGCGGCGCAGAGGGCGACCGGCTCGTCGCTGACAACGCCGCCCGGTTCTGCCGCAGCCCTAGCGGCGGCGACCGCTGTCCCGCTGACCAATCAGCCCAATAACGAGAATTCGCAGGGAGTTGACCCATGAGTGCTGCCGAGCGGCTTGCCGCGCTGGATGAGCTCGAGCCCGTAGAGCTTTGCCGCCGCACCGGAACCGTGTTGTCGGGGCTGGTCGAGATCATGAACGCCGAGACGACGCTTTTGCGCGCCTACCGCTACAAGGAAGCGGGCGAGCTGACGGCCGAAAAGACCCAGCGCGCGCAGGACTATGTCGGCCTGGCGCGCGCCATCCAGCGTCGGCTGCCGCAGCTCCGCGAGGCGGTGCCAGCGGAGGTCGAGCAACTGCGCCGCGGCCACGAAAGCCTCGCGACGCAAATGGCCGAGAACCTCCGCGTCATCGCGACCGCCCGTACCGTCACCGAAACGCTGCTCAGCGATGTGGCCCAAGGGGTTGCGGCGCAGGCCCGAACCAAGACATACGGCGCCAACGGACGGATGACGGCGCCGCCCGCTGCCGCCGGACCAGGCATTGCGATCAACCGCGCGCTTTGAGGCGTTCGGCATTGAACGAAATCGTAACCATCAGTTCTGAGACTAAGGACGAAAGCGTGTTGCCCTCGCGTAAAATACGATGGGAGCCGCATACGGGCCGGTAATCGGCCGCCCGCATTGCTCCCGTCGTTCGGTGTCCCCTAGGAGCGCCCGATGAGCAATGTCGTTGCCCCACTGCCAAGCGGCGTGGGCGTTACCGCGATCGCCGAGCACCACGCCCGGCGTGATCCCGATCGACATCACTCGGCAGACGACGAAGGCAAGGCCGAGGAGCATTCCTCCGGCGCACAGGAACAGGGTGGTCGCCGGACGCCGCATCTCGCCGACGCCGCCCCGCCCCTGCTCGCTGACGGGCGGGCGGTCCCTGCCGAGACTCTCTTTGCGGCGACTCTCTTTGCCAATGATCTGCTCCAGGTCCCGCCGTCCGCCGAGGAAGTCCGCCTCCGCAACGGCCAAGGCTGGTCGCCGCCTGACTCGGCGCTCAAGCTCAAGGACAAGCTGATCTGAGGCGCCCCACGGTGCCCGCGCGAGCGCACGCAACGCCTCGCTAACCACGCCGCATATCGGGCAAAACGCCGCGCCTCAGGGGCCCGATTCCGGGACGTTCGGCGGCCGCTCTTAACCATTCTTTATGGGCTGAGGCGGATAGTCTCACAACCGCCTCAGGACGAGGCGTCGTAACCAAATACCCCAGAAGAGGAATCCTCTATGTCCGGCATTACCCTTTCGGCATCGGTTCGCCAGAACCTGTTGTCGCTGCAGTCGACGGCCGACCTGCTGTCCACGACGCAGGAGCGTCTGGCGACCGGCAATAAGGTCAACACCGCCCTCGACAATCCGACGAACTATTTCACGGCGCAGTCGCTGAACAACCGCGCGAGCGACATCTCCAACCTGCTGGACAGCATTGGCAATGGCGTGCAGGTCCTGCAGGCCGCCAACACGGGCATCACCTCTCTGCAGAAGCTCGTCGACACCGCCAAGTCGATTGCCAACCAGGCGCTGCAGGCGACCGGCGGCTACACGACGAAGTCGCAGGCCAGCGCCACTATCGCCGGCGCGACGGCGACCAACCTGCTCGGCACCACGACGACGACCCCGGCGACCAACGCGAAGACCACGGGCACTGTCGATCTGAGCGCCGGCATCGACGCTTCGGGCGGCGCCAAGAGCTTCACGATCAACGGCAAGACCGTAACGCTGGCGACGAACGGCGGCACCAACAGCGACGGCCAGTATTCGCTGAGCGACATTGAGGCTGCGATCAACGGCACCACCGCTATCGGTGTCAACGCGACCGACGACGGCGCCGGCCACCTGATTGTCACCAGCACCGGCACCGCTGGCTCGGCGGATAGCATCACGCTCGGCGGCACCGATGTCGCGAGTGTCTTTGGCGCCACCCCGACGGTTACCGCGGGCACTGACGCGGTCACCACCGGCGGCCTGTCGGGCAAGGAGCTCAAGATTGCCGCAACCGGTGGCGGTCAGGCGCTCGACATCACCTTCGGCACGGGCACGGAAGCCTTCAACAGCTCGACCGGCGTCGCGACCAACGTGAGCACGCTCGACCAGCTCAACACTGTGCTTGCCAGCAACAACCTGTCCGCCTCGGTTGACTCGAACGGCGCCATCACGATCACCACGACCAATGACTATGCGTCGCAAACGATCGGCGCGCTCAGCGGTTCGGCCACGGGTACGGGGCTGTTCACCGCCGGAGCCGGTTCTGCCCCGGTGGCCGATGCCAACGCGCAGAACGCCCGCTCGAGCCTCATCGCCCAGTACAACAACGTCATCACGCAGATTCAGACGACTGCCCAGGACTCGTCCTTCAACGGCGTCAACCTGCTCAATGGCGACCAGTTGAAGCTGGTGTTCAACGAAACCGGCAAGTCCACGCTGAACATCTCCGGCGTGACCGACGATCCGGCCGGCCTTGGCCTCTCGGCGCTGTCCGTCGGCACTGACTTCCTCGACAACTCCGGCACCAACAAGGTGCTGACGTCGCTGAACGATGCGTCGAACACCCTGCGGTCGCAGGCGTCTACCCTCGGTTCCAACCTCTCGATCGTGCAGATCCGTCAGGACTTCTCGAAGAACCTGATCAACGTCCTGCAGACCGGTGCGTCGAACCTGACCCTCGCCGATACCAATGAGGAAGCGGCCAACAGCCAGGCGCTGTCGACCCGCCAGTCGATCGCGGTCTCCGCGCTCGCCCTTGCCAACCAGTCGCAGCAGAGCGTGCTGCAGCTCCTCCGCTAATCGCGGCAGCTATCCAATCGTTCGAAAAGGCGGGCTTCGGCCCGCCTTTTTGTTTGGCTCGGGATTTGAATTCACGCCTTGAACATGGCGGCATAGTTTGTCGCAGAGGGGTTCGATTCGACACTGCACAACACGCCAGCGGCGGAAGGAAGCCTATGTCCCTCAAAGTCGAGTTGAAGCCCGGTGAGCGGCTGATCATCGGCGCCTGCGTCATCACCAATGCCGATCAGCGCACACGTCTCACCATCGACGGCAAGCTGCCGATACTGCGCGAGAAGGACATCCTGAAGCCCGAGCAGGCCGACAGCACGGCCAAGCTTATTTACCTCGCTGTACAGCTCATGTACCTCGAAGGCAGCTTTCAGGCCTCGCGGACAGAATATTTTACCCTTGTAAATGCGATGGCCACCGGAATGCCGAAATGCATTCCCATTCTGGACGAGATCAACAACGAGATATTAACGAACAACCTGTACAAAGCTCTGAAGGCAGCCAAGAAGCTGATCCAGTTCGAGAAAGAGCAATCCCAACATGCAGAACCAAGCGGTGCAGGCGTACCAGCAGACCGCCCGCCAGACAGTCCCGCCGCGTGATCTCGAGGCCAACCTGCTTTCTGCCGCTGCTGCACATTTCCAGCGCATTCGAGAAGATTGGGATCTGCTCGCGTCGGAGCTTCCGACCGCCCTCAAGTTCAACCGCAAGCTGTGGACGGTGTTCGTGACTTCGGTCATCGACGACGAGTCGCGGCTCGAGCAGAACGTCCGTCAGAACATCGCCAACCTCGGCATCTTCGTGCTGTCGCAGACGGCCGAGCTGCAGGTGGCGCCCGTGCCGGAAAAACTCGACATCCTGATCAAGATCAACCGCGAGCTCGCCGCAGGCCTGCGCGGCTCGGTTGCCGACTGATCCCGACATCGGTCCGGAAACACCAAGGGCGCCTCGCGGCGCCCTTTCTCATTTTGAGCCTGACGAACGCGTTAGCCTTGCGTGGCGTAGGCCTGCTTGAGGCTGGTCGCACCAGTATAGGCGTCGGTGACAACGGTCGCGATCTGGGCGGTGCCGTTGCCCGCCAGCACGAATTTGGAATCCCCGATCCGGAACGACGAGTTCTTGATCAGCACCTGGCCGTAGTTCACCGTCGAGCCGCTCTGGTACTTCACGTTGGCCTTGAAGCCGTTGACGTTGGAGATCTGCACGGTGAACTTCGTGCCGTCTCCGTACTGGCCGGTCCAGCTGCCTTGGTAGTCGTCGGGATTGACCGCGACGTATTGGCCGGGCGTCTGCGTCATTGCGCCGACCGTCAGGTAGTTGGAAGACAGGATTGAGGTGATGTCGGCCACGGCGGTCCTCGCCAGAGAATCCAATGCTTTGCGGCATCATGCCCGCGACGCGGTAAACGATCTGTTTACCGGGGGACGACCGCTACTTCAGGTAGTTGGCGAGCTGGAGCTGGCTAATCATTGCCACCGCTGAATAGCTCGCCGAAAGGCGCGTCTGGAGATCGAGCAGCGCCGAGGCTACCTCATTGGGATCGGCCGTCTCGGCGTCCGACAGAATGCCCTGGAGCTGCGCGCTGTAGGCGGTGTGCCGGTCGGACAGATCCTTGAGCGTCGACTGCGCGAGACCCAGGTCGACCCCGATGCTGGCAATCGATCCGCTGGTGCTGTCGTTGAGCGCCGAGAGGTTGTTGATCTGCCCGTTGGCGACCGCGTCGAACCGGGCCTTGCTGACGGCCGTCGTCGCGTCGTCCGTAGTCGGATAACTCTGGATCGACTGGACCGCGAGGCTGCGGACGAGCTGGGTGATGCCGAACTCGTTGGCTTCGACGCCGTAACTCACGGTCGTGTCATCATCCACCTTGGTCGAGACGCTCTGGCGCGCCGCGCCATTGCTGTCCTCACCCTGGTACCACTGCACGGTGTCGCTGGCCGCCTGCGCCGCGCTCTCATAGCCGGTCGCGTTGTAGTAGGAGTTGGTCGCCGTATCGATGGCGACGCGCTGCACGCTTTGCCCTTGGCCATTGAAGAAGCCGGTCGCGGCCGCGTAGTTGGAGGCCGCCGCGAGCTTGGTCTGCCCATCCGCCTGAAGCTGTGACCGGAGGGCCGCCTGGAGGTTGGTCGCGGTATCTGCTGTCGTCGTGCCGATCTGGAATTCGCCGGGGTTTTGCGGCGTCCCGGTCACGGCCTTGAGCGCGATGCTGTCGGTCGTGCCATCGGGCAGCTTGAGGCCGACCGTCACCGTGTCGCCGGCTGCCGGCTGCGTCGCAACCTTGATAGCGAGCGAAGCCGGCGCCGTACTGCCCGGCTGCGTCAAGGTGAACGCAGTGCTGCCCGAACTGACGGAAGCGAGCTTGTAGCCGAAAGGCTGCGCGCCATCTTCGGAAAGCGTGACGGTGTCCGGTGCGGTCGGCGGTGTGGTGAAGGCAAGCCGTCCCAGCCCGTCGGCGCCCTGGTCCGCCTGGAGGCGTTGCGCCGCGACCGTCTTGAAACCGGCCAGCGTGCCAGAGCCGTTCATGGCGACGTCCATCGTCGCCACCGGCGCCACCTGGGTCGTCCCACCGCCGAAGAGATAGTGGCCGTTGAGATCGGTATTGAGCGAGCTCAGCACCTGGTCGAGCTGCTGGCCCGCGGTCGATGGGGCGGTCGCGAGGTTGATGTTGTTGGAGCCGTATTGGCCGACCGTCACGGCCGAGCGGGCATTGCTGTTGACCGTCGAAAGGCTCGTGAGCACCTGGTTCATGGTGTCGAGCCGGAGGTTCACGGTATTGATATTGGTGTCGTACGCGGTGAGCCGGCTGAGCCGCGATCGCACGGTGAGGTCGGTGAACCGCACCGAGCCCATGTCGGCCAGCGTCGCCGCCTTGTCGCCGGTCGCGAGTTGGTTCTGCAGCGTGCTGAGCTGGTCCTGGAGCTTCGAGATGCCCGAGTAGCTCGCGGGCAGCGAGAACATAAAGCCGTTGACGTTCACCCGTTATGCTCCTCGAACCACTGCCTAGACGCCCATTGCCTGCATCAGGGAATTGAGCAGGTCCTGGGCCACCGAAACCACATGCGCGTTGGCCGAATAGGCGGCCTGCAGTTGCACCAGACGCGCCATCTCGTCGTTGACGTTGACGCCGTATTCCGAATCCATCCGCGTGCTGATGGTCCCCATGGCGTCCGAATGCGAGTCGCTGTCGGACTGCGCCGAGGCGGCCTGGCTGCCCTGGAAGTCCATCGTCTGCGAGATCAGGTCGGTGACCGTCCCCGAAAGCTGTCCGCCGACTCCCGCCGTGTTGTTCGGTGGATCGGTAAAGGCCATCGAGTTGAGCTGATCGTAGAGGTAGTTGACGCGCGCGACATCGCCGATCGGCGAGGTGCTGGTCGACTGTACGAGCTTGGTGTTGTCGGCAAGCACGGACGAATTCACGCTGATCCGCCCGGCAAAGCCGAGCCGCTGGCCATTGCCGTCGAGGCTGTTGGTGAAAGCCGAATTGCCGCCATCGACGAAGAGGTTGAGGCCAAGACCGGCGTTCTGCAGCGCCGTGCTCGTGGTCTTCGCGGTAAGGCTCGAGATCGCCGTGTTCGAGGTGCCGTCATTGAGGACCGTCAGCGTCGAGCCAGTGCCCGAAACCTGAACGTTCGAGCCCAGCGCGGTCTGCAGTGCCGACGCCACGCCCGCAGCACCGCCGGCAAAGCTCAGGCCGATCGTCCGCACCCCGCCGGTCGTGTAGTCGAGCGGCAACTTGCTCGCGTCATCCACGCGGACGACCCGCACCGACTGCGACACGCCGCCAACCGAATAGGTGAGGTCGAGCTCGTTGCCCGATTGCACATTGCTGAGATCGACCGAGAGGCCGGTCGCCGTGCCGCTGCTGGCGCTCGTCCCGTCAGTCTCGTTGGTCGAAAACGCCTGCGCGAGGCCCGCGGCGACGGAATCGAGTTGATCCTGCGCCTGTACCAGGCTGTTGTCGCGGAGGTCGATGAGCCCCTTGAGCTCGCCCGACTGGAGAACGTTCTGCTTCACCAGGTCGATGGTGAGGCCGGCCGGCGTCTTGAGCGTCAGGCTGCCGACGCCATTCTGGCTGTCGTCGCTCGAAAACTGCTGCGTTGCCGACACGTTGGTATTCGGCGTGAAGCTGAAGACCGACGCCTTCTGGTCGAGGATGCCGACGCCCGACCGCGTCGCCAGCGCCACCGAGCCATCATCCCGGTAGGTGACGTTGACATCGATGATACCCGCGACCTGCGCCACCAGTCGGTCGCGCTGGTCGAGTAGCGAGGCCTTCGAAGTGGCGTCGGTGTTGAAGTCGCCAAGCTTGTCGTTGATCTTGACCAGCGACGACAGCGACTGGTTGAGCGTGGTGACGTCGCTGGTGATCTGGCCGTTCGCCTGCTGGCGCAGCCCCTGCACTTGCGTGGTGAGGCTGTTGAGCGTCGAGGCGAGGCCTTGCGCCGTGCTGACCACCGTCGCCCGCGTCGAGTAGTCGTCGGGGCTTGCGGTCAGCGCGTTGAGCGCGGTCTGGAAATTGCTGAAGACGGTATTGAGCGAGCTGTTGTCGCTCGGCTTACCCAGATAGGTCTGCAGCTGGTTGAGGTAGGTCGACGTGACGCTCGCGGCCGCGGAGTCCGAGGTTTCGGTCGTGTAGTAGTTCTGGAGGCTCTGGTCGAAGGCGCGCGAGATTGAGGAGGCAATCGCGTAGTTGCTCGACGTCCCCGTCTGGTCGACGACGTTGACCGACTGGCGATGATAACCCGGCGTGCCGGAATTCGACACGTTGCGCGACAGCACATCCAGGCTGCTCTGAGTGACGCTCAGCCCCGAGAGCGCGTTGCTCAGAGTGGTCGTGAGACCCATATGGCGAATCCCCGTTGTCGCCGGTGTTGAGGGCGAAGGTGACGCCTCGTCCTTAACGTTTTGCTAACCATAAGCTCGATGCCTCAAGGCGGGGCCGGGGACACCGGCCCCAAACCTTCAGCGGATCATGTTGAGCGCCTGCTGCAGCATGTCGTTGGCGGTGGTCACGATCTTCGTGCCCGCCGCGTAGGCCTGCTGCGTCACGATGAGGTTGGAAAACTCGCTCGAAATATCGGTGTTGGACGCTTCGAGCGAACTGCCCGAGATCGTCGGGTTGGTCGAGATCACCGGGCTGCCGGATTCCGTCGTCTCGGCGAAGGCGCCGCCATCGAGACGCTTCAACTGGTCGGCGCCATTGAAGTTGGCGGTCACCACCTGCGCGACGCTGATCTGCTTGCCGTTGCTGTAGGACGCGACGACACGGCCGGAGTTGTCGATCGACACCGAGGTGAACTTGCCCGCCGGATAGCCATTCTGCGTCAGGGTCGTGGTCGACACCGTACCGTTGGCATCGGCGAACTGGGTGATGCCGTTCGAGCCGTGGTTGAGCACCATGTTGCCCAGCGACACGCCGTTGACCGTGAGGTTGTTGATCGTCGTCGAGGCGATGGCTGGATTGAGCGAGCCATCCGAACCGAACTTGTAGTCGACCCCGACATTGGTCCACATCGTCCCACCGCCGGTCGCCGCGCTATTGGACATGTAATAGAGGTTCCAGGTGTCCGTGCCACCGGTTGCCGCACTGTCGGTCTTGGCCCAGCGGAACTGTACGTTCGTCGGCGCGCCGTTCGATCCGTAAACGGTGACCGCACCACCCGAAATCGACTGGTCGAGGAAGGTGTTATTGTCGTCAGCGGAGATGGTGGCAACGGAGCCAGTACCCGGGACCGGGCTTGCGCTTTGCGTACCAAGCCCCAAGCCGCCAGTCTCAGCGACGCTCATCGTCGAGGTCAGGTTGCTGCCGAGCGAGATGTTGACCTTGTTGCTGCCGTCGAGCGACACGGTCGCCGTGCTGGTATCGGAACCGGAGATGCCGAGGCCCTGTACCGCCGTCTGCAGCGAGGCAAGAACCTGGCTGACGGTCTTGCCGTTGATGTCGATGCCGTTGGCGGGCGCCGGCGAGGTGATCGAGCTGTCGTAGAAGTTGAAAGTTGTCGTCGTGCCGTCGATCTTGAGGTCGAGCGTGTCGCCGTCGTTGACCACGGTATTGGCCGCCGCGCTGCCGGTGAGCGCCGACGTGCCCGTGATGCTCGACGGGCCGGTTGCCGGCAGGAAATCGCCGGGCTTCAAAAGCTCGCTGCCCGCCACGCCCGTCTGGAACGCCGAATCCTGCGGGTCCTGCGGCAGGTTGAGCTGGTAGTCGATGCTGGTCGTCGCCAGCGCCGGCAGCAGTGAGTTGGAGATCTTGATCACCGACGGCACCGAGCCGGAGACGTTGCCGGTCGTCGCATCGATCGGCAGGCCTTCAAGGTAGTAGCCTGCGCCGTTGACGAGGTACCCCTCCTTGTCCATGTCGAAGTCGCCGCGGCGGGTATAGTAGGTCGCCCCCGAGAACACCGAGTGACCATCGGCATCGCCGGTCTTCTGCTGGACGACGAAGAACCCTGTGCCGTTGATGGCCATGTTCGTCGTCACCTGCGAAGTCGAAATGTCGCCCGCGACGGTATTGGTGGCGCTGGCGTTGGCCACCACAGAGCCGGCGTTCTGCTTGAGTGGCGTCCCATCGGGGATCATGTCGATGAACGACGTCTCGACCCGCTTGTAGCCGACCGTCTGCGAGTTCGCGATGTTGCCCGAGATGTTCTCGAGCGCGAAGGACTGGGCCTTGAGCCCCGTAACCGCGGTAGAGAGAGCGCCGTAGATGCCCATGTGGCCAAACCCCGTTTGCCTGATGGCGTGCGAATACGCCAAGCCGAACACGGCGATGCAAGTACAATGCCAAGCGGCATGGCATTGAAATAAAACGATAATCGTCCTCACCACTGCGACTACCCGACGCCAGACCGGCAAACGGCACCACCCTCCCGGCAGAATTTGCCGGCAGGCCCGGCCGCTTGTGCCGCCCCCCTACTTCGTCTAAACGCCAAGACCTGCCGTTCCAGGGACTTTTGCCGCTATGCTGTTCAAGAAGCCGGAGGATTTCCTCGAGGCGACACGTCACGCCGTGACGGTTTTCGGCATGTCCGGCGTCGGCAAGACGCGGCTCGCGGCGCTGCTACGCAAAAGCCACTGGTTCCACTATTCGATCGACTACCGCATCGGCACCCGCCACATGGGTGAATACATCGTCGACAACTTCAAGGTCGAAGCGATGAAGGTGCCGTTCCTGCGCGACCTTCTGCGCACGGACTCGATCCGCATCGGCTCCAACATCACCTTCGCCAATCTCGATCCGCTCTCGACCTATCTCGGCCGGCCGGGCGATCCAAAGAAGGGTGGTCTTCCCCTCGCCGAATACCAGCGGCGGCAGGCCCAGCATGGCGAAGGCGAGCGGCTGGCGCTCCTTGAGGTGCCCAAGTTCATCGAGCGGGCGCACGACCTTTATGGCTACGACAACTTCATCGCCGACACCGGCGGCTCGCTGATCGAAGTCCTCGATCCGGCCAACAAGAATGATCCGGTGGTGAAGACCCTGACGGAAACGACGACGCTGCTCTATATACGGGGCACCGAGAAGGACGCCGCCGAGCTCGTCCGCCGTTTCAAGGAGAGTCCGAAGCCGATGTACTACCGCCCCGAATTTCTCGCCGAGAAGTGGGCCGAGTACAAGGCGCTCAACGGCGTCACCGACGACGACAAGGTCGATCCCGATGGTTTTGGCGCCTGGGGTTTTGAGGCGCTGCTGCATGACCGCCTGCCGCGCTACCAGAAGCTCGCTGACAATTTCGGCTATACGGTCGACGCGGCCGACCTCGCGACCGTTCGCGACGGCGACGAATTCCTCGATCTGATGGCGGGCGCCATCCGCCGCCGCGGCCGAATGTGACGCTTCACGCGCATCGCCTTCGCCCGCGCCACCACCGGCGCGCGACCGGCCGTTCGGCCGCCTTCAGACAAGCTGAGTGAACCATGCCTATCCGCATTCCCGACAACCTGCCCGCCCGCAAGACGCTCGAAGAAGAGGGCGTGGTCGTCATGGATTCGACCCGCGCCGCCCGGCAGGACATCCGCCCGCTGTCGATCGGCCTCCTCAACCTGATGCCGAACAAGGAGCGGACCGAGACGCAGTTCTCGCGCCTCATCGGCGCGACCCCGCTTCAGGTCGACCTGACCCTCGTCCGCATCACCGACCACAAGTCGAAGCACACGTCCGAGGACTACCTCAACACCTTCTACAAGACCTGGGAGGACGTGCGGCAGCACAAGTTCGATGGCTTCATCGTCACCGGCGCGCCGATCGCCCACATCCCCTTCGAGGAGGTGCGCTACTGGCCCGAGATGGTCGACATCATGAACTGGACGCAGACGCATGTGCACCGCACCATGTTCATCTGCTGGGGCGCGCAGGCGGCTCTCCACTATTTCCATCACGCCCGGCGCTACCGCATGGACAAGAAGGCGTTCGGCGTCTTCCGGCACAATGTGGTCAACCCGCGCTCGCACTGGCTCCGCGGCTTCTCCGACAGCCCAATGATCCCGGTGTCGCGCATCAACGACATCGACCGGGCGAGCCTCGGGCCCGATCTCGAGGTGCTGATCGACAATCCCGAGATCGGCGTCTGCTTCCTCGATGATCCAAAGCATCGGGCGGTGCACATGCTCAACCACCTCGAATACGACAACCGCTCGCTCGCCGACGAATACCAGCGCGACCTCAAGGCCGGCCTCGACATCGAGCCGCCCGCCAACCTTTTCCCAAAGGGCGACACAGCGGTCGAGCCCGAGAACCGCTGGCGCAGCCACGCGCACCTGCTGTTCCAGAACTGGATCAACGAGATCTACCAGACGACGCCATACGACACCGCCCGGATCGGCGAAGCCTGATCTGATGCGCCGGTCCCAGGCATCAGGGGCCGGCGCTCCCAGCACTCCGTGCCTTGTAAGCCAGCGGGGATGCACTACTTTTCCCTCGCCCTAGAGGGAAACCATGCCGCAATCGCCGACGACGCTTTCCGACGAGATCGGCATTGCCCTGGCCAACCTGGCCGATGCCGCGGCGGGGACGTTCACCCCGACGCTGCGGCTTGGCGTCACCGGCCTCAGCCGCGCCGGCAAGACCATCTTCATCACCGCGTTGGTGCATGGCCTGCTGACAGGCGGACGGCTTCCCGGTTTCGCGGCGCTGACCGAGGGCCGCTTCATCGGCGCGCAGTTGGCCGAATATCCCGATGCCGCAATCCCGCGCTTCGCTTATGAGCAGCACCTCGCGGCGCTGACCGGTAAGCCCCCGGCCTGGCCGGAGTCGACGCGGCGGATTTCGCAGCTGCGCCTCGCGCTCAAATACCAGAGCCGCCGCTGGCTCTCCGGTTGGCGCGGCCCGTCGACGGTCAACCTCGATATCGTCGACTATCCGGGCGAGTGGCTGCTCGACCTGCCGCTCCTGTCGCTGAGCTACGCGGAGTGGAGCGCCGAGGCGCTGGAGCGGGCGCGCCGCTCGTCCGCCGCTCCCGCTGCCGGCGCTTTTCTGGATGTACTCGCCACCACCGACGCCACGGCCGAAGCAAGCGCCGATGCCGCCGAGGCGCTGGCGACAGCCTTCACTGCCTATCTCCAGGAAAGCCGGCTCGACGGCCATGCCCTCTCGACGCTGCCGCCCGGCCGCTTCCTGTTGCCCGGCGAACTGGAAGGCTCGCCGGCGCTGACTTTCGCGCCGCTGCCGCCAACCGGACCGGTACGCAGCTCGAGCCTCTACACCATGATGGAGCGCCGCTACGAGGCCTATAAGGACGTGGTTATCCGACCGTTCTTCCGCGACCACTTTGCCCGCCTCGACCGTCAGATCGTCTTGGTCGACATGCTGCGTGCGCTGAACACCGGTCCCGACGCGGTGCGCGATCTCGAAACGGCGCTGACCTCCATTCTCTCC
>Ga0068853_100001227_pt1 | contig 18295 bp, 14 predicted proteins | sample KBSCornC32_FD_65655 | JGI IMG/M metagenome (GOLD analysis project Ga0068853, IMG submission 65655) | Corn rhizosphere microbial communities from Kellogg Biological Station, Michigan, USA - KBS Corn C3-2 | ecosystem: Host-associated > Plants > Roots > Rhizosphere > Soil ...
CTCCTTGGTCAAGGTGAACAGCTCGCCCACGAAGAGCCGCGCCGAGTGGATGGTGACGCTGTCGATCGTCTTATCCGGCACCGGCACGTAGCTCTCGAAGGACAGGTCGTAGCCGGCCTCCGCCACCAGCGTGTGCTGCTGGTTCTTCACGAGCTGGCGGCTGTAGCCCACCTGACCGCCGCCCATCAGCTGCTTGCCGGCGAGCTTCTCGGAGGCCAGGAGCCCGAGCACATAGGCGGAGTTGTTGTCGGTGATGAAGCGATCGTAACGGCCCCGCGTGTGCCACTCGTTGGTGGTGGTGCGCGACTCACGCCGATAGCCGGTCGTGATCTGTGGCATCGGATCGTCGGCCGTGGGCACCGTGTTGGGATCGGGCTGGACGATGGGCGTGAGCAGCCGCGAGCGCCCGTAGGCGACGTCGCCGTTGAGGGACAGCTTGTTGCGCCCTTGCTGACGGGACGATTCGAGGCCCATGAGCCCCGACCCGGTCTGCGAGTTGCCCGAGGTCAAGAGCAGGCCGCCCTTGGCCTGGACCTTCCACTCGACGGCGGGCTTCTCGGGCGGGGGCTTCCCGAAATCGAAGGCCGGCACCGGCGCGTTCTGCGCCCGCGCCGGGCCGGCGCTGGCCAGCATCACGAAGGGAAGCCCGAGAACGAAGAGACTGAGACGGACGAAGGTAGGGGGGGACGTCATGGCGGCGAACGATAAGCAAAACCGGACCACACACAAGAGCGTGGCCGCCGCCATGAGCAAGGACGGGGGTCGCCGCCCGATCTCCCCCGCCCTCACTCGCGTCAGAGCTTCAGGGCCTTGATGCGCTCGACCGCCTCGGCCAGGCGGGCCTTGTCCGCGCAGACGGTGAGGCGCACGAAGCCCTCGCCGCTGGCGCCGAAGCCGGTGGCCGGCGTCGCGACGACGCCCGCCTCGGTCAGCAGCTTGGCGGTGAACTCGATCGAGGTGAGCCCCGTCGGGTTGGCGATCAGCGTGTAGAAGCTGGCCTTTGGCGTCAGCACGTCGAAGCCTGCCTTGGCCAGCCCGCCGCACAGCACGTCGCGCCGCTCGCGGTAGATCGCGCGCTGCGCGGCCACGGGGCCCTGATCGCCGGTGAGCGCCGCGATGGCCGCCACCTGGATGGCGTCGAAGCACCCCGAGTCCACGTTCGTCTTCACCTGGCCGAGGCCCGCCACCAGCTTCTCGTTGCCGCAGGCCCAGCCCACGCGCCAGCCCGTCATGTTGTACGTCTTCGACAGCGAGTGAAACTCGATGCCCACCTCGCGCGCGCCCGGCGTCTCGAGGAACGAGGGCGGCGGCGACTCGTAATACATCTCGCTGTAGGCGAGATCGCTCGCCACGATCACGTCGTGCTTCTGCGCGAAGGCCACCACCTTCTCGTAGAACCCCGGCGCCGCCAGGGCCGCCGTCGGGTTGTTCGGATAGTTGATCCACAAGATCTTCGCCCGCCGCGCGACGTCCGCCGGCACCGCGTCCAGGTCCGGCAGGAAGCCGGCCGAGCGGCGCAACGGCAAGAAGTACGGCTCGCCCCCCGCGAACCGGGTCAGCGTCGCGTACACGGGGTAGCCCGGGTCGGGGCACAGGACGACGTCGCCGGGGTTCACGAACGCGAACGGAAAGTGCGCGATCGCCTCCTTCGAGCCGATGACGGCGATGACCTCCCTGGCCGGGTCGACGTCGACGCCGAAGCGCGCGCTCATGAACGTCGCCGCCGCCTTCCGCATGTCCAGCATCCCGACGTACGACGGGTACCGGTGGTTGCGGCCGTCGCGCGCGGCGGCCGCCAGCGCCTCCACGATGTGCGGGTGCGTGGGCAGATCCGGATCGCCGATGCCCAGGTCGATGAGGTCGCGCCCCTTCTTGCGCTCCTCGTTCTTGAGCGCGTCGATGTGAGCGAAGAGGTAAGGGGGCAGCTCGCGGATCCGGTTGGCCAGCTCGATCTTCATGGGGCCCATCTACCATCGGCCCACGCTGCTGGCCAAGCGCCACGGAGCGGTCGGGAGTCCGTGCTCGTGCGCGCGCGCCTCTCCCCGCCCCTACGGCGCGGGCGCCACAGGCACCACCACCGCTGCCGCTGGCGGCGGTCCCGACGAGACCGGCTGTGCCGGCTCCACGGGCTTCACGATCGGCTTCCGCCGCCGCTGCGCCGCCGCGCGTCCCTCTGCGGTCTCGCTGGCGCCGGGTCCCGCCGCCGCCGCTCCGGCGTTGGTGGGGAAGAGCTGGACCACGGGCGGGCGCTCGGTCTCGATGGCGATGGCCTTGTCCTGGTAGCCGCTCTTGCGGAACATCACGCGGGCCGGGTTTCCGGCCTCCATCGGCAGGTTCAGCCACATCGGCGTGACCCCCACGGACTCGAGCTTCCCGGCGATATAGATGTCGGCGGCTTCCGGCTCGGTCTGGACCAGCACCGGGACGAGCTTGACCTTCCTCACGATCGGCGACACGGGCGCGGTGCCGGGCGCCGCCACCGCGCCGGACGGATCGAGGCGCGACCCCTCGGCCCCGCTCAGGCCCACCGGGATGAATCCCTTCAAGGCAGCGACACAGACCGCCGCCACGCCCGCCAGCGCAATCACCCCCCAGAACGAGCCGCGCCGCCAGATGGGCCGCGACAGGTTCGGCACGGGCTCGGCCGGATCGTCGACGGTCGCGACGATGAACTGGCCGGTCGGCCGCGGCCGGGACACCGCCACGGGCGGAACGGTCGCCGACCGCGCGCTGCTGACCGTCACGGCGGACAGGGACTGCGAGCTGGAGCGAGGCGTGCGTCGCTCGGCCGTGTAGCTGCCCGTGCTGGTGATGTCGGGGCCGAACGTCTCGCGCAAGATCGCGCCCAGCTGGGGCGCCGTGAAGTGGCGCGCGTGAACGATCTGGTCCAGCTCCTCGGCCATGTCGGCCGCGTCCTGGAAGCGATCGTCCCGATCGCGGGACAGCGCCTTCAGCAGGATCTCGTCCAGCTCGGGCGGGCATCCCGGGCTGACCTGCGACGGCGGGCGCACCTCACATCGACGGACGCGCTCGATGGTCTGGATGTCGTTCGAGCCCTTGAACAGCCGCCGCCCCGTCAACACCTCGTACAGCACGATGCCGGCCGCGAAGATGTCGATGCGGTGATCGACGTTGTCGCTCTCGGTCTGCTCGGGCGCCATGTAGGCGTACTTGCCCTTCAAGGTCCCGCTGCGGGTCGTCTCGGGGGCGTCGCCCAGCGCCTTGGCGATGCCGAAGTCGAGGAGCTTGACGGCGCCTTCGTACGACAGCATCACGTTCGAAGGCGAGACGTCCCGGTGAATCATGCCGAGGGGCTCGCCGCGCTCGTCGGTGAGACCGTGGGCGTAGCTGAGCGCGCGGCACATCTCGCGCCCCACGTACGCCACCATCTCGGGGCGCGGGCGGCCGGACTTCTTCCAGATGGCCCGCATGGTGTCGGCCAGGTCGTGCCCGGACACGTACTCCATCGAGATGAAGTACTCGCCCTCGACGGACCCGAGCTCGAAGATCTGGACGATGTTCGGATGGTTGAGGCGCGCCGACAGCTTGGCCTCGTCGACGAACATCTTCACGAAGGCCGGATCGTCCGACAGGTGCGGGAGGATCCGCTTGATGACGAACACGCGCTCGAAGCCGGCCGGGCCCTGGATACGCCCCTTCAGGACGTCGGCCATACCGCCACGCCCGATACGCTCATAGAGCGTGTACTTGCCGAACTGGATCGGCTCTTCGAGTGGCTGGCTCACGTTGTTGCGGGGGAGGGGGGGCTCCGCGAGGCGATGACCAGCAGATTGCCCCCGCTGCGGGCCGCCCCCAAAGGTGCGACCCGTGCGCCGAGCCACCCCGCCGAATCGACCGCGCTTGCACCGCGTATGATACTGGCGCTGACGGCGGGTGGCAATCCGAGCTCGATGACCAACCAGGGAGAATCTGCCGACAATCTGCGCCTCCGGGGCCCAGGGACGTCCGGGACCGACACGCATCCCCTCGGCGCGGGCCCGGTGCTGGTGGTCGCGGCTGGAGGCCTGGACCCTTCGGGGGGAGCCGGAGTGGTGCGCGATCTTCTTACAGCGCGCACCTTGGGCGCCCGGGTGCGTGTCATCCCCACGGCCTGGACCGAGCAGTCGCCCGCGACCGGGGTCTCCTCCGTGGAGCCTCGAGATCCGGCCCGGCTCGAGGACGCCGTCGCCACCGCCTGGCGAACCGCCGCGCGCGAGGGGATCCCCGTCGCCCTCAAGGTGGGGATGCTGCCGGATGCGCGGGCGGCCGGCGCGATCCTGGCGGCCCTGAGCGGCGAAGGCGGGTCTCGAACCTCGGACCTCGGACCCCGGAGCGCCCCGTCCTCCGCCGGTGAATCTCCTGTGATTCCGAAGCCCGAGGCCCGAAGCCCGAGGCCCGAGGCCCTCGTCCAGCCACTTCCTGGCTTCTTCCCCGGCCCCATCGTCCTCGATCCCGTGCTCGGCGCCAGCAGCGGTGGCGCCCTCTTCCACAGTCCGCCGGAGGCGTTGCTGCCGCTGGTCGCGCGCGCCACGCTGGTCACCCCGAACGTTCCGGAGGTCGCCGCTCTCCTGGGGCTCTCCGCCGGCGACATCCGGACCCTGGACGACGTGGCACGCGCCGGGCGCGCGCTCCTGGAGGCCGGGGCACGAGCTGTCCTCGTCAAAGGGGGACACCTCGCCGATGGCGGCGCGGCGACCGGAGGGGACGGGGCCGGCGGCGCGGTCGACACGCTCGTCACGCCGAGCGGCGTGCGCCGGTTCGCGGCCAGCCGCCTCCCGGGCCCCGACGTGCGAGGCACCGGCTGCGCGCTCGCCACTGCGATCGCCGTCGGGCTGGGCCGCGGGCTCAGCCTCGAAGCGGCCATCGCGGGCGCGAAGGACTGGCTCCGCGGCGCGCTCGAGCGGGCCGTGGCCCGCGGCGGCGAGTGGCACATCGACTGATCGGATGGCAGATCACGCCGCGCAATCGGGGACGCGGCGGCGACGACGAGACGAAGAGACGTCCCGACAACGCGAGAGGAGATCACGATGAAGCTGGGAGTGTTCGGTACCGGAGTCGTGGGGCAGACGATCGGAAGCAAGCTCGTCGCGCTCGGCCACGAGGTCGTCATGGGCGCCCGCGAGGCGAACAATCCGAAGGCCGCCGAGTGGGCCGCCAAGGCCGGCCGCGGCGCCTCCCACGGCACCTTCGCCGACGCGGCGGCCGCGGCCAGCGAGCTCCTCTTCAACTGCACGTCGGGCGCGGCGTCGCTCGAGGTCCTGCGGGCCGCGACGGACGCGAACCTGCGCGGCAAGATCCTGGTCGACATCTCGAACCCCCTCGACTTCTCGAAGGGCTTCCCGCCCTCGCTGTTCACCCCCACCGGCGACTCGCTGGCCGAGCAGATCCAGCGCGCCTTCCCCGAGCTGAAGGTCGTGAAGTCCCTGAACACCATGTCCGCGCCGGTCATGGTCGACCCGGCCGGCGTGGGCGGCGGGGATCACGACGTGTTCGTGTGCGGGAACGACGCCGCCGCCAAGGACCGCGTGACCGAGATCTTGCGCGCCTTCGGCTGGAAGAGCGTCGTGGATCTGGGCGACCTGACCGCGGCCCGCGGCGCCGAGGGGTACCTGCTGCTCTGGGTGCGGCTCTACGGGGCCACGAAGTCGCCCATGTTCAACGTGAAGCTGGTGCGGTGAGCCTTTCGGGCGCGAGCCGAGCCTCGAGGGCCGCCCGCTCGGAGCTGGCGAGCGCAGCGTCCGGAACCAGGTAGGGCCAGGGGTAAGGCCCGTCCAGATAGACGCGCAGGCGGCTGCGCGAGCCGGGCGGCGGCGGGAGCAAGCGGACCGCCTCGTAGCGCGCGTTCGGATCGCGCAGATCGACCAGCGCGAACGGTCCCACCCGGAACACGGGATGCGCCACCGCCAGCCGGGCGTACGTGTCTGCGTCGTCAGGCCCGAGCGCTCCTGGCGCCAGGACCAGCACGGCGTGGGCGCGTTCGGCCGGCGTCAGCGCGGCCATCGCCCGCAAGGAGACGCGCGCCCGCACGTCCTTGTCGTAATAGAAGGCGCAGTCCTTGCGGTGAGGCGGCGGATACGGATACGTGCCGTGGAAATAGATGATGTCGCCGGGGCGGGTGACGTCGTGCGCGCGCTTCGCCAGCACCGCCTTGTCGAGCTCCGCGTTGAAGGTGGTCCACCCGGGGATTCCGCCGTGCGCGCGGCTCTCGAGCTGTCCGGCGCGGGCCAGCTCTGCGGTCGGTAACAACACCAGCAGCGCGCCGCCCACGGCGACCGCCCGGACGGGGACCTCCCGCCGCCGATCTCGGGCGCCGTCGCTTCCCGGGGGCCCCACCAGCCGCGCCGCCACCAGCTTGACCAGGACGTGCAGCAGGTCCGCCGCCGCCATGGTCGCGACCACGTTGCCGAAGATCAGTCGGTAGGCGTGGGTCACGACCTCCTCCCGGAACGTCAATCCGTGGTGGAGCAGCGCGAACGCGAAGGACGCGGCGATGAGATCGCGGGGGCGCGCGCGCCGACGCGCCAACCTCACCGCCAGCGCGACGATCCAGATCGCCACCACCACCATGATCACCCACCCGTAAAGGGTCTGCCCGTACTCCCCCATCCGCGACACGAAGGGCGACCACGCGACGGTGCTGGTCCGCGTCCGGTAAGCGGACATCAGGTCGTCCCACAAGCCGGCCCGGGTCACCAGGATCGCGTGGAACCCGAGCGGCACGATGACGGCCAGCGGCTGCAGCGCCGCGAACCTCACGTACCGCCCGCGCCGGCGCACCGCCATCACGACGGCGTGCCCGAACAGGACCACGAACGCCGAGTACGGGCTCCACTCGAAGAAGCCGGCCCCCGCCTGCAGCACCAGCGCCAGCACCGCAGACCGCCAGCGCCCGGTGGCCAGCCAGTCCAGGTAGAACCACAGGAACCCGAGCAGGCACGCGATGCTGGGGAAGCCCTGATCGATGTGCGACCCGTACCAGACGTTCACCGGCAGGATCGCGAACAGGATCGCCGCGAAGCCGGCCTCGAAGCGCCCCATCCAGCGCCAGGTCAGCGCCGCGATCAGGCCGAGCGACGCCAGCGGCGCCAGCATGGCGGCCAGGCGGATCGCGTACTCGTGCTCGCCGAACAGCAGGAAGCCCAGCACGGCGATCTGGTGCGGCAGCACCGGGTGGTGGATGTAGTAGTTGCGCGCGAGCGGCGGCGCCCAGCCCGGCACGTTGACGGGGTAGATCGTGTGGAACCGCAGCGTGCCGCGCGCCCAGGTCGCGTACTCGCCGCCGTGGAAGCCATAGTGGCCGTAGCTGAACGGCGCCGCGATCCCGTAGAGGTGGATGAGCACGAACAGCAGGACGCCGAGCGCGATCAGGGCGGGCGGCCCCCAGCGATCGAGCGCCGCCGCCGGGCCGGGGGCACGGACGACCGCGGGGGTGGGCGTCGGCAGGTCTCGCCCGATCGCACGGACCGGCGGGGTCAGCGCCCGAGACGGCGCGGGGCTCACGTCGGCTGACTTTTCCACCCGGCCGAGCACGTCTACCGCAGAGCGAGCGGCCGCGCCACGCGGACGACGCCCTCACGAGCCGCGCCCGCGGACGAGCGCTATGGTCGAGCGCATGGCGTTCGGGGATCCCATCTCGCTCACCGCTCGAATGACGGCGGCGGCGCGCGCCCGCGAGTCGCGGCGGCCCGATCGGCTGTTCGACGATCCGTGGGCCACCGCGCTGGCTGGCTCCGAGGGCGTCGCCCTCATGAACGAGCTGGAGGCGATGGCGGCGCCCCCTGGCAAAGAGGCGGCGCCGGACAACCCGTACATCGCCATCCGGACCCGGTACTTCGACGACTTCCTGCTGGCAGCCGTGCGAGACGCGGCGATCCGTCAGGTGGTGGTGCTGGCCGCCGGTCTCGACTCGCGGGCGTTCCGTCTGGATTGGCCGGCCGAGACGCGTTGCTTCGAGCTGGATCGGGCCGACGTGCTGCACGCCAAGGACGAGCTGCTCGAGGCTGCCGGGGCCGTGCCCCGCTGTGCCCGGCACGTCATCGGCGCGGATCTGACCGGCGACTGGTCCGAGATGCTGCTGGCCGGCGGGTTCGATGTCGGGGCCGCCTCGGTCTGGCTCGTCGAAGGCCTGACCCCGTACCTGGAAGAAGGGGCGGTGCGCGCGTTGCTCGGGCGATGTGGCGACCTCGCCGTGCCCGGGTCGCGCCTGGGCATCGACCTGGCCGGGCGCGGGATCTTCGACTCGCCCTGGACCGTCAACTACCGGCAAGCGCTCGAGCGGATCGGCGCGCCCTGGCGCTTCGGCACCGACGAGCCCGAGGCTCTCCTCGCGTCGGCGGGTTGGGATGCCGTCGTCGTGCGGCCAGGTGAGCCAGCGGCCACCTTCGGCCGCTGGCCCTATCCGGTGCCCCCGCGCGGGATCCCGGGGATCCCGTCGTTCTTCATCGCGACGGCCACGCGGCGCTGAGGGCGTCACGGGCGGGTCGACCGCTCGCGCCGCGGCACGTAGCGAGACGTGGCAAACCGCGCGCGTGCTTTGTCACGCGATCATTCGCGTAACAAATCGTAACGAACCGGCAGGAAGGGTTCTGGCTGGATGCGCGGGATTTCGCCGACGGATCGCTCGTTGCGGCGGTGCGTTTGCGCAATGCAAGACGCGAGTTAACGAAGGACCCTTTCTCTCGAAACATTGCGTTCATGGGTGATCGCTAGGATGCCGTTCACGACGAGTGTCGTCGCGACCATTCGAATCACGGAGTCATTGCCAATGTGGGAGCACTACAAAGAGACCTTTCCGCGCGTCCAGCTGATGATCGCGTTCATCACGGCGACCGTCTTCTTCGGCCTGCACAGGATGTGGTTCGTCACCGCGACGTTCTTCCTGGTGATGCAGCTCGGCTCGCTGGTCGGCGCCGCGTGGGCTAGTCGCTTGAAGAGGAAGCTCCGCCCTCGGTGGTGAGGGAATCATTCGGTAGAGAGACAAGCAAAAAGTTGAAGGAGGGAAACGAATGTCGAAGGTGATGCAGAGAGCTCGACGAGGCCGCTGGCTCGGGGTGGTGGTTCTGGCGGCGCTGCTGGCCGGAATTCCGGCGACGCAGAGCTGGGCGGACGACCCGGTACCGGACATGACGGGGGCATTCCAGGCCACGCCCACCGCCTACTCGGTCCCGGGTTACACGAAGCCCGATCCGGCCAAGGCGACCATCAAGGACCTCGCCGTGGCGGTCGATGCGACCGCTCAGGCGGCGTCGCGCGCAACCTTCTCGGTCAATTTCGTGTGGACCTTGATCGCGGGCTTTCTGGTCATCTTCATGCAGGCCGGCTTCGCGCTGGTCGAGACGGGCCTCATCCGCGCCAAGAACGCCGCTCATACGATGTCCATGAATTTCGCGGTTTACGGGCTGGGGATGTTCGGCTTCTTCGTATGCGGTTTCGCGTTCATGTGCGGCGGCTACAACGGAACCGCGATCGGTGGTCCGGTCACACTCGGTGGACTACCGACGCTGCATTCGATGTTCACCGTGGGCAGCTCCGTCAACGGGGATCACGGGTGGGGCCTGATCGGCACGACCGGATTCTGCTTGACCGGCAACGGCTATGACTCGGGCGCGATCGTCATGTTCCTGTTCATGATGGCGTTCATGGACACGACCGCCACGATCGTGACGGGGGCGTGCGCCGAGCGATGGAGCTACAAGAGCTTCTTTATCTTCAGCATCCTCGTGGGCGGCTTCATTTACCCCGTCTTCGGGAACTGGGTGTGGGGCGGCGGCTGGCTGGCGCAGACGGGGTATCGCCTGGGCTGGGGCCACGGCGTGGCTGACTACGCCGGCTCGGGCGTCGTGCACTTGCAGGGTGGCGCGCTGGCGCTGATCACCGCGTACCTGATCGGTCCGCGCATCGGCAAGTACGGTAAGGACGGCAAGGTCAACCCGATCCTCCCCCACCACATCCCGATGGTTCAGCTGGGGACGTTCATCCTGGCGTTCGGCTGGTTCGGCTTCAACGCCGGCAGCTCCCTCGCCGGCTCCGACGGTCGCATCGGCATCGTGGCGGTAAACACGATGATCGCCGGCATGGCGGCCACCGTCAGCGGTATCCTCTACATGTGGCTTCGCTACGGCAAGCCCGATCCGAGCATGATGTGCAACAGCATGCTCGCGGGCCTGGTCGCGATCACGTCGCCGTGCGCGTTCGTCAGCCCGGTCAGCGCCTTCATCATCGGCGCCGTCGCCGGCGTCTTGGTGGTGGTCAGCGTCTTCTTCTGGGATCGGGTCAAGATCGACGATCCCGTCGGCGCGATCAGCGTCCACGGGGTCAACGGCCTGTGGGGCGTGATCGCCGTCGGCTTGTTTTCGGACGGAACCTACGGCCAGGGCTGGAACGGCGTCGGTGCCACCGAGTACCTGGGGACGACGGGCGCCGCGCTCAAGGGTGTCACGGGCCTGTTCTACGGTGATTCGAAGCAGCTGGTCGCCCAGGTGGTCGAGGCCGTCGTCTGCATCGGCTGGAACGTGGTGGTGGGCGGACTGGCCTTCTGGGTCATCGGCAAGGTGCTCGGCTCCAACCGCGTGCCGGCCGAGGTCGAGATCGCGGGTCTGGACGTCCCGGAGATGGGTCTGCCTGGCTACCCGGAGTTCGTGAAGGCGATCACGCCGGACGAGGTCCCCGCCGCCCAGATCGCCGAGGCCAAGGCGGCCATCCCGGCGCTGGTGGCGGCGACCGCCACGCGATGACGAGCCCGCAATCTGTGACTTCCAGTCTTCTTTCGTAGCTTTTCTTCGGTCGAGCCGGGCCTCGAAGCGGTGTTCGAGGCCCGGCTCGACCTGTCCGATTCCGTTCGGCCCAGGCCCGCATGATCAAAGAAATCCTGGTCTGCCTCGAAGGCTCTCCCAGCAGCGACGCCGCGCTCCGCACCGCCATGAGCATCGCGGCTCTGTTGCCGGCGCGGCTCGTCGGCCTGGCGGTGGTGGACGAGCCCGACATCCGCGCCGGCGCGGCGGTCGGCATCGGAGGCTCGGCCTTCAAGCACGAACGTGACGAAGCGCTGGTGGCCGACGCGCACGCCCGCGCCACCGAATGGTTGAACGCGTTCGAGCGCCGCTGTCGGGAAGCGAAGATCGCCGCCTATGCGCTCGAGATCGTGGGCCGACCGGCCGACGCCATCCTCGAGGAGACCGACAAGCACGACCTGACCGTCCTGGGCCGCGACGCCAACTTTCGTTTCGAGACCGCCTCCGACGACAGCAAGACACGCGAGGCGATCCTGCACAAGGCGACCCGTCCGGTGCTGGTCGTGCCCGAGTCGGTGCACGACCTCGGGACGCGGGTGGTCCTCGCGTTCGACGGCAGCGGAGCCGCCCGGCGAGCGCTCGCCAGCTTCGCCGGAAGCGGGCTGGCCACCGGGCGAGAGGTGTACGTGGCCACCGTCGACGACAACGGCGCCCGGGCCTGGGACCTGGCGGCGGAGGCCGTCGATCTCCTGAAGCAGCAACGCGTCCCGGCCACGCCTCACAACATCGTCTCGGCCCTCTCCAACACCGAGGCCTTGTTCACGTTCGCCGAGAGCAGCGGGGCCGGCCTGCTGGTGATGGGCGCGTTCGCGCACTCGCGCCTGCAACACCTGTTTCACGGCTCCGTCACCCGCGGGATCGTCGAGAGGACGACCATCCCGCTCTATTTGCAACATTGATCGCGCCGCGCCCGCCCTTCCTTCTTCATTCACCGCCCGCATGAGCGCCGCCGACTCCGTCTCTCGCGCCGTACAAGCCGGAACGCCCGCCTGGGCGGTGGCGCCCTTCGTGACCTACCTGCTGTCGATCGCCGCGCTTCCGCTGTTCCTCGGGCATTTCTGGGAGAAGAATCGGAACAAGCTCATCTTCGCCCTGGCGCTCAGCGCGCCCGTCGTCGCGTTCTTGTTCGGCCGAGGGGCGACGGGCGGGGCTGCGCAACTGCTCCGGACGGGCATCGACTACGCGGGCTTCATGGCGCTGCTGGGGGCGCTGTTCACCATCACGGGCAATGTCTGCCTGAGCGGATCGCTGCCCGGCACGCCCGCGGTGAACACGGCGTTGCTGGCGACCGGTGCGGTCCTCGGCAGTCTGGTGGGGACGACGGGCGCCTCGGCCTTGCTCATCCGCCCTCTCCTGCGCGCCAACGAACAGCGCTTCAAGACCACCCACCTCGTGGTCTTCTTCATCTTCATCGTCGCGAACGGCGGAGGTCTGCTGACGCCGCTCGGTGACCCCCCGCTCTTCCTCGGCTTCCTGCGGGGCGTTCCCTTCACCTGGACCCTGCGGCTCCTGCCGGCGTGGGCTCTCGAGAACGGGGCGCTCCTGGCGATGTTCGCCGTCTTCGACAGCGTGATGGCGGCGCGCGAGCGGCGCGCGGGGCCGCCGCGCGGTAGCACGCCGCGGCCGGCGCCGCTGCCGGAGCGTTTTCAGCTACAAGGCAGCTTGAATTTGCTCTGGCTCCTCGGCGTCGTCGCCGTCGTGTTCGTGATGGGGACGTACGGCGCTCGCCTGTTCCCCGACGAGCACGCCCGCGCGGCGGCTCAGATCGCGGGCATGCTGACCTTCGCGGCGCTGTCCTGGTTCTTCACGTCGCCCGACGTGCGCGCCAGGAACCGCTTCACCTGGGCGCCGATGATCGAGGTGGCTGTGGTGTTCCTCGGGGTGTTCGTGACCATGGTGCCGGCCCTCTCGTTCCTGGAAGAGCGCGGGGCGGGCCTGGGCATCACGCAGCCGTGGCAGTTCTTCTGGGCGTCGGGCGCGCTGTCGAGCGTGCTGGACAACGCCCCGACCTACTTGACGTTCGCGTCGCTGGCGACGGGGGTCGCCGACGGCGGCGCCGGCGTGCTGTCGGTCGCCAATCTGGGCACGCTGGCGGCGCATCCCGTTGGCCAACACCTGCTGGGGGCGGTCTCGTGCGGGTCGGTGATGATGGGCGCGGTCACGTACATCGGAAATGGCCCGAACTTCATGGTGAAGGCCATCGCCGACCAGCACCACGCCCGCACGCCCAGCTTCTTCGGGTACATCGTGTGGTCGGGCGCCATCCTGCTTCCGCTGTTCTGGGTGATCTCGCGGATCTTCTTTCACTGATCCGAGCAACCGGGACCGCGCGGTGGCGATAACCGCGCATGCACCTCACCTCGACGCTCGTCACGTCGTGCCTGCATCTTCTGTGGCCGGCGCGGTGCGCGGGGTGCGACGCCCTCCTCGGCAGCGATGACGCGATCTTCTGCGGGGGGTGCGCTCAGGCCACCCTGCCGCTCGGCAGCGCGTGCGCGGCGTGCGCGCTGCCGCGGCTCGGGCCGGGCGGGGGCGGGGGCCGTTGCCCGGGCTGCGCCCGGCTCGAGCTGGCGTTCTCGCGGGCGTTCGCGGCGTTCGAATACGGCGGGCCGCTGGGGGACGCCATCGTCCGCATGAAGCACGGCGACCGCCCGGAGCTGGCGCGGCGCCTCGGACGGTTGCTGGCCGCCACGCTGGCTCGCGCGATCGGCGAACGAGGCGGCGACGGGCTGGCCGACGCCATCGTGCCGGTGCCCCTGCATCCGCGGAAGCTGCGGCGGCGTGGCTTCAATCAGGCGCTCGAGCTGGCGCTGGCGGCGCAGGCGCGCTTGCGCGTGGTCGGAGGCGAGTGGTCGCGGGGTGCACCGCCGCCCGTCGAGCGGCGCCTGCTGGTCCGGAGCAAGGACACGCGAGAGCTCGGCCGTCACGGACCGGCGGCGCGTCGAAGCGAGGTGCGAAACGCGTTCGCGGTCGTGGATCGCGGGCGGGTGGTGGACCGGTGCTTCGTCGTGGTGGACGACGTGATGACCACGGGAGCGACGCTGGGTGCCTGCGCGGAGACCCTGATGCGCGCGGGTGCGCGGGAGGTGCGCGTCGTCGCGCTGGCGCGCGCATGAACGCTCGCGCTCCCTTTCGCCCCGCGCGGCAGAGCCCATGCCCGAGGCGTGTCGAAGGAAAACGGGGCGCCGGACGGCGGCGACGAGCGCGCGCAAGGTGGTTTGTTCGAGAGCTTCTTTCTGGGCGGATTCGAGTGCTCGTACCAGAGCCTCGAGGACGGGCATGGACCCCCGCACGCCTCCGGTGAACCCGCAGACCGCTCGGATCGCGCGCAAATTCAATAGTGCGAGAGGCGGAGCGCGGTCATTAAAAAATATTCGTAACAAACGATCACATTGTATGCGGAGTGGCGGTGATACATTGGGCCCGCCATGAAAGGCGAGCAATCTAGAAATGGCGATTGCGTTCCGCCCGGACCGGCGCGAGCGCCCCGCCCCGTTCTGGTCGGGTTGTCCCTGATGCTCGGCGCGTGCAACGCCACGCCGGCGACGGACGCGCCGGCCGCGGCCCTCGGCGCCGATCCCGGCATCTCGTCGACGACCAGCGCCAGCACGGCCGACGTCACCTGGAGCGGCGGCGAGATGCTGGGCCAGCCCACCGATCACTCGGTGACGGTGAAGGCCATCGCGAGCCAGTCGGTGGAGACCTACGTCGAGGTCGGGACGACCTCCGGCAGCTACACGATCTCCACGCCTCCCGTCACCAGCCCCGACGGCGTGGTCCAGACGGTCATCGACGGGCTGGCCGCCAACACGCGCTACGTCTACCGCTTGCGCTACCGGGCCGCAGGCTCCACCGACGAGTTCGCGGCGCGGCCCGAGTACGCGCTGCAGACCCAGCGAGCCACGGCCGCCCCCTTCACGTTCGCCATCCAGAGCGACTCTCACCTTGGCTATGCCGGCTTCAACGACCCGACCCTCTATGGCATCACCATGGCCAACATCGCGGCGGCGGCGCCCGACTTCCTCCTGGACCTCGGCGACGCCGTCTCCACCGACGCGGCCACCGAGACGCAGGCCACCGTGCGCGCGAAGTACGCGAGCCAGCGCGCCTTCTTCGAGGTGCCCGGCCACGCGTCGGCGATCTTCCTGGTGCTCGGCAATCACGAAAATGAAGAGGGCTGGAACCTCGACGACTTCGGCGCGGACGTGGCCTCGTCCCTGCCGGTGCTCGGCGCGAACGCTCGCAAGCTGTACTTCCTGAACCCCGTCCCGAACGCCTTCTACAGCGGCAACACCGACCCGCTCGCGTCCATCGACGGAGATCACCTGCGCGGTGACTACTATGCGTTCACCTGGGGCGACGCCCTGTTCGTCGCCATCGACCCGTACTGGTACACGATGACCAAACCGTTCGCGGGCGCGACCGGCGGCGAGAAGAACGACGAGGTCGTGGGCACGCGTTGGGACTGGACCCTGGGGCAGCAGCAATACGCCTGGCTCGAGCAGACCCTCGAGAACAGCCACGCGTCCTTCAAGTTCGTGTTCACCCATCAGATGGCCGGCGGGATCGAGGACTACGGCCGCGGGGGGGCGCTCGGCGCCAAGTACTGCGAGTGGGGCGGCACGAACCTGGACGGGACGGCGGGCTGGTCCACGAACCGCCCGGGATGGGCCTCGCCCGTTCATGCCCTGATGGTCCAGAACCACGTGACGGCGTTCTTTCACGGGCACGATCACGTCTACGCCAAGGAGACGCTGGACGGCGTCGTCTATCAGGAGGTGCCCATGGCGGCGAACGCGAATTACGACACGGGCTTCGGAACGAACGCGACCGAGTACGCAGGTGCGGTGATGATCGCGAACTCGGGCTACCTCCGCGTGAGCGTGGCTGCGACCGCCGCCACCGTCGACTACGTGCGGTCCTATCGGCCGGCCGACGGCACGAACGGCAGCGTCGCCGCCTCGTATGCCATGCCGGGCTGCACGGCGGACACGGACGCCGACGGCACGCACGACTGCTACGACGGCTGCCCGGCCGATCGCGCGAAGCTGGCGCCTGGGGCGTGCGGCTGCGGCGCGGTCGATCCGCCGCCCGGCAGCCCGTGCCCTCTCGGCGCGGGTGGAGCCGGAGGCCAGGGGGGCGGGACGACCGGCGCCGGCGGTCTGGGGGGCGCCGGGGGGACGGCCGGTGCCGGCGGCGCCGGTGGGCTGGGCGGCGCCGGTGGGCTGGCCGGGGCCGACGGAGGTCGCGGCGCCCCCGGCGGATTCGGCGGCAGCCGTGGCCGGCCAGTGGGTACCGGAGGCATGCCTGGCACCGCCGGGCGGCGTGGAAGCGGCACCGGAGGAGGTGGCGGCGGTGGCGGTGGCGGCGGTGTCGGCGGTGGAAGCGGGCGTGACGGAACGGGGCGACCTTCGGCCTCCGGCGGGCGCTACGGCGGCGAGCCCGGAGGACACGCCGGCATGATGACGATGGGGATGGGATCGATGGGCGGGGGGCCCGCCGGCCCTCCGACCTCGCCGGGCGGAAGCGGTGGGCTCGCCGGCTGGACGGGACTCGGCGGCGCCGCCGGTGGCGACGGAGAGATCGGAGTCGCGGGCGGACGCACGGGCGCCGCCGGCGGATCGGCGGGCGCCGCGCTCGGCGGCGTCGCGGGTCACGCGGGGAGGGCCGGTACGGCCGGGGCCCTGCCCGGACTGAACCGCGGCGACCGCACGACGACCTCGTCGGGTAGCGGTTGTGACTGCATGGCGGCCGGCGCCGAAGGCACGCCGTCCGAGACGAGCTGGGCAGCGGCGCTGGCCGGCGTCGCGATAGTCGCCCGCGCCCGACGTCGCCGACGCTAGCCGCCGCTGCAGCATCGGTCCGAAACGCGTCCTCAGGAATACCTCCGTTCTCCATCAAAGGACGCCCTTCCCGAGGCCGAGGCCCATACTGCCCGGCCCGAGTGCCCGACGCCCGACGCCCGACGCCCGCGGGCCCGCGGCCTGCCGGCCGACTTCGCTTGCGCTGACCGGCGGCAGGTCGCAACCTACGGCCCGTGTCACCCAAGACGAACACGGCGGCCGAAGCGGCGCCCAAGGTGCTGGCGCGCAATCGACGCGCGCGCCACGAGTACCACGTCGACGAGGTGTTCGAGGCCGGGCTCGTCCTCGCTGGCTCGGAGGTGAAGTCGATCCGTGACGGCAAGGTGACCCTGGTCGACGCGTTCGCCGAGATCGAAAAGGGCGAGGCGTGGCTGCACCAGATGGACGTGGGGGTCTATGCGTTCGCGCATCAGCGAAACCACGACCCGCGCCGCCGGCGCAAGTTGTTGCTCAACCGCAAGGAGATCGATCGCCTGGCGGGAAAGGTCCGCGAGAAGGGCTTCACCCTGGTCCCGCTGTCCCTGTACGAGAAGAAAGGGCGCGTGAAGGCGGAGCTCGCCCTGGTCCACGGCAAGCAACAATGGGACAAGCGCGAAGACACCAAGAAGCGCGAGAGCCAGCGCGAGATGGACCGCGCCATGTCCGTGCGTCGCCGGTGAGCCGGGCGTGGAGGGACTTCGCTCATCCCACGAGCCCTCCCCGGATCAGCGGGCCGTTGACCCCGGCGCGGCAAAGCTGCGCTCCCGGGGCTTGGACCCGCTCGCCAGGCTCGCTCTGGCGTCCGGGTCGCCCCTGGGTTCGGCAGGTTCGAGAGATGATATAGACGTCGTCACTTTGGCTCGCAGGCCGGTTTCCCAGGTTTCCTTCTTGTCGATGATTGGGCTCGGCCTGACGCTGGGATCGGTGGCTTGTGGGGGCGGGGGGACCTGTGGGGCGGGAGGAGCTGGTGGCGGAGGCGGCAACAGCGGGGCCGGGGGCGGGGGGACTTGTGTGTCGACGGTGATTCCCCTGCCGCCGACGGGATGCCCCGACGTGTCCGGAGCGCCGCTGGGCGTGGCGGCCCATCCGAACGAGGGCGCCAATCACCTGGTCGCCTGCTCGGCGGCTTGCTACCAGACGGTGCCTCCCTCGTCGGGGAACCACTACCCGGTCTGGCCCGTCTACAAGACCTACGAGCAGCCGGTGCCCTGGGGATTCCTGGTCCACGGCCTCGAGCACGGGGCGGTGGTGGTCGTCTACAACTGCCCTTGCGGCTGCCCCGACGAGGTGGCGGCCGCCCGAACATGGATCGCGGCGCTGCCCGCCGACGCCGCCTGCGGCGCTCCGCCCCGCGTCGTGCTGGCGCCCGATCCCACGCTCGATGTGCGGTGGGGCGCCAGCGCCTGGGATGGCGCAACGGGCGGCTGGACCTTGCGCGCGGCCAGCTTCGATCAGGGCGCCTTTCAGGCCTTCTTCACGGCGCACTACGACCACGGCCCCGAATCGATCTGCGGGGGATACACCGACGGCTCGGTAGCCGGCTGGTGCAACTAGTGCACCGCCGTCGAAATAGCGTCAACGCTGCGCCGACGATCCGACGGTCCCGCTTCGTTGCTCCTCCTCACCATACCGCCGGGTATGCCTCGTCGTCGCGCCTCGCGG
>Ga0068853_100001228_pt1 | contig 18283 bp, 29 predicted proteins | sample KBSCornC32_FD_65655 | JGI IMG/M metagenome (GOLD analysis project Ga0068853, IMG submission 65655) | Corn rhizosphere microbial communities from Kellogg Biological Station, Michigan, USA - KBS Corn C3-2 | ecosystem: Host-associated > Plants > Roots > Rhizosphere > Soil ...
CAGCCGACGCGAACCCGCGACCTGCTGCCTCTACTGCCGCAACTTCATCGCGGCGCGAGATCGCTCGTATCCGAGCGAATTGCGCCAACTGGCGAGCACTGTGGGAGTCATTCCGCTCACGGAGACGGAGACGTTCGATAACGGGCCGCTTGAATTGAGCAATCCGAACGTCCGGCTGGGCGGAGGATTCTTCCACTTCGTCGGGCGAATCGTTCACGATCCGGCCGTCGCGGACGAGGATATCTACTTCCTCACGGAACGATCGTTGCTGCCGGAGGCATTTGGTGACCAGCCCGTCGTTCAGGTGGAATTCTCGTTCCCGGTACCTTGGGTCGTTGAAGAGCCGCCGCCGGTATGACGCCGTCTAACTCGGCGGCTGCAGCCGACGTCAACCGCGTCGCGGTCGTCGTAGTTTGGTACTCTCTCGCGTGCGGTTGCCGCGGCTGAGCGGCAAACCCGTTAGCCGCCGCGAGTCATGAATACTCCCAACTCAGCGCCGAACCCGTTCGGAAGTTGCTGTTCGGATCTCTCGTCCGCCATGGCCGAGCCACCGAACTCAATGTTTCGGGTCGAAGGCAACGGAGTTCTCTACCTTTCCGTGGGGTACGTCATGACCGAAAACGGCCCCGGGTGGTTCGACCAAGCCGTCCTCTTTTGCCCATTCTGCGGGGCGCAACTTCAAACCCGTGAATCGATCGCCGCGGCGGCTAAGTAGCGCTTCCAACGGACTGCGTGCCGTCTTCTGCTACGCTAGTTCCCACGTCCTGCGCGTGGCACGCAGCCGCTGAAGCGCAGCGACGTTGGGCGGCGACACAATGCGCATCGAATTACTCATCGCCGCGTTCATCATCAGCGGCGCACTCACGTCACACGCCGCCGACCGCCCGATACGCTTCGAGTGTCGCGGTCTTGAGAAGTTCGAGATCAAGGGCACTCACGACGTAGACTGGGCGTGGGGAAACATTCGGTCCCTCGACAGTCAAGTCGTCATCGGCTTCAGCATAGGCCCGATGGTGGAAGAGCTCGTCCCCGCTGAGCGACCCGCCGGCTTCCGCTCATTCAAGACATTTCGAATCAACGGCGTCGCTATTCGGTACGGTTACAACGTCAAGATGAAGCAGTTTCAGGCAACGCTCATCGGTGCGCCGATCCAGCGAAAGCTGAACCTGGTTTCTCGACCCCAAGACCGCGAACGCCTCCTGAGCGTTGCCAAAATATTCACAACTGCCCCGTGTCGCTTCAGCTTCGAAGGCGCGCCGCCCAACTAGCGCTTGCTTGCACCGGACGCGAACCGCTGCTTTACTCTCTCCCGAGAGCCTTGCCTCATCGCGCGCGGTTCGCGCCGGTGAACCTCAGGGCCGTTGGGCGGACGGAGAAGACCTCGAATGGCGCAAGCATCCATCCTGTGGCGGAGGCTCGACACGCCCGGGCACGACGCCTGTCATCTCAAGGGGAACGATGTCGGTTGGACGCTTGACGGCACGGCCGTCTTCCTTCAAGACGGGGTCCCTGCGCGGCTTGCCTACCGTATCGACTGCGATCTCAAGTGGCACACGAGGCAAGGACAGGTCCTCGGTTTCCTCGGTGTGAAGTCTACCGAGTTCAGTATCGTGAGGACGACTGCGGGAGCGTGGACACTCAACGGCGCAGTTGTGTCGGGCCTGGAGGGTTGTGTCGATCTCGATCTTGGGTTCACTCCGGCCACGAACCTGTTACCAGTTCGACGCTTGGCTCTGGCCGAGGGCCAGGCGGCGGACGCGCCAGCCGCATGGCTCGACGTATTCGCTGGGACGGTCCAGATCCTGCCTCAGCGTTATGAGCGCCGGTCTCAGTCGACGTATTGGTACGAAGCATCGAGTATTCACTTTGAAGCCCTCCTCGATGTCGCCCCAGTCGGTTTCATCCGCCGGTATCCTGGCTTATGGGAGGCGGAATCTTGACGAGGAAGCGAGTGAGCCGCCGTCCAACCTGCCGTTGCAGCAGTCAGGGTCGCCGCGGTGAGATCGTATAAAATCGTGGCGCCGACTTGGGGGCGCCCCTGCTGCTGAACGGCAAAGCGCTGGACGTCCATGGACTGGATCGCAAAGAACCTGCGCGTGTTTCAGACCACAACCGTCGTTTGCGCGATTAGCGCTGCCGCGATTGTCGCGTGGTTCAATGTGCCGGCGGGCCGCACCATCCATTTGTCGCGCACGCAATGCGGCATCGTGTTTTTGCCGTGGTTCGTTGGCATGATCGCGTTCGCGCCGTGGGTTTACGTGAGCTGGTCCAGAGGCGTTAAATCTGCCCTCGGGCGACTGAGTGTCGGCGCCTTCGTTGCCGTCTACTTTGCAGCAGTCCTCGTCATTTTTGTGGGAATCTACGGCCACTTCCTCTTTCAAGTGTTTTGAACGAAGGAGTGTCCGCTGGACGTCCAACTCAGCCGCTGAACCGGACGCCGTGCCGTTCGCTGCCATCCTCGGCGTTATCATCGTCGGGTGTCGCTCTTGCCGTGTGAAGCGCGGCGCCGGTGAGCGGCAAAATGTTAGCCAGCCGAATGACGTTTCTCTCGCGACTGTTCCCAAAGCGTCCATCCGAGACCATTCGCCTCGTAGACGGTGGATTCGTTCTCGACCGAGACGGAATCGAATACTTCCGAGTGCTGTGGGAAGACGTACGTGAGATCGTCACGTTCAAGCGCGACCTCGTCACAACCGATTGCGTTTGCGTCGCTTTTCGTAGCGCTCAGTCCACCCTGTACTACGAAGTCAACGAAGAGATTCCGGGGTTCGCCCCGCTAGTCGATGAGTTGCCTCGGCGGTTCACCGACATCGCGCCGGAATGGTTCAACCGCGTTACGCAGCCAGCGTTCGCGACCAATTGGACGAGGCTTTACGGCGAGGGCCCGCCAGAGTCCTCTGGCGGCGTCGAGGGTCGGGGACCGGCTGGCTAACTCACCACTGCAGCGGACGGCGTGCCGTTCGTTGCCGACTTCCGCCGGAGCATTTTCGGCTATTCTGCCGTGTGAGGCACGCCACCGCTGAGTGGCCACGCCGTTAGGCGCCTGCATCACCGTCAAGCCAGGTACTTCCGATAGTCGGCTCGAATAGCCGCGATGAGCTCATCCGATGTCGAATCGACCTTATCGGCCTGCCTGCTGACTTCCTTGGCCCTCACCTGGATGCCAATGAAACGCTGTAGTACATACATGACCTGAGCTTTCGCGTCGTCCCCTTCCAAGTCCTTCACCTTTTGGATTTCCAGACTCACGCGCTGGATCTCGTCTGCCATGTCGAGCATCATCGTGCGGGCAGCCGTCAGTTCCGCTTCCTGGCGTTGTGTATAGGGGCCGAGCTTCTCGCCGTAGAAGAAGTTCAGGAGGGCATCTGCTCCCAAGCTTTCTTCGGCAAGCTTCTCTAGACTCTTTAGGTAGCGCTCTAGCTCAGGAACAAAGGTCGTTCCCCGCACATCGCTAGGCTTCAAGACGCTCCCGAAAAGTTCCTCGAGCCTTTTAGAAACGGTCCGCAAGACTACCGAGCCGTACTTCATCGAGCGAATCGCCTTCAGCGTCGTCTCGATCTTCACATCAAAGAGCTTGGCTTGTAGCGAATACCGCTGCTTTCGTCGCTCTTGAACCAGATCCAGTAGTCGATTTATCAGGATCCCAAGGAACGCGCCCAGACCCAAGGATGGAACGACGGACCACCACAGGTCGTTTGCCAGCATGAAGTCTCCGCGATACCGCGGGTATCGCACCAAATACAACGGCGCCACGTCAGAAAGAGAACCCTCGCGTCGTACCGGCGCCTAACTTGTCGTTGGAACGGACTTCGCCCGCTCGACTGCCGGGTGGTACCATTGGGTATCGCGGCGGGCTTGCCACTCAACTTCAGACGTTAGCCGGACGGAAGCCATCTCGCCGCTCGACGGAATGAGCGGGTACATAACCCGATATCAACGTCGGCTCCAGGCAAAGAATGAAACGCAAACTGTTCGAAGCAGGCACTTGGGCGATCGCGACTTGCGTCGTGACGTTGCCTATCTTGTTGACCACGTACGCTACGCTACTGCATGTCAGGTATTCCAACATCGGCATTTCGTGGTGGAATGAAGTGTCCCTGATGTTTCTACTCTACTTCACGCCAGGCGCTCTTCTCGCGGTCGGTACGGTGCTGGTTCTCGTGTTGCCGTTCGCACTGACACCGAAACTAGTCACATGGCCGGCGCTCGTCGTCGAAGTCCCCGTGGTCGCGTGGATCATAGGCTGGCTGCTTTGGTTGAACGACGTCGTTCGATCAGAGGAACAGGGTTACGAGATTTTGGCACTCACGATTGTCGCGCTGTTTGCGTCTCGGTTACTCGTAAAGGCTATCCTTGCGAAACGAACAAAGCGTCTCGGACCTGCATCAGCCTGAGCATCAGGATCAGAGAGAACATGGGCCGTCTTGCCGACGACACCCGTCACTGAACCGCCGGCTAACTCACCGCTGCAGCCGACGCGGCCCCGTTCGTCGCCGCGTTCCCAGCCGCCATTGCCGTCTGCTATTCTGCCGTTTGAAGGGCCGCGCGGCTGAGCGGCCGAACGTTAGCTGGACGAAATGACTCTCAGAGAAGTGGCCATCGACACAAGACTTACGCTCGACGAAGCTCACAGCGCGCTTAGTCTCATCGTGAGGCCTCCCCTGCGCTGGACTGAATATTTGTTCAGCGGCTGGCTTCCTCGGAAGCTTGAGAGACCCTTTCATGGGAGTGTGGAGGCCCGCACGTTCACAGCGTCGCGCATCATCTGGTATGGGAACAGCTTCTTGCCGGTCATTCGTGGTGAACTGATACCGGCTGAAGGCGGGACTCGAGTCAAGCTTTCCATGCGACTCTCAACGCTGACAACTCTATACATGGGAGTCTGGGTCGGCGCGCTAGCAATCGTGGGATGCTCAGTGTTGCTCCACCTCGTACATGCTGACGCTGGAGTCGGCCCGGTGCTTGTGTTTCTGTTCATTGGCGGAGCGGCAATCATCGCGCTCGGTTTCTATCCCGAGGCGCGCAAAGCCGAGAAACTAATCCGTGCAGCTCTTGCGTCGTCCAGCTAACTTGGCGGTGGAGCGGACTTCAGCCAGCTCCTCTGCCGTATACTCCGACGGGTAGCGCGGCTGGCCGAAGCCGCTCACCTTGAAAGGTTAGCCGGACGAAATGACAGACAGAGCGAAGTGGTTCCTCGCCGGCTTCCTTTCGGCCGCGGTGGCCGGGATGGCGTGCGCTTTGACCTTTGATCATTTGCGAGTTGCCATGATTCAGAGCAAATCGAAGCGGCTTCTCGCCCAGAGCTCTTACTACAATGACAAGATCGGGCATTACCGTTCGGTCCATGGCTTCTACCCCCGAACGAAACAGGACATGGCCCGAGATTTGGGCTTGGCCGACCGCGAGCTTTCGGAGACTGACTATTTTGCCGAGGGGACCGGATACACCTTGATCTATCCGTCGTCACGAGGAGAGCTTCGCTGGGAGCAATACGTGTTTCATAATGGCGAACTGGTTGCTTGGCCACCGTACATGGACGCGGTTGTGCAGCAGAGTACTCATCACGCCGGCTAACTTGGCAGTGGAGCGGACTTCGGCCAGCTCCTCTGCCGTATACTCTGACGTGTTGCACGGCTGGCCGAAGCCGCTCACCTTGAAACGTTAGACGGCGGAATCATGATCTCGGCGATGGAGAAAACTTGGCAACCCTTCAGATCCGGCTCCACTTTGGGCAAAACAGGAACCGAAGCCGGGGTGATCCTTCGCGACGAAGAGCACATCGAAGGCGCCCGCATTACTCTGGAGCGCTCGGCGACCAAAAAACTTCTTAGACGACCGGTCGTACAGTTCGCAATCACATGTGGAATCTACGGTTGGATGGTCCATACGCGCTTCTTCTCCTCCGAAGAAAAAGCTGTTCGAGAGTACGACCGGATGAAACCCGAGCTGGCAGCAATTCTCGAGAAGGTGCCGTTGCTCACAGACCCAGAGTTGAATACGAAGACGGATCGTGTCACGGACGAGATTGGCGGCTTCGTTGAGCGGTTTCCATAGCCGCCGTCTAACTTGGCGGTGGAGCGGACTTCGGCCAGCTCCTCTGCCGTATACTCTGACGGGTTGCGCGGCTGGCCGAAGCCGCTCGCCTTGAAACGTTAGACGTCCGATGTCCCGAGCCCTAGCCCTGTTCGTCGTGTTGGCCCTGTTCTCCTGTCGTCAGGAGAGCCGCCCCAGCGTTGAGCAAGATCCGGTCGCCGCGGCTCGACAGGAGCGCGAGGAACGTGCTGCTGGCGAGCGCGATGAGAGGGAGTTCCAAGATGTGCTCCTCAAGTCACGGGCCGCCGGTGAGTCCACGCAATCTGTTGAGCTGGTAACGGTCACGAATCAATTCGATGAAGGCTACGACAAGATCAAGGGTCATTCAAGAGAGATCGCCGGTTACCCGATTCTCGCCGAGAGGACAATCTCAAGACGTGAATCGGCACCGCTTCTCAGGAAGCTCACCGATCGTTCGTCGTACTTCCTGGCCAAGGATGGACCTGTCTGTTTGAGCCTCATCACGTCTTGCAGATAACCGCAGCTCGAGAGCGAATAACCGTCGTAATCTGCGTCCACTGTGGCGATGTCGAGTACATCGTGAACGACAAGTCCATTGGTACTCACAGCCTCAACGCGAGTGCCGACTCCGAAATCGAACGTCTTCTCGGCCCTTACACTCCGCCAAAACACGTCGCTAACTTTCGCTTGCAGCTGACGCGGTCCCGCTGCCGGCTGGTTCGCGGGTGCAGTACCATTGCGCGCGCGGGCCCGCGCAGTTGAAGCGCGGCTGTTGGGCGACTTCGGATGAACCGAGAACAAGCGGAAGCGAGTGTCGCCGCAACGATCAATCGTGACCGCGACCCTGGCGATCGTTTCGTCGTTCTCAGCGACGCAACCCAGGAGCATGATTTCGGTTGGGTCGTGTTTTATCAAACGGAAAAGTACGTCGAAACTGGCGAGTTCGCGTACGCATTGGCGGGGAACGCGCCATACATCGTCGAGCGGTCGTCAGGTCGAATTCTAGTCACCGGCACGGCGTTGCCAGTCGAGGCATACATCGCAAGCTATCGTGAGACCGGCGATCCAAGGAACGCCCATCGCAACATTCGTTAAACGGCAGCAGTCGCCCAACTCGCCACTGCAGCGGACGCGGCCCCATTCGCTGCCACCTTTCGTTTCGGGTAGCACGTGCTGCTATCCTGCCGCGTGAAGGGGCCGCGCCGCTGAGTGGCAGGTCCGTTGGGCGGCTGGCGCTCGGTTGCAATGACATTCGAACAGACTTGGCGAGCCTTGCACATCCGGCAAGCGTCACTTGTCGGGTCGGTTGTGTTGCTCGCCCTGATCCCTTTGACGTTGGCGGAGTTTCGAATGACCGAACGCTTTGCACTCCCCGTTGCGGCCTTCCTGGCGTTCGTCGCTTTCGGTGTCGGCGTCTGGCATCATCAGCTCCGCTGCCCAGCTTGCGGGCAGTTCTTCTTCAGATACGTTCGTGACGATGTCCCAATCGGCAGCCAGAATCCATTCGCTCGGCGCTGTGTGAACTGCAGTTGTCCCATCGGTGTGTCGGCGTGGTTGCCGGGGCGCCAGAATGAACAGCCGCCCAGCTAGGCGGTTGCAGCGGACTTCGTGCCGCCATCTGCTAGGCTATCTTCACGGTCTGCGCGCGGCACGAAGCCGCTGAATCGCAGAGCCGTTGGACGGACCGACGAATGACCGATGATGAAATCGTCGACGGGTACGTCAAACACGTCGATCACGTTCCGAGTTTCCCTCCGCCAACGTCAGCGGACGATGTCGCCGCAGCAGTAACAGCGATCAAAGCATCAACTCAGACAGACGATTACTTCTGGGCATGGGCAGCCGTGCACGATCTAATCGAAACGGATCCGGACCGCGCGTGGCGAGTGATTCTTGCCGCACTTAAACAGTGCGCGCCGAAGCTCGAATACATCATCGGCGCCGGTCCAATCGAAGATCTGTTGGTCAAGTATCCCCGGGAATTCGCTACGCGTGTCGTCAGCGAGCTTCGCGAAAACGAGCGATTCAGAGCGGCATTTGGTGTCGTGCGCTTCTCAACCGAATTCACCCACATCGACGATGCGAATTACTTCACGGAAACGCTCGCTTCCGCCGTCGGGTCAGAGTTTGCACCGCATTGGCGAATCGCTGAACCCGAGGACGACTAGCTTTCCGAGTGGCGGCGGTCTAACTCGGGTTAGCAGCCGACGCGGCGCCGTTCACTGACCCGGCGCTTCCGCGCCTTGTTCGTCGTAAACTTCTGCGGTGCGGGCTTCGGCGCGTGAAGGCACCGCGCGGCTGAAACGCAGATCCGTTAGGCTACCGCCGCATGTTGCTAGCACTCTCACTGATCGCGATTATCGCCGGGCAAGGGACTGGCGTGATTCATGCGAACGAATGGGTGTTCCGGTGGGAGCCTGACGAAGGCACGGTTCTATCAGTCCACGTCGATCGGCACGAATTTGCGGATGGCCAGTTCTGCGCTGTTCGGATAACCGACGCTAAGGGCTCAACTCTCTACTCTGAAGAAGGGGAGTGGTTCGTGAACGGCGTCGAGCTTCCGATCGGTGCCTCCGGCGGTTCGGTGTTTCTGGCGCACTGGTCGTCAGGCGCGCATGGTTTTCGGCTCGCGCCGTACTTCTGGGACGGTAAAACGGTTCAAGCGGCGGCTACGCTGCGATTCGATGCTGATTACTTCACAATCCAACAAGTACGAGGCGAATTGCAGCTCATTCTGCTGGCAAAGGTCGAGCGCCGGGATCTGCCTGTGTCGAAGTGGCCGTACGTAGCACGAACGTACGCATGGGCGGGAAAGCAATTCATGCAAACTGGCATAGCGCCGGCTTCCGCTTGGCTCGGTGGCACCACGCGTCTCTTCGCACCGAAGTCACGGCAGCCTAACTAGCGCTTGCAGCGGACGCGGCCCCGTTCGCTGTCGCGCGTCGTGCGAGCGCCACGTTCTGCTATCCTGCCACGTGGAGGGGCCGCGCGGCTGAAGCGCGCCTCCGTTAGACCGACGAAAGATGCTGATACCCCAAGATACACCGTGTGGTCAGTGCGGTCACCCGAGACGCGATCACGAGATTAGTTTTGATGCAGGTGGCGGCGAGGCATGTAACCGCTGTGGTTGCACAGCCACCACGATCTATACGCCTCCCATCGTCGTGAACCCGTATAGGCCACCGCGGCCGTTCGATTGGAACTCAGCACTGATCACATTCGTCATGGAGCTGGAGACTGGCGAGGTTTTCTTCACGGACACAATGGAAAAGTGGCGCCCCGGGTACGAGCTTGCTCCTGGAGAGCGAGAGCAACTTCGCCGCGTCGAACTGCTCGTACGAGAATTGTGGGCGAAGTACGGACCACGAAAGCCTCCACGTGCCGATATGCGCACCAGAAATCTGGTCGAAGAGAATGCCGTCGTCGATGAATACGAAACCGCAAGCAATACGATCAAAGGAATCATTCTCAGACTCGCGGTCACGGACGAATGGCGCTCCTATTTCCCTTCGTCCGAGCACGAAAAAGTCGAGCAAGCGCGGCAGCTCATCATTCGGCACGGTGGCACAACGGTGTGGGACCAGGAGAATCGCGGCGCGGTCTAACTCTGTGCAGCAGCTAACACGGCCCGCGGTGTGGCTCGGCGGCCGAGCCGCCTCGTGCTTTGCGTTCGGGCGCGTCAACTCGCTAAGCTCTGCGGGCGGCGCCGCCGTCGGGTCAGGTCGAAAGTTGAAAGCGGATAGATCGCCAAGAACCCCGCGTCGCGCCGCCCGCGTCGCGACGATCCGGCTAAGAAGTACGGCGATCGCGGGTTTTCAGGATCCGAGGTGAGGCTTGCTGAGAGAAGTTTTTCTCGTTCAACATGTTCATGCATTTCCGGACTCTTCCGAGTCAGTCAAGCTTATCGGTATTTACTCCTCACGCGAGCTGGCGGAGGCGGCGGTCCGGCGAGCGTTAGCGTTGGAAGGCTTTCGCGACATACCTGATGGTTTTTCGATCGATTGCTACACGGTCGACAAGGATCATTGGGCCGAAGGTTTTGTGACGGAGGAATGAGGCGCGGCGCGGTATCGTCACGCAGCGCCTCGGCGAGACGTTAGGCGGCGAGGGGCAACGGGTCAGGTCGAAATTTGAAACCGGACCGACCCGAAATTCCCAAACTTTCAACTTTCGCCTTGACCCCGGTCCCCAGCCCCTGGCATCCCAAGTTCGGTACCACTTCGCGGCGCGGCGCCGGACCGCTGAAGCGCAGGTCCGTTGGACGGCACGAACCCCGGCGTCCAGTTGCGCGCGCCCGGCGCTTTCGGTACAACGCACGTATGACGCCGAAAATGAAGAAGCTGCTGTCCCAGCTGCGAAAGGAACTCGCGGAACTACCCGAGCAGTACGCCAACGCCGTAGCCGTCGAAAACGAATTGCAGGCTTGTCTTTCACGCGTCCGCGAAATCCGCGCCACAGAGGGCGTGCTGGTGTCGAGTGAGTTCCTCAAGACGTTCGAAAAAGTGCTGAACGACACACCGGAAGGTCTGCGGGATGAGACTTGGCGTGGCGCCATGACGGCCATCCAGGAGACTTTGAAGAACGGTTGACCGTAGCGGTGCCGTCCAACTCGCCGCTGCAGCCGACGGCAACCGCGCCGCCGTCATCGTGGGCTGCTAATCTATCGCGTGCGGCTGCCGCGGCTGAGCGGCAGATCCATTGGGCGGCATGACTTCCGAACGGTTCACTCCTAATTGGCCGTACCTTGCATTCGTCTGCGTCATCGCGGCGGCGGGTTTGGGTTTCATCGCAACGATGCCGACCCTTCAGGTGTATCGGCAGTGGAGCGCCGGCCAGCAAATCACTGGCGGCTGGTCGTGGCCGGGCGTTGTGTTGCTCGTCGCGCTTTGTGTTGTCACATTCATCGCGCTTTTGCTCAAGATCCGCGCCGACACGACTGTCGAACTGGGCGACACAGAGCTCGTTCGGCGAGGGCCGTTCGGTGTGCGTCGGCTCCGCTGGTCAGAGGTACGTAGAATCGTCCCCATCCAGTACGGCCTTCATGTCGAAGGCGAAAATGTGACCATCCCACTCGCACCGCGCGCGTTTCGCGACCCGGAGGCTTTCGTGCGGAAGGTCGTCGAACTCGCTCAGCGCGCGGGCGCTCCGGTGTAGCCGACCGCGCCGCGCAACTCGCGCTTCCAGCGGACTGCGTGCCGTCTTCTGCTACGCTAGCTCCCACGTTCTGCGCGTGGCACGCAGCCGCTGAAGCGCAGCGACGTTAGCCGGACGACCCATGGCCCCTCGACATCGTTACGTCTTTCTGAACTGGGAATGGTCGCGGCAATCAGCCGACGGACTGCGACGCTTGTTGGAAGAGTCGACATTCCCCCCAATCGAAGTGGTTCGACCTGACGACGACAAACTCGTTGCGAAATGGCTTACAAAAGAAAGTGAGCGAACCGGCTTGCCACTGCACGGCGGTGGTCATGGATCTCTCCTCCGTGTGGAAGGGGACGAGGTCGTTGCGTTCCTGCCTCGCGTTTACGAAGAAACAATCGCGAGTTTGCGATCGTGGTTCGCTGCACAATCCGCCAGCTAACTCGGCGTTGGAGCGGACTTCGGCCCGCCGCGTTGGTAGGCTATGTCGCACGAGTAAGGAGCGGGCCGCAGCCGCTGAGCTTTGAACGTTAGACAGACACAATCGAATGTTCCACCGATTCAAGATCGAGGCATCGGTCGAGGGCTCAAGGGTCACGTTTCGGTTTGAGCGACCAGTCTTAATCCTATCGGTAATGGTCTCGCCGTCAGCCGGTCAACCGGTCTGGCAACTTACAGCCTGAAGAGTTTGTTGCTGTTGAGGATGAGGGCGGAAGTTCTAGGGTCTACCGTTCAGAGTTGGCCCATCAAAGAAGCACCACCTGAACTGATCGCCGCGGCGCGAAGCGCGGAGGACAATTTTCTCGCGCGGATTCGCGATCTCGGTCCACCGAAGGCTACCGTAACGGAGCTCGTCTCTACGGGGTCGTTCCGATCGGGTACAGGTCCGATCTTGGTCCGCTTCCGCTTCCGCTTGCGTCTGGCGAATACGACCTTCATGTTCTCGCCGATCAAGGCGAGGCAACAACCACGTTCCGAATAGCCGCTGTCTAACTCCTGTCAGCAGCGGACGCGGTCCGGCTCCGCCTCGGCGCTTCCGCGCCTCATTCGTCGGAGCTAACATGAGCTGCGGCTTCGGCACCGCGGAACCGGCCGCGCCGCTGAAACCGAGATCCGTTGGGCGGACGCAAACGTGGAAACGAGAGCGATCATTTTCGTCGCATTCCTGGCCGCCGTACCGAGCACGTTCGTCTTCGTCCTGCTCTGGCTCACCCGAGCATCCAGAAAAATCGTGATCGCTGGAACCGTCGCGACGATCGGCCTCCTCCTCATAGTTCACTGCCTCACCCTAGATGGTCTCGACGGATTTGTATTCAAGAGCCTCACACGAGACGATACGCAATTCGCCCCGAATTACTCGGCTCTCGGCTTCTGGCGCGTGCGCAACGGGATGACGCCGCAACAAGTCAAATCACTCGTGGGGCCGCCACTCCAAGCGTATCCAGTGACCGGAGGTTACGGCTGGAGCTGGTCTCGTAGTCCTCATGACAGCAGTTACCGGCTTCGCGTCGTAATCTTCGTTGCCGGCCGCGTGTTTGAAAAGTTCAGCGAGTACAACGTAGATTAGTGCGTCAGCTGCGCCGTCCGCGAACTCGATTCGCCTCACCGTCTCGTTGTCGTCGGCCATTTCGCGGGTCGGCGGACACGTGCCAAACGACGACGTTGACCGTAACCGGTCTCGTAACTGAGGACTTCGAGGAACGGGATGTTAGCCACGGTTAGCCGTGGCTATGTCAACCCATGCCGCCGCGCGCAAAGGGAGACCGGTTGCCGGAAGCGATCGCCTTCGGGCGGCGTCTGCGCGAGCGGCGTGAGGCGAAGGAGTGGGCGCTCGAGCAGCTGGCCGAGGCGGCGGGGCTGAATCCGCTCCAAGTCGGCCACATCGAGCGCGGCGCCAGCGACGTGAAGCTATCGACGATCGTGAAGCTGGCGCACGCGCTTGGGACGACGGCGAGCGAGCTGCTTCGGTCCATTCGGTAGATCTTCGGGGAGGGTCAGGTCGAAAGTTGAAAGCGGATCGATCGCTCGGAATCCCGTAGGTTTCAACTTTCGACCTGACCCCCTCGTCCCGGCCGCTGGCGTCGCCTCCGTGGAAAGGGCCGAAGCCAGCGAGGAAAACAGTTCGCGCCGCGTCCCCGACGTCGAAGCCAGCGAGAAAAACAGTTCGCACTAAGTCCCCGAGGCCGAAGCCAGCGAGGAAGACAGTTCGCGCTACGTCCCCGACGCTGAAGCCAGCGAGGAAAACGGTTCGCGCAGCGTGCCCGACGTCGAAGCCAGCGAGGAAAACAGTTTGCGCAGCGTGCCCGACGTCGTTCGCACTCTGCCCGCAACCTCCGGCACTCTGCGCACAACGGCGCGCACCATGCGCGCAACGTCGGGCAGTCTGCGCGCAACGTCGGGCGGTCTGCGCGCAACGTCGCGCACTCTGCGCGCAACGTCGGGCAGTCTGCGCGTTACGTCGGGCACTCTGCGCGCAACGTCGGGCACTCTGCGCGCAATGTCGGGAACTCTGCGTACAACGTCGCGCAGTCTGCGTACGATGTCGGGCACCGTGCGTACAACGTCGGACACGCTGCGCCTGACGTGATCCAGCGAGGCTTCGACGGTGTCCAGGAAGGCCGCACCGAGCTTTAGAGGGACGGATGAGCGTCTTCCCATCTCGCCATCAATAATACTTTACAAAATCAGGCGCTTGACAGCCGATTCGATCGTGTGCATCATGCTCAATCAGAAATCTTTTGATCATGACGTCGTGATCATCTGATTTCGGCGGCTGTCGGCGGTACGGGTTTCCCGGATGGGACAAAAGCCCTTGCCGTTGCGGGAGTTGAGCTTGCTCCTCCTGCCGCGAGACGCCCGAGGTGTACACCTCGGGAAATCATCAACCGGAAGTGCCGGCGTGTTGCCGTCCCTTCCAGCCGGTGGACGTTTCGCCTGTCGACGAGTCGTGGCGTCCCTCCCGGCCTCAACCATTCGCCAGGGTAGAGAAACGGAGGAAATATGAAACAGATCAACAGCAACAGCCCCACGAGTTCGACTGCGGAAACGCCGCAGCCGGCAACGTCTCTAGCGGCCACAACGGTCATCGACCAGATTCGCAGTCTTCGCGCTCAGCTTCCGGCAGTCGCCGCGCTGACCGTCAAGCAGCGGAGAGCGATTCGCACGGACGGCGCGAATTCGGAAGCGATCGTCCAGGCGTCGCTCAACGTGATCGGAGTGTCCGAGAACGTTTCGGCGGCGCTCGGGCAACCGATCGACAACGTTCGCGACCTTCAGCAGGATGCGATTCTCTGGAAGGCGGCCGAGGAGCAGGTGCGTAACTTTCTTGCCGGCATCGCGGGCGCGAACGCGCTCCGCCGGCAGAAGCTCGCGCAACTCGGCTCGAAGGCGTACGTGATCGGGTCGCAGCTCGCACGTGAGCCGGAGAACGAAGTGCTGGTACCGCACGTCGAGGAGATCAGACGGATGAAGCGCCTGGCGCGCCGCAAGAAGACGGCGGCCGAGACGCCGCAGCCGTCTCCTTCGACGCCGGTGCCGAGCGCTCCGACCGTCGAGAGCAAGCAGTGATGTGATTGGGTGGGAGGGGAGCGGGCGCGCGCAAGCGCGCCCGCTCGTTCTGCTCCCGCTGCTGCACGTTAGCGCGCCGCCGGCCGCGACGCCGACGGTGCCCCACGGGCCCACCGATCCGTCCGAAGGATTTCGTCGACGCGCTGTTCGAATCGACCCAACTCCGGCGGATACGGCGCTGGACCGTGCGAGAAGTCGCGACTGGCGTCGGTACTGCTGCAGCCGAGGTAGTGGAGGATTGATTTGCTCCGCCCGTTCATGAGCACCGTCGTACGGACCAAAGGCAGGTCCGTCCACACCGACGTGCAGCCATCCTCTTTCGTCTGATAAGAGTCTCGCAGATGGAAATAGTTCGCCTGCCTGATCTCGCGATTCAACGCATCTCTCTGATCCGCGGTGATTCGCGTCGTCTGGCGGCCCATGACTCTGACAAACCACCCGCCGTCGTATTGCACGCGGCCGTCCGCGTAAACGCGGACCGCATATGCGGGACAACCGCCGTAGCACTGCGTGCGCTGCAGGCTTACATAGTCGAATGTGCCGCCTTCGTCGCGGCACGACGAGTGGAAGGCGAGAATGCAAACCAGCAGAGCCACGCCGCTGAATGGTCGATACGTTGCCACGCTTGACGCCTTTCCTAGTACACGAACGGGATGAACCGGCGCGTCCGCTTCGCGTACCCGATGTAGGCCTCGCCGAACGCCTGCTTGAGCACGACCTCCTCCGATCGGGCGCGCAGCTCGCTGCCGATGGCGATGAGGGCGAAGGCGATCCAGAGGATGGCGGTCGGGGCCCAGATCGCGGAGCCGAGGGCGAGGAGGGTTAGGCCGGTGTAGATCGGGTGGCGCATCAGGCGGAATGCGCCGTTGGTGGCGAGTTGGTGGCCTTCGTCGAGCTTCGCGCGGAAGCGCCAGGAGTGGAACGACACGAGCGCCCACGACATGACCGCGGCGCCGAGGGCGATCACGAGAGTGCCGGCGATTCGTTGTCCGGCGAACCATGACGGCACGCGGCGCGGGATGACCGCGTTGCCGATGCCGAAATAGAGGACGCCGAAGCCGACCATGTGAAATGCGAGGACGGTGCGGGAGAAAGGGGCGGTGTACTCCTTCGACGCAGCGACTGTTGAGGAAGGAGCGTCAACCTTGCGGCGGAGCAATTTACGCGTGATTCCGAACGACGCCCAAAAGGCGATGTGGACCACGTAGAGCAGCAGATCGGGATTCCGCATCACTCTTCAAACCTTTCGCAAGCTGGAACGTCTCTCTGCAGATGATTCACGCACTACTCCTCGCGGCGACGCTGTCTACGACTCCCATCCCGCTCGACGCGGCGCGCCGGACGTTCGACGACGTTCGCGTCGCCTCGGACGAGGATGGCGGAAAGCTCTGGGGACGTCCATTGTATGGACCGATCCTCTTCGTCGATCCGCAGACGCGGTACGTCGTCGCCAATCAGCAGGACGCGGGAGGGGTGCTGAAGGCGAAGGGTGGTGTGTTCGACGGGACGCTGCCGAAAGAGGTCGTCATCGCGAATACGGCGACCGATTGGAGCGGGACGCATTGGACGATGGTGATGTGGGGCGCGGTGTCGCCGGTGTCGGTCGCTCGCCGCCGGCTTGTCCTCCACGAGTGTTTTCACCGCATCCAGAATGACCTCGGCCTGCCCGCGACCAACGCGAACAATCCGCACCTCGACACGCTCGACGGGCGCTACTGGTACCTGCTCGAGCTGCGCGCGCTGTCGGTTGCACTGAAGGATGAGAAAGGGAGGCCGCAGGCGATCGCCGACGCGCTGGCGTTCCGCGCGAAGCGGCGGTCGCTCTTTGCCGACGCCACTGCAAACGAGCGGGCGCTCGAGGCGAATGAGGGCCTCGCCGAGTACACCGGCTTCGCGTTGCGCGGCACCGGGGCGGAAGAGACGCGGCTCGCGATCGCGCGACGGCTCGATGCGACCGACCGCGGGGAATCGTTCGTGCGGTCGTTCGCCTACAGCACCGGGCCGGCGTACGGGCTGCTCCTCGACGTCGCGAGTCCGGCATGGCGAAGCGGCTTCCACAAGGACTCCGATTTCGCGGATCTTCTCCGCGCCGCCGAGAAGGTCACGACCTCGGCGGATGACGCCGCCGCGCGCGCCGCCGCGTATGGCGGGGCCACGCTGCGCGCCGAGGAGGAGAAGAGGGCGAAAGAGCAGGCGGAGAAGATCGCGCGGTATCGCGCGCGGCTCGTCGACGGTCCGGTCATCGAGATCCCGCTCGACACCGCGCAATACGGCTTCGATCCTTACGCCGTCGTCGCCCTCGGCGACGACGGCACCGTCTATCCATCGCTCCAGGTGAGCGGCCCGTGGGGAACGATCACCACAGAATCGGGCGCGCGAGTCGACTTCAAACGCAATGCGCTGTTCTTCGGCGCCGACGACCGGTCGCGGCTGAAGCTGAACGCGGGATGGGAGCTCGGGCCTGGCGGGAGGACGGGCGACTTCATCATCACGAAGTCTCGATGAGAGCTAGCAACTGAAGTCGTCGTACTCCGCGACCTGGTGAACCAACTCCCCCGGCTTTGCTGCGCCGGACAAGAACAGTTGTCTCGGATAGGCGCTGTACTTGTCGCTCAGCGTCATCAACAGATCGATGCGGCCGTCGCCATCGAGATCGCCGGCCCACAAGATCTGGAAGTGCGGCTCATCGCCGGGGCCGCTCATCCGAAAGAGCTCTTGCCGGTGACCGTCACCGGATAACGTCACGACTCCGTCCCGCAACGCAATCTGGTACTTGCGCTTCCCGAGCTCGAGCTTGACCGCGGTGCCGGGTCGCAGGATGCCGTCATCTCCTACGTTTTCCCAGAGAGCCGGCGTGACCTCGCCTTCTTTGAGGTTCGGAACCCCGTGAAAGAGGATCGAGGCGCCTTTCGGGGCCGAGTCGACGGTGACGAGATGCTCATCGCTCGAGCGGTCGTCCTTCACGATCACGAGCCTGGACCGTCGAAGGGAAGCGGGTCCCTCGCCGTCGTCGAATAGTGCGAACCATCCGGTCTTCGGCAGTGCGGAGGGGTTGACCCAGTGTGGCGAGCCTTCGCCAGTCAAGAGAATGAAGGGGCCGCCGTGCGCGGCAAGAAACAGCGACAGAAGAAACATCGCCATGAAGGGGTTTTCAATCGTAGCACGTAGAATAAGTATGACTAATCCCCTGGGGGTGTGGTGTGACGACCTTCCGCTCGACGCTGTTGCTCGCAATCCTCCTTCTCGCTGCGAACGCGTTCGCGGTGACGACGCCGGTCATCCTGTCGCTCAGCCCGTCGGATGCCATCGCGGGGACGAGCTCGTTCACGTTGACGGTCAACGGCGCGAACTTCGTGGCGGGGGCGCAGGTAAGGGTCAACGGCAGCGGCCGCTCGACGTCGTTCGTCTCGTCGTCTCAGCTGACGGCGACGATGTTCTTCAGCGACATCTCGAATCCGGGGACGCTGCAGATCACGGTGGCGAGCGGCGGCGCGGTGTCGTCGCCGGTGAACTTCGTCGTCTA
>Ga0068853_100001231_pt1 | contig 18274 bp, 14 predicted proteins | sample KBSCornC32_FD_65655 | JGI IMG/M metagenome (GOLD analysis project Ga0068853, IMG submission 65655) | Corn rhizosphere microbial communities from Kellogg Biological Station, Michigan, USA - KBS Corn C3-2 | ecosystem: Host-associated > Plants > Roots > Rhizosphere > Soil ...
CTCACCCCCGGCGCCGCCCCCCGCCCCGCCGAGCGCTCCTCGACCGCCGGAACCTCCCAAAAAACTGCTCTGGCCGTGGTGCTGGAAAGACTCGGGGTCGTCGCAACTGGTGGCGATCAACCCCCCCGCGCCAACCAGCAGGGCGACAATCGCGGCGGTTGCTTCGAAGCGAGCCATCGGTGATGCGCGTTCCAAGGCCAAGGTCCGACCAGTAGGAGAACGTCAGACCAACGCCGCGACTGTAGCAGGTTTCTGCCCCCGCGGCCCTTTCCCCGAGCGCCGATGTCGCACCGCGGCCCAGACCGGACCCGCCCGCCCGTCAGCCCGCCCCTACCAGCTTGGGACCCGAGGCTCAGCCGCTGCGGCTCGCGTCACCGAGCGGGATCAGGCGCCCGGGAGGACCGAGCTCGGCCAGGGCCAGCGGGGTCCGGGGCCGCGTGTCGATCGGCCCCACCTCGGGCAGGTCCTTCTTGCCGCTCGCGCCCAGCTCCTCCAGCCGCCGCGCGCCGGGCATCACGCGCCCCTCGAACGACCCGACGGTCTCGTTGAAGGCCTCCACCGCCCGACCGAGCGTCGAGCCGACCCGCGCCAACCGCTCGCCGAAGGTGGCGAGCCGTTCGTGCAGCTCGCGGCCGGCGCGGCTCAGCTCCTCGGCGTTGGCGGCCAGGCGCTCCTGACGCCAGCCCGCGTTCACCGCCTGAAGCAGACCGATCAGGGTCGTCGGGGTGGCTACCAGGACGCGGCTGGCGAACGCCTCCTCGATCAGGCCCGGCATCTGCTCGAGGGCCGCCGCGTAGAATCGGTCTCCCGGAAGGAACATCACCACCAGCTCCGGCGACGACGCAAACTGATCCCAGTAGCTCTTGGCACCCAGCTTCTGGAAGTGCGCGCGCACCTGGGTGGCGTGGTGCTGCAGGTGGCGGTCGTGATCGGCCTCGGACTTCGCGTCCAGGGCCTCGAGGTAGGCACCGAGCGGCGCCTTCGCGTCGACGACGATCGACTTCCCCCCGGGCAGCCGCACGATCACGTCGGGTCGCAGGCGACCGTCCGGCGTCCCGAGCGTCGGCTGCTCGTCGAAGTCGCAGTGCTCGACCATCCCGGCGATCTCGAGCACCCGCCGGAGCTGGATCTCGCCCCACCGCCCGCGCACCGCCGGCGCCCGCAGAGCGTTGACGAGCTTGCCGGTCTCGTCGCGCAGGCGCTCCTGTCCCTGAGCGAGGAACGCCACCTGCGCCTTCATGTCCACATAGGCGTCCCCGCGCGATCGCTCGAGCGCCTGGGCGTGGGCGTCGATGCGCTCGAGCGACTGCTTGAGGGGTGCGACGAGCGTCGCGATGGCGTGCTCGCGCGCCGCGAGGTCCTGGGCGCCCTCCGCGCGCGCGACGGCCAGCCGCTCCGCCGCGAGCTGCAGGAAGCCCTCGTGGCTCCGGTGCATGGCCTCGTTCGCCATGGCTTCGAAGGTGATCCCCATCTCGGTCTTCGTCGCCTCGAGCAGCTGCCGCTGGTCCGCCAGCGCCCGCTCCAGCTCGGCCGCCCGCGCCCCGGCGGCCGCCCGCTCGGACTCGAGCCGGCGGACGTCCAGCTCCGTCGTCCGCGCCCGCTCGCGCCAGCCGTCTCCCGCGAGGCGCAGCTCGGCCGCCGTGGCCGCCGCGGCGCGAGCCTCGCCCTCCGCCGCGCGCAGGGCGATCTCACCGCGGGCTCGGGCCCGCGCGGCGCCGACGACCCAGCCGATCACGCAGCCCACTCCGGTCCCAGCCAGGACAGCGGCGCAAAGCGCGATTCCCTCCATGCGCCCACAGGCTATCCACTTGTTCAGTGGATCGCAAGTTTTGCTGGCGAAGGATCTCGCGGACGATCTCGGATCTTCGAGGCGGAGGCTCAGCCGGCGGCGCGGGCGCGACGGAACTTCGAGATCACGTCCGGAAGCCTCTCGCCGCGGTGGAAAGACTGGCAGTCGATGAAGATGCGCGAGCCGTCGCGGCGCACCAGCAGCAGGTCGACCCGGTCGGCGTGGACCCATGACGACGAATCCGTGAGGTCCTCGAACGTCCAGCTCCGCAGGCCTTGCGCGTCGCGCATGATGATGCCGTTCGGAGTGACCAGCACCACCTGGCGTTTGACGGGTCGATTGTCTTCCTTCAGCGTCGGCGTGGCCATCACGCCAAAAATGCCGGCCCCGAGCAGCAGCACGGCCATGGCCGCCGAGCCGGTCCCCGCGAAGGCGCAGCCAATCGCACCCAGCAGCAGTAACGCGCCGGTGACCAGGTACAGCCGCCGCTGTCCGCGCTCTGGATCACGCGTGAAGAAGGCCACCATCCCATCCGGCACCCGCCCCGCATCGACGCTGAGCAACGCCTCGATATCCGTCATGATGAAACACATCGTCATGCATAACGGAGACCTAAGTCGCCGGTAACGAAATACCGCAGGGGGGAACGGCGACGGTCGCCCGAGGGCTCCGCTCCGGTCGCTCTGTCCTTGGGGGGCGGGAGGAGGGGGTAGATGTCCCCCGTGCTCAAACAGTCCTCGGGTCCCCCTTCCGCGCGACCTTCGAAAGCACGGAAACATGGGGGACCACTGCGGAACTGCGCGCGGGGGACATGTACCCCCTCCTCCCGCCTCCGCGCGGCCAACGCTCGCTCCGCTCCGCAGGCCGACCGCCGCGCGAAACGTCCGACACAGTCGAGCCTCAAGAAGGGATTGGCCTCCGGAACGGTTCAAGGTCGTCGCGAAGCGAAGGTGGCGTGCGAAGTGGAGCGAGCGATGGCCGCAGGGAGCGGGAGGAGGGGGTAGATGTTCCCCGCGCGCAGTTCCGCAGCGGTCCCCCATGTTCCCCTTCGCCTCGAACTCGCGTACACGGGGGACCCGAGGACTGTTTGAGCACGGGGGACATCTACCCCCTCCTCCCGCCCCCGGAGAACAGAGCGACCGGAGCGAAGCCCTCGGGCGACCGTCCTCGACTGGCGACGACGACTGGCGACACTAAGGAACGGTCAGGTCGACGAAGTTGCCGGTCATCACCAGCGTCGTGAGAAGAGCCCAGCTCAGGTTGTAGTAGCTCTCGGTCCCTTCGTTGTCGTTGCCCGCCACGAACACGTAGGCGTCGTTCACGAACGACGCCTGCTTCGCCGCCATGGCCGCCACCGCGGCCGGCCCGATGAACGTCGCGTTGGTGCTGACGCTGCCGTCGAGGACCGTGCCCGACGAGATGTTGTAGCCGTCCTTGATGTTCTTCACCCCGATGCCCGCGAAGAACTTGGTCACCCCCTCCGCGAACTTCACCGCCCGCGGCTCCCCGTTCTGGCAGGCGTCCAGCGCGATGCGGAACGGCGTCCGAGCCGCGTCGTAGTAGTAGTCGGGGCCGCGGCCCCCCGACGACCAGTCGGGGACCAAGCCGGTGGTGCCGTTGGTAGCGGCCGCCAGCAACGTGTACGACTTCTCGAGGATCGTCATCCACACCATGTCGCCCGTGTACTTCGCGAATGTGCGGTAATAGGACGGCGCCAGGTAGGACGGGTTCACCGCGCTGTACTTGTCTCCGCCCTTCACCGTGCCGTCCGCCTCGAAGTCGTTCTTCGCGATCAGGCCGATGAACGCCTTGGCGGTCGCCGTGTAGCCCCCCCATTGCTTGTCCGCCTGGACCAGCGCGAAGGCCATGTCCTCGTCGCCGTCGGTGGCCGAGTTCGCGCCCGCCGTCTGCCCGTTCGAATCGATGCGCCAGTTCATCAGCCCCGTCGAGTCGAGGTGCTTCTGCACGTATTTCCACAGAGCGTCGAAGGTGTCCTTCTCGTTCATGTAGACCGCCAGCAACATCCCGTACCCGAGGCCCTCCGAGACCGAGTCGTTCTGGTTCTCGGGGCGCTGCACGCGCTTGGCCCCGTCCCCGTCGTCGACGATGAGGCGCATCTTGTACGCCTTCCAGCCGGCCACCATGTCCGCGTCGTTGCACGTCGACGGATAGACGCAGCTCGCGCTGAAGCGGTGTTGCGGGAACGGATGGGAGGCGCCGCCGGCGGCCGGGCTCGCGGGGATCCCCTGGCAGGACGAGGCGCTCGCGGCGCCGGCGGCGCCGCCGCTGCCGCTCGCCCCGCCGCCGCTGCTGCCCGCCGAACCGCCACCGCCCGATGAGGTCGCGCCGCCGCTGCCGCTCGTCCCGCCGCTCCCCGTCGCGCCACCCGTCGACGACGAGCCGCCGCTCCCGCCACCGCTGCCCGTGGTCGCGCCGCCGCTGCCGCTCGTCCCGCCGCTCGCCGCCGAGCCCCCGCTCGCGCTCGCGCCTCCACTGGACGAAGTCGCGCCACCGCTGCCCGTGGCGCCGCCCGATGACGAGCCCTGGCCGCCGCTGCCGGATTTAGTCGCGGGCGGTGCCGGCGCGCAGGCTCCCAGCGCGACGCCGAGCGCCACCAGCAAGAAGAAGGACCTCGCGAAACGAGCTCCGAGCACGAGAGGGCTGCCGGTCATGCGGACCTCCGGGGGGTGAGGGCCCGCATGGTAGCACTTTCGAATTCAGGGCAAGCCGCGGAGAATCTCGTTGGCGCGCGGCACGCCGTCTCCAGGCAGCCACTGCCCGCTGGCGTCGAGACGCTCGTAGTGTGAGAGCCTCATGGGCCGCGTGGCGATGGGATCGACCGAGCCGAGGAACCCCACGTGCAGGTGCGGCGTATGCGCGTCCCCTGAGTTGCCGCAGCGGCCGACCAGCTGGCCCCGTCGAACGCGATCGCCGACCCCCACGCGCACGGAGCCCGCTTGCAGGTGACGAAGCTCGGTCAGCTCTCCGGGCGCGTGCTCGAGGATGACGAAGTTCCCGGCCTCGTGCCGGCCTTGATGATACGGCTCGTGATCGACGGCGCCGTCGCGAGCCCACACCACCCGGCCATCGGCGGGCGCCAGGATCGGCTGGCCGAAGCAGGGGAAGTCGGTCAGCTTCCGCCGTCGTACGCGCGTCCGCGGTGTGATCCGCTCGGCCGGCACGAAGTCGATGGCGTACGCTGCGTAACCCACGTGGGTCTCGTCGCTGTCGAAGCCCTGCACCACGCCCCAGATGCCGGAGAAGGGGAGCCACAGCTCGACGGTCTGGGGTGGCGCCGAGGTCAGCGCGACCGCGCCGGCCGGCGGCTCGGCGCGAGCGGGGACGCGAGGAGGCGCTCCCCAGGCGAGCGCCGGTGAGGCGCCGACGAGCACCGTCGCCACGACGAGAAGGAACCTCGCGAGCGCGGAGAGTCGCATCGCGGGAGCGAAGTTACCCTGTTTCCTGTCGGCAGGTCGGAGTAGAAATCACGTTCCCGAGCGCCGCCCCACCCCTTTCCCTTTCAAAACGGACGAGAGGTCAAGCGTCACATGGTCCAAGGATCGAGGCTCGCGAAGATCCCGAACCCCAGAATTTCGAAGATCTCCCGGCTCCGCCGCTCCGTCGCGCGGTCCCTCGCGCTGGCCGTGCCCTTCTTGATTGCGTTCGTGAGCTCGCCGGGCTCGCGGCTGGGCCCGAGCACCGCCGCGGCGGACCCGATGACCGATTCGTTCGCGACCGGCGCCAAGCGGCCCGCGCGCCCCGCGGCCGCGCCCGCCTCCAAGGGCAGCGGAGGAGCCCGGAGCGGACCGAGGAAGCCGGTCGCCCCCGCCGGCAAGCGGAGGCCCGGGGCGAAGACCAAGGCGAAGGCCAAGGCCTGGAACCAGGACGCCGCGCCAGCCGCCGCCCCGGGGCCCGCCCCCGAGGAAGAGGAGGCGCCCCCCGCGCCCCGACGGGAAGCGCCCGAGGATTCGCCGCGCGCGCGCCGAGCGACGGAGTCGGACGGACGGCGCTCCGACGACGGCGATCGCCGATCTTCCAGGGAGGGAAACGAGGGCGACGAGAGCGACGAAGACGAGCGATCGCGCGCCAAGCCGCGGACGAAGGCGCGTCCGGCCCCGGCGCGCCGGCCCGTGGCGTCCAAGGCCCGGAGGCACGGCGACGACAGCGACGAGGAGACCGACGAGAACGACGAAGACGAGAACGAAGACGTCGGCCCATCGACGGAGCCGCTGCCGTCGATCGCGCCGCGCGCCTTTGCGCTGGGCCTGGGCCTGGGACTGATGGGCCGCAGCTTCGAGTTCGCGGCGCCAGCGCAGCTCCAGAAGGAGAAGTCCTTTGGCCGCTTCGGCTACTCGATCGACGTCGAGTCCTTCCCCCTGATGCTGTTCTCGCCGCCTTCGAAGGCCTGGTGGCAGCACATCGGCCTCGGCTTCTCGTACGCGGCCGAGCCGGTCGGCCAGGCGTCGGTGAAGAACCCGAACGGGACCTCGGTCGAGACCCCCGTCGACCAGTCGCGCTGGAGCGTCGACGTGCGGGCGGCGCTGCCGCTCGGTGGGCGGGTCGTCTTCACCCCGCGCCTCGGGCTCGAGTCCTCCTCGTTCACCCTGGACACGAAGATGCCCGTCATGGCGTCGGCCTGCCCGTCGACGTCCACGGTGGCGTGCTTGCCGGACACCTCGACGAAGATGCTGGCCGCGGGCGGGATCCTCCGCGTGGGCGTCAACGCCGACCTGGGGTTCTGGCTGGGGGCCGCCTACCTGGTGAGCCTGCACGTGGCGAACAAGCCCGCCAACCAGATCGGCTACGAGGTCGGGACGTCCGCGACCGGCCTGAGCCTGGACGCGGGCGCCAGCCTGCGATTTGCCGACTGGCTCGCGGTCCGCGCCTACGTCCCCATCACGCGGATCGGCTACGTGTTCCACCCGGCGTCGAGCACGCCGGCCGCGGTCAACTATCGGAACGCGACCGAGCTGGTGTGGGGCTTCGGCGCTGCGCTGGCCGTGTCCACGAACTGACGGTCGGCGCGAACAAGACGCGGCTTTGGCAAGCGCTCGGGGACGTTCCGCGCCGCCCACCCAACTACCTGGCGGTCGAGGACATGAGCGCCGTCCGCCACGAATTTCTCGACGGCGAGATCTACGCGATGGCGGGCGGTTCGGTGCTGCACGCCGCGCTGGCCGCCGCGCTGATGGGCTCGCTCGACGCTCAGCTCGCCCGGCGCTGTCGCGTCTTCTCCGCGGATCGTCGGAAGGGGATCGTCGATCGATTGGCCCAATGACTCTTCACGAACTGACGGCCGGCGCGCGCGCGGCGATCCGCCGCACCAGCGCCGAAACGGTGAACGGCAGGATCAAGGACAGTCCGATGGCGCCGAGGGCCAGGGTCCGCATGCCCGCCAGGCTGTGGTCGGCGCGCTCGTGCAGCAGCCAGGCGGAGGCGCCCGCCCCCACTGCGCTGGCCAAGTGCTGCACCGCCGACTGGCGCGACATGAAGCGAGCGCGCGCCTCCGGCGCGGGCACGCGCGAGCTCAGCGTGTTGACGGCCACCACGCGGGTCGGGTTGGCGGTCATGAACCCGATGAAGATCACGACCACCGGGATCAGCGCGTGCTCGGGCACCAGCCCGAAAAGCAGGACCGCCCCGATCCCCGCGGTCCCGACGATGGTGGCGGGGACGGAGCCGCGCTTGTCCACGAAGCGCCCCGCCCAGCGCATGGCGAAGAAGCTGCAGAACCCGCCTGCCAGGTAGAGCAGCTCGAGCCGGTTCCGCGGATAGCCGAGGTTGAACTGCACGTAGGCGGAGATGTTCGAGACCACCGAGAACGTGCTCATCATGATGATGGCCATCGAGACGTAGGACAGCGGCACCGCCGGATCGAAGGGCGTTGACGTCGTCTGACCGCGCGTGGCCGCGGTCCGGCGCGGGCGGTTCAGGTGCTCGCGCATGGCGGGCATGACGGAGACCGCCGCCACGGCGATCACGACGCCCAGGACGGCGAGCGCGAAGAACGGGGTCCGCCAGTCACCCGCCTGCGCGAGCCGCAGGCCGGCCGGCACGCCCAGGACGGACGCGACCGAGAAGGCGCCGAACAGCGCGCCCATGGCCTTCCCCCGCCGCTCGGGCGGCACGGCGTCGGTGACGATCGACAGGGTCAAGGCCGTGGCGGGGCCTCCGAAGGCTCCCGCGATCACGCGGGCCAGCAACATCGTCGCGAGGCTGGTCGCGAAGCCACCGGCCGCGGTGCCGGTCACGAGCCCGAGCATCGCCACGAAGAGCGCGCGGCGGCGATCGAACCGATCGAGGAAGGGCGCCGCCACCAGGCCGGCCACCGCGGCCGCAGCCGTGTAGGTGCCGGCCACCAGGCCCAGGCGATCGAGCGGGATGGAGAGGCCGCGGGCGAAGTCCGGCCCCAGCGGCATCACCATCATGAAGTCGACGATGTTGATGAACTGAACGGACGCGAGCAGGAAGATCAGCTTCCGCTCCGACACGATCCGGCCAGACGAGCCCGCCGGCGAGGAGGGCGGCGATGACGAAGAAGAAGACGACGAAGATTCAGCGACGGACATGGGCGCGGGAGTGTAGCAGCCGGTCGTCCTTCGCCAGGCCGGCGGCTCGGCGGCCCGTCAGGTCACGCGCACGACGCCCGCTGGGTAGCCGCGAAGAGCTCGGTGATGCTCGCCGTGTCATCAGGATAGAGAGGGCGCCCGAGGCCCACAAGATCCGATCCAACCGCCCCCGCCGCGCGTGACGACGAACACGCGCCCCGCCGGCGAGGCGTCAGTCGGCCGGGGCGGCGGACGCAGCCGGCTCGCCCTCACCCGCGCGTGTCAGCGCGAGCGCGAGCGGCGCGAGCACCAGGCTGCAGACGATCCCGATCCCGGTCGTGAGCCCGATGGCCCGCAGCGCCGGCGTGGTCGACAACCCGAGCAGACCAAAGGCCAGCAAGGTGGTCGCCGAAGAGGTCACCAGGCTCATCAGCGTGGTCCCCCAGGTCCCGGAGGGCGCCGACTCGACCAGGAACACGCCGTAGTCGGTCCCCATGCTCATGACCAGCAAGAGCGCGAGCACGTGCAGCAGGTTCGTCTCGACGCCCGCGATCCCGAGCAGCGCCAGCGTCGCCGAGGCGGCGAGCACCGCCGGCAAGAGGCCGGCCAGCGCGTTGCGCACGTTGCGATAGCGAACGTAAAGGACGATCAGGATGAGGACGACGCCCACGCCCATGGCCTGCAGGGTCTGCACGCGGAACCGGGCGTAGGTCTCGTCGAGGAAGGCGGTCTGATCGAAGAAGCGCGCGCCGGGGAGATCGCCGAGCGCGGCGACGAGCGCGCCCGGGTGCTTCACGCCGCGCACGAAGGTCAGGACGCCGACCTCCTTGCCGACGGAGACGACGAACGGGCGCACGAGAGGAGCGAGCGGGCCCGCCCGGAGATCGTCGAGCGCGAGCGGCGGCGTGGCGGGCGGCTGGTGCAGCGCCTCGGCGGCGCGCCCGAACGCGGCGAAGGCCTCCGGCTTGAAGCCCTGCCGCTCGAGCGCCGCCACCACGCGCGCGCCGAGCTCGGGGACGGCCGCCAGCGCGGCGCGGTTGCGGCGCTGCAGATCCGCAGACCAGAGGAAGGCGTGCAGTGACGTCCAGGCCTCGAGCACGCCGGCGCCCTGGGCCGTCTCCAGGCGGGCCGCGATCGCGTCGTTGATGCGCAGGGCCTGCTCCACGTCCGGCCCGGTCGCGATGACGAACCGCCCATCGTCCATCCGTGACACCTGGGCGCGGACGCGATCGATCTCGTCCTTCAAGGCGGGTGGGGCAGGGCTGAGCGCGGCCAACGAATCCAGCCACCGCAGGCGCGGCAAACCGATCGCGCACAGGATGAGCACCGGCAGCACGAGCGCGATCCGCACGGGCACGGAGACCGTGATCCTCCCCGGCGTCGTCGACGGCCCCGGCTGCGCCCCCGGCTCGGTTGGGGCGAGCCCCGGCCCGTGGTGCTTGCCGGCGCCGGCGCCGAGCCATCCGAAGACCTTGCCCGCCAGCGCCGAGCCACCGCGCAGAAGCGGGGTCTGGCGCACCCGCCCACCCATCATCGTCATCAAGGGGGGCAGGATGTAGCGGGTGGCGGCCAGCGCGGCGAGGATCCCGACGGTCGACGTCACGGCCATCTCCCTGACGCCGGGGAACGACGTCCAGGCCAGCGCCGCGAAGCCGGCCGCCGTCGTGAGCCCGCCGAGCAGGATGCCCATCCAGATGCGCCGCACGACCGACTCCGGCGACTCGGTGGGCGGCGCCATGGCCCGGCTGGTGAGCAGGAGGATCGGATAGTCGTCGGCGACGCCGATCAAGGTCGACCCGATCGCCAGCGTCATCCCGTGCAAGCGCCCGAACAGCAGCAGCCCCACGGTCGTTCCGGCCAGCGCGCCCACGAACACGGGCAGCATGGCCAGAAGCACGCTGCGCACGGAGCCGAACATCAGCAAGAACACCAGCAGCACGCCGGCCGTCGAGAACACCGAGATCCGCTCGAGGTCACCTTTGATCCGCCGCTCGGCGTCGAGGGCGATGGGGGCCGCGCCTGCCCGCTCGAGCGTCAGCCCGCCACCGGCCGCGCGGGCGACGTCGTCGAAGGCGGCGCGGATCGCCTCCATCAGCGGCGCCTGCGCCTGGCTGTCGAAGGGAGAATGCTTGGTCGACACGAAGAGGATGGCGTGCTTCCGCGGGCTCCTGGGATCGCCGGTGTGCGCGACGAATTGATCGCCGTCGACCTCCAGGGTCCCGGCCTGCGCGCGCTGGAAGCGACGGAGGATGGAGGGGAACCATTGCAGGGGATCGGCGCCGGCCATCCGCGCCAGGAGCGGGCTGAGCGGCGCCGACAGGCTCTGCTTGAGCGCGGCGGCCGCGCGGTCCAGCCCCGCGTCGCCGAGCTGCCTGGGCACGTCCCGTTCCGGCTGATCGGAGACGAAGTAGGCCAGCCGCGAGGCGTAGAGCGCATAGACGGCCTCGCCCATCGCCTGGGTGGGACCGCGCTGGATCGACGCGACCTCGGGGTGACGCGCCAGCGCTGAAGCCAGAGCCACCGCCGCGGCGCGGACGTCGGCGCCCTCGCGCGTCGCGCCGACGCTGAGGATCAGCGTGCGGGTGAGCGGCGAATCCGCCAGCTCGCGCGACAGCTGCGCCATCCGGTGATCCTCGCCCGCCGGCAAGAAGTGGGTGATGTCGGTGGTGACCTCGAGGCGCAGGGACGAGTACGCCGCCATGCCGGCGATGAGCACGGCGGCCGCGATCAGGCGCGCGCGGGCGCCGCTGGGCTTCGAGACGTCGCGGTCGATGAGGCCAGAGAGTACATCGTATTGGGCCGGCGCAAAGTCGGCGGAGCCGGAGGGCGCGCGCGTGCTCGTGTCCGTGCTCGTGTTCGTGCTCGGCTGGGCGGCGAGCGTGTGGCGGGAGCTACCGCGAACCGCCACACGCCCACGCGATCCGCCCACCCGCTTGCCGCCGGCCGGACACGAACACGAGCACGGACGCGGGCTCGCTGGCCGCCGACCGGCAGGATCACTCAAGAATTCGCCCGCCGGTCCCGGCTAGGCATATCGCCGGCGGACGCTTATCCTACTGTCTGCGACGGCGAGGCAGGGCACCATGTCCGACGGAGGAATTACAAAACGCAAGGCTGATCATCTCGCAATCGCGGCCTCGGGCGAGGCGAACTTCGAGCGGTCGACCCTCCTCGGTGACGTGCACCTCGTTCACGCGGCCCTCCCCGAGCGGGCCTTCGACGAGGTCGACCTCACCACCTCGCTGTTCGGACGCACCTTCCGGGCGCCGCTGATGGTCACCGGCATGACGGGGGGGACGCCCGAGGCGCGCGCCATCAACCGGATGCTGGCGTCCGCCGCCGAGAGCGCCGGCGTCCCTTTCGGCCTCGGCAGCCAGCGCGCCATGGTCGAGCGGCCGGAGACGGCCGCCACGTACGAGGTCCGCGACGCCGCGCCCGGGGTGTTCCTGTGCGCGAACCTCGGGGCGATCCAGCTCGCCGGCATGAGCACCGCGCTCGTCAGCGACACCTTGCGCCGGGTCGACGCCAACGCGCTCTGCGTCCACCTCAACGCCGCCCAGGAGCTCGCCCAGCCCGGCGGCGACCGTGATTTTCGCGGCGCGCTCGCCGCCATCGCGCGCGTCACGCGCGAGCTCGCGCTCCCCGTGATCGTGAAAGAGACGGGGTGCGGGATCTCTCCCGCCACCGCCCGCGCGCTGCGGGACGTGGGTGTCCGTTCACTCGACGTCTCGGGCGCGGGTGGGACCTCGTGGACCGCGGTCGAGGCCCATCGCGCCGCCGGCGACGAGCGCGCGCGCGCGCGCGAGCTGTGGAACTGGGGGATCCCGACGGCGGCGGCGGTGGCGTGGCTGGCCGCGGCGGTCCCCGACCTGGAGATCGTGGCGTCGGGAGGGATCCGCAGCGGCCTCGACGCCGCGCACGCGCTGGCGCTGGGCGCGCGGGCCGCGGGCGTCGCCCAGCCGATCCTGCGTGCCGTGCAGGCTCCGGCGCCTCCTCTGCCCGCAAGCGGCGGCGCCCCCCGATTCACCGCCGACGACTTCGAAGCCGGGCGGGACCGCGCGCGCGCGTTCCTCGACCGTCTGTGCGACGGGATCCGCACCGCCGTCGTGTTGACGGGCGCCGCGAGCGCGCGGGGACTGGCGATCGTCCCGCGGGTCATCACCGGTGAGCTCCGCGACTGGATCGCCCAGAGGCCCGCGACATGACCGGCGGGCCGGCGAGCGGCGCGGTCCAGGGCGAAGCCGGCGCGCGCCCCGTGCGCGGCACCGCCTTCGGCCACGGCAAGGTGATCCTGATCGGCGAGCACGCCGTCGTCTACGATCAACCGGCGCTGGCGGCGGGCCTGTCGCTGGGAGTGACGGCTGCGGCCACCGACGGGACGGGGCGCCTCACCATCCCCGCCTGGGGGCTCTCGGTGACGGCGGTCGACGAATCGCCCGTCGGCCGCGCCTTCGGGGCCGTCCTGGCCCGGCTGCAGGTGGAGGACGTCGACGTTTCGGTCGAGGGCGCCCTGCCCGCGCGCTCCGGGCTCGGCAGCTCGGCCGCGCTGGGCATCGCGGTGGCCCGAGCGGTCGCGCAGGCCCGTGGCCGCGACGACGAGCTCGCCCGCGCCGCCGCCGCCGACGCCGAGACGGTGTTCCATGGCACGGCGTCGGGCATCGATCTGGCCGCGGCGGCCTCGGGCGCCATCGGGCGCTTCCGCCGCTCGGAAGGGTGGCGCGAGATCCGCGTGCTGCAGGCCATGCCCCTGTGCGTCGGCCTCAGCGGGCGGCCCCGCGACACGCGCGCCCAGGTCGAGGCCGTCCGCCGCCTGCGCGAGCGCACCCCCGCGGTCACGGCGGTCATCGAGGCGCTGGGCGCCCTGGTCGCCCCCGCCGAGCGCGCGCTCGCCGTCGGCGACATCGATGATCTGGGCCGCCTCTTCGACGTGGCGCACGGGCTGCTGGCGGCCCTGCGGGTGTCCTCACCCGAGCTGGACACGCTGGTCCACGCCGCGCGCGCCGCCGGCGCCGTCGGAGCGAAGCTGACGGGAGCAGGCGGGGGCGGCGCCGTGATCGCCCTGGCGCCGGGACACGAACGCGACGTGCTCGCGCGCTGGAAGAGCGCCGGCTTCGAGGGCTTCTCCACCGGCATCGGCGGCAAGCTGGAGTGGCCACTTTGAAGCCCGCCCCGTGCACGGCCGTGGCCGGCACCAACATCGCGCTGGTCAAGTACTGGGGCAAGCGCGGCGGCGCCCTCAACCTGCCGGCGGCCGGCAGCCTGTCTCTCACGCTGCGCGAGCTCGCGACGCGGACCACCGTTCGATTCGGCGCGACGCCCGAGCCCCCGACGATGACGGCCGGCGCCTCGCGCGACCGGATCATCCTGAACGGAAGGGACGCCGACCCGAAGACCCAGCGGCGCGTGGGCGCGTTCCTCGATCTCGTGCGGGCCCGCGCCCACCTCGACGAGCCGGCCGAGGTGGTCACCGAGAACAGCGTGCCCACCGCGGCGGGCCTCGCCTCGTCGGCGTCGGGCTTCGCGGCCCTGGCGCTGGCGGCCTCGCGCGCCGCCGGACTGGTCCTGCCGCCGGAGGAGCTATCGGCGCTGGCGCGACAGGGCTCGGGCTCCGCGGCGCGCTCGATCTTCGGCGGCTTCGCCGAGATGCGGGCCGGCACGCGGGACGACGGCGCCGACGCCCACGCGGTCCCGATCCTGAACGAAGGCGCGTGGCCGCTGCGGATGGTGGTGGCGGTGACGAGCGAAGGCGAGAAGGCCATCGGCTCGACCGAGGCCATGCAGCGCACCGCCGCCACCTCGCCTTACTATCGCGGGTGGATCGACTCCGTGGAAGGCGACCTGCGCGACGCCCGCGCCGCCATCGCCGAGCGCGACCTGCCGCGCCTGGGGGCGGTCGCCGAGCGGAGCGCGCTGCGAATGCACGCCTGCGCGCTGGCGGCCGATCCCCCGATCCTGTATTGGTCTGCCGCGACCATGGCGGCCATGCACACGGTTCGGGACCTCCGCGCCCACGGGAAGGGGATCGCGGCGTTCTTCACCATCGACGCGGGACCGCACGTCAAGGTGCTGTGCGAGGCCGCGCAGAGCGCGGCGGTCGCCAGCGCCCTTCAGGCCACCCCGGGGGTCCTCCGGACCATCATCGCCTCCCCCGGCCCCGGCGCGCACGTCGTGCAGGAGGGCGCGGGGTGACGCCGCCGGACATCCGCAACACGCTGCGCGGCAGCCCGGTGGTCGCGGCGCCCGGGAAGGTGTTCCTTCTGGGTGAATATGCCGTGCTCGAGGGCGCGCCCGCGGTGCTGAGCGCGGTCGGCCGCTACGCGGTCGGCCAGTTCGTCCCGGGGAACGAACCCGAATCGGACTTCGTGGCGCAAGCGGTGCGCGGCGCGCTGGAGGGCATCGGAGACGTGGCCGCCGCCCTGCCCGAGGGCTCCGTCATGGTCGACAGCAAGTCGTTCTCGACGGACGGGCGGAAGCTCGGCCTCGGCTCCAGCGCCGCCGTGACGACGGCCAGTGTCGCGTCGGTCATGGAGCTGGCCGGCCTCGCGGTCGCCTCCAACCGGGAGCTTTGCTTCTCCATCGCCGAGAGCGCTCACCGCCACGCCCAGGGCGGAATCGGCTCGGGCGCCGACGTGGCGGCGTCAGTGCACGGCGGGTTGATCCAGTACCGGCGTCCTCCCGGCGGCTACCCGATCGTCGAGCAGCTGCGTCATCCGCCGGGCCTGAAGATCGTGGTCTTCGCCGAGGGCAAGTCCGCCTCCACGCCCGATCTGGTCCGTGCGGTGCACGAGTTCGCCGAGCTCGACGGCGCTGGTTACGCCGCCACGCTCCGTCCCCTCAAGGAAGCGGCCGAGACCTTCGCGGAGGCCTTCGCCGAGGGGGAGGTCCCGGCCCTGATCGCCGCCGCGCGCACGTTCCAGAGCGCGCTCGGCGAGCTGGGCGCGCGCGCCAGGATTCCCATCGTCACCACCCGCTTCGAGCTGGCGGCCGATCTGGCCATCAACCTCGACGGGGTGGCGAAGCCCTCGGGCGCGGGCGGCGGGGACGTCGGGGTGGGGTTGTTTCCCAGCGAGGAGACCGCCTCGCGTTTCTCGTCACGCATCACCGAGCTCGGCCTCCGCGTGCTCGACACGCCGCTCGAAGCAAAGGGCGTGCACCGGCGGATGCCGTCAGCCAACCTTTAGGTCTGCATGGCTTCCCCTGGCTTCACGTCCGCGTCGTCTCCTCCCCTGCCCGCGTCCGCGCCTGCCTCCGTCTCTCCGTCCGCGTCTGCGTCGGCGTCTGCCGTGCCGTCCGAGGTCGCCGTCACGGACTCGGCGCGTTCGCGGATTCCCCGGTTCTACCGGCTGAGCATCGACGAGCGCCGCGAGCTGCTGCGAGAGCGCGTCGACCTGAGCGAGGCCGACGTGGCGGCCCTCGACAGCGGCGGCATCCACCCGTCGGTCGCCGATCGGGTCGTCGAGAACGTCGTCGGCGTCTATGCCCTGCCACTGGGCCTGGGCCTGAACTTCCAGGTCAACGGGCGCGACGTCCTCGTGCCCATGGCCGTCGAGGAGCCATCCGTGATCGCGGCGGCGTCGAACGCCGCCCGCATGGTGCGCCAGGGGGGCGGCTTCGCGGCCGACGCTGACGAGCCCATCATGACGGCGCAGATCGAGCTGCTGGGCGTCCCCGATCCAGCGGTCGCCCGCGCGCGCATCGAGGCGGCGTCCGACGAGCTGCTGGCCATGGCCGGAGCCACGCTGCCTCGCTTGCTGGAGCGCGGCGGCGGTCCGCGCGAGCTCGAGGTGCGGCTCGGTAACCATCCGGCGCGGGTCATCGTTCATGTCCATGTGGACTGCCGCAACGCCATGGGCGCCAACATGGTCAACACCGTCGCCGAGTCGCTGGCCGAGCGCCTGGCCGCGCTGGCGGGTGGTCGCTCGGGGCTGCGCATCTTGACGAACCTGTGCGATCGCCGGCTCGTCCGCGTGCGGGCGCGCGTGCCGGTCGCCGTGCTCGGGGTGAGAGGCGAGGGAGACGCCGCCGAGGCGTTCTCGGGCGCCGACGTGCGCGACGGGATCGTGGCGGCGTCGCAGTTCGCCGAGGACGATCCCTACCGGGCCGCCACCCACAACAAGGGCATCATGAATGGCGTCGACGCCGTGGTCATCGCCACCGGCAACGACTGGCGCGGCGTCGAGGCCGGAGCCCACGCGTTCGCGGCCGCCAACGGGAAAGGGCAGTACCGCCCCCTCGCCGTGTGGCGCACCGGCGACGATGGCAGCCTGATCGGCAAGCTCGAGATGCCGATGCCGGTGGGCGTGGTGGGCGGGACCCTCAAGGCCCACGCCGGCGCGCGCCTGGCGCAGCGGATCCTCGGTCCCGCCGCGACGTCGGCCACCGAGCTGGCGATGGTGATCGGCAGCGTGGGCCTGGCCTCGAACCTGGCGGCGCTACGGGCGCTGGCCACCGACGGGATCCAGCGCGGCCACATGGCGCTCCACCGCCGCTCGGCGGAGCTGAAGCACGACGGCCAGGCGACGCGCCCGCAGGAACGTGCGGCCGAGCACACACGGGACCGCGGAACGAAGGAAGACAGCCCATGATTCGACAGGTCTTGAAAGGCGGACGCAGCGAAGAGACCGACGCGACCGGGGGGACCGGCGAAGCATCCGGAAGGTCGGGACCACGCCCGGCGATGCCGTGGCTGGATCCCCCGCCCGGCCCCTGGACCGTCGAGCGAGCGTACGCATACTGCGAGGAGTTCGTGCGCGCGCATCACGAGAGCTTCCCGGTCGCCTCGCGGTTCGTGCCGGCGCCGCTGCGACCCCACATGATGGCCGTGTACGCCTTCGCGCGAAGCGCGGACGACTTCGCCGACGAGCCCGCCTACGAGGGCCGGCGCGCCGAGGCGCTCGATCGCTGGAGCGAGGAGCTGCACCTCTGCGCCCACGGCGAGGCCAGCCACCCGGTGTTCGTGGCGCTGGGCGACACGATCGAGCGACGCGACCTGCCCGTGCCGCCGTTCGAGGATCTGCTGTCGTCGTTCCGGTCGGACATGGACGTGCGGCGGTACGCGACGTTCAGCGCGCTGCGATCGTACACGGCGCGATCGGCGGATCCGGTGGGGCGCACGCTGCTGGCCCTGTTCGGGTACCGCGAGCCGGCGCTCGTGCGCTACGCCGACGAGATCTCGACGGCGCTGCAGCTCACGAACTTCTGGCAGGACGTGGCGGCGGACGCCGCGCGTGATCACATCTACATCCCGGCCGAGGACCTGCACTTCTTCGGCGTCAGCGAGGCGGACATCAAGACGCTCCGGCCCACCAAGCCCATCCGCGATCTGCTGCGGTATCAGGTGGCCCGCACGCGCGCCATCTACGAGCGGGGCCGCCCGCTCCTGGGCATGCTCCAGAACGACCTGAAGCTCGAGCTGGCGCTCATCTGGCTGGTGGGGACCGCGATCCTCGAGAAGATCGAGGACGCCGAATACGACGTGTTCACGCAGCGCCCCTCGATCGGCCGCCGCGACAAGGCCAAGATCATGGCGAAGGCGGCCAAGCACTGGGCCGCGCACCTCGATCTCGGCGCACTGAAACGAATCTGGCCATAGCGGCGGCTTCGCCGCTCGGAGGGGCAGGCCCCTCCCGCGGGCCCACCCAGGAGTAGGCCGACGAGGCCGGCGCGGCGAAGCCGCGCCTCCCGGGTGCTTGGACCCGCTCGCTGCGCTCGCTCTGATGTCCGGGTCGCCTTTCGAACCCGATCTTGTTCTTTCAAATGCGGGCGGCGGAGCTCGGCTTAGGGAGTACTTAAGGTTCGGGCAAGGACCATTTAGCAACGCGCGATCTTCGAAACGGGCATCTTGCTTCTCGTCGCTGCCTCCCCGAGGCGGACCTTCCAGACGAGATCACCAGGAGATGCCCATGTTCAATCAGGTCAACAGTTTCGGTTCGGTTCT
>Ga0068853_100001232_pt1 | contig 18266 bp, 19 predicted proteins | sample KBSCornC32_FD_65655 | JGI IMG/M metagenome (GOLD analysis project Ga0068853, IMG submission 65655) | Corn rhizosphere microbial communities from Kellogg Biological Station, Michigan, USA - KBS Corn C3-2 | ecosystem: Host-associated > Plants > Roots > Rhizosphere > Soil ...
CAGTGCGCGCGGCCGGTCGGCGCCGTGAAGGCGGCCGGCACCGCGATCACCTCTGCGCCCCCCTCGGCCAGCGCCCGATAAAGCGCCGGAAAGCGCACGTCGTAACAGATCGAAAGGCCGAGCTGCATGCCGTTGACCGGCGCCACCACCGCCGCCGAACCGCCGCGATAGGTCTCGCTCTCCCGGTAGGCTTTGACCCCGGGCAGCGTCGCGTCGAAGAGGTGGATTTTGTCGTAGGTGGTCAGCACTTCGCCTTCCGGCGAGAACAGCACCGAGCGGTTGGCAAAATGTCCGTCAGGCAGGGCCACCGCGAGCGAGCCGAGATGGAGGTAAAGCCGGTGCTGGCGAGCAAGGCCTGCGACCTGCTGCAGCGCCGCGTTGTTCTCGTACGGTCCCGCCGCGCGAGCCAACCCCTCGCGGTTCTCGGCGAAAACGACGGTGACTTCGGGGGAAAGCGCGTACCGGGCGCCGCGACCGGCGGCCTCAGCGACGAGCGCTTCGAGCGACGCCAGGTTCGCCTCGGGCTCGGTGCCCGAGCGCATCTGCAGCGCCGCGACGCGGATCGGTTGGCTCATGCCTGCTGGAGCAGGGGATCGAGCTGGCCGCGGCGATCGAGCGCCGCGAGGTCGTCGTAGCCACCCACATGCGTCTCGCCGACGAAAATCTGCGGCACGGTGCGCCGGCCATGCGCCCGCTCGACCATGGCGGAGCGAACCTCGGGATCGAGCGCATCGACCTCCTCGAAGGTTACGCCCTTTTCCTCGAGCAGCGACTTCGCCGCGTGGCAGTAGGGGCACCAGGGAGTGGTGTAAATCTCGACCTTTTGCATCCGAAGGCTCCGAAAACGCTGCTAAGGTTTATATGGTCACACCATTGCCGGCGACAAGACCGGCTGCACCGTCGTCGAATCCGACCACGACCCGGGCAAACGACAGCACATCCACCCGCGCGACGCCGGCCTTTTGCAGCGCCCGCGTCACCGCCTTGATGGTGGAACCGGTGGTGATCACATCGTCGACGACAACGACCGGCCGCCCGCGCGACCTGAGCAGCGCTTCCGGGTGGCCGGAGAAGGCGCCCGCGACGTTGCGCGTCCGGCCGTCGGCGGAGAGCCCGACCTGCTGCCGGGTGCGCTTGACCCGGCGCACCAGCGCAGGATCGACCGAAAGGCCGGTGAAATGCCCGATCGCCCGCGCCAGCTCGAGCGACTGGTTGTAGCGCCGCCCGATCTGCCGCAGCGGATGGAGCGGCACCGGCACGAGGATCGGCCTTTCCGCCCAGAACTCATGCCCGGCACTCGCCATCAATCGCCCGCAGAACCGGGCGAGCTCGGGCCGGTCGCCGTATTTCATGCGGCTGACGATACCGCGCGCCACCTCGTTGTAGAGCACCGCGGAGCGCGAGCGGTCGAACGGCGGCGGATCGGCGATCGCTTCGGCGGAGAGCGCGTCGGGTCCGAGCGACACCGGAAACGGAATACCGAGGCGCGGACAGAGCGGCGCGGTGATCGCCCTCAGCTTGCTGAAGCAGGTCGCGCAGAGCGCATCGGGCTCGGCGATGGCCGCCTCGCAGTTGAGGCAGAGGGGCGGATAGAGCGTATCGAGCACGGCACGGCCCACAGCACGGGGCAACCGCCGCGCCCGATCGAGCGCGTCCCCGGTTTTGACAAGCAGCAGACCCCCGTCCATAAGCCCGGCATGCTAGCGCAACCGCTGTTCAACGCAATTGGCACAATGCTTCTCGCAGAGCCGCCGACGCACATCGATGGCACGCAAGCTACTTTGCTCCTGCGCCCCTCCCCCTTGAGGGGAGGGTGGCGACAGCCGGGTGGGGGTCGACCCACCGACGCCAACCCGTACCGATGGACCCCCGCCCCCGACCCCTCCCCTCAGGGGGGAGGGAAGCGGCGCGGCACGCCAGTGGCATTCTCATGAACGCCCCACCCCGCGTTTTCGACCGCGATCTCGTCGCCCGCCATCTTGGGCGCCGTCCGGCGGGCTTTGACGACTTCGTCACGCGCCTCATCTTGGGCGATCTCGAAGAGCGCCTGCTTGCCGTGACCCGCCGCTTCGAGCGCGCGCTGATCATGGCGCCGGACGCGGCGCTGCTGCCGGAGCGCGGAACGAGCGCGAAGGGTCCCTTCACGTTCGAGCGTGGCGCCACGGTCCTGCCGTCGCCGGGTGCGCTGGCGGTGAATCCCGAGGAAGTCGCCCTGCCCCATCGCGATTACGACCTCATCGTTTCGATCTGCGACGTGCAGATCGTCAACGACGTGATTGGCTTCCTGGCGCGGCTTTGCCGGCATTTGCGGCCCGATGGCCTGCTGCTCGCAGCGCTGCCCGGGGGCGCGACGCTCACCGAGCTGCGGCAGGCGTTTCTCGAGGCGGATGCCGTGGTTTCGGGCGGCGCCACCGCGCGGGTCGCCCCGTTCATCCAACTCGGCGACAGCGGCGGGTTGCTGCAGCGCGCCGGTTTCAAGCTGCCGGTAACCGACGTCGAGACGCACGTCGTGCGCTATGGCTCGCCGATTGCGCTGATGCAGGAGCTGAAAACCCTCGGCGCGCAGAACCCGCTGGCCGACCGGCCGCCGCGTCCGATGAGCCGGAGCCTGCTCGCGGCGGCGAGCAGCGCTTACGAAGCCATCGCGGCCGATCCCGATGGCCGGGTCCACGCTACGCTCGAAATCGTCTGGTTGTCGGGTTGGGCGCCGCACGAGAGCCAGCAGCAGCCGCTCAGGCCGGGCAGCGCGGAGGTCAGCCTGACGAAGGTGCTGGGTGATAAATCGCAGCATTGAGGCGGGCCGCCACGACCGTGGCTGCCGCTGCTAGTTCATCTGAACGTTGTTCCAGACCGAGGTCGCCCGGCTTGCTGTGTGATTGAACAGCGCCTGGAGGCTGCCGCCCGCCAGCGTCATGGCGACGATTGCAGCGACGGCGACGAGCGCGGCCATGAGGCCATACTCAATGGCGGTCGCCCCGCTCTCATCTACCAGCCATGCGCGCAATAAGCGTCCCACAGGCGTCCCCCGGCTAGAGCAGATCGCACAGGGGTGCGATCAGCGGTTCATCCGCCGGCGGCATCGGATAGTCACGCAGCGCCGTGGGTCGCACCCATTTTAGCGCCTGATGCTCTCTGGCCACCGGCTCGCCCTGCCATTTGCGACAGACATAGAGTGGCATGACAAGGTGAAAGCTTTCGTAACCGTGGCTTACGAAGGAGAACGGCGCGAGGCACGCCTCTTTCGTCGAAATGCCTAACTCTTCCTGAAGTTCTCGGATCAAAGCTTGCTCAGGCGTTTCCCCCCGCTCGAGCTTGCCGCCGGGAAACTCCCATAGCCCCGCCATGGCCTTGCCGACCGGACGCTGGGCAATCAGCACCCGCCGGTCGGCATCGACCAGCGCGCAGGCGACGACGAACAGCAGCGGCTTGGCGCCGCTATCGGGGGCTGCGGTAGTGATAGCGATAGGCCTCCTTGAAGCCGAGCGAGGTGTAGAGGTTGACCGCCGGGGTGTTGTCGGAGACCACCTGGATCGCCGCTTGGGTGGCGCCAACGCTGCGCGTCCACGCCAGCGCCCCTTGCATCAGCTTGCGGCCAATGCCCTGGCCCCGCTTGTCCTTCCGGGTAATGACGTTGGTATAGACGCCGGTGCCGAGCGCGTTGACGGCCAGCGCCGAGGCGATCGGTTCACCGGCGGCGTCGCGGATCAAGATGCCGGCGTTGCGCGTCGCGATGAGGTTGACGATGGCGGCGAGCGTGTCGCGGGTGCGGCGGTTGTGGCCGGCGATCTCGACGAAGGTATCGAAATACCGGTTGTCCGTGCCATCGACCACCTCGACGCCCTCCGGCACAACGAGGTCATCGCCGAGCGTTGCGGCGAGCACGCGCGACTCCTCGTATGGCGTCCATCCCTCCGCATCGAGCGCGGCAATAACGCCAGGACCGGCAAGCGGGGTGACCCGGAAGATCGGATCGAGCGAATTGAGGGGATAGAGATCCTCCATCCGCCGCAGCCGCGCCAGGGCGTCGCCATCATCGGCCGGGTCGAGGCACTGGATCGAATTCGAGCGCTTGGTGAAGCCGCGGGCGAAACGCGCCAGCCACTGGCCATCCATCGCCGTGGTGATTGCCGGCCAGGCCGTAAACGTGGCCGCCTCGAGCTTTTGGATCGACCCGATGTCGGTCATGGCGCAACCGGCCGGCGATGGTGGTATTCGTAACGCAGCCGGTAGCCGAGGCCGCTATAGAGCCCGAAGGCCGGCGCGTTGCTCTTGAGCATCTGCAACGTTGAGTAGCGGGCCCCCGCCTCGCGGGCCAGTCCCAGCGCCGACTGGATCAACCGGCGGCCAAGCCCCCGGTGCCGTTGCGCCGCGTCGGTGACGACACTGCCGAGGAAGGCAAACCGGTCGACCACCGCCACGTAAGCGGAGGCAACCGGCGCGCCGCCGGCGTCGCGCAGTACGAGGCCAAGCGCCGGCGGCGCCATTTGCACGACGATGCCCTTGAGGCAGGCGAGCCGATGCGCGTCATATCCCTGGAGCTGCTGCTGCGCGGCAAGCCATTCGGATCCGCCCGGCACCGAGACCTCGATCTTGTCGTCGACCTCATGCTGCGTATCGGCAAGGTCCGCCATCAGCACGAGGCTCGGCTCGAACGTTTCCCAGCCGGCGCCATCGAGCGCCTCGACAAAACCGGGACCGGCAAGCGGCGTGACCCGCGCCACCGGCGGCAGACCGCGTGCAGCAAGCCATTCGGCCGCCGCGGTAAGGCGCTCGGCCGCATTGGCGTTGTCGGCAGCATCGAGGCTCTGCACGGAATTGGCGCGCTTGCTGTAGCCGCCCGAAGCGCGTCGCACCCAGCCAGCATCGAACTCCTGCTCGTGCGCCGGCCACGCTTTGAGCCCCGCAAGCTCGATCTCGCGGACGCCCGGCAGCGGCATCTCAGCTGCGATAGTCGCCGTTGATGGTGATGTAGCCATGGGTGAGATCGCAGGTATAAACCGTGGCCGTTCCCTGGCCGAGCCCGATGCCGACGTGCAGCTCGAGCTCCTGCCCCTTCATGTAGGCCGAGGTCCTGGCCTCGTCGTAGCCGAGAGCACGCTCGCCCTTTTCGGCGACCACAATGTCACCGAAGGCGATCGACAGGCGGTCGCGGTCGGCGGGCTCGCCCGCCTTGCCCACCGCCATCACCACGCGACCCCAGTTCGCATCCTCGCCGGCGATCGCCGTCTTGACCAGCGGCGAATTGGCGATCGACTGGGCGATGCGGAAGGCGCTCCGGTCGTTGACGGCGCCCTCGACGGTCACGGCGACGAACTTGGTCGCCCCCTCGCCATCGCGCACCACCTGCATGGCGAGATCGGTCAGCACGTCGCCCAACGCATCGGCAAAGGCCGCCACCCGCGGATCGCTGGCGGCAGAGATTGGCGCAACCCCCGCGGCCTTGCCCGTCGCGAACACGAGGCAGGTGTCGGAGGTCGAGGTGTCGCTGTCGACCGTCACGGCGTTAAAACTCTTGTCGATCAGCGGCTGCAGCAGGCCCTGCAACACCGGCGCCGCGATCGGCATGTCGGTGAAGACGAAGGAGAGCATCGTCGCCATGTCGGGCGCGATCATGCCCGAGCCCTTGGCGATGCCGGAAATCACCACCGGATGGCCGTCGAACTCTACGCTCGCGGTCGCTACCTTGGGGAACGTGTCGGTCGTCATGATGGCCTTGGCAGCATCGAGCCAGGGGCCGTCCTTTTGGCCGCTCGCCATCCCGGCTGCGACCCCGTGGAACCGCTCGGCGGGCAGCGGCTCGCCGATGACGCCGGTCGAGGCGAGGAAAATCTCGCCCCGCGCACAGCCCACGGCCTTGGCTACGATGTCGGCGGAAAGCTCGACGGCCGCCTTGCCCTTCATTCCGGTGAAGGCATTGGCGTTGCCGGAATTGACCAGCAGCGCCCGCGCCTTGCCGCCCGGCAGGTTGGCCCGGCAGAAATCGACGGGCGCCGAGGGGCAGAGCGAGCGGGTGGTCACGCCCGCGACCGTGGTGCCCGCATCGAACGTCGCGAGCAGCACATCGGTGCGGTTCTTGTACTTGATACCGGCCTCGGCCGTCGCGAAACGAACGCCGGCGACCGCCGGCAGCTCGGGATAGGAGGTCGGCGCGAGCGGCGAGACCGGGCCGGCCATTACTGGCCCTGTGCCGGCTGCGGCTGCTGGGCTTCCTGCGACTCCTGCGCCTTGACCGCGGCGGCAAGGTTGGCGTCCGGAATGCTGACCGGCGTGTCCTTCTTCAGGGTGGCGACGGTATCGTCGAACTTCTTGAAGAGGACCTGCTGCTGGAGCTGGCTCGCGACCTGGTCGAACGGCGCCGGCTGCGTCTTCCGCGTCTCGATCAGCTTGATGATGTGCCAGCCATACTGCGTCTGGATCGGCTGCGACACTTCGCCTGCCTTGAGCTTGAACGCCGCATCCTCGAACTCCTTGACCATCTGGCCATGGCCGAAAAAGCCGAGATCGCCGCCATTGGCCGCGCTGCCGGTATCGGTCGACTTGGCCTTGGCCTCGTCCTCGAACTTGGTGCCCTTGGCGAGATCGGCCTCGACCGCCTTGGCCTCGTCCTCGGTCTTCACGAGGATGTGCGCGGCGTGCACCTCATCCTGCGGCTGGAAGCCTTTGACGTAGGTGTCGTAGGCAGCCTTGATGGCGTCGGGAGTAACGGCCGTCGCGATCTGCTGCTCGAAATAGGCCCGGCGCAGCGCCCGGTCCTCGAGATAGGCAAGCCGCGCCTTGTAGTCGTCGGTGCCGTCGAGCTTGGCGGCGCGCGCGGCCTTGGCCATGATCTTCATGTCGATGAGAACGGTCGTCAGGAACGCCTTCTGGTCCTGCGGCGGCACGTTCTGGAGCTGCTGGCCGAGGTCCTCGGCGGCGTAGCCGAGATCACCCTCGGTGATCGTCTCGTCACCCACCTTGGCGACCACATCGGTCGGCTTCGGCGCGGGAGTGGTGGGGGCTGCAGCGGTCGCGGCCGGGGCGGCGGGCGCTGCCGTCGTGCCCGCATCCTGCGCCAGCACGGGCGTCACCAGCATCGTGCCAAGCAGCAGCGCGCCGGCAAACGGAACCGCGCGCAGGCGCGCGGGCAAACGGATACGATCGATCATGACAAGACTCCTTGGGGAGCGCCGGTCCCCCGGGGCGCATTCGGGCGCCTATCTGGCCGATTTTGCTGGCGTTGACAAGCCAAAGGGCGGCTCTTACATCTCCCGCAGCTTTCAAAGGAGCGCGAGGCGGACGCCGCCGGCCTTGTTTTCGCCAGCCGCGGAAGAGAAGATCACCGCGCTCGCCGAACAAGGATTTTAAAGCAATGGTCGTCGCCTCGATCGCCAAGCGGATCTTCGGCTCCGCCAATGATCGGCGCATCAAGCGCTATCAGTCAAAAGTCGACGCCATCAACGCGCTCGAGCCCGAGTTCGCAAAGCTCTCGGACGACGAGCTGCGGCAGAAGACCGCGGACTACAAGCAGGCCTATAAGGACGGCAAGACGCTCGACGGGCTCTTGATCCCCGCCTTTGCCATCGTCCGCGAGGCCGCCAAGCGCACGCTGAACATGCGGCACTTCGACGTCCAGCTCATCGGCGGCATGGTCCTCAACGACCGCGGCATCGCCGAGATGCGGACCGGTGAAGGCAAGACGCTGGTCGCGACGCTTCCGGTCTACCTCAACGCGCTGACCGGCGAGGGCGTGCACGTCGTCACCGTCAACGACTACCTCGTCCGCCGCGACATGGAGTGGATGGGCCAGATCTACCGCTTCCTCGGTCTCACCACCGGCATCATCATCCACGACATGACGGATGAGCAGCGCAAGGACGCCTACGCCGCCGACGTCACCTACGGCACCAACAACGAGCTCGGCTTCGACTACCTGCGCGACAATATGAAGTTTGCGCGCGAGCAGATGGTGCAGCGCGGCCATGCCTACGCCATCGTCGACGAAGTGGACTCGATCCTGATCGATGAGGCGCGCACGCCGCTGATCATTTCCGGCCCGTCCGACGACCACTCGGCGCTCTATACGTCTGTCGATGCCGTAATGCCGATCCTCGACGAGACCGACTACGAGATCGACCTCAAGCAGCGTTCGGTGACCTTCACCGAAGCCGGCACCGAAAAGCTCGAGGAAGCGCTGCGCGAGCGCGGCATCATGACCGAGGGCTCGCTCTACGACATCGAGAACGTCTCCCTCGTCCACCACGCCAACTCGGCGCTGCGCGCCCATAAGCTCTTCCAGCGCGACAAGGACTACATCGTCCGCAACGACGAAGTGGTGATCATCGACGAGTTCACCGGCCGCATGATGCCGGGCCGCCGTTATTCCGAAGGCCTCCACCAGGCGCTCGAGGCCAAGGAACACGTCAAGATCCAGGCCGAGAACCAGACGCTCGCCTCGATCACCTTCCAGAACTATTTCCGCCTCTACAAGAAGCTCGCGGGCATGACCGGTACGGCGGCGACCGAGGCCGAGGAATTCGCCAACATCTACAACCTCGACGTCATCACCGTGCCGACCAACGTGGCGGTCGCCCGCAAGGACGACGACGACGCGATCTTCCGCACGGCAGCCGAGAAGTATCAGGCGATCACCGAGGTCATCCTCGATGCGCGCAAGCGCGGCCAGCCGGTGCTGGTCGGCACGACCTCGATTGAAAAGTCCGAGATGCTGGCCGATCTCCTCCGCCAGAAGAATATCGGCGAGCTGCAGGTCCTCAACGCCCGCTACCATGAGCAGGAAGCGCACATCATCGCGCAGGCCGGCCGGTCCGGCGCCGTCACCATCGCCACCAACATGGCCGGTCGCGGTACCGACATTCAGCTCGGCGGCAATCTCGATATGCGCATCGCCGACGAGGCCGCGGGCCTTGAGGGCGTGGAACGCGACATCAAGATTTCCCGCATCAAGGAAGAGATCGCCGCCGACAAGCGCAAGGCGATCGAAGCCGGCGGCCTGATGGTGCTCGGCACCGAGCGGCACGAAAGCCGCCGCATCGACAACCAGCTGCGCGGTCGTTCCGGCCGCCAGGGCGACCCTGGCCATTCGAAGTTCTTCCTCTCGCTGCAGGACGATCTCATGAAGATCTTCCCGGTCGAGAGCATGGATTCGATGCTCTCGAAGCTCGGCCTCCAGGACGGCGAATCCATCACCCACCCCTGGGTGACTAAGGCCATCGAGCGCGCGCAGGCCAAGGTGGAGGCGCGCAACTTCGATATCCGCAAGAACATCCTCAAGTTCGACGACGTGATGAACGATCAGCGCAAGGTGATCTTCGAGCAGCGTCTCGAGCTGATGGACAGCGAGGACGTCTCCGAGACGATCAACGGCATGCGCCACGACGTCGTCGATACGCTGATGGCCCGCGGCATTCCTGAGCGCTCTTATCCTGAGCAGTGGAACACCGAATTGCTCGACGAGGCGTTCAAGACCTCGCTCAACGTCTCGGCCCCGTTCGCCGAATGGACGCACGAGGAAGGCATCGATGTCGAGACGGTGCGCGAGCGGCTGGTGAAGCTCGCCGACGAAGCCGCCGAGACGCGCGAAGCCGATATCCTCCGGCGCTTCCAGGAGGCCGGCCAGGACAACCCGACCGTCATGCGGCAGATCGAAAAGTCGATCCTGCTGCAGTCGATCGATCAGCTCTGGCGTGAGCACCTGATCACCCTCGACCATCTGTCGAAGGTCGTCGGCTGGCGCGGCATGGCGCAGCGCGATCCGCTCAACGAATATAAGCAGGAAGCCTACGAGCTCTTCCAGAAGCTGCTCTCGGATCTGCGCGAGACGGTGACGACGCAGCTCTCCCGCGTCGACGTGCAGTTCCGCCGTCCGGAGCCCGCGCCCGAACTGGCGATGAGCGAAATCCACCTCGATCCGGTCTCCGGCCAGAACGAGGTTCCCGACAGCCTCGCCGGCATCCTCGGTGCCGGCCCTCAGGGCGCCGCCTTTGCCGAAGCCAGTGCCGCCGCGCTTGGCGGCCTCGTTGGCGGTGCTTCGCCCTCCTTCGCTGGTCCTGCGGCTGCGGCCGACCCGCAGCTCGCCCCGATCGACCCGGAGTTGCTCAAGGGCGTATCACGCAATGCCCCCTGCCCCTGCGGCTCGGGCAAGAAGTTCAAGCACTGCCACGGCGCGTTCTAGCTAACGCCACGGCACCACCCTGCCGAGATTGAAGAGGCCGCCTCCAGGCGGCCTCTTTTCGTTCAGCGGCGAGTCAGACGCCAGGCCGTGGCCGCACCGGCGATCTGGATGAGGCAGCCGAGCCCCATCGCCGCAGCGAGCCCTACAGGACCGCTGCCGGCGCGGGCGAAAACCGCGCCGAGCACAGCGACGCCCAGCGTCGCCCCAGTCATCCGCACCACATTCACGATGGACGAAGCGGTGCCCGACCGTTCGGGCCCAACGGCGCCCACGGCAACTGCCGTCAGGGGTCCGGTGGCGATACCCATGCCGAGGCCGGTCATGGTCAGGCCGACGATGGAGAGCGGCAGGGAATTCCAGATCGGGCTGAGCGCTACGAGCAGCACCCCGAGGGCGATGACCGCGACCCCGCCGCCCGTCATCACGCCGACCCCGAGCCGCTCCCCGAGGCGGCCGGAGAAGGGCGAGACGAGGATATAGATCAGGCCGAGCGGCAACAGGGCGAGGCCGACGCCTACCGCGTCGAGTTGACCCGACGACTGCCAATAGAGCGGCAGCACGAACAGCAGCCCATACATGCCGAATGTCATGCCGCCGGCGCCAGCCGCAGCCCCGCGGAAAGGACGGATGCGCGGCATATCGAGCGGCACGAGCGCAGCCGCGCCCTGGCGCCCCTCGATGCGCACGAATGCCGCGCTGGCCAGCGCGGCGACCAAAAGGGCAACACCCGCGATCAGTGGAGATGCGTTGAACTCGATCGCGCCGAACGCCAAGCAGCCCAGCGCCAAGGCACCCGCGACCTGTGCCCTTGCGTCGAACGCCCGTCCCTTGCGATCCGCCGATTCGGGCACGACGCGCGAGGCGAGAACCAGCGCCGCAAGGCTCAGCGGCACGACCATGACGAAGATGCTGCGCCAGCCGAAATGGGCGAGCAGCACGCCGCCGGTCGTCGGCCCCACCACCATCGCGAGGCCATAGCAGCCGGTCCAGATGCCGAGGGCCCGGCCGCGTTCCCTCGGGTCGGACCAGACGACGCGCAGGATCGCCAGCGAGGCGGGAATCATCAGCGCGGCCCCGAGGCCGGCGGCGGTCCGGCCGACAATCAGGCAGCCAACGTTGGGGGCGAATGTGCAGACGAGAGAGGCGGCGGTGAAGAGCGCCGCGCCGAGCATGAAAACCCGCCGCCTGCCCCAGAGGTCGGCGAGGAGACCCCCGGTGAGCAGCAACACCGCATAAGCGAGGTTATAGGCGTCGACCACCCACTGGAGTTCTGCCGAGCCGGCCGCGAAATAGCCCCCGATGGGTGCTACGGCGAGGTTGGTGACCGATGTATCGACCTGTGCGACAACGACGGCGAGCGAGAGGGCGGCGAGGATCAGCGGGCTCGGCCGCATTTTTGCGGCCGCCGCCGGCGGCAGACTAGTTCCGTGCATGATTTGGGCTTCCAGTTGAGGCGCAAGCCTACGCGCCTCATGCGCCGCGATGCTTCGACCGCGGCCGAAGCATCTCACCGTCTTGGACGGCTAGAAATTCTCCCAAGAAGGAGCAGCAGATGACGTTCTCAGCCGGATTTTCGAGCGCTGCGGCCCTGATCGCCGATCCGGCGCGCGCCATGATGCTCACGGCGCTGGTCGATGGCAGCGCCCGCCCCGCCGGAGAGCTGGCGCATGCCGCTGGAGTTACCCCGCAGACGGCGAGCGCACACCTCGGCAAGCTGCTCGAGGGCGGCCTGCTTGCCGTCGAAACCGAAGGGCGTCATCGCTACTACCGGCTCGCCGGGCCGCACGTGGCGCAAGCGCTCGAGCAGCTTTCGACGCTGCAGCCGATAACGCCCCGGGATCGCCTGCTGACCCGTCACGCCAGGGACCTGCGCTTTTGCCGCTGCTGCTACGACCACCTGGCGGGGCAGTTGGGCGTTGCGGTGACCGACGCCATGCTGGCCAAGGGGTTTATCGCCGCTGCACCCGACAAGCAGTTCGATGTCACGGCGACGGGCCGCGTTTGGTTTGAGAACGTGGGCGTCGACCTTACAACGCTGCGGCCCACGCGGCGGGGCCTTGCGCGGCAGTGCCTCGATTGGACCGAACGGCAACACCATCTGGCCGGCCCACTCGGCGTGGCGATCCTCGCGGCCTTCTGCGCGAAAGGCTGGATGCGCCGGAGCCGCACCGACCGGTCGGTGGACGTGACGCCCGACGGCTGGCTCGCGCTCCGGCGGGAGCTGGCGATCGACAAGTTCAGCGTGGCGGAAGCCGCCTAGAGCCGCGGGGTTACCCTTAGCCTCGCTCGGCCGGCGCCTTCATCGGCACGACGATCGGGGCAGCGGCGGTGGTCGGGGCGAGCGTGCCGCCCGCGGCCTTGACCGCCGCAACGAAGGCCGCGTCGTCCGCGGTTTCCTTGGCGGTGAGCTCAGCGGTCAGCGTCGGGTCGCTGCTGAGCGCCGGGCACGCGGCGTTGGCATCGAGCGCACCGCCCCCCGGGCCGGTCGAGTTGAACACATAGCGGCGGTTGCAGACGTCCCACGTCGGCGGCTCCCGTGTCAGCTCGAAGCTGTCATAGCCGCGCTTGATGTTCTGCCAGAACGCCATGTTGGGGTTGCCGTTCTGCTTGGCGAGGTTGTCCGGTGTCATGCGGAACGGGAAAATCTCGAGCTGCACCGCCTTGCTGCCGCCCTTGAACGCCTCGCGCACGAGAACGAAGATCTGGGCGATCTCCTTGTCGGTCATGGCATAGCAGCCGGAGGACGAGCAGTCGCCGTGCACCATCAGGTTTGCGCCGGTGCGGCCATAGGATTTGTCGAACTTGTTCGGAAAGCCGGTGTTGAAGGCCAGGTAGTAGTTCGAGTTGGGGTTCATCAGCGCCGGGGTGATGTCATAGAACCCCTCGGGCGCCTGGCGGTCGCCTTCGATCACCTTTGGCCCGAAGCCGCCCGAATAGGCGCAGATCTTGAAGGTGGTCAGCAGGGCATATTTGCCCGAATTGGTCTGTTTCCAGACCTCCATCACCGATTCCGACTTGATGATGCGCATCATCATCGGCGCGCCGAGCGTCGAATCGATGTCCTTGATCTTCTGCACGAGGTCGCTGGCGAGCGGCTGGTTTGCCTTCTCGTCGGGCGTGGTGAATTCGTTGCAGGCGGCGAGCATCGCCGTCAGCGCGAAGAGCGACAGCAAAGCGGCGAGCTTGAACAAAAGCTTCGGCATCGGCAGATAGAAGTCCCTGAGCACGATGGTTATCGTGCCCTAACAAGGTAAAGTAAATGCTCTGCTAATGTTGTGCCCCGTTCACGCCCTGGTGAACGGCGCTCAGCCGAGTTGCGTGCCCATGGCGAGGAATTTCTCCCGCCGGTGCTCGCGGATTTCGAGCCGCCCGCGGTTGCCCGAGAAGCTGGCGAGAAAATCCTCGATCGCGCCGCGGGCCGAATCCATCACCGCTTCGGGCTTGCGATGCGCACCGCCCACCGGCTCGGCAATGATGCCGTCGATGACGCCAAAACCGAGGAGATCCTGCGCGGTGATCTTCATGTTGGTCGCCGCATCCTGCGCCCGGCCGGCATCCTTCCAGAGGATTGCCGCGGCGGCTTCGGGCGATGCCACCGTATAGATCGAGTGCTCGAGCATCAGCACCCGGTTGGCGGTGGCGATGGCGATCGCGCCGCCCGAGCCGCCCTCGCCGATGACGATGGCGACGTTCGGCACGCCAAGGTCGAGCGACTTTTCGGTTGACCGCGCAATGGCTTCAGCCTGGCCGCGTTCCTCGGCCTCGATGCCCGGATAGGCGCCGGCCGTGTCGACGAACGAAATAACCGGAATGTTGAAGCGGTCAGCCATGTCCATGATGCGGACCGCCTTGCGGTAGCCCTCGGGGTTGGCCATGCCGAAATTGTGCTTGAGGCGCGTTTCGGTGTTGTGCCCCTTTTCCTGCCCCAACACGGCGACCGATTGGCCGTTGAAGCGGCCGAAGCCGGCGAGCAGCGCCGCGTCCTCGCCAAACTTGCGATCACCGGCAAGCGGCGTCCAGTCGGTGATGAGGCCTTTGACGTAGTCGGTGAAATGCGGCCGCTGCGGATGACGCGCGACCTGCGTTTTCTGCCAGGGCGTGAGCTTTTTGTAGATGTCGGCGAGCGCCTCTTCGGCCCGCGCCGAGAGCCGGTCGACCTCCTCGTCGATGGAAACCGCCTGGTCGGTCGAGGAGAGCGACTTGAGCTCGGCGATCTTGCCTTCGAGCTCGGCGACCGGCTTTTCGAAATCGAGGTAGGTCTGCATCCGGCCCTGAAACTGTTGTTATGCCGCCCGAAATGCGGGCGCGCCTCTGTTGTTGCCTAAAGTGGCGGGAAAGTGGCGGCGCTGCAACGGGGTGTCAACTGCCCAGAATCCGGTAGTGTAGATTGAAATACGTCTCCTTGATCAGCATTGGAATCTGGCTGACCAGCGTGCGGTAGCGTGTCGTCGGCGTCGGGGACGGGGCAGCGTCGAGGCCGGCGTCGGCCGCCATCTGCATGGCGCGCGCCATGTGCAGCGGATCGGAGACGATCAGCACCTTGCCGATATCGTGCGCGGCAACGATCGGCTTGACGTTGGCAAGGTTCTCCTGCGTGTCGCGCGACCGCGTCTCGGTCAGGATGGCGTCGGCCGGCACGCCCGCGGCAATCGCCTGGTCGCGGCCCGCGTCAGCCTCGGTCATGCGCTCGCCGAGTCCCTTGCCGCCTGTCATGATGAGAAATTTCACCGCGCCCGAGCGGTAGAGCTCGACCGCATGGTTGATGCGCTCGACATAGACCGGCGACGGGCCGGTGGTGCGCACCGCCGCCCCGAGCACCACCGCCGCGTCGGCCGGCCCATCATCGTGCTGCGCCGCCATGCGCAGCACTTCGGCGCCCATACCGGCGACGATGAGCACCGGCACCAGCACGACAATCGCCGCCGCGCCTACGAGCCTCCGCATCATGGCTCCGTGCCTTCGGCGAGGGGATGATGCGTTTCGACCAGTGTCCTGAGCTTTTCGTCGAGCACATGCGTGTAGATTTGCGTCGTCGAAATGTCGGCGTGACCCAGCAGGACCTGGACGACCCTGAGGTCGGCGCCGCCCGCGAGGAGATGGCTCGCAAAGGCGTGCCGCAGCACGTGCGGCGTCACCCGGCTGGCGCCGATCCCGGCGCGTCCCGACAGCGCCTTGAGATCGCGCGCAAAAACCTGCCGCTCGAGATGACCGGATTCGCCCGATGCCGGAAACAACCACGGGCCCGGCGGCAAGGTGGCAACATAAGCCTTGATGGCGTCGCGCGCCCGATCGTTGACCGGCACGACGCGCTCCTTGCTGCCCTTTCCGATAACGGTGAGAAAGCTCGCATCGCGCATCACGGCCGCCCGCTTGAGCCCGACGAGCTCGGACACACGCAGGCCCGTGGCGTAAAGCAGTTCCAGCATGACGTAGAGCCGGAGCGCCATCGCCTGCTTGGCGGGGCTTGCGTCGGCAGTGTTGGCCTCGGCATCCGCAAGGGAAAGCAGCTTGTCAACCTCCGCAACCGACAGCACCTTGGGAAGACCGCGCCGCGCCTTGGGAGTCGCGACGATGCGCGTCGGATCGTCAGCTCTGACGCCATCGGCGCAGAGGAACCGGTGGAACTGCCTCAGCGCCGAGAGTCGGCGCGCGGCGCTGGAGGGCGAAAGCTCGCTCCTGAGGCTGTCGAGGTAGCCGACGACATCCTCGCGGTTGGCATTACGCGCCGAGGTCCCGCGGGTGGCCAGGTATTCGCTATAGTCCGCAAGGTCGCGCCCATAGGCAGCGATGGTGTTCTGTGCCGCGCCCCGCTCGGCGCTCATCATTTCGAGGAAGGCGTCGACGAGATGCCCGGCGCCGCTCATTCCGGTGTGTCGACCACTTTGGCCTTGGAGTCGTCGGTCTGCGGCAGTTGCGCGGCCTCGACCACCGGCGCCTGCGGCTTCGGCGCGACAGGCGTCAGCACCAGCTCGCGCTGCGGAATCTTGACCGTGATCTCTTTTTGCCCGGGGTCCACGAAAATGGTGAGCGCGAACAGCCCCGCAAAACCGAGGCAGCCGAGAAAGATCAGAGCAACGAGAAGGCGGATGAGCGTCGGCATGAAAACCCTGGAGGCGAGGGTCGCAGCTAGTCGCTAATTTTTCGTCTTTTTTACGAAGCCGGCAAGACGGGCCAAAACGACCCGTCCTATCGCTGCGTCACATATCCCTCGGGCACGCCCTTCGTCGACAGCACGAACTGCCAGACGTGGATGGCGCGAGCCCGGAATCCACCGGCGCAGCAGAGCAGGTAGTACTGCCACATACGGTAGAATCGCCATTGCTCATCGGTCTGCGGGCGCGGCCACTTGGTGCGGAAATTGTCCCACCAGGCGACGAGCGTCTTGTCGTAGTGCGGGCCGATATTGTGGACATCGATGACGCTGAACAGCCCCTCGATCGCTTCGCCCACCTGCTTGATCGACGGCAGCACGCCACCCGGGAAAATGTACTTTTCGATCCAGGGATCGATGGTCGTGGTCGAGGTCGGCGATCCGATCGTGTGCAGCAGGAACAACCCGTCGTCCTTGATGACGCGGCGCGCCGTCTCGAAATAGGTGCGGTAGTTCTTGTAGCCGACGTGCTCGAACATCCCCATCGAGACGATCTTGTCGGCCTTGCCCTGGAATTCCCGGTAGTCCTTGACCTGGAACTCGACCGGCAGCCCCTTGTAGCGCTCTCGCCCATAGGCGGCCTGGTCGGGGGAGACGGTGACGCCCACGCAGTTGGCCTGATACTTCTCGGCGGCAAAGCCCATGAAGGCGCCCCAGCCGCAGCCGATGTCCCAGACGGTTTCGCCGGGCTTGAGCTGCACCTTGCGGCAGATCATGTCGAGCTTGGCTTCCTGAGCCTCATCGACATTGGTGACGCCTTCGGGCCAATAGCCGCAGGAGCCGGTCATGCGCTTATCGAGCGAGGCCTTGTAGGCGTCGGTCTCGTTGTAGTGCATCTGCGCGACGCGCCGCGACCGGCCGATCGTCTGCATGTTGAGGTATTTCGACTGAACGATCTGCCAGATCAGGTTGGGCGTCACCCGGATCTTGTTGCCGAGATCGGCGCTGACGATCCGGTTGAAGAGCTCGGCGAGATCCTCGCACTCCCACCAGCCGTCCATATAGGCTTCGCCAAAGCCCAGTGAGCCCTGGGCGTAGAGCCGCGTCCAGGTATCCTTGTTCTTGATTTGCGGGTCCCAGGGATTGGGCCCGTTGATGGTCACGCCCACGCTATCGAGGAGCGGGGTGATTTCGGCTAGCTGGTCCATTGGAAAGGCGCGTCGTCGGTCGATGAAGAGGCCGTTACCAAGCGCACTTCCCTGTCATATTTCAAGAGGCTTTGCCCAAGAAAGCGGCAGAGCGGCCGCAAGTGAGGGACCTGCGTCGCTTGACAAGGCCTCCCCGCCTCGCTTCAAGCGAGCCGGGCGCATGAGGAATTGTCGGCTTTGACCGGTCGCGAGCAACAACGCGAGGACGTGCTGCGGCGGCTCGCCGGGCGCCCGATCGTGCTCGTCGGCATGATGGGCGCGGGCAAGACCACCGTCGGCCGGCGCCTCGCGGCGCGCCTCGGCCGCCATTTCGTCGACAGCGACGAGGAGGTGGAGCGCGCCGCCAACATGACCATTCCCGAGATTTTTGCGGCGCACGGCGAGGCCGACTTTCGAGCCGGTGAGGCGCGGGTCATCGCCCGCCTGCTGCGTGACCACGATATCGTCCTCGGCACCGGCGGCGGCGCCTTCATCAACCCGGAAACGCGCGGCCTCATCAAGGCGGGCTCGGTCTCGGTCTGGATCAAGGCCGAGCTCGACCTCTTATTCCAGCGCGTCTCCCGCCGCTCCAACCGGCCGCTGCTCAAGACCGAAAACCCGCGCGAGACGCTGAAGCAGCTGATCGAGGTGCGCTACCCGATCTACGCCGAGGCCGACCTCACCGTCGTCTCGCGCGACGTGCCGCAGGATCAGGTCGCGACCGACATCATCGAGGCGATGCTCGCCCAGCTCGGCGAGTCGCCCTCCGCATCCCCGATCGAGGTTTCCCATGACGGCTGACGCCCAAGTCGTGCAT
>Ga0068853_100001234_pt1 | contig 18261 bp, 12 predicted proteins | sample KBSCornC32_FD_65655 | JGI IMG/M metagenome (GOLD analysis project Ga0068853, IMG submission 65655) | Corn rhizosphere microbial communities from Kellogg Biological Station, Michigan, USA - KBS Corn C3-2 | ecosystem: Host-associated > Plants > Roots > Rhizosphere > Soil ...
CGATTGCCGTGCCTGCAGGCGTATGGCGCAGGGCGTTATCCAAGAGGTTGGCAAGAAGTTGGCGGAGCAGGCGTGGGTCGCCCCGCACCCCGATATCCGGCTCGATCCGTGGCAGGAGGTGATGGCCGGACACTTCAGCGTCCGGTGCATAGGCCTCGACCAGTTCTTCGGCGATGGCGCTCAGCGAGAGATCGCGGAACCCGGACCGCAGAGCGCCCGCTTCGACTTCGGAAATCCGCAGCAGCGCCGCGAACAGGTCGAGCAGATCCTGCGCCTGTATAGTCGCGGCCCCGATCGCGGCTTCCCGCTCCCTGTCATCCCGCGCTCGGCCCGCCTCTTCGAGGCTGTTGTGGAGGCGCGTCAGGGGCGTGCGCAGATCATGCGCCACGTCGCTCGACACCTGCCGCAGATTGTCCATCAGGCCCGCGATGCGATCGAGCATCTGGTTCAGCGTACGCGCGAGAAGATCGAACTCGCTGCCCGAGCCATCGACCGGCATGCGCTGGCGCAGGTCTCCGCCGATGATGGCACGCGCCGCCCTGTCGATGCGGTGCAGCCGCGTGCGGGTCATGGCGCCCACCGTCCAGGCGCCGCCCGCACCCAAAAGCAGCATGGCCGCGAAGGCGGCGCTGAACAGCTTGAGCAGCGTCACGTCGATCTCGTCGATCACCTGCCGGTCGGCCGCCACGACGAGGCGCTCGCCCCCCGGCAGGATAGTGGTCAACGACTGGGCGATACCCGTGCCGCCGCGATAGTGGAGAAACTCGCGATAGCCCGGTTCGGTCGGGGCGACGGCGTCGAGGTCTCCGGCGAGCCGCCGGTCCTTGCTGTCGACCAATATATAGCTGAGGCTGGCCGTGCTTCGCGCGGCGTCGCGCTGCCGGATGAGGGCGGCGAGTTCGGTGACGCCGCCTTCGCCGCGTTCCGCCAGCAGCGCGCGCGTTTCGGTCGCGATGCGATGGTCGAGCTGAATCTCCAACGCTTCATGGGTGACATAATAGGCGCCGAGTCCGATCAGGATGGTGGTCAACGCCAGCCCAAGGCTCACCAGCGCCGCCAGCCCGAACGTGGTTCGCCAGGGCACGCGCATCAACTGCCCCGGATCATGTAGCCGGCGCCCCGTACGGTCTCGATTGCGTCCTCGTCGAACCCCGCATTGATCTTCGAGCGCAGCCGGCTGAGATGCGTTTCGACGATGTTCGTCTTGGGATCGAAATCAAAGTCCCAGACGCGCTCCAGCAGCATCGTGCGGGTCATGACGCGGTGCGGATTGCGCATGAGTTCCATGAGAAGGGCGAATTCGCGCGGTTGCAGCACGATCTTCCGGCCCCCACGCCGTACGCTGCGACGGTGCAGGTCCAGTTCGATGTCGCCGACGACCAGCCGCGCCGCTTCGGTCTGCGTCGCCGCTGCCGGCCGTCGGCCAAGCGCGCCGATGCGGGCCGCCAGTTCGGAAAAGGCGAACGGCTTGACCAGATAGTCGTCGGCGCCGCCCTCCAGCCCCTCGACGCGATCGGCGATGCTGGCGATGGCGGTCAGCATCAGAACCGGGGTCGTGTTGCCGCCCGCCCGCAGCATCCGCACGAGCGACAGGCCGTCGAGCACAGGCAGCATGCGATCGACGATCATTGCGTCGAAACTGCCCTCGGTCGCTTGATAGAGGCCATCGCGCCCGTCGCCGGCGACCGTGACATTGTGGCCAAGCTCCCGCAACCCGCGCGCCACGAACTCGCTCGTCTCCCGGTCGTCTTCCACGATCAATATGTACATGCGGGCATCCTAGCGGCTTGCGGCGACGGGCGCGAGCGGTTGGGAAGCGCCCTGCCATCCGCCACCCAGCGCGCGGAACAGCGCCACCTGCGCCTGCGCTACCGCGAGATCGGACTGGGCGAGTTGGAGCGCCGCCGTCGCACGGGTGCGTTCCGCGTCGATCAGGAGGAGGGCGGCGGCGTCGCCGATCCGCACGCGTGCTGCCGCACGTCGGGCGTAGAGCGTCGATTGCTCCACCGCCGATGACAGCGCGGCGTTACGGCGCGCCTCGGTATCATTGGCTGCGAGCGCCGTTTCCACCTCCCGCAGGGCGCGCAGCACCACGCCGTCCCATCCCGCCAGCGCGGCCTGTTCGGTGGCGCGCGCCTGCGCGATACGCGCGCGCGCGGGAGCCTGATTGGGAAAGCTCCAGCTGATGAGCGGCGAGGCGGTTGCGGAGAAGGCGCCCGGGAGCAGGCCGAGCGCACCGCCCAGATTGACCCGCGGATACAGGTCGGCGCGCGCAACGCCGATCCGCGCGGCTGCGGCCGCCAGCTTGCGTTCGGCTTCGCGAATATCGGGGCGACGCAGGAGGAGCGCGGCGCCGTCGCCTACGGGCGCGGAGCGGGTCAGGCGGGGCGGCTTTGCGCAGTCGATCCGCCATGTCCGGGCCTCGGCCGGTGTCCGTCCCTGCAATGTCGCGAGCCGATAGAGCGCGTTGGCGCGCGCGGCCTCCAAGGGCGCGAGCATGGCACGAGATGAGGCGAGCAGGTTTGCAGCCTGCGAAACTTCCAGCGGCGACAGTTCACCTGCCTGGAACTGCTCCTGCACCGTTCGCAGGTTGCGATCCTGCGCCGCGATGATGTCGCCGGTCACCGTGATCCCCTGTGTGGCGCCGCAAAGATCGACATAGGCCAGCACCGTATCGGCAGCGACCGCGACGCGCAGCGCATCGAGCGCCGCCGCCTGCGCCTCCGCATCCGCCCGCGCAGCGAGTGCGCCCGAACGCAGTCGCCCGAACAGGTCGATGTCCCAGCTTACCGTCGCGGCGACGTCATAGTCGCTTGCGGAAACGCTCGCCGCCGAGGGCTGGCCGGAAGGGTTGTCGATCCCCGCACTGCTTTCGATGACGGGCTGCGGCAATCGCACCGCCCGGGCCTGCCGCAGGGCGGCGCGTGCACCGTCCAGATTGGCATAGGCGACGCGCAGATCGGCGTTGGCGGTAAGGCTGGCCTTCACCAGACCATCAAGGACGGCATCGTCGAACAGCCGCCACCAATCGCCGGGCACCTCTTCCAGCGCGGCCTTTGGCGAAGACGCTAACGGTCCGGCTGCCATCGGGGGCGGGGTCAGCGTGGGCGGCGGCGATGCGATGGTGCAGGCATTTGCCGCCAGCGCGACCAGCACACCGAAGCGCCGAAGCGGAAACCCGCTCATGCCGGTGCTCCAGCCGCGAACGGTTGCGCCGGCCCCTCTGCTTCTTCGCCAAAGCGGGCATAGAGCGCGGGCATCAGGAACAGGTTGAGGAGGGTGGATGACACCAGCCCGCCCAGGATCACGATCGCCATGGGATGCTCGATTTCGTGGCCTGGCGCGTTGCCTGCGACGATCAGGGGTACGAGCGCCAGACCCGCGCAGGCGGCCGTCATCAGGATCGGCACCAGTCGTTCCTCCGCGCCGCGCAGGATGAGGGCAGGATCAAAGGCTTCGCCTTCATGAACGCGCAAATGATGATAGTGGGAAAGCAGCATGATCCCGTTGCGCGCCGCAATGCCGATCACGGTCACGAAACCCACGAGGGAACCCAGCGACAGCAGCCCGCCGGTCAGCGCGACCCCGACCACGCCGCCGACGAGCGCGAAAGGCAGGCTGGCCGCGACGAGCGCGGTGATCCGAACCGAACGGAATTCGAGCCAGACCAGCAGGAGGATGGCGGCGAAACACAGCAGGCTGATGGACCACAGCCGCTGCCGCGACTCCTTGAGCGCGGCATATTCGCCCAACACCTTGGGATGGTAGCCCTGCCGGAATTGGGTCCGCGCGACCGCCGCCTCGACCGCGCGCGCCACCGTGCCGAGGTCGGAACCGCTGACGTTGAGCGTCACGTCGAGCCGCCTTTGGCCATTCTCCCGCTTGATTTCATTGGGCGCGGGCATGATGCGCACGTCAGCGACATCGCCGAGGCGGACCGGCGTGCCGGCTGGCGACTGGATCATGAGGTCGGCGAGGGCATGGAGATCGCCCCGGATCGCCGGATCGCCCCAGAGCGCGACATCAAACGCCTTCTGGTCGCGATAGACTTCGCCCAGCTTCTGCCCGGCCACCAGCGTCTGCGCCTGACGGCGTACCTCGCCGGGGGTGAGGCCGAAGGTCGCCATGTCGGCGGGCCGCGCCCGGATCTGGATCTGGGGCACGAGCACCTGCTGCTCGACTTTGAGATCCGCCACCCCGGCGATGCCGGCGACATTGCTTTTGACGCGATCGGCGGCGGCGCGCAATTCGGCCTGATCGGGTCCGAAGATGCGCACGACGATGGTCGCGCCAGCGCCCGACAGGACCTCCTTGATGCGCTCGCGCAAATAGGTCAGCACGTCGCGGAACAGGCCGGGATAACCATCGATCACCTGCTTGATGCGCGCGACGCTGGCGTCATAGTCGGCCTTCTCGTCAAGGCTGATCCACAGCTCGGTGAAGTTGGGACCGACCACTTCGTCCGCCGCCTCCGCCCGGCCAATGTGCGCGCCGAAATTGCGGACGCCCGGGATGGCGCGCAGTTCCTTCGACACGCGAATTGTGATGCGGTCCATCGCCTCGATCGAGGCGCCCGGCTTCTCCAGCCAGTGCATGAGGAAGTCGGTCTCGCGGAAATCGGGCAGGAACTGGTCCTTGAAGCTCGCATAGCCAAGGCCGGCGAGCAGCAGTCCCCCGGCGATGACGCCCATCGCGATGCGCGGCGCGCCGATGATGCGGGGCAGGGTGGCGGCGTAGCGGCGCTTGAGGGCCGCCACGAACCGGGTATCGCCATTCTCCTTCAGGGGCGCGTTGGGGAGAAGGAACAGGCACATCGCCGGTGTGACGACCAGCGCGACCAGCAGCGAGGTGCCGATCGCCAGCACATAGGCAGTCGCGAGCGGCCGGAAGAACGTGCCCGCCACGCCGCCGAGAAAGAAGATCGGCAGGAAAACCAGCATCACGATCAGTGACGCGAACACGACCGCCGTGCGGACTTCGAGCGAGGCGCCGAGCACCACGTCGAAGGGCGAGCGCGGATCGCCCGCCTCCCGATTGAGGCGCAGCCGTCGCGCGATATTCTCCACATCGATGATCGCGTCGTCGACAACCTCGCCCAGCGCGATCACCAGCCCCGCGATCACCATCGTGTTGATCGTCGCGCCGCTCCACAGCAGGACGAGGCCCGCGCCGAGCAGCGACAAGGGGATGGCGACCAGGCTGATGACCGCCTGCCGCCAGTCGCGCGTGAACAGGAACAGGATGATCGCGACCAGCGCGCAGCCGATGGCGAGCGCGCGGGTGAGATTGCCGATGGACCGCTCGATGAAGGTGGCGGGGCGGAAGATGCTACTGTCGATCGTCACCTGGCCGAGACCGGGCTTGAGTTCGTCCAGCGCGGCTTCCACCTTGCGGGTCAGTTCGAGGGTGTTGCCGGTCGGCTGCTTCTCGACGATCAGCATGATGCCGGGACCATTGTCGATGATCGCATTGCCGATGGGCGCCGCATGGCCTTCCACCACGCGCGCCACGTCGCCGATCCGCACGGGCGCCTCCCCGCTGGTCTTGATGACGGTACGACCCAGATCGTCGGCACTCTGGATCGCGCCGGTCTGTTGCACCGCCAGCCGCTGGTTCGCCGTATCGACGAAACCGCCGCCGCCGACGAGCACGGCATCGCCCGCCGCCGCGCGCAGTTCGTTGAGCGTCACGCCTGCCGCGCGCAGCCGGTCGGGGTCGGCGAGTATCTGCAACTGGCGGTCACGCATTCCCCACATCGCCACATTGGCGACGCCAGGCACGGCCATCAGCCGGGGGCGGATGGTCCAGCGCACCAGTTCCGAAAGCTGCATCTGGTCCAGCTTGTCCGACGAAATGCCGATCTTCATCGCGCGGCTGGTCGAGGACAGCGGCGGCAGCATCACGGGCGGACGGGCGGCGGTCGGGAGCCGCGCCTGCACCTGCGCGACGCGCTCCTGCACCATTTGGCGCGCGCGCAGCACATCCGTGCCCCTGTCGAACAGGATCACTACCGAGGACAGACCGAGCACCGACTTGGATCGCAGGGTGGCGAGGTTTGGCACCCCGTTGATCTGTGTTTCCAGCGGCACGGTGATGAGGCTTTCCACCTCCTCGGTCGACAGGCCGGGTGCCTCGGTCTGGATTTCTACGATGGGCGGGGCAAATTCGGGAAAGACGTCGAGCGGCACATCGGTGGATGCGCGCAGCCCGAGGATTACGAGGACCGCCGCCATCGCGAGCACCAGCACGCGCTGGGTCAGCGCCGCCCTGACCAGCCAGGCCAGCATTAGTGCGCCACCCCGAATTCGGTGCCGAACAATTCCATCGCGCCTGTGGTGACGATCGTGGCGCCGGAGCGCAGACCGCGCCCCAGGATCGCATGACCGCCGCTGGATGCCGCGACTTCGACCCGTTGGCGCACATAGGTTTCGGGCGCAGTCTGTTCATAGACCCATTCGCCGCCATAAATGTCGTGGACGATTGCCGAGGAGGGCACCGAGAGTCCTGCCTGCGATCCACCCAACGGCAATCCGACCGACACGCGCTGACCGACCCGGAAGGCGCGGTCGCGATTGTCGATGGTGTAGTAGAGGTCGACGGTCCCTGCCAGTGCGTTGCCCGATGGCGGCGCCTGGACGGGTCTCGCCCCGCGCGCCGTGCCCGCCGTTCCGAGTGGGCGCACGGTTGCCGCAGCCCCTTGCAGAACGGAGGCGACATCCGTCCCGGATACCGGGGCACGTACCCACAGCACCGCCTGTTTGCCGAGCGATGCCACGCCCGGTCCGAGCAGTCGCCGTTGGGCAAGCGCCACATTCGCCTGCGCCTGCGCCATTGCGAGGGTGGCGGCCGCTTCGTCGCGGGCGCGGAGGCTTCCCGCCTCTTCCTGGACGAGCCGTGTCGCACGGTCGAGCGCGATGCGCGCCAGGCGAACCTGTGCGCGCGTCCGCTCGATCTCGCCGTCCGCCGCCGCCTGGGCCGTGCCGATCTGTGCGAGATTGCTGGTCGTGCCGGTGGGCACCGCTCCGGCGCTGTTGGGAACGACGATCTCCCCACTCGTTTCGCGTGTCCGCTTCGTCTCGCCGGCTCCGACGCGGGTCGTGACGATGCCCAGCCGCTGTCGCACCTGGGGCGTCAGCGTGATCCTGAGAAGGTCCGCTTCATGCGCGACCGCATCGGTTTTCGCGGGCGGAACCTGTGTCTTGCTCGCCCCGCCGCCGCAGGCGCCGAGGAGCAGGATGATGGGCAGGGAGGATCGGATCATCGTGCGCCTGTCGTTTGCGAGGCGATCGACTTACATCTTTGCGCTGGAGACCTTTTTTCCGGACTTATACGAAATGTCCATATATTGCCGGGGGTTTGCGATCCGTATCGCGCTCATGTCCCGCTGGTTTCGGTGGGTGGCTCGATCGTCCGCCGGGCCTGCAACCACCAGGCGACGGATGAACATAACACGGCCCAGCCCGCTCCCAATATCCAGCCGGACAGAACATCCGTAGGCCAGTGAACGCCAAGATAAGGCCGCGAAAGCCCGATGAGGAAGGTAAGCAGCATCGCCGAGACGACCACATAGAGGCGCAAGGCGCGTGACGTCACCGACTGTGCGACCAGCACGGCGAGGGTGAGATAGATGATCGCCGAATTGGCGGCATGGCCGCTCGGAAAGCTCGCGTCCGCGAAACTGGTCCAATGCTCGACCACAGCCGGTCGGGCACGATCGATGATCCGCTTGAGGAGCTGAACCATGAGGGATCCGGCCGTTGTCGCGACGATCAGGAACAGCGCCATGCCATGCTTTCGAGCCGTGAACAGAAAGCCGGCGATCAACAGAACCAGAATGATCAAGGTGAGACCATCGCCGAGATGCGTGGCGCCGAGCATGAGGGAGGTGAGCGGCGTGCCCGGACGGGCCGCGTTGCGCATCAAGCGAAGCACGGCCACATCGAACGCTGTCGTTTCACCCTCGGCGACTTCCGAGGCGAGTTTGAGGATGGCCAGCAGAATGAACGCCGCGGCACCGAATGCCGCCAGGCCCATCAGTTCCGGTCGCCGCCGCAAGGCTTCGAAAAGGCGTCTCATCATCTCGGCAAAACACCGCAACGGATCGTGCGGCGCATCATTGGGGAAATTCAATCCGTCGCGCCCGGATCAGCCCGTTAACGAACATTGGGAAATTCGAATTTCATGGTCACTGCCCCCCAATGATGTCCGTGTATATGCGGCGGACCGGGAATCATCCGCCGATGTGTAGGGCGCCAACTTACGCCCTGCCAAACGAGAACCGCCCATGCGAATCCTGATAGCGGAAGACGATGCGGAAACGATCGAGTTCATCGAGCGGGGCCTTGCCGAGCTTGGCCATGAGTCGGTTCCTGTCGCGAGCGGCATCGATGCGCTGTTGCGGGCCGCGACCGAGGCGTTCGACGCCATCGTGCTGGACAGGATGCTTCCAGACCTCGACGGGCTGTCTTTACTTCGCCGGCTGCGCGCTGCGTCCGTGCATACGCCGGTGATCGTGCTGACGGCGCTGGGCGGCATCGTCGACAGGGTCGAAGGGCTGGAAGCCGGTGCGGACGACTATCTGGTGAAGCCCTTTGCCTTTGCCGAGCTTGCCGCGCGGCTCAATGCGCTGGTCCGCCGTCCGCCGCTGTCCGACACCATCGTTCGCCTTCAGGTCGGCGACATCACGCTCGACCTGTTGAGGCGGGAGGCGACCCGCGCCGGCCGATCGGTGCATCTCCAGCCCCGTGAACTGGCGCTGCTGGAAGTGTTGATGCGCCAGGCCGGGCGGATCGTCACGCGGACGATGTTCCTCGAAACGGTCTGGGGCTATCATTTCGATCCCCAGACCAACATCGTCGAAAGCCATTTAAGCCGGCTGCGCGCCAAGCTGCGCGAGGGCTTTTCCGATGATCCTATCGAGACGGTGCGTGGTGCCGGATATCGGATGCGCACCGATGATTAGGCTGAAATCGAGCGCTGCCTATCGCATCGCCTTCACCTGTTTCGCCGCCGTTGCGCTGGCCATGCTGCTGCTCGGCGCCGCAGTCTATTTTGCTGCCGACGCGGAGTTCCGCCGCCAGCGCGACCATGCGATAACGGAAGAAGCTACGGCATTGGCTCGCGAGCCCGACCGCCGGGAGCTGAATGCGGAGATTGCCGCGCGGGGCCGGCCCGGCGCGCCCGACGCCTTTCTCTACGCCTTGTTCGACCGGGACGGCAAACGCATCGCCGGCGCGCTGCACACGACACGGCCCGCGCCCGGTCTGGACACGATCATCTTCGACGATCCGGTCGAGGGCCAGGACCCGGCGCGCGCCTACACGGTGGTGCGGCCCGATGGGCAAACACTGGTCGTGGCGCAGGATTCGGAGGTGATCGAGACCGTCGATGCGACCATCCTGGCGCTGTTTGCCGGCGCTTTCGTGGTCGTGCTGATCGGTGCGTTAATCGGCGCTCTGCTGCTCGCCAATTACCTGCGCCGTCGCTTGGGCCTGATCGGCGAAACCGCGCAGGCTATCGTTGCGGGCGATCTGCATCGACGCATTCCCATCGGCGTGGCCGGTGACGAGTTCGATCAGGCGGGCGCGGCGATCAATGCGATGCTCGACCGGATCGCGCATCTGATGGACAATCTGCGGCAGGTTTCAAGCGACATCGCCCATGATCTGCGCACGCCGCTGCTGCGCCTTCGCAACCAGTTGGAGCGGCTGGAGACCGACCCCGGCGCAGCGGCCAAGGCGCTGGATCAGGGCGAGGCGCTGCTCGCGCTGTTCGGCTCCATCCTGCGCATCGCCGAAGTGGAAGGCGGCGCGCTCGCGGCGGGTTTCGTGCCCGTGGACCTCAGCGCGCTCGCGGAGGATGTGGGGGACAGCTACCATCCCGCTATCATCGACAGTGGGCGGTCGCTCGATTGTGATGTGGCGCCTGCCATAGCCGTGCAGGGCAACCCGGAATTGCTCGCACAGGCGATCGGCAACCTGCTCGACAATGCCCGCGTTCATACGCCGCATGGCACGACCATCCGGCTCTCGCTGGCGGCCGTCGATGGCATCGCCCGTCTGTCCGTGTCCGATAATGGGCCGGGCGTTCCCGCCGCCGACCGCACCCGCATCCTCCAACGCTTCGTGCGGGGTGAGGCCAGCCGGACCACGCCGGGCGCCGGTCTCGGCCTCAGCCTCGTCGCTGCGGTGTCCGCCGCGCATGGCGGCGCAACCCTGGTGTCGGATGACAATCCGGGTTTCCGTATCACCCTCAGCTTGCCGATGGCCGTCCAATGAAGCGCCTGTTCCTGATCTTCCTTGCCGGGCTGAGCGCCTGTGCCAGCTACCACCCCCTGCCGCTGGGAGATGGTCAGGCCGTGCTGTCGCGGCCCGATTTCACCGGCCTTTCGGCGCAAGCGGGCGCGGTCGATCGCCCGTGGCTCAAGCCGGTCACGATCGATCTCGGCGCGCCACTCGACGGCAATGCCGTGGCCACGATCGCCGTCCTTGCCAATCCCGACCTGCGCGCCGCACGGGTGCGGTCCGGGGTCAGCGACGCGCAAGCCTTTGCGGCAAGGCTGCTTCCCGATCCCACGCTCAGTCTCAGCGTCGGCAAGGTGGCGGCGGGTTCCGACCCTTTCCTCGACCTTGCCAGCGCGCTGGGCCTCAACCTCAATGCACTGCGCACGCGCGGCGTGCAGGTGGCGCAGGCGCGAGCCGCCGCCCAGCAAGTCCGTCTGGATCTGGCGTGGAGTGAGTGGCAGACCGCCGGCAACGCCCGCATTCAGGCTATCCGCATCCAGAATCTCCAGCGGGCCGCCCTCTTTGCCGAAGCCTCCCGCACCTCCGCCCGGTCGCTGTTCGAGCGGACGCAGCATGCCGCCGGTCGGGGCGACCTCGCCGGCGATCAGTTGCAGACCGCGCGCCTCGCCGCCGCCGATGCGGAAGCCAAGGCCCGCACCGCCGAGAGCGACCTGGCGGTCGCTCGCCTCGAACTGCTCCGCCTGATCGGCGTGCCGCCGGAGACACAGCTTCGCCTCGCGGCGGAGCCACAGACGGACCTGCCCCTCGACACCGCCCGCCTGTACGCCCTCGCGACCCGCAACCGGACGGACATTCGCGCCCTGGAGGCGGGCTATGCGTCGCAGGAAGCGGCGGTGCACAAGGCAGTCCTCGACCAGTTTCCCAACCTCGGCCTCACCGTCAACACGGCGCGCGATACGGCGGGCAATCTGATCCTTGGACCATCGGTGGACTTCACCCTGCCGCTGTGGAACCGCAATCGGGGCGGCATCGCGATCGAGCGGGCGACCCGCGAGGCGCTCAAGACCGAATATGAGGCCCGCCTGTTCCAGACTCGTGCGGAGATCGCGGCAGCCATATCGGGAATAGAGGTCGCCCGGCGCCAGCGCGACACCGTGCGGCGCGACCTGCCGTCCGCACAGACCTTTGCCAGCGCCAGTCGCCGCGCCGCCGACCGGGGAGATATTGCCCTCTCGACTGCCGAATCCGCCGAACAGTCGCTGCGCGACAAGCAGGTCCTGCTTGCCCAGAGCGAACAGGCCATCGCCGAACAAATGATCGCCCTCGAACTTCTCACCGGCACGCTCAGGGAGGCGTGGACACAATGAAGATGCCCTGGATCGCCCCTCTATGCCTGTCGATCGCCGCCTGTTCGGGAGCCGCCGACGACGCAGGCAATGCCGACGCGCCGGTCGCGCTGGTCACACTCGCCCGCGTGGACCGGGAATCGCTTGCGCCGCAGACGACCGTCTATGGCGCCGCCGAACCCGGCCCCATGGGCAAGCTGTCCCTGACCGCGCCGGTCGAAGCGGTGGTGGCGTCCATCGACGCGCCGGTCGGTACGGCGGTGACGCGCGGACAGGTGGTCGCGCGTCTGGCGGCTTCCCCCACGACGCGCGTCGACCTGACGAAAGCGGCCAGCGATGCCAGCGCCGCCACCGCCGCCTTTGCCCGAGCGCAGAGACTGCGGGGCGATGGTCTCGCCAGCAATGCCGATGTCGAAACGGCCGCAGCGGCTGCGAAATCCGCCAATGCCCTGCGCGCCAGCCTGTCGGCGCGCAGTGCAGGTCTGACGTTGCGCGCGCCTGCCACCGGAGTGGTGGATACGGTCGGCGTGACAGTGGGCGACCTCGTGCAACCGGGCGCTGCGGTCGCTTCCGTATCACGGGCCGCCGACCCTCGCGTGCGGTTCGGGGTCGATGCGGCGACGGCGCGCTCTCTCAAACCGGGAATGGCGCTGACGATAGCGGCGAGCGCCGCCCGTCCGGCTCTGACAGTGTCCATCCAGTCGGTCGATCCCATCGCCGACCCGCAGACGCGCCTGTACGCCGTGTTCGCGACGATTCCCGCCGGCAGCGGCATCGCGATCGGCGAGGCCCTGACAGCCGCCATCGGCACGCGCGCGGCAACCTCATCACCCTCCATTCCCTATGCGGCCCTGCTGGACGATGCGGGCCAACCCTTCGTCTATGTCGTTGCGGGCGGCGTCGCCCATCGTCACGACATCGTCCTCGGTCCAACCGGTGGCGACCGGATTGCGGTGACGCGGGGCGTGAAGCCGGGTGACAGCATCGTGGTCGAGGGCGGCACCGCGCTGGAAGACGGCATGAAGGTGCGCACCAAGTGAAGGCGGCGCTCGAAAACCATGCGCGCGCGCTCTGGCTGGCGGCGGTGCTGATCGTGCTGGGGGGTGCCTTCGCCGCGACGCGGCTGCCCGTGGGTCTCTTTCCCTTCATCAGCTATCCCCGTGTCGTCGTCTCGATCGACGCAGGGGAGCGCGATGCCGCCCAGATGGCGGTCGAGATCACCCGCCCCATAGAGATCGCCCTGCGCGCGGTGCCCAATGTGTCGCGGGTCCGGTCGACCACCAGTCGCGGGTCGGCCGAGGTGGCACTGGACTTTCCCTGGGGCGGGGACATGGTTGCCGCGACGCTGGCCACCCAGTCGGCGCTGGCGACCATCCTGCCTGACCTGCCGACCGGCACGCGCTTCAATGTGCGCCGTTCGGACCCTACGATCTTTCCGGTGCTCGGCATCGCGCTGACCTCCAAATCGCTCGACCAGAATGCGCTCCGCCAGATTGCGGAACTGCGCGTGCGTCCTGCGCTGACCGCCGTGTCAAATGTCGCGGGCGTCGATATATTGGGCGGTGCCCCGCGCGAGATCGCGGTGGATGTCGATCCCGCGAAGGCGCAGGCGCTCGGCCTGTCGCTGGACGCCATTTCGACCGCGCTCGGCAAGACCAACAGCATAAGGGGTGTGGGCCGGCTGGAGGATCGCCACCGGCTCTATCTCGTGCTGAGCGAAAGCCGCCTTGCTACGATTGCGGATATCGCCGCGACGCCCGTGAAAACCGGCGCGGGTGCAGGCGCGGGTCTCGTCACGCTGGGCCAGATCGCGACCATCCGCTCCTCCATCGAACCCAGCTTCCTCAAGGTCGCGTCCGGGGGCGAGGATGCGGTGCTGGTCAATATCCGCCAGTCGCTGACCGGTGATACGGTGCGGATCGTGCGCGATGTCGATGACCGGCTGAAAATTCTCGGCCTGCCGCCCAGCGTCACGGTCACGCCCTTTTACGATCAGTCGGAACTCGTCACCGGCGCCGCCAATGCCGTGCGCGACGCGATCCTGCTCGGCGCCGTACTGGCCGGGTTGGTGCTTTTCCTCTTCCTGCGCTCGGGCCGGCTGATGCTGATGACGGGATTGATGCTCCCCGCCGTGCTCGCCGGCACCTGCCTGCTGCTCTACGCCTTCGGCATGACTTTCAACATGATGACGCTGGGCGGCATGGCGGCGGCGGTCGGCCTTGTCGTCGACGATGCGGTGGTGATGCTGGAGCATATCATGCGCCGATTGCAGGAGGGCGCGGAGGATGTCGGCGTCGCGGCGGCAGAGATGGCGAAGCCGCTGTTCGGATCGACCGCCGCGACCATCGTGGTGTTCCTGCCGCTTGCCTTCGTGAGCGGCGTGACCGGCGGATTCTTCAAGGCGCTCGCGCTCACCATGGTCGCCTCGCTCGGCCTGTCGCTGCTGTTCGCGCGCTTTCTCCTGCCGCTGGTCGCGGCACGCTGGGTGAGGGACAAGGATGTCGAGGCGGCGGATCGCGCGGGGCATTTTCTGCACCGGCTGGAGGCGTGGAACGGGCGCGCGACCGATCGCGCTCTGGCAAGGCCGGGGTTGTTCGCGGCGCTACTCGGCATCGGCCTTGCCCTCCTCGGCGTTCTGGCGTGGAATCATGTGCCCTCCGGCTTCATGCCGGCCATGGACGAAGGCGGCTTCATCCTCGACTATAAGGCGCTGCCCGGCGCGGCGCTGTCGGACACCGACCGGCTGCTGTGGCAGGTGGAGCGGATCGTCACCGCGACGCCGGAAGTGGCGAGCTATTCGCGCCGCACCGGCGTCCAGCTTGGCGGTGGGCTGACCGAGGCCGATGAGGGCGACTATTTCATCCGGCTGAAGGGTGGCTCGCGCCGCTCCATCGACGCGGTCATGACCGACATCCGCGACCAGATCGCGCAGAAAGTCCCCGGCCTCGAAATCGAGACGGCGCAGTTGATGGAGGATCTAATCGGTGACCTCACCGCCGTGCCGCAGCCCATCGAAGTCAAATTGTTCGGCGACGACCCTAGGGAATTGTCGGATGCTGCGAAGCGGGTGGGCGAAGCCATCGGCAAGATCAACGGCGTGGTCGAGGTCGTGGACGGCCTGCGCGTCGCGGGCGATGCGCTGACCGTCAAGGTCAATCCCGCTGCGGCGATGCAGCAGGGCCTCGACCCCGATACCGTCGCCACCCAGCTGGAGGCGCTGATCGGCGGCGTGCAGGGAACGCAGCTGCGCATCGGCGAGCAGTTGGTCACCGCACGGGTTCGTGCGCCGGGCGACTTGCGCAGCCGCGCCGAAGCGTTGGCCAACCTGCCGCTCACCACAGCTGACGGCCGTCTGGTGCGGGTCGGGCAGGTCGCGAGCGTAAGCGTCGCACCGGGGCAGGTGCAGGTCACGCGCGAGGATCTCGCCCCCTTCATCGCGGTCACCGCGCGGCTTGAGGGTCGCGATCTCGGCTCCGGCATGCGCGACGTGAAATCGACGGTGGCGGGGCTTCGCCTGCCGGCCTCGATCCGTGTCGACTATGGCGGCCTCTACGCCCAGCAGCAGCAGAGTTTTTCCGATCTCTCGATCGTGTTCATCGCGGCCTTGCTGTTGACAGCCCTGCTGCTCACCCTGTTGTTCGAGCGTCTTGCCTGGACTTTCGCCGCGCTCCTGACCGTGCTGCTCTCGGCGGCGGCGGTGCTCGGCGGCCTGTGGGTGACCGGCATCGAACTCGACATTTCCGCCTTGATGGGCCTGACGATGGTGGTCGGCATGGTCACCGAACTGGTGATCTTCTTCCTGGCGGAAATCCCGCGTGATCGGCCCGTCGACATCGCCATGCTGCGCGAGGCTGGGGCCAAGCGCCTGCGGCCTATCCTGATGTCCGCTCTCATCGCCATCCTGACGCTGGCGCCGCTGGCGATCGGGATCAGTCGAGGCGCGGGTCTCGAGCGCCCTCTGGCGACAGCCATCATCTTCGGTCTCACCGCTGCGGTGCCCTTGGTGCTGCTGTTCCTGCCCGCGGTGATGGCCGTGTTCAGCAGGCCGCGAAAGATTGCGGAGTAACAAATAGAGCAGCGCCGAGCGTATGAAGAATTCATACGCCGGTCGATTCCCAAAGCTTGGGATTATTTAATTGCCATGCAACACCGACCCAATGTCGATGTGCCTATTGTCAATCCGAACACATCCCTCCTCGGACAGCGGCAGACGATTCACATGGCTTTTCCCCTGAGATCCTGTCGCGGTCGTCGGATCCCTCTTGTTGCGGGAATCGTGCTGGCGGCGTCGCTGCTGTCCTCCTGCGCCGCCGATCGATGCGACGAGCGCGTGGCGATGGCGATCGGCCTCACGCTGCGGGCGCGGCAGGCCGGTGTCTTGTTGCACGATGCCTATTACCGCAACACGATCACCGCGATGGCGTCCTTGCCGCGTGAAAAATTCATACCCCGACGTTCTCGAAAAGCTGCATACAGCCCGATGCCGCTCAGGATCGGGTGGGATCAGACGATCTCCGACCCGCGCATCGTCGCCGTCATGACCGCGGCGGCGCGGGTCGAAGCCGGGCAGGCCATATTGGAGATCGGCACGGGTTCGGGCTATCAGGCGGCCGTGCTGGCCCGTTTGGGCGCGCATGTCGCCACTATCGAGATCGTTCCCCAATTGTCGCACCATGCGCAAACCATATTGAAGCGCCTTCATGTCGATGGCGTGGATTTCCGGATCGGCGACGGATTTCATGGATGGCGCGAGAAAGCGCCTTTCGACGCTGTGATCGTGACGGCGGGTGCAGCGAAAGTGCCGGACGCCCTGCTCGATCAAGTCAAAATCGGCGGACGACTGGTCATGCCGATCGGCCCTTCGGCCATCACCGAGCAGATCCTGGTCTATACGAAATTTGCGGGAGGGCGGACGGAAACCTGTTCCCTTGGCGCCGCCAGTTTCGTTCCGCTCACCGGCAAGGGAAGAACGGAGGAAGTGTCATCGCCGATCGATGGAACGATACCTTTATGCTATGGTGCGCCGGTTACGTAATCGCGCTTGTCGGGCGAACGGCAACAAGCCGCCCGCCCAGTCAAAGCTATGGTTCAGAAGGTGCCGGTGATGTTGGGCACCGCCTTTCGCCGGTCGATGTGCGAACCGTCATCACATATTTCTCGTCAAGCACGCGTCGCGGATTTAAGCAGGGACATAAAGGCTCCGAAGATTTCAAGGCGAGACCCGCACGGCCAGGCGGCGATAAGATTTACCGTGGACCCACCCCGCGCTCCGGAGCAGCCGGAATTCCACGACTGAAACTGCAAAAGGGCGCGACCTTCGAAGGCTGTGCCCTTTTGCCCAAGTCTCGCTAAGCTTTAATAACCGTAGCGGCTTTGGCCATCATAGGAACGGCCATAGCCACCCTGCTGGTCATAGTTGCGCTGGTCGTACCCGTAGCCGCGCTGGTCATAGCCGCCACGATAGGGCTGGCCATAGCCGGCAGGCGGCGCCGAGGCATAACCGGGGCCGCCATAAGCGCCGCCATTATAATAACCGCCATTGTAGCTGTTGCCGCGATAGCGATTGTCATAATCATGCCGGTGCGAGCTTGCGGCGATCGCGGCAATGCCACCAATCAACAAGGCGCCGGCCAGAATAGCACCGGTATTGTCGCGATGATGATAGCCGCCATAGCCACCCCCATAGCCGCGCCCGCCATAGGGGTTCGCCATTGCAGGGGAGGCAGCAGCAGCAAGTGATGCAGCGGCGCCGATGGTCAGCGCGAACTTTGAGAAAACCGACATCCCAACTTCTCCTCAGAGACGGCGTCGCAAAGTTTCGCGCCGGATGCGCTCCTGATAGAGCAGATGTCCTGTCGGCAGACTGAATTCGCTATTTTGCCGGCGTTCATGTGGTTGGGGCCGATTCCAAGATGCAGCATCGTGCCAAGGTCCGCGCGAATGCCGGCGCTAGCCGAAACCCTCGTTCAATATTGTCACATAAATGACATTAAATAGTAGCAGGGGAGAAATTTGTCCCTCCAACGCTAGAGGCATCGTGGCATTCAATGTTCTCATTGTTGAGGACGATCAGGACCTTGCGGAAACACTCGTCCGGCAGATGCAGGATTTCGGCCATCACGCGACATGGGCGGACGATGGCAGGAAGGCTTTGACGGCCATCGGCCAGGAGGCGTTCGATGTCGTGATCCTCGACCGGGTGATGCCGGTGCTCGACGGCGTGGCTATGCTTGAGCAGCTTCGCGCCGCAAATGTAAACCTGCCGATTCTCATGCTGACCGCTTTCGGCAAGGCGAGTCAGAAAGTTGAAGGACTGGAGGCCGGGGCCGAGGATTATGTCGTGAAACCCGTCGATCCCGTCGAACTCAACGCCAGGCTGCAGGCTTTGGTCAGGGCGCGGCAATGGTCAAGGGATGACGATGGCACACTGCACGCAGGTGACCTCGTCATCAGCCCGCTCACGCATCGCGCATGGCGCGACGGCCGACCGGTCGATCTGCCACGAACGGAGTTTCGCCTCCTTACCGAATTGGCCCGCAACGCGGGTTCGGTGCTCACGCGGCCGATGCTCCTTGAAAAGGTTTGGAACTACGACTTCGAGCCAACCACCAATGTCGTCGATACCTATATCAAGCGCCTCCGCAAGAAGCTGACCGAAGATGGCAGCGAAG